>ENA-OSEY01000140-OSEY01000140.1-marine-metagenome-genome-assembly--contig:-NODE-140-length-51728-cov-4.071344_pt1 | contig 51728 bp, 47 predicted proteins | sample MGYA00248465_ERZ534230 | MGnify/ENA primary metagenome ERZ534230 (study PRJEB26409, sample SAMN06344110) | marine metagenome | isolation source: Sea water from surface | place: Atlantic Ocean:Southern... | reverse complement strand
AGTATTCCTGTATAATAATGATTAATAAGCCAAATAAACAATTAGGATACTATGGATCAAGTGTGGCTGGTCCTGTTTTTAAAAATATTGCAGAAAAAATTATGTCAAAACACCCTAATTATCTCGAATATACAATTGAGGAAATTGAGAATGAATTAATTAATAACAAAATAGTTAGTACAAATCAATGAAAAAACTTGAACTCATAATTGGTGGCATTGATACAATTCAAGTGATTGGTAAAGTTGATTTAGTCATAAAGGATATCTCAAAAAATTCAAACGATGTCGATACTAATTATTTATTTGTTGCAATTGAAGGCAATGAGCATGATGGACACAGTTATATTCAAAATGCTATTGACAAAGGTGCTTCTTCAATTCTTTGTCAAAAACTACCAAAAAGTTTGGTTAAAAATGTTACTTACATAAAAGTAAAATCTAGTAGAAAATCATACGCCAAAATATGTTGTAATTTTTTTGGAAACCCATCAAAAAAGTTAAAACTAATTGGGGTAACAGGTACAAATGGAAAAACAACAACGGTCTCACTATCACACGATTTAATGTTAAATATGGGTTATAAAAGTGGTTTGATTTCAACAAACACAATTAAAATTAATAATGAAGAGTATGAAACATCTTTAACTACACCAGATTCATATGACACTAATCTATACTTGAGAAAAATGGTTGATCTAGAAATTGACTTTTGCTTTATGGAAGTATCCTCACATTCAATTGATCAAGAAAGAATTAACTCGCTAGAATTTTTTCTCTGTGTATTTACTAACATAACTCACGATCATTTAATTTATCACGGTGATTTTAAAAGTTATATAAACACAAAAAAAAGACTATTTGATGGGCTAAAAAAAAATCAAAAGTCATTGGTGAATATTGATGATAAGAACGGTATTTATATGACTCAGAATACAGCTTCAAAAACTTATACCATGTCGATGAAAAAACCAGCAGATTTCACATTGCGTGTATTAGAAAACACCATAAATGGAATGAAATTAAAAATTGACAATACAGAAATTCAAACATCAATAATTGGAAATTTTAACGCATATAATTTGCTAGCAGTAGTCTCGATAGCCAAACTACTTAATTTGAATGAAAAAAACATTTACCGAAGTATAACTCTATTAAAACCACCGTCAGGGAGATTTGAAATTATTTCATCCAAAAATATAACAGCTATTGTCGATTATGCTCATACTCCAGATGCATTACTTAATGTTTTGAGTACGATTAATCAAGTAAATATTAATAAATCAAAAGTAATTACAGTAATAGGTTGTGGTGGAGGTAGAGACATGAAAAAGAGAAAAAAAATGGGTTTAATAGCTGTAAATCATAGTTCTTTTTCTGTTTTTACGTCTGATAATCCTAGGGACGAGAATCCTGAAAAAATAATTGAAGATATGATTTCAGGCATTGATACAATTCAATTAAAAAAAGTATTTATTGAGTTAGATAGAGAGATAGCAATAAAGCTTGCTTTATCCATGATAGATGAAAAATGTATTGTTCTAATTGCAGGAAAGGGACATGAAAATTACCAAATTATTAAATCAAAAAAAATTGAATTCAATGACTCACACGTTGTAAAAAAATCATTAAAAATTGCTGTCTGATGCTATATTATTTATTTGAAATATTAGAAAAAGAGTACCAATTGATGGGTGCTAGTTTATTCCAATACATATCATTTAGATCTGCAATTAGTTTTATTCTTTCTCTTTTAATTTCAACAATTTTTGGTAAAAAAATAATAAACTTCTTGAGAAAAAAACAAATAGGAGATAATACCAGAGAGCTCAATTTACCAGGTGAAAAAGATAAAGAAGGAACACCAACAATGGGAGGTTTAATAATACTTTTATCGACCATAATTCCCATTTTATTGTTTAGTGATTTTAAGAATATATACATATTGATTTTAATATTTTCTTTGCTTTGGTTATCTATCATTGGATTTATCGATGATTACATCAAAGTTTTTAAGAAAAGAAAATCTGGAATAAATAGTTGGGTAAAAATTATTGGTCAAACTATTTTAGGGTTGTTTATTGGATTAACAGTGTACTTTCATCCTGAAATTGAAGTCAAGCAAAATCAGGATATTAATCCCTATGAAAGTGTAACAACCAATCAAAAGTCATTAAAAACAACAATCCCTTTCATTAAAAATAACGAGTTAGATTATGTTGAAATATTTAAAATTTCAAAAAATAATTATAATTGGATTTTTTATGTCCTAGTCATAGCATTCATAATAATTGCAGTTTCAAACGGATCTAATCTTACAGATGGTCTAGATGGTTTAGCAGCTGGAACTTCAGCAATTGTTGTTTTTGTTCTAGGAATTTTAGCATGGGTTTCTGGTAATATTATTTTTTCTGACTACTTAAATATTATGTACATACCAGGAATAGGCGAAATACTTGTTTTTGTCTCTGCTCTTCTAGGCGGGCTGATTGGTTTTTTATGGTATAATACTTTTCCTGCTCAAGTTTTTATGGGTGATACGGGAAGTTTATCAGTTGGAGGAATCATTGCAGTGATTGCAATTCTTGTAAGGAAAGAATTGATGTTGCCAATATTATGTGGTGTTTTTCTTGTTGAGACATTGTCAGTAATAGTGCAAGTAAGTTTTTTTAAATATACAAAGAGAAAATATGGAATTGGAAAAAGGATTTTTTTAATGAGTCCAATTCATCACCATTTTCAAAAAAAAGGATTAAGTGAAACAAAAATAGTTTCCAGATTTTGGATTGTGTCAATTTTACTTGCAATACTAACTCTAATAACGTTAAAATTAAGATGATGGATAAAAGCAAAACAGTTATTCTAGGTTCTGGTGTTAGTGGAATTGGAGCTGTAAAGTTGGCACAAAAAAAAGGCTTAGACATCTTTCTATCAGATTCAAAAAATATCAAATCAGAAACAAAAAAACTTTTGTCAAAGTTGGAAGTAAAATATGAGGAATCAGGACATACTGAAAATTTAATTAAGGACTCAAACGAAATTATAATTAGTCCTGGTATTGATTTAAGATCCCTAATTAAATCTAAACCTTCACTTAAAAAAAAGAAAATTATATCAGAAATTGAATTTGCTTCGAGATATACTAATGCATTTATTATTGCTGTCACTGGGACAAATGGAAAAACAACAACATCAAAACTCATTTACCACATATTAAAAAATAGTGGATTTAATGTTGGCTTAGCAGGAAACATTGGATATAGTTTTTCTGAGTCAATAGTAGAAAATCAATTTGATTATTATGTTCTAGAGGTTAGCAGTTTTCAACTTGATCATATTATAAATTTTAGGCCAGATATTTCAATCATAACTAATATAAGCCCTGACCATTTAGATAGGTATGACAATGAATTGGAGAATTATGCTGAGGCAAAATTCAATATAATAAGAAATCAGAAAAGCTCAGATTTCTTTATTTACAATGGCGATTGTGCAATTACGACAAATAAAATTAACAGTATAAACAGTAAAGCTTCTGCAATTTCCTTACACAGTAGCAAGAATAAAAATCAACAAAACAACTATTTAATTCATCACAAAAACAAAATTAAATCATCCATAAATAACAATGAAAACATGATAGATATTACTAAAAGCTCATTAATTGGGTTACACAATGTAAAAAATTCAATGGCAGCCATTGCTGTTTCAGAAATTTTAAATATTTCAAATAAAAAAATCATAGAAAGTCTTAAAACTTTTCAGAACGTGCCACATAGATTGGAACATTTTCTAACAATTCATAAAGTTAAATATGTAAATGATTCAAAAGCAACAAATGTAAATGCAACCTTTTATGCTTTAAATTCATTTAAAAAACCAATAGTTTGGATAGTTGGTGGCGTAGATAAGGGAAATGATTATAGTCAATTAGTTCCCTTGGTTAAGAGTAATGTTAAAGCAATTATTTGCTTGGGCAGTGATAATGACAAAATAATTTCAACATTTTCGCAACACTGTAATCTTATTGTTTCTACAAACAAAATGGTTGATGCAGTTAAAAGCGCATATGATATCTCAAAACAAGGTGATATCGTTTTATTGTCACCAGCATGTGCAAGTTTTGACTTATTTGAAAATTTTGAGCAAAGGGGAAATTTATTTAAGGAGCAAGTTAGAAAATTATGAGTGCAGTTAAAAAGATTGGTGGAGACAAGGCAATTTGGATTGTAGTTATTGCTTTAGCAATATTTTCATTCTTACCTGTTTATAGTGCTAGCTCAAACTTTGGAGCAAATTTAATTTTTTCAAACATCATAAAACATGTATCAATAATATTTATTGGTATTATGATAATGTATTCAACACATTTGCTCGACTATAAATATTTTAAAGGTCTTTCATTAATTGTCCTGCCATTGGTAATTTTTTTGTTATTTTTTGCATCTTTTCAGGGCAATGTCATTGATGGTGCAAATGCAAACAGATGGTTAAATATACCTATACTTGATATTTCATTTCAACCTTCCACATTGGCATCAATTTTTTTATTGATCTACTTATCAAATTTTTTGTCTAAAGAAAAAAATAAAAATCTTAGCCTCACAAAAACATTCTTATTAATGTGGCTTCCAATAATATTAGTTGTTGGATTAATTCTTCCATCTAATTTTTCTACAGCATTATTAATTTTCATTATGTCTACAATGATAATCTTCATCGCAGGCTATAAGTTAAAACATCTAACAGTACTGTTTTTCTTATTTATTTTTTTGATTTCATCGTTTTTATATGCTGTTAATAAATTTCCTGACATTATCCCTAATCGAGTTGATACATGGACTAATAGAATTGAAAATTTTGTAAATAATGATATTGATGATACATCAAATTATCAAATAAATAGAGCTAAAGCAGCAATAGCAAATGGAAAAATATTTGGTGTAGGTGCTGGAAAAAGCTCTATGAAGTATATCTTGCCGCAAAGCACCTCTGATTTTATTTTCTCCATTATTGCTGAGGAGTATGGAATTATAGTTTCATTAATTATATTGTTATTATATGTCGTATTACTGTTTAGAATTATAATTACCTCATACAGGTCTGAAACAAAATTTGGACAACTAGTATCTGTTGCAGTTGGTATCCCTGTTGTTTTTCAAGCTTTTACAAATATGGCAGTTGCTGTTCAACTAATTCCAGTTACAGGTCAACCTCTTCCACTAGTTAGTACAGGTGGAACATCTATCTGGATAACTTTTTTGGCCATGGGAATTCTATTAAGTGTTAGTAAGAATAACTTAAAATACAATACAGTAGCTATAGATGATTAATAAAAAAGAATATAGATTTATTATTTCAGGCGGTGGTTCTGGTGGTCATATCTACCCAGCCTTAAGTATTGCTGATGGTTTAAAAAATAAATTCATAAATAGTGAATTACTTTTTGTAGGCTCAAAAAATAAAATGGAAATGAAAATAATTCCAGAAAGGGGCTACAAAATTAAGGGGTTAAATATTTTAGGTTTTAAAAGAAAATTTTCTTTTTCTAATTTGTTATTGCCTTTCAGGTTATTTATTAGTTTGATTCAATCCTTGGTTATAATTCTAAAGTTTAAACCAAACCTAGTGATTGGAACAGGTGGTTTTGCAAGTGGTCCAATTTTATTTGTATCGAGTTTGCTAAAGTTACCAACTTTCATTCAAGAGCAAAATTCCTATCCAGGTTTAACAAATAAAATCTTGGGTAAATATTCAAAGAAAATTTTTGTTGCATATGATGGAATGGATAAATTTTTTGATAGTAGAAAAATAATATATTCGGGAAATCCAGTAAGAGAATCAATTAAAATTTTTAAATCGTTAAAGAATGATAAGATTTATAAGAAATTAAATCTATTAAGAAATAAAAAAACAATTCTAGTATTGGGAGGAAGTCAAGGAGCTGATGCAATCAACAAGTCCATAGTTGATTCAATTGATTTTTTTGTCAAAAATGACTTACAAGTTATTTTACAAACTGGCAATAGGTATTATAAAACCTATAAAAGATTTGAAAATAAAAATTTAATAATTATTCCTTTTATTGATAAAATTGAAGAGCTATACTCTGTCTCGGATCTGATAGTATCAAGATCAGGTGCAAGCATTATTTCTGAACTATGTATAGTTGGTAAACCTGTAATATTTATTCCCTCACCTAATGTAGTTGATGATCATCAGACCAAAAATGCCAGAAAAATTTATGATAAAGGTGCATGTGAATTTATTAATGAGGATGAACTGGAATTTAAATTAACACCCATTATAAATAAACTAATTGTAAGCGATGTATACAGAACTAGTCTTTCAAAAAAAATTAAGTCAATCTCAAAAAAAGATGCTGTAAAAATAATTATAAATGAAATTGAATATTTTTTAAAATGAAATACATAGAGTACAAAAATTATTTTTTTGTTGGAATTGGAGGTATTGGAATGTCTGCCTTAGCCAAATATTTATTTCAAAACAATAAAACTATTTATGGATATGATAGGGTTCAGTCAAAAATCACTGATCAACTTGTGAAGGCGGGAATTGATATTTCATACATGTTTAATAAATCATTGACTGAATTAAAAAGATTAAATCCAAAAAATACACTTATTGTCTATACTCCCGCTATTAGTCATGATAACAAAATATTGCAATATTGTCTGGATAAAAAATTCACATTAGTTAAAAGAGCAAAAATTCTTTCAGAAATTGTCAATGAGGGTTTTTGTATTGCTATTTCAGGCACTCATGGAAAAACAACTATAAGTTCGATATTAAGTCACATTTTATTTCAATTTAACTTAGAATTCACATCGTTTGTAGGTGGAATTATGAATGATTATGACTCAAATTTATTAAATAATGGAAATAAAATTTTTGTTGTTGAAGCTGATGAATTTGACAAGTCTTTTTTGCAACTTAAACCTGACATAATATGTATTAACAATATTGACGCTGACCATCTAGATATATATAAAAATTATCAAAATCTTAAAAGTACGTTTAAAAACTTTGTTGGAAATTTAAAAAAAGATGGAATTGTTTTCCAGAATGAAAATTTAGAATTTGATGGCTGTAAATATGGGTTGAATAATGAATCTGATTATTTTATTGATAAATTAATTCATGGTCCATTTGAAACTCAATTCGAAATAAAATCTCAGAAAAATAATTATGGAAATGTAGTTTTTAAAATGCCGGGTGAACATAATGCTCTCAATGCTTTAGCTGCTTTTTCAATAGCAATTAATCTAGACTTAAATCCAAAAAAAATTATTAATGCTATTGAATCCTTTAATGGTATCCATCGGAGATTTTCAATTATTACTAAATCTCCTAAAATATTTATTGATGATTATGCTCACCATCCTAATGAGATTGAATCAATCGTTAGCTCAGTAAAAAAAATGTACCCACAAAAATCTAACCTTGTAGTTTTTCAACCACATCTTTTTTCCAGAACTAAAGATTTTATGAATGAGTTTGCAAAAGCTTTAGAAAAATTCGACAAAATATTTTTATTAGATATATATCCAGCACGCGAGGATCCTATTCCTGGTATTGATTCTAGAATATTATTAGAAAAAATACAAAATAAAAATAAAAATATCATTGCTGATAATGAGTTGTTAAATAAAATTAAAAATGATAACTCAGAAATAATTATCACTTTGGGAGCAGGTGATATTTCTGAAAAAGTTGAAAGTATAAAAAAATTGATTTTACAAAATGTTATTTAAAAATATTTTTTTGTCCACCCTTATGATTTTAATTGTTTGCATAGCAATTTGGGCAAATGTAGTTAATGATAAAAGAGATGTTTTAGTATATGATGACTTAAATTATTTAACCTTAAACTACATTGATCTTGATTCTTTAAAAATAAATTTAGTTGAAAATAAATTTATTATTGACTCATTATTTAATCAAGAATTTAGTTTTAATAAACTTGAAAAACATCTCAAAAATATTGATTACTTCGATAATTCTAATGTTTACAGAACAGTAGATTCAAAAATAAATCTTCAAATTAATGAAAAGGATGCTGTGATGTTTTTAGAGTATCAAAATAGATATGTTGATTCTAAAGGTAAAATGATTCCTTTATCAAAAATCTACAGGCCTGAGACTGTATATTTTGTAGGTCAGATAGATTCTATCAATTTAATTAATGCTCTGGAAGTCAGTTCTCAAATAAAAAATGATGATTTCTTGAACCGACATATCGATTACATTTTTTTAGATTCAATTCATATGAATCTAAAACCAGTGAATGAAAATTTTTTAATAAACTTTGGAAACTTTAAACGCATTAGCAGCAAACTAAAAAAATATAAGATTTTTTATGCTGCAAAATATAAGTCAGATTTATTTTCTAATGTAAAGAATATTAATCTAAGCTTTAAAAATCAAGTGGTAATCGAAAAATTAAATTAATGAAAAACAATGAGCTTTTTATAGGTTTAGACATTGGAACAACCAAGATTGTTGCAATGATTGGACATGTTAATGAGTATAGTAAGCTAAAAATTATTGGATTGGGAAGGTCTGAAAGTTTAGGTGTTCACCGTGGTGTTGTTAATAACATTACACAAACAATTCAATCAATCCAATCTGCAGTCAATGAAGCAGAAAAAACATCTGGATACAAAATAGACAAGGTTGTTGTTGGAATCGCGGGACAACATATTAGAAGTTTACAACACAGTGATTATATAACTAGACAAAATTCTGACCAAGTAATTGAAGAAAAAGATGTTAATGATGTGATAAATCAAGTTTATAAGTTGGTAATGCTACCTGGTGAGGAAATTATCCATGTTCTGCCTCAAGAATATAAGGTTGATGGACAAGGAGAAATAAAAGAGCCAATTGGAATGTTTGGTGGAAGATTGGAAGCTAACTTCCATGTTGTTGTAGGTCAGGTTAGTTCAATAAAGAATATTGCAAGATGTGTAAAAAGTTCAGGGATTGATTTTCATGGTATAACCTTAGAACCTTTGGCATCAGCTGATGCCGTATTAAGTAAAGAAGAAAAAGAAGCAGGTGTTGCCCTTATTGATATTGGGGGAGGAACAACAGATCTCGCAATTTTTAAAGATGGAATTATAAGGCATACATCAGTCATACCTTTTGGTGGAAATATAATAACTGAGGATATTAAAGAAGGTTGCTCAATTATTGAGAAACAAGCTGAATTACTAAAAGTGAAGTTTGGATCCGCATGGCCCGGTGAAAATAAAGAAAATGAAATTGTTTCAATTCCAGGTCTTAGGGGACGGGAACCCAAGGAAATAACTTTGAAAAATCTATCAAAAATTATTCATGCAAGGGTTGTTGAAATTATAGAGCATGTTTATTTAGAAATTAAAAACTATGGACATGAGGAGCAAAAAAAGAAACTTATTGCAGGAATTGTTTTGACTGGTGGTGGTAGTCAATTAAAACATCTAAAACAATTAGTTGAATACATAACAGGAATGGATACTAGACTTGGGTCTCCGAATGAACATTTGGCTGGAAATAATTTAATAGAAATTTCAAATCCAACATACGCAACAGCTGTTGGTCTAGTTATGAATGCGAGGGATAACTATGTTAATAACGATGAAAAATTAGAAACAACGGAAGTTGAAAATGAGACACAGGAGATTGACAGTATTTCAGGAACTTCAAAACAAAAATCAATCTTTGAAAAATTTACTGAAAAATTAAAAAAATTTTTAGAGAACGCAGAATAATAAAAATATGAATATGGAAAATCAATATGAAAATTTATCTTGGGATTTACCCAAGAACCAAAGCAATGTAATCAAAGTAATTGGAGTAGGTGGAGGAGGTAGTAATGCTATTAATTATATGTATAATAAAGGTATTAATGGGGTTGATTATGTTATATGTAACACTGATGCTCAAGCGCTAGAAAATAGCCCAGTTCCAAATAAAGTCCAACTTGGTATTAATTTAACCGAGGGTATGGGTGCTGGAGCTGATCCAAAAATTGGAGAAAAAGCAGCAATTGAAAGTTTAGATGTATTAAAAAAAATGCTTGATAAAAATACCAAGATGGTTTTTGTAACAGCTGGAATGGGTGGTGGAACTGGAACAGGTGCTGCTCCAATTATTTCAAATCTAGCCATGGAGATGGGTATTTTAACTGTTGGGATAGTAACAATGCCATTTGTTTTCGAGGGAAAGGTTAGAACAGACCAAGCTAATTTAGGCTTGGAAAGACTTCGGAATAGTGTTGATTCTTTGGTTGTGATCAATAATAATAAATTGAGAGAAATATATGGTAACCTTGGAGTAAAGGAAGGTTTTACAAAGGCGGATGAAGTTCTTGCAACAGCAGCAAAAGGAATTGCAGAGGTGATAACTAATCACTACACTCAAAATATTGATTTAAAAGATGCTAAAACAGTCTTGTCTAAAAGTGGTAATGCTATTATGGGTTCTTACAGTGCTTCGGGAGAGAAAAGAGCGCTTAAAGCTGTTACAAATGCATTAGATTCTCCTCTTTTAAACGACAACCGTATTGATGGTGCGCAGAATGTTCTATTATTAATAGTTTCCGGATTGAGCGAAATTACCATTGACGAAATAGGAATAATTAACGATCACATACAGGAAAAAGCTGGTAATAAAGCTAATATTATCATGGGTATTGGTGAGGATAATTCATTAACTGAAGAAATTGCTGTAACTGTAATTGCTACTGGATTTGACATGAAACAGCAAGATGAAATTTTACATATTGAACCAAAAAAGACGATATATAGTCTTGAGGATGAAAATGAAATTTCTGAAAATGTAGAAAAAAAACAAAAACCTCTACAGTTTGATAACGCATCTCAATCAATAGATTTTAAAAACATCAATTTTGATATTGACACAATACAAACTAGTGAAAATCATGATATCACAAAAGAGGAGATTTTGGACATTGATGTGGATTATGAGTTAATTAAAAAGGATATAAATGATGCAGTTGATAGTAAACTTGATGAGGAGTTAATAATAAAAAAATTGGAGGAAATTGATGTTATTGATCCAATTCAAGTTTTAGATGATGGGGAAAAAATTTATTCAAATGATAACAATGATTATAAACATTTTTTAAAGGTTGATGTAAATGAGATAGAGGTCATAGAACCTGTGCACATAATTCCATATGTTACGCTTGAAAATAATTCTTACAGTAAAAATGCAGAGGACAACCTAGAAAATGAAAAAAATCATAAATTTAACCCAATTGATAGTCCGATTGTTGAAGGATTGGCTAAGAGAACTGAACAAAGAAGAATTAAACTTAAGGAGTATAATTATAAATTTACCAAATCAAGAGTAGTAGGTGAAATGGATAGCGAACCTGCCTACAAAAGAGCTGGTATAAGCTTGGATGATGAGGGTATAAACTCAATGTCGTCGTCCACACTAACTAATGATAAAAATGGAAATATGGATATCAAGTCTAATAATACATTTCTCCACGATAATGTTGATTAATTATTAAAATATGTCGCTAAAAATCACCATAAATTCAGATATAAAATCTGCAATGAAAGAAAAAGATCCTATTAAATTAGAGTCACTCAGAGCAATAAAATCTGCAATTATTTTATTTGAAACTAAAGATTCAAGTTCGAATGAATTAAATGAGTCTGATGAAATTAAAATTCTACAAAGACTTGTAAAACAAAGAAAAGAAAGTGCCCAAATTTTTGAGAGTCAAAATCGAAATGATTTGGCTGATAAAGAAATTGCTCAGTCAGAATTCATTTCCAAATATTTACCCAAGCAATTAAGTGAAAAAGAGATTGAGGATATAGTTTTATCAATAATTAAACAAACTAACTCATCTGGAATGAAAGATATGGGAAAAGTTATGGGTATGGCAACTAAAGAACTATCAGGAAAAGCTGATGGTAAGACAATATCACAAATCGTAAGAAAAAATTTAAATAATTGAGACGATTTGATGATTTATTCATGGGGGAGTAGTTCAACTGGATAGAATAACAGATTTCGGCTCTGTTGGTTAGGGGTTCGAATCCTCTCTCCCTCACTAATTACTAACTAAAATAATTTATCAAATGGGTGACTTTTCATTAAATTGAAATGAATTTAATTTAAGTCATATTAATATGAGCAATATATTAATAAAACAAGGTTATGTAGGTATATTTCTATTTGTTATTTTAAATTTTATTTCAATGGTGATTTATCCTGGAGGTACTATTATTGAGCCTGAAACAAAAGGATACTCTTTTTTCTATAACTTTTTAAGTAACCTTGGTGAGTCAACAGCAAAAAATGGTGAGGATAATATAGTTTCAGCATATCTATTCAACTCTTCAATGCTAATTTTAGCCATATCATACTTTTTATTTTACGTGTCTTATTTGAGAATTCAATTAAAATTTAATAGAAATAAAATATTGAATTTTTTTTCTTTGTCTACAATTATTATATCATTAGTTTCCTTTGTTTTGGTAGCAGTATTTTCTGCTGATAATTCCACTTTTGATATTCATGTTTTTTTTGTAAAAGTCGCATTTAGACTCTTATTGATTCATTGTTTTATTCAATTATTTATTGTTTATAAAAGCAATCTTAGTAAAACAATGCTTATAAGTTCCTCAATTTTCTGCTTTATGCTTCTCATTTTTATTATTGTTATGGAGTATGGCCCAAATCCATTTTTAGATAATCGATCATTATTAATTCAAGTATCTTCTCAGAAGATGATTGTTATAAGTATTTTGTTATATTTTTTTGTTCAGATAAGTGAGTCAATATCTATGTCTAAGAAATATAACTAAGATTCATCTTTTAATTTCGATGTTACATTTTTTAAAGAATCTTATTGAAAGTAGAATTGATGCAATCAATAATCCAATTAAAAAACCAATCCAAACACCAGTGGCTTTGAGTTCTGTATATAATCCTAGGTAAATCATTATTGGTATACCAAAAACTACATAAGATAAAAAACAAATAATTGAGGGTATTTTTACATCTTGAATGCCACGTAATGCACCCTGTGCAACAATTTGTACTCCATCAAAAATTTGAAATAGAGCTACGACTATTAATAATTTTGAAGCTAAAGTGACAGTTTCAAGAACATCGGGACTACCATTATTATCTAAATACAGCCAGGGTAGTAAGTCAGAGAAAAAAATGAAAATTAGAGCAAAGACCAATTCAATCAAAATTGTAATTAAGAAAATTGATATCGCAATACGTTTTAGATTTTTATAATCATTCAGTCCTTTTTGATTTCCAACCCTGATCGTTGCAGCAACACTTAATCCTAATGCAACCATGAAGGTTAATGATGATAGATTTAGTGCAATTTGATTTGCTGCTTGATAATTTATCCCAATAATCCCACAAACCCATATGCCTGAAATAAAAAATCCAACTTCAAACATCATTTGTAAAGCAGATGGGTAGCCGAGATTGAAAATTTTTTTTATGATTTTTGAAGAATATTCAAAACTAAACAAATTGTTTATGTACTGATTTGTTTTGGAGTTGGATTTGATCAAATAAATAATCAGCAGTACCATGATAAATCTTGAAATTAAGGTTCCTATCCCGGCTCCGACTAACTCCAACCTTGGAAAACCAAACTCACCATAAATAAGGATGTAGTTTAAGACAACATTAATGATGTTTGCAATGACAGTAGAAATCATCGCAATTTTTGTAAATGATAATCCGTCTGAAAATTGTTTGAATGATTGAAAAATAATTAATGGAAATAATGAAATTGCAACGAGCGTAATGTAAGGATAAGCGAGACTAACAACTATTTCTGGCTGACCCATGTAATATATTATTGGCTTAAAAATTAAAACTAGGGCAGTCAAAATTAGTCCTAAAATAGAACATATTATTATACCATTTGAAAGAATAGATTTTGTTTTATTTTTGTCATTTCGTGCATCGCTTTCAGCAATTAAGGGTGTAATTGCAGTTGAAAATCCAATACCAAATGACATAGCCAAAAACACAAAACTATTTCCTAGAGAAATCGCAGCTAGTTCTGATGTTCCCAATTGGCCCACCATTGCATTATCAACGAACCCTACCAATGTATGGCCAATCATCCCAATTATTACTGGGTATGCTAATTTTAAATTATAAGAAAACTCTTTGGAGTAAGGCTTTAAAAAATTCAATATTACATTTTATTTGATAAATAAATAGAATTCATCAATAATCTATTTGTTCCATACCAAAAGGCTCTAAAGTTTGTATTATCGGAAAACAAGAAAATTTTTCCAGCAGAATATCTTTTTATTTTGAATGGAACACTTTTTTTTAATAATTCTAAATTTTCATCTGAGATGTATCCACTAAGTAGTGGATTTTTCGAATAAGTAATAGGATTGTTGTAACTATTTTCGTCTGGTTTCATAAAAATAGTATTGTTTTTAAAGATTGGCAGATCATTATTTTTTATTCCAAAATTAATTGGATGGCTCTTATCAATTTTTGTATTAAAAATCGTCCCACCAATGACTTGTGATCCGGTAAATTTGCCCCTATCTTCAAAGGATACATCGGATGCATATCTTTCATTTTTAAGAAAATCAACACTTACAATTTTATTTTTTTCTAGCCAGTTAATTGAATTTCTATAAGCAACTATATTACCACCACCTTTTAAATAGTCTTTTATTATATCAATATTTATACTGCTTCCAGAATAACTTGGCAAAATTATGTGAGAATACTCTGTGAGGTTAGTTCGATTTAAATTTTTAACATCTAATTTAGTTATAGGAATACCATATCTTGTATCGAAAAGATGCCATATTTCACCCGCATCATACGACCTTATACCATTACCTACAATTAATCCTATCTTTGGTTTTTTTATTGTCGTGAAAGAATTGGAACCAAAACCGATATTATCTTCATAGCCACTTGATAAAGAATAAACATCTATGCCAGTTTTTTCTGAAATTTCAGTTAGCAACTCAAAGATTTTTTCAGGTTTTTTTGATTGTCCAACAACAGGTATTAGCAATGTCCCATAATCAAAATAACTATTTTTTATTTTAAATATTTTACTGCTTGATTTTAATCTGATACCATTTTCTTGTAAAAAATTAATAAATCTTGGGATGTTGTAATCATACGGCTTTATTAAATATCCATAACTTGAAAAACCGCTAATTTTTCCAGAACGTTTATCAAACAACTCATTCCCACTTAAGTTTTCCTTTAGAAATTCATAATTTAAATTAAAGGCTAGAGGAAAAGTCCATGCAGAAACATCATAAAATAGACTGTCTTCAAATTTGGTTTGAGTATCAAACATCGCTTTTATGAGCTTTGACTTTTTTTGTTGTAATGGCACAAAATATTTAAATTTTTTTCCATCGGTTTCAATAACTCTAATTTTATGGGCTTTGAGAATGCTGGCTAATTCATAACTACTTGTATTATCGTGACTATTACCAAATCCAATTCCCTTAAATTTTGATTTCCTAGAATCATTAAAGTTATTAACATAAAAGTCATTCATATAAGAAAGAAGTTCAATCCTTAGTTCACTCGCAGCCTTTAATGTAGACAATGTTGTAGTTAATTGATTTCTTATTGTAAAAGGAAATGTTAGTACTCCATTTTGACTATTTTGAATATGGCCTCTTGAACTACCTTGCTCAAATAAAATCCCAATACCTCCATTAGCATCAGGATAGGTTGAACCCTTTCCAAAATAGAAATCATCATAATTTTCCTTGCTATAGTATAAGCTTCCAATCTTATCTAAGAAATTTGCATGATATTTTGCAACTTTTTCAGTTAATTTTTGATTTAAATTAGGTATCAATGGATTTACTCTAGAGGGAATACCAGGCTGGAAAAAGAATGTAGAATTTGTACCCATTTCGTGATGATCAGTAACAATATTAGGTAACCAATCTGTATATGTCTTAACCCTAGCTTGAGACTCAGGAAGTTGAACAGGTAGCCAGTCACGGTTTAAATCAAACCAATAGTGATTTGTCCTTCCGCCAGGCCAAACTTCGCTAAATTCTCTGTCATTGTTATCAGGGTTTGGTACTAAGTTTTTATTTGAATTAACCCAATTTGCAAATCTTTGTAATCCATCAGGGTTTAAACATGGGTCAAATAAAATAACACTATTATTCAAGATTTCTAAAGTTTCAGGTTCATTAGATGCTGCCAAATAATATATACCTAATAAAGCTGCATTAGATGCACTTGCCTCATTTCCGTGAACCGAATAACCTTGATACACAATTGCTGGCATATTTTTAAAGTCAGATTTTTTGACTCCATTCGAGATCTCTAGATGACTTTCTCTAATCGAATTTAAATTTTTAATATTTTTCTCTGATGAAACTTTTAAAATTAGTAAAGGCCTATTTTCATAGGTTTTCCCCGTTTCTTCAATGATAATTCTTTCCGATGAATTGGCTACAGCATACATATATTGAACTAGCTTATCGTGCGTAACATGCCACTCGCCAACCTCATGACCAATTATTTCACTTGGCTTTGGAATGTCTTGATTATAACTATTTGATTTAGGTAGATAATAACTTAATTCGAGTTCTTGAGAATATAAATTTAATGAGTGGGTAAGCACAAGGGCTAGTAAAATATAATTTTTCATCTATGGTTTAAACTTTATTAATTTTCAAATTTTTCTTCTTTTATGCAAAAATATAGTGTTTGATTTTAAGATTAGTAAAAATCATAAAAGATATTCTCACATCCGAAATTTAAAAAATTTTTTCAAGGTTTCTTAATGAAATATAGTGCCTGATGAGTGATCTTTTTTTGCACCTGTCACAGTTTTTAAACAATTAATTTTATTTTGTAAACGAAGTTTACCCATAAAAGCAAAGATCAAAGCTTCTTTATAATCAACTATTTTTTCCTCTGGTATTATAACTGAACAGTTTAACTTTATTTTTATTTGATCAATCAAAAAATTATTTTTTGCTCCACCGCCTGTTATTAAAATATTTTTTAAATTATTTTGTTTGCTTACGACATTAAAAATTTCATTTGAAATATGCTCTACAATTGTTGCTAAAACATTATGCCCTATTTTTTTCAAATCTATATCACTTTTATTAGCTAAATAGTCATCAATTAATTTATAATTATCATTGAGTAATTTTTCCTTATCCAAAGATTTCGGTCCTTCAATTAAGCTGTAACTTATTGAATCTAAACGTTCAATCAATTCAGGAATAACTTTCCCTTTTGAAGATAATTTACCAAATTCATCAAATTCTTTATCATAAATTTTAGAATACTTATTTAATAAAATATTACATCCGCATATATCGAAAGCTTTAGTGCTTCCATTGTTACCAAAAGAAATATTTGCAATTCCTCCCAAATTCAAACATGAATCATAGTTGCCAAATAAATATTTGTCACCAATTGGAACCAAAGGCGCACCTTGGCCACCGAGTCTTATATCCTGGACTCTAAAATCGTTGATGGTTGTTACATTAGTTAATTCACGTATAATTTTGCCATTTCCAATTTGTATGCTGTAATAAGGTGGTTTATGCTTTACAGTGTGTCCATGTGATGAAATAAAATCTAAATTTGAAATATTGTTGTCGTTTAAAAATTCCAGGATTTTTTGTGAGATCAAAATACCATAATCCAAATCTATTTTTTTTATTTCTAAATCATTTTTTAAGTGAATATCACCCAGTTTATTTGTCCAAATGGAATTGTATTTATATGTTTTAGAATTTATTATCCTGAAGTAACTATCATCCTCTTTTTTAAATTCGACATAACAAATGTCTATCCCGTCAAGGGAAGTCCCGCTCATTACACCAAGACCGTACAACAGACTCGACGACATAAAAGTTAAACCTTTGATTCTTTCTTTAAAGAATCAATTATTTTGCTTGGGTTTTTTGATTTAAAAATACAACTACCTGAAACTAAAATATCTGCTCCCAATCTGGACAACTCTTTTACATTACTTAAATCAACTCCTCCATCAATTTGTATTAAGACTTTTGATTTTTTAGATTCTATTAAATTTTTTAAGTCTCTTAATCTTGAATTTGTTTTATTGATGAATTTTTGACCTGAGAATCCGGGAAAAACACCCATCAAACAAACCATATCAATTTCATTTATATATGGTTCAAGATGTTTGATTGGTGTATCAGGATTAATTGCTAAACCAGCTTTAATATTTAGATTTTTTATCTTTTTTAACACTGCACTTATATCATTAACTGCTTCCATGTGGATTGTTATTATATCGGGATTATAGCTAGAAAATTTATCAATATAATTTTCCGGATTTACAATCATTAAATGAATATCCAGGGGTTTTTTTGCATAATTTTTAAAAATATCAAGTACAGGTGAGCCAAATGTAATATTAGGAACAAAAACACCATCCATGACGTCTAAGTGAAACCAATCCGCATTGCTCTTATTTATGAGCTCAATTTCATCTATTAATCTTCCAAAGTCAGAAGAAAGCATAGAAGGAGCTATAATTTTCATTAATACTATCCTAAATATGTTTTAAGAATTTTACTTCTGGATGTGTGCTTAAGCCGCCTAATGGCTTTTTCTTTAATTTGTCTAACTCTTTCTCTTGTTAGATCAAATGTCTCTCCAATTTCCTCAAGTGTCATTGCATGTTGATCTCCTAATCCAAAATATAATCTTACAACATCAGCTTCTCTGGGTGTTAAGGTTTCTAAAGATCTTTCAATTTCAGTTTTCAAAGATTCGTGTAATAATTTTTTATCAGGATTGGGGGACTCACCGCTTTTCAAAACATCGTAAAGGTTTGAGTCCTCACCTTCAACTAAAGGTGCGTCCATTGAAACATGTCTACCAGAATTTTTCATAGACTCCTTCACATCGGAGACAGTCATGTCAAGTTCTTTTGCAATTTCTTCTGCAGACGGCACTCTTTCATTTGCTTGCTCAAGAAAAGCATACATCTTATTGATTTTGTTGATAGAACCGATTTTGTTTAAGGGCAATCTGACAATCCTAGATTGTTCAGCTAAAGCTTGAAGAATAGACTGTCTGATCCACCACACTGCGTACGAGATAAATTTAAACCCTCTGGTTTCATCAAATCTCTTAGCGGCCTTAATTAAACCTAGATTTCCCTCGTTGATTAAATCAGGTAATGTTAAGCCCTGATTTTGATATTGTTTTGCAACTGAAACTACAAACCTTAAATTGGCTTTGGTTAACTTATCAAGTGCAACTTCATCACCGGCTTTAATTCTTTGAGCTAATTCTACCTCCTCTTCCGCGGTGATTAAGTCAACTTTTCCAATTTCTTGTAAATATTTATCAAGAGAAGCTGTTTCTCTATTGGTTACTTGTTTTGTAATTTTTAACTGTCTCACTATTGTACTTTATAGATTATACGCTAAAAATTAAAAAAGGTTTCAAAAATAATTATTTTTTTTCTGGTTTTTCAATTAATACTTTTCTTGATACTTTTTGCTTTTTTGTTCTTGGATCAATTCCCATATATTTAACATCGAGCCTATCACCAATTTTTAAATAATCTTCAACTTTCTCAACACGTTTCCAATCAATTTCAGACACGTGAAGTAAAACTTCTTTGCTAGGTCTAAATTCAACAACAGCTCCAAAATCTAAAATCTTGATTACCTTAACATTATATGTCTTACCTACTTCAGGTTTAAACGTTATATCTTCTATTTTTTGAATTACTGAGTCAATCATATTTTGATCAGTACCCAAAATTTCAATGATTCCTTTTTCGTCTTCTTCTTCAATAACAATTGTTGTCCCAGTCTCTTTTTGCATTTCTTGAATTACCTTTCCCCCAGGACCAATTACTGCACCAATATAGCTGCCATCAATTTCTATTTTGACCATCTTTGGAGCATGTTCTTTAACTTCGTCAGATGGTTTCTCAATTGTTTTAGTCATTTCATTCAAAATTTTAAGCCTCCCGTCTTTTGCTTGTTCTAATGCTTTTTCAAGAATTTCATAAGAAAGTCCTTTAATTTTGATATCCATTTGACATGCTGTAATTCCATCTTCGGTACCAGTAACTTTGAAGTCCATATCGCCGAGGTGGTCCTCATCACCAAGAATATCTGAAAGAACTGAATATCTTTTTCCATCTGAAATTAATCCCATAGCAATTCCTGATACAGGTTTACTAATTTTAACTCCTGCATCCATTAGTGCCATAGTACCTGAACACACTGTTGCCATTGACGATGAACCATTAGATTCCAAAACCTCAGAAACAACTCTAACAGTGTATGGACAATCAGATGGGAAAACTTTTGTAAGTGCTCTTTGAGCCAAATTTCCATGACCAATTTCCCGTCTAGAAGTTCCTCTCAAAGGTCTGGCTTCACCAGTTGAGAAGGGGGGGAAATTATAATGTAAATAAAAATTTTCTTCACCCTGATGTGTTGGTGAATCAATAATATTAGCATCCCTTGACGTACCTAATGTTACTGTTGCTAGAGCTTGAGTTTCTCCTCTAGTAAATATTGATGAACCGTGAGTTGATGGCAGGTAGTTTACTTCACACCAAATTGGTCTAATGTCGTCTGTTTTCCTACCATCCAATCTAATACCCTCACTCAGTACTAGTTCTCTAACAGCATCTTTTTCTACTTTTGAAAAATAGCTATTAATTAAATTACCTTTTTCTTCAATTTCTTCTTCACTGAATGACTCTAAAAGCTTTTCTTTTATAGCTGAAAAATTTTTAGATCTTTCTTTTTTACTAAGGCCTTTTTTTGCAATTTCATAACAATCCTTGTAACATTTTTCATGAATATTTTTCAAAAGATCTTCATCATCCAATCCAGAATCATATTCTCTTGTTTCTTTCTTACCAATTTCATTTACTAATTCAGTTTGGGCTTGGATTTGATTTTTAATTGCTTCATGTCCAAACTTAATTGCATCAGTCATTTCTTCTTCTGAAATTTCATCAAATTCACCCTCAACCATTGAAACTGAATCATGGCTTGCACCAACCATAATATCAATATCAGATTCTTTTAATTGAGCTCTACTCGGGTTAATAATGAATTCTCCTTCAATTCTACCTACTCTAACTTCTGATATTGGGTATTCAAAAGGAATATCTGAAAGCTGAATAACAGTGGATGCGGCAAGTCCAGCTAATGAGTCAGGCATAACATCTTCATCGTGAGACATCAACTGAATCATAACTTGTGTTTCATAGTGATAATCCTTAGGAAATAATGGACGTAAAACCCTATCTACAAGTCTCATCGTAAGAATTTCCTCATTAGAGGGTCTAGCTTCTCTTTTAAAAAAACCTCCGGGAAATTTGCCAGCTGCGGCAAATTTTTCTCTGTAATCCACAGTAAGTGGAAGAAAATCAACAGGGCTTTTAGTTCTGGATGAAACAATGGTAGCTAAAAGCATAGCATTTCCCATTTGAATTACAGCTGAACCATCGGCTTGTTTTGCTAATTTTCCAGTTTCAATTGTGATTTGTCTACCATCAGGTAGATTTATTTCTTTCTTATGTACTTTGTATTTCATTTGTTTTCATTAATTAATTGTTGTGAGAGTAGAACCAATGAAAACTTGTATTCTTTTATTATTTTCTAAGACTGAGCTTTTTGATAATTGCTCTGTATCTTTTTATGTCTTTATTTTTCAAATAATTTAGTAGACTCTTACGTTTACCAACCATCTTTAATAAAGATCTTTCTGTGTTAAAATCTTTTTTATTATTCTTTAAATGTTTGGTTAGGTGATTGATTCTGGTTGTAAAAAGTGCCACTTGCCCTTCTGCTGAACCAGAGTCTTTCTCTGAGCTACCATTCTCTTTGAAAATTTCTTCTTTTACTTTATTAGTTAGGTACATCTTTCAAATTGTGCGGCAAATATAAAATTTTTTTTTAGTTATGATTGTAATTTCTTAATGGTTTATTTTGAATTAAATCAATAAAAAAATTGATCTTAAATTTTAAATCATTTCTGTGAGCAATAAAATCGATAAAACCATGTTCTAATAAGAATTCTGAACTTTGAAATCCGGGTGGAAGATCTTGCCCAGTCGTATCTTTAACAACTCTTGGGCCTGCAAAGCCAATCAATGCTCCAGGCTCTGAAATAATAATATCCCCCAACATAGCAAAAGAAGCAGTAGTTCCGCCTGTTGTTGGGTCAGTGCATAAAGATATGTAAGGGATTTTCTTGTCTGAAAGTTGAGTTAGTTTTGCAGAGGTTTTAGCCATTTGCATTAAAGATATTGCACCTTCCATCATTCTTGCTCCGCCAGATTTTGAAATTATTAGAAGAGGACTCTTGTTTTTTATAGAATGATCAACTGCTCTAGCAATTTTTTCGCCGACAACAGAGCCCATCGAACCTCCAATGTATTTAAAGTCCATTGCAGCGATTGTTATATTTTTAGAGTAAGACTTTCCATATCCAACCTTAATTGCCTCGTTTAAACCACTTTTATCTTTGGCTTGCTTTATTCTGTCTTTATAACTTTTTGAATCTTTGAATTCGAGTGGATCAGTGCTTTTAAGATTTTCAAAAAGAACTTCATAATTGTCATCAAAAATGATTTTAAAGTATTCATCTGAACCAATTCTTAAGTGAAAATTATCAGCTGGTGAAACAAAATTATTTTTAATTAATTCATCATTATCAACAATATTTCCGGATGGTGTCTTGTGCCATAGACCCTCTGGTGTGTCTTTTTTTTCTTTAGTCTCGGTCCTAATACCCTTTAATTTCCTTCGAAACCAAGCCATTTACAAAGTGTTGATATTATTTAAATCTCTAAAAGCTCTTTCAAGCCTGTCAACAAAAGCTTCCTCAGACTTTCTTAGCCAAACCCTTGGATCATAATACTTTTTGTTTGGTATATCATCTCCATCAGGGTTTCCTATTTGTGATTTTAAATATTGAGCGTTTTTCGAAAAATAATCCCTGCTCCCTGACATAAACGCATATTGCATGTCAGTGTCAATATTCATTTTTACAGCTCCATAAGATATGGCTTCACGAATTTCATCAACTGAGGACCCAGATCCTCCATGAAAGACAAAATTTATTGTGTTCTTAGTTAAATTAAATTTATTAGAAACATAATCTTGAGAATTTTTTAAAATTTTTGGTGTTAGTTTAACATTCCCCGGTCGGTATACACCATGAACATTTCCAAAAGCAGCTGCAATTGTGAACTTATTACTTATCTTGATCAATCTTTCATAAGCGTATGCTACCTCTTCCGGCTGAGTATATAATTTTGAGCTATCGATATCAGTATTATCAACGCCATCTTCCTCTCCACCGGTAACACCTAGTTCAATTTCAAGAGTTATACCAATTTTCGACATTCTTTCAAGATAGTATTCACATGTTCTAATATTTTCTTCTATGCTTTCCTCAGAAAGATCTATCATGTGTGAGCTGAATAAAGGGTATCCATAATCTTTGAAGTTTTTTTCATTTTCAATCATCATCCCGTCAATCCAAGGCAAAAGTTTTCTAGCTGCATGATCAGTATGTAAAATTACTTTACAACCGTAAAGTTTACTAATTTCATGAACATGTTTCGCACCTGATATAGCTCCTGCAACTGCTGCATTTTGATTTTCGTTACTAAGGCTTTTACCTGCATTGAAAAGTGCTCCCCCATTAGAAAATTGTATTATTACGGGAGCATTGAGTTTTTTTGCAGTTTCTAGGGTAGCGTTGATTGAATTAGAACCAACTACATTAACAGCTGGGATCGCAAAGTTTTTTCTCTTTGCTAAATCAAAAAGTTTTTGAACATCATTTCCTGTTACAACACCCATAAAAAATCAAAGCTAAAGTAATAAGAAATATGTTAGTTAGAAAGGATAATTTAAGCCAATATTAAAAACAGCTTTTTTGAGTGAAAAATCTTTTAACCAACGTCTATTTTTTACGGCAGCTGGGTTATAGGTTTTTAGACCCATGTCCAACCTAAAAATAAACAAACTTGAATCATACCTCAGGCCAAATCCAGATCCTATTGCAATCTCATTTAGGTCCTTGAAGCCTACAAATGTTCTTTTTTTATCTTCTGTGTCGTCAAGAACATTCCAAATATTACCCAAGTCGGTAAATAATGCTCCATTAAATCTTCCAAGAATATTAAATCTGTATTCAAGATTTAAAGCTAGTTTGAAGTTGGCCTCGTTGAACTCATTTGAAGCTCCACTACTTCCTGGACCTAATCTATACACTTGCCAAGCACGGTTATCGTTTGAACCTCCACCAAAAAATGATTCAGAAAATGGAATATTTTTTGAATTTCCGTATGGTATTGCAATACCAGAAAAATACCGGAATGCAATAAGTGAATTATCAGAGATATTCCAATGCTTAATGTAGCTAAGCTCAGTTTTAACAAATTGGGAGAATATTAAATCAGATATCCTTTTGAATCCATCTGGGTTTTCTTTTACGAACAAACTTGTCAAGTTACCTGCGGTTTTTACCTTGAGACGCCATTGTTTGAAATTATCTTTGTCATATCTGTTATCGTAGTTATTAGATACTGTAAAAGTTGTTCCAATTATAAGATTATTACTTGTTAGTCTATTCCTCCTATTTTCAATATATTTTATCCTCTGGATATCATTTTGTTCGTTTATTGTTAAATTATTATTTAATACATCATTTATAAAATTGTTTATTCCGTTTGGGATGGATAAGTTACCACCATTAAAGTATTTTGAGTCTGAGGTATTGTTTTGTGCTATTGTATTGAGTTGATTGTATGAGTTTTTATAAATATTAAAATAATTATTGATATTTCTGTTGTTAATTAACTCTACATCCGACAATGAAAAATTAAAATAAGTACTTTTATTTTCCCAAGCATAGTCTAGATTGAATCTAAAACTTGTTCTATCTAATCCAATGTTTTTTTGGTTTGTGGAGCCTAAACTAATGAACGACTTGCTGTCAGAACCAAACCTTTTGGTCAAATTTTTAAAAAATATAAATTTTGGAAGTTTAAGAGTGGCATCAAAATAAACCTGTGATATTGTAACGTCATTGGATTTACCAATTGACCCGACTGCGGACAATTGTAAGTTCTCTCCATTTTTAAAGATGTTTCGGGATTTAAATCTGTTTTCAAAGGAAACTCCTATATCCTCTATGTCAGATTGTTTTATATCAAATCCAAAACCTAACCCATATTTTTTTTTGGGATTTAGAAAAATATTTGCAGAAAGTTCATCATCTGATTTTTTAATATACTCATATCCAATGGATGGAAATGAAAATAAATCTAAGTTATTTAGGTTTTGGATAGTCTTGGATCTCAATGAATCATTGAAAACCTCATTTATTTTAAATTCAATTTGATTTGTTAAAAAACTTTTCTCTGAGTATTCTTTTGAGTTTTTTACATTAATTAATTTTATTTCTCCAATTGTATGTTTCCTATAGTCATCCCCATCAATTATAATCTTAGTAGGAAGCGAATAAAGGTTTCTTGTTGAGTCGATTTCAACATCAAAAAATACAGAGTTGATTTGGAAATTATAAATTCCATTATTTTTCATCAAAGTGTTTATTCTATCTCTTTCCCTCTGAAAATTGGATGTTTTTAATATTCCATTTTTTTTCAAAAATGATTTTTCTAGGTTATTGTTGTATATGGAATCAATTATTTTTGATTTTGTAATTAAGCTGACATCACCAACGTAATATTGGGGCCCTGTTTTGATATTAAAATCAACAGTTGCATATTTTTGTTTTAAATTATTTTTTGACAAGTCAAATCCAACCGTTGTTTCTAAATACCCAATGTTTTGAAAATAAGACATGAAGTTGCTTAAGGTTTGATTGATTTTTAATGAATCTATTAAGGAAACGGCTTCGCCATTTTTTAATTTCCATTCATTCCAACTTTGATAATATTTTTTAAGTTGTAAAAATTGTTTTTTGGATAAGAATTTTTTTAAACCTTTTCTATTATTTTTATTTTTTTCCCAATCTGTAAAAATACTGTCAGTATTCTTAAAACCTGATTGATAAATTAATGATTGAATAGGAACTCCTAAAAACTTTTTATTTTCTTTTAAAACAATCAATCTGTCCAATGAATCACTTTGTATTAGTTTATCATTGACTAAAACTCTATTTTTTTCAAGAACATAATCATTTTCATTTAAATTTTTGGTAATTGAACAAGAACCAAAAAATATAATTAGAAAAAAAATGATTATTATTTTTAAAAAATTTATTTTCATATATATTTCAAAAATACACCTAATTAAATGGTTACCAAAAATCAAATTAATCTCATTAGACAAATTAAGCGTAAAAGAAACAGGAGAGAAAAAAAATTATTTATAGTTGAGGGAAAAAAATCAATTGACGAGTTTTTATCCTCAAATTATAAATTGCATGAAATTTATTCCACACATCCTAATGAATTTAATTTAGATAGTATTGTTAATATTAGTTCTTCTGAACTCTCCAAGCTAAGTTCATTAAAAAAACCGAATAAACACATTGCTGTTTTTCATTACAAAGATCAAGTTTTGCAAAAACAAAATTTCTACTTAGTTTTTGATCGGATCAATGATCCTGGTAATTTAGGAACAATTATTCGTACATGCCACTGGTTTGGTGTAGACCAAATTATATGTAGTGTTGACTCAGTTGACTGTTATAACAGTAAGGTTGTTCAATCATCCATGGGGTCATTATCTAAAGTGAATGTTGTATACACTGACTTAATTAAATTTATTAAAACAACTAATAAAAAGATAATTGGAACTTCTCTAAACAGTAAATCAATTAGTGATTATAGTTTTAAAAATTTCGATGGTATTATAGTTTTTGGTTCAGAATCAAATGGAATTTCCCAAGAAATAAAGAAAGAAATAAATGACTACATTTCAATTCCAAAGACAGCTAGTAATTCCACAGCAGAAAGTCTAAACTTGTCAATTTCAGTTGCAATTTTTTTAAGTAAGATTAAAGGCATTTAATAGAAACTAAAGTTTACAAAAATTGCTCTGGTAAAAAGCTTATCAACATATCCTGTCCATGGATTGTCAGGAATATTTTTCTTTTTCTCATTTCTGAGCGAGAAAACTCCTCTTACAGATGGGGAAAATTTAAAATATCTTAAGTAAAAATCAATTCCAAATGATAGTTCATAGTAAAAATTAGTTTTATTAAAATGATTGTTTACCAAACCGTAGCTTTCCAAATTATTGTCTACATTACCTAAATTCAATGATGTAGAAATACCACCCTTGAGATATGGTTTAATGTTACCAACTCTTTTGGAACTGTATTTAATTAATATTGGTAAGTGAATATTGTTAGATTTCACTTTCCAAAGTGTATCGTTGTAATTTGTAAATTGACTTCTTTCATTAAAAATCAATTCCTTATTGTTTGAGTACAATCCTGGCTCCACACTAAGTCTGATATTGTCATTAATTTTTAGCTCCCCAATTAAACCTACATTAATACCGGTTCCTCTGTTTATCTTGATTGAGTATTCAGGATTTACATTATAATTTATTTTAAAATCATATTGATTAAACCCAATGTAGTACCCAAATCTTATTTTTTTTTCGTCAAAACTTGGCAAGTTTGTAAACTGTGAGTTTGAGATTTGTAAAAAAAGAAAAAAATATAATACAAAATATTTAGACATATTACTTGATTACAAAACAAAGGAAGTAAATAATTTTTTAATTAAATCTTTAAAATCAAGTATATTTGTTCGGTTATCAAACTTACAATAATGAGAATTGTTATTGCCGGTGCAGGTGAGGTTGGATTACATTTATCGAAACTGCTTTCTTCTGAGTCACATGATATTACATTAATTGATAATAATCAAATTAATTTAAAAGATGGTGAAAATTATCTTGATATAAAGGTTATTAATGGAGATTCTTCATCACCGAAAACTTTAAAAAAATCTGGTGTATCAAGTGCAGACTTAGTCATTGGTGTTACTGCAAGTGAATCTGTGAATTTGCTGACTTGTTTTCTATCCAAAAATTTAGGCGCAAAAAGAACTATTGCTAGAATTAATAACGCTGAATTTATTGAAGATTCAAGTGAATTTGATCTTGCGGCATTAGGTGTTGATGCAATGATTTCACCTGAAAACTTGGCTTCGGAGGAAGTTAAGTTATTGGTAAATGAGTCAGGATTCACAAATAGTCACGACTTTGAAGATGGTGCTCTTAAAATGATGGCTGCAAAAATACAAAGTGATGCTCCATTTGTTGGTAAGACGGTTATGGATGCTGCAATGGTATATCCTGGAATCAAATTTATGCCAATAGCAATTGAAAGAAGTGGCACCCATAATGCAATTATCCCCCGTGGAAATACAATTTTCAAGAGTGATGACCATGTTTACTTTGTTACTTGTGATGATGGGGTAGATGAACTTTATAAGCTTATGGGCACAGAAAAGGGTAAAATTGAAAAAATAATGATTTTAGGAGGTGGTAGGGTAGGTTTTAAAGTTGCCAAAGAATTAGGTGATCAGGGTTTAAATGTGAAATTGGTTGAATCTGATAAAGTAAAAGCAGAAAGTATTGCAGATTTACTTCCTAACGTTCTTGTACTTAATATTGATGGAACTAGAGTTGACCTTTTGAGTGAAGAAAGCTTAGAGGAAATGGATGCATTTATTGCTACCACTGGTGATTCACAAAAAAATATAATGTCTTGCTTAATGGCTAAGTCAAAAAATATCAAAAGAACAATAGCAATTGTTGATAATACAGATTATTTTGAACTGTCTGAGTCCATTGGTGTGGATACTCTTGTCAACAAAAAACTTTTGGCAGCTAATGAAATTTTCAGGTTTATCAGAAAGGGAAATGTTCTTGAACTTAACAAGCTAAACAACATGAATGCTGAAGTTTTGGAGTTTTTGATTTCAAAAGATTCTAAAGTGAAAGGAAAAAAAATAAAGGATTTAGATTTTCCTAGAGCATCTATAGTAGGTGGAGTTATAAGAGATGGGGTGGGTATGATAGCATTAGGTGATTTTAAAATACGCAGAGGGGACAAGATATTAGTTTGTTCTCTTTACAGCGCGATAAATAAAGTTGAAAAACTCTTTCGTTAGTCATGAGACTAAATTTTAAATTAATACTTTACATAATTGGTTTACTACTAATTTTTAATGGTAGTGCTATGATACTGACTGCATTGGTTAGTTTAGTATTTAATGATGGTGTTGTAAATGAAATCATCATGTCTGCGGTTATATTAATTACTTTGGGTTTGATTTTAATGTTAACTAATAAAAATAATATTAGGCAAATAAATAAAAGAGACGGTTATTTAATTGTAACTGTAGGATGGTTAACTATGATATTATCGGGAATGATACCATACTATTTGACCAACTCAATAGACTCATTCTCAAACATATTTTTTGAAACAATGTCGGGATATACTGCTACAGGTTCCACAATTTTAGATGATGTTGAGGCCCTTCCAAAGAGCATTATTTTTTGGAGAAGTATGACTCATTGGCTCGGAGGAATGGGAATAATAGTGTTAGCAATTGCAATTTTACCACTATTAGGAATTGGTGGCATGCAATTATTTTCAGCTGAAGTACCAGGCTCTGGTATTAGCGGAGATAAAATTCATCCAAGAATTAGTGCTACCGCTAAACGACTTTGGTTGATTTATTTTGGTCTTACAATTCTTGAAACAATAGCATTGAGTATTGCTGGAATGAGTTTTTTTGATGCATTGAATCATTCAATGAGTAATATTGCAACAGGTGGTTTTTCTACAAAAAATGAAAGTTTAGCATATTGGAATTCAATTCCTTCAGTTCAATATATAGTCATCTTTTTCATGATTTTAGCTGGAACAAATTATCTTTTAATTTACTCTGCAATCATTGGTAATTTTAAGAAGCTATTTACGAATACAGAGTTTTTATGGTATGTCTCTTTCATATTGATTTTTGTTATAGTTACATCTTTTAGTATTTACAATTTTGTTGATTTACAACAAACAACATTTGAACATCCAGAAATTTTTGGTAAGCTTGAATCTAGTTTCAGGCATGCTTTTTTTCAAATTGTTGCAATAATTACAACAACAGGTTTTGTTACTGCTGATTTTGCTGGATGGACACCTTTCCTAACTATGTTATTTTTTGGATTAATGTTCTTGGGTGCATCATCTGGTTCAACATCCGGTGGAATTAAAATATCAAGGCATTCAATTCTCATTAAAAATGGTTTTTTAGAGTTCAAAAAAGCTCTTCACCCAAATGCAGTTTTACCATTAAGATATAACCATAATGTTGTAAAGAAAGAAGTTGTTATTAATATCCTTGGATTTTTCATGCTTTATCTTATACTTTTTATTATTGGAGCTGGTGTTTTAAGTATTCAAGGTTTGGACTTTATTTCAGCAATAGGTGGTTCAGCTGCCTCAATTGGAAATGTTGGACCTGCTCTTGGGTCTGTTGGACCTGCATTCACATATACTGATCTAACACCCTTTGCTAAAATTTGGTGTTCATTTCTGATGTTGGTTGGTAGGTTGGAACTTTTTACTTTCTTAATAATATTCTCACCATATTTTTGGCAAAAGCTCTAGAAAATACTTTTTATTCGGTCAACAGCCTTTTTTATATTTTCTCTTGAGGCAGCATAACTTATTCGTATATTATTAGGAGAACCAAATGCTTCACCAGTTACTGTAGCAACATGAGCTTTCTCAAGAATAAACAAAGAAAAGTCAGTTGAATTTTTAATTTCAAAACCATTAATAGTTTTGCCAAAAAAATATGAGATATCAGGAAAAATATAAAATGCTCCATCCGGATTATTTAATTTAAATCCCTCAATTTCTGAAAGCAGATCTATAATTAACTCTCTTCTTTCACTGAATTCATCAATCATATATTTTATCTGATTTACATTTGCATCCAGAGCTGCAATAGTAGCCTTTTGGGCAATACAGTTTGCTCCGCTTGTTGACTGACCTTGAAGTTTTGTACAAGCCTTTGCAAGCCATTCTGGAGCACCCAGGTATCCAATCCTCCATCCTGTCATTGCAAACGCTTTTGCAACACCATTTACGGTAATTGTTCTATCATACATCTCAGGAATTGATGCAAAACTAAAGTGCTTTACACCATAATTAATATGTTCATAAATTTCATCTGACAAAACAAAAATTTTGGGATAGTCCATAAGCATCTTACCAATTTGTCTCAGTTCATTTTCGTTGTATACCGATCCACTGGGATTATTTGGAGAGTTTACAATAATCATTTTAGTTTTTGATGTAATATTATCTTTTATTTTGGATGCTGTGACTTTAAAATTTGAAGTAATATCGCTTTTAACTATAACAGGAATACCTCCACAAATTTCAATCATAGCTGAATAACTTACCCAAAATGGAGCTAACAAAATGACTTCATCACCAGGATTAATCATTGCTTCAATAACATTTGCAATAGATTGTTTTGCACCAGTTGAAACAACAATTTGACTTGCTGAGTAATTTAAATTGTTATCTCTTGAGAATTTCCTCGAAATAGCTTTCTTTAAATCAACATACCCATCAACTGGTGTGTAAGAATTATAATTATCATTAATAGCCTTAACTGCCGCCTCTTTAATGAATTCAGGTATGTTAAAATCAGGTTCCCCCAAACTCAGACCTATTACATCAACACCTTTACTTCTTAATTCCCTAGCTTTTGCAGCCATAGCAAGTGTGGCAGATGCCGATAAATTGTTAACCTTATCAGTTAGAAATTTATTCATAAAATAGCTTTTCGTCTCAAAGATATTTAAAATAGAGTATTTTAGATATTGATTGCTAAGAAAATGAGTCTAGATTTAGTTCAAAAGTTTGGTCTTACAAAACAACAATACAATCTATTAATCCATTTTGAGGAATTAATTTTTGATTGGAATAAAAAAATAAATTTGATATCTAGAAAAGACATAAATAATTTTAAAACAAATCACATAGCTCATTCGTTATCAACATCTTTTTATTTTAAATTTAAAAGTGATACAAAAGTTTTAGATCTTGGTACAGGTGGAGGACTACCAGGCATACCAATGGCGATAATTTTTCCTCACGTTGATTTTCACTTGATTGACAAAGTGCGAAAGAAAATTACTGTTGTTGCGGATATTGCTAAAAAACTAAAATTAAAGAATGTAAAAACCGATTGGATCAATGTAAATGATCTTAATCGTCGCTATGATTTTGTTATTTCAAGATCTGTTGCATCTTACCATAAAATTTTCAATCAATGCGAAAATATTTTTTTAAGTGAAAATAAAAATGAATTTGAAAATGGCTTTATTTTATACAAAGGCGGGAATATTAGTGATGAGTTTAAAGGGGTTGCAAAATATCATACATATGAATTATTTAAGGAAATGAATGTGGATTTTTTTAAAGAAAAAAAAATTGTCCATATCCCTAATCCATATACTGGTACTTGAATTCTGTTGGTGGATTGTGGGTTGTACTAATCAATCTTGGGCTTACCCACCTTAATAAATTAAGTTTGGAGCCTGCCTTATCATCAGTCCCTGAAGCTCTTGAACCTCCAAAAGGTTGTTGGCCAACAACTGCACCGGAACATTTATCGTTAATGTAAAAATTACCAGCGCTGTAGACAAGTTTTTTTGTCGCGTAATCAATACTATTTTTGTCCTCTGAGATGAATGCTCCAGTTAAAGCGTACTCAGAAGTAGAATCAACCGTCTTCAACATTTCTTTCCATTCACTGTCATTATAAATAAATATGGTGATTACTGGTCCAAAAATTTCTTCCTGCATTGTTTTAAATTTTGCATTTTTAGTTATTATGATTGTAGGTTCAACAAAATATCCAACTGAATCATCACAATTTCCACCATGTATTATATTACAATCTTTACTTTCTTGCGCGTATTTAATATAATTCGATATTCGCTCAAATGCATCTTTGTGAATGACTGCAGTCATGAAATTATTGAAATCAATTGGCGATCCCATTTTAATTTTTTTAGTTTCCTCAACAACTTTTGAAATTAATTCTTCAGATATTGATTTTGGAATATATATTCTTGATGCGGCCGAACACTTTTGGCCCTGATATTCAAACCCTCCTCTAATTATTGCTGTGGCTGCAGAATCAATTTTGGCAGAAGGATGACAAAAAATAAAATCTTTTCCACCAGTTTCACCAACTATTCTGGGATAATCACGATAAATAGATATATTATTCCCAATTTTTTTCCAAAGCTCTTTAAAGACAGTTGTTGATCCAGTAAAATGAAGCCCCGAGAACTCTGGATGAGAGAGCGCAATATCAGAAATTAAAATGGGATCACCAGAAACCAAATTTATAACTCCGGGAGGTAAACCAGCTTCTTCAAAAATATCCATAATAATTTTAGCTGTATACATTTGATTATCACTGGGTTTCCATAAAACTACATTACCCATAAGAGCAGCACTGGCACATAAATTTCCTCCAATTGCAGTAAAATTAAATGGTGTAACCGAGTATATAAAACCCTCCAGTGGCCTATACTCTAGAATATTAGTTTTTCCTGGTCCATCAATAGGTTGTTCATTATAAATTTCTGTTAAATATGAAACATTAAATCTCAAAAAATCAGCAAATTCACATGCAGCATCAATCTCAGCTTGAAATATATTTTTCGATTGTCCAATCATTGTACCCACTGTTATTTTTGCTCTATATTCTTTTGAAACCAGATCTGCAGCTTTTAAAAAAATATCACATCTTTCACTCCAATGCATATTTGACCATGATTCTTTAACTTTTAAATTATTTTCAATAGCATTTTCAACATGTTTTTTATTAGCAACACTGTAGGTGCCTACTACATTTTTGTGATCATGTGGAGGAAGAATATTCTTTCTCTCATTTGTTAAAATTTTTTCACTCCCGATGTAAAGTGGTATGTCAACTCTAGAATTAAACATTTGATTATATGTTTCTTCAACATCTGATCTTTCTTTTGAACCTTTCATGTAAGAAAGCACAGGTTCATTTTTTGCTTGGTATATCTTGATTTGTTCCATTAATTTAGAATTTCTGGGTGAGTTAATTTTATTGGTGGAATATAAGCTTTAAATTTCTTGGAATTATTTAGGCTAATCATTGAAAAATAACTATTCACTAATGCTGCTTTAGATTTTAAAAAATGATCTATATAAATTTTAACTCTTTTTCCAGGCTTCAATAAAGGTTTACTTGAAAATTTTAAAATCGAACTTTTTTTAAAGAAAGGTTCTAAAATACTTTTATAGTTAGATAGAATCTGAATATTTGAGTTGCTAAAATTATGTACTACGATTGATGATCTAAATATATAAAAGGGCTTGTTTTTTTTTAAAAAAGGTTTTTTAAATTTTGATTTAACGGATATTCTAATTCCTTTAATATTATCTATGTGAGTATTTTTTTTTAGCATAGGACTACACATTCTAATTTACAATTTTATTTGAATTGTTTTCACCAAAACCTATGATTTTATAATACCTATCAGTAATTTTTTTTTCATATAATATGGCTTTATAATTATTTTCAGTTTGCCAAAAGTTTGATAGATCTTTGAATCCATTTTTTGTTTTAACAACATATTTATAATTGTACAGCCCTTGCTTCAAAACTATGTCCCTTGTGTAATAATTTTTAGCCTCTTTTTTCATTTTGTATTTTTCAGATAATATATTGTTGTTAAATTCTCCAATTATGAAAATATCGTTTTCATAGTTTTTATTTGTTCTCAGAGAAAAAATTACATTTGAATAATCTGCGCAAATATTTTTTTCTAAACAATTTGCATTTAAAATAAAGGTTCCGTTCAAATCGGGCTGTAGGGTATATATTGATTCTTGAAAATCAGTGTACAATTTAGTATTGTAAATTTTTTTAAAGTCCACTTGTCTGATTTCGTTCGATGTTAAAAGAATATTTTTATTGTTAAAATATAAATATTCTGATCCTCCTTCAAACTTTAAATTATCATATATCAATTTTGATCCTGTTTGTAGTCTAGGTATCGAAAAAATTTTACTGGATTTTAAATTGTTGTTTTTTACAATCAATAATTTATAGTCACTAGTACTATTGAATATAACATTATCTAGATTGGTAAATGTAACTTGGAGGTTTTGAGAATAAGGTGAATCTTTTATTTCTTTTGAACGTGTTATGTTAATTATACCGTTATAGATTTTATTTTTTATAATAATTCTTCTTTCAAAAATTTGATTATAATTCTGATCGAAAACTCTGATTATATAATTACCATCAATCTTAATTTTTAAGCTCTGATTGGGAATTTGGAAATTAAAATTTGTATATGACTGAAATGTATTTTGCGAAAAAAAATAATCACTGATCCTTATGTCGTCATAACCCTCAACATACTCAAATTTTGATATGTTTGATGAATTCCATTTGTAATCACAATGTGTTATCGTGTAGTAATAATCATCTTTTTTTTTACCCAAAATATCGAAGTTTATGTTAATAACATCATTTTTATCAAATATGAAATTGGATTTTAAATGCCCTTCAGATTTAACTTTAATACTTTTAACGATATTTAACTGAGGAAAAAGAGTATTTGGTAGAAAAAAAAATAAAAATATAAATACAATTTTTTTAATCATTTTTTTTTAAAAAAAACTATGTAATAATAGTGATAATTATTTTATTGAATGCCATTAAATTAATAACTTTGTATCCGAAAGATTTAATGGATTTATGTCACAAGACATCTCTATCAAAAAAGGTTTGTCCATAAATATAAAAGGTGCTGCTGAAAAAGAATTAAAAAAAATTCCTTTAACAAAATTTTATGCCCATAATTTAGATGATTTTCACTTGCTAATACCAAAGCTTGAAGTTAAGGTTGGTGATTATGTCAAAAGAGGACAACCGTTGTTTTATTCAAAAACAAATGAGTCAATAAAGTTTGTTTCAAATGTATCGGGTTACGTTAAAGATATAGTTAGAGGAGAGAGGAGAAAAATTTTGAATATTGTCATCGAGAGTGACAAAAAAGACTCAATAGTAACAAGTAATATTAAACCCATTTCTAAATTAGATTCCGAGTCCATAATTAAATCTTTATTAAGTTCTGGGTGTTGGCCTTTCATAAAGCAAAGACCATTTGATATTATTGCTGATCCAACAAAAAAACCTAAATCAATTTTTATTTCATGCTTTGATTCTGCACCTCTAGCTATTGATTATAAATTTATTTTAAATGATCGCTTGGATCATTTTAAATATGGACTTGAAGTTTTGAAAAAGTTAGTGTCTGGAAATTTATATTTAGGATTGAATAGTTCCCAGTCAGACTTGGCCAAACAGTTAACAAATTTTAATCTCAATTACTTCAATGGACCGCATCCAAGTGGAAATGTTGGTGTCCATATTCACCATATTGATCCAATTAATTCTGGTGAGGTTGTTTGGATTTTAAATCCTGAAGATGTTGCTATTATTGGTGAATTTTTTGAGACTGGTCAATTCAACCCTGAAAGAACGATAGCTGTTTCAGGCCCACCTGTTAAAAATCCGAAATATTACAGGTTAATTATTGGAGCAGAATTAAAATCAGTTCTTTCAAGTGTTGATTTAGAAGAAGGTTCAGAACTCAGATATATTAATGGTGATGTTTTAAGTGGAAAAACAGTAAGTTCTAATGGGTTCCTAGGTTTTTACAATAATAATTTGTCTATTCTCAGAGAGGGTAATAATTATAAACTTTTTGGTTGGATACCGTTCATTAATAATAAGACACCAAGCATTTACAAGACCTCATTCTCTTGGCTGAGCAATGGAAAACCAAAAGAATATGATACAAACTTAAATGGAGAGGAGAGAGCCTTTGTCGCAACTGGAGAAATGGAAAGTGTATTTCCTATGGATGTTTACCCAATGCAACTGATTAAGGAATGTTTGATAGGTGATATCGAAAAAATGGAAAAACTTGGTATCTATGAAGTCTCACCCGAAGATTTTGGATTAATTGACTATTCATCATCTTCAAAAATTGAAGCTCAATCCATAATAAGAGAGGGTTTGGATTATTTATATAAAGAAACACAATAGTATGAATATTAGAAGTATAGTTGATAATTTAAAAAAGCCTTTTGAAAAAGGTCAAAAATTAGAAAAGTTTTACCCTGCGTTTGATGCATTTGAAACATTTTTATTTGTTCCTAACCACACATCAAGAAAAGGTGCTCATATCAGAGACGCTATTGACTTAAAAAGAGTCATGATAACTGTAATTATTGCATTGCTACCGGCTTTGTTTTACGGCATTTATAATACTGGATACCAATATTTAATTCAAACAACGCAGTCATTCACAGCTGTTGATGCAATTCTTCATGGTTCTTACAAAATAGTTCCAATGATTGCAGTTTCATATATTGTTGGTTTATCCATAGAGTTTTTATTTGCCATATTAAGAGGTCATCAGGTTAACGAAGGTTACCTGGTTACAGGGCTTCTTATACCGATGATTATGCCAGTTGATATTCCTCTCTGGATGGTAGGGGTTTCTGTTGCATTTGCAGTTGTTATTGGCAAGGAGGCATTTGGTGGTACAGGTATGAATATTTTAAACCCTGCATTAACCGCAAGAGCATTTGCTTTTTTTGCCTATCCCACATATATGTCTGGAAATCAAGTATGGGTTTCTGAAGCTTCCAATGTTGATGGAGTTTCAGGTGAAACAATTCTTGGTATGTTGGCTGCAGGTAACTCGCCAGAGCAGTTTGGTGTCCTAGAAATGTTCGTTGGATCAATTCCTGGATCCATTGCTGAAACATCTACATTGATGGTATTAATTGGTGCATTTATTCTTATTTATACTGGAATTGGTAGTTGGAGAATTATGTTAGGTTGCGTAATTGGTGCTGCCATAACAGGCCTTCTTTTTAACTTATGGGGAGCAAATGCATTAATGAGTTTTGATTGGCATCATCATCTTATTGTTGGTGGTTTTGCTTTCGGTGTTGTTTTTATGGCAACTGATCCGGTTTCAGCTGCACAAACAGTTAAAGGAAAATGGATTTATGGAATCCTAGTTGGTGTTTTATGTATTTTAATAAGAGTTTTCAACCCCGCATATCCTGAGGGTGTAATGTTGGCCATATTACTCATGAATGTTTTTGCACCCACTATTGATCACTATGTTATTGAGGCCAATGTGAAAAGAAGAGAAAATAGGTTAAAAACACAATTAAGAACAGCATAATGAGTAGGGATTCAAATTTATACACTTTTTTATTTGTTGGAATCATGATAGTTGGTATTGCTTCTATTTTAGCATATACTTCTCAGACACTGAAGCCGATGCAGGATGAAAATGTAAAAAATGAAAAAATGCAAAATATACTTTCCACAGTAGGCATAAATGTCAGCAGAGAAGAGGCCGAGAAATCATATAAAAAATATATTGTTGAAGAACTTGCGTTAAAAATTGATGGGTCAATAAATGAGAATATTAATCCATTCTCAGATCTTAATTTGGCTAAGGAATTGAAAAAAGATTATGAGGATCAGCACTTTCCATTATATGTTGCCGAAATCAACTCTGAAAAGTATTATATCATCGAACTACGTGGAACTGGTCTCTGGGACGCAATTTGGGGTTATATTTCATTAAAATCTGATTTTAATACAGTTAATGGTGTTTCTTTTGATCATAAAGGTGAAACTGCAGGATTGGGAGCAGAAATAACAAAAGATTGGTTTAAGGAAAGTTTTAAAGATGAAAAAATATTTAACTCTAATGGTGAATTAGTTGGCATAAAAGTTTTAAAAGGAAATAACGATCCTAATAACATTGATAAAGATGACCACGAGGTCGATGCAATTTCTGGTTCCACAATTACAGGTGATGGAGTTACTGATATGATTTATGAAAGGGTTAATAATTATTTGCCCTATTTATCCTTAATTAACGATAAAGTTTCAATGAGATGAAAAAAGTAAACAATAAAAAACCGTCTTTTTTATTCATTGGAAGAAACTCTGCAGAGGGTATTTTCTCAAAGAAAAATAAGAAGTTACTTTCTGATCCACTTGATGATAATAATCCCATCACTGTTCAAGTTTTAGGAATATGTTCTGCTCTCGCAATAACTGTTCAATTAAAGCCTGCTGTAGTAATGACTGCATCTGTGATTTTTGTTATGGCTTGCAGTAATGTCATAATCTCTATATTGAGAAATCTTATTCCTAACAGAATCAGAATTATTGTTTTTTTGGTTGTTATATCTTCTTTAGTTGCACTTGTAGATCAGTTTTTAAAAGCTTATGCCTATGATGTTAGCAAAGAACTTTCAATATTTATAGGTTTAATTGTTACTAACTGTATTGTCATGGGAAGGCTGGAAGCTTTTGCCCTAGGTAATGGAGTTTGGAAATCATTTTTGGATGGAATTGGAAATGCAATTGGGTATGGAATTATCTTAATTTTAGTTGCTTTTTTTAGAGAACTTTTAGGTTCCGGCAACTTATGGGGAATGCAAGTTGTACCAGATTTCCTATATGAATCATGGTATGTAAACAACGGATTAATGCTTTTGTCTCCAATGGCACTGATAACAGTCGGTATAATTATTTGGATCCAAAGGTCATTTAATAAAAAATTAATTGAAAAAGGTTAATATAAAACTATGTGGGAAGATTACGCTAATTTATTTATAAAGAGCATTTTCATCGAAAATATGGTTTTTGCATATTTCTTGGGAATGTGCTCATATTTAGCCATTTCTAAAACCCTCAAGAATGGGGTTGGTATGGGCCTTGCCGTTATTTTTGTTTTGACCATAACAGTACCTTTAAACTACTTGATATATGAGTATTTATTAGTTGATGGTGCTTTGTCTTGGATTGGTCCCGAATATGCTCAGCTTGATTTAAGCTTTTTAAGCTTAATAATGTTTATCGCAGTTATTGCATCTATGGTTCAACTTGTTGAAATGATCGTTGAAAAATTTTCTCCTGCTCTCTATGGCTCTTTGGGTATATTTCTCCCTCTTATTGCTGTGAATTGTGCGATTCTAGGTGGCTCACTTTTTATGCAGATCAAAGATTTTTCGGGTATTTCTGAGGCAGCAGTTTATGGGTTTGGTTCAGGAGTAGGGTGGTTCTTGGCAATTGTGGCAATTGCTGCAATCAGAGAAAAAATCGCATACTCAAATGTTCCTGCACCTCTAAAAGGCTTGGGCATAACTTTTATAATAACAGGTTTGATGGCTCTTGGATTCATGAGTTTTATGGGAATTAAATTGTAAATAATGGATATCTCAACATACATATTAATTAGTACATTAATATTTATAGTAATTATTTTCCTATTGGTTGCCATGCTTTTGGGAGTTAAAGCTAAGTTATTACCCTCTGGACCAGTCAAAATTTTAATTAATGATGAAAAAGAAATTGAGGTTAGTTCTGGTAGCACTCTGCTTTCAACTTTGGGTGACAATAAAGTTTTCTTACCATCCGCATGTGGTGGGGGTGGTACATGTATACAGTGTAAATGTATTGTAAATGAAGGTGGAGGGGAAATCTTACCAACTGAAAAACCCCATTTTTCAAGAAAAGAAATAAAAGATGGATGGAGACTTGGGTGTCAAGTAAAGGTCAAGGAAAATATGAATATCCATGTACCAGAGGAAGTTTTTGGAATTAAAAAGTTTGAAGCAAAGGTTGTAAGAAATTTTAATGTTGCTTCATTCATCAAAGAGTTTGTTGTTGAACTCCCTGAAGAAATGAATTATAAGGCAGGTGGATACATCCAAATTGAAATACCCAAGTGTGAAGTCAATTATAAAGATATTGACATAACATCACACCCAAAAGAACATCCTGATGATCCCGAAAAGTTCAAGTTAGAGTGGGATAATTTTGGACTGTGGGATTTAGAAATGAAAAATGATGATGATGTGGAAAGAGCTTATTCTATGGCGTCCTATCCAGCAGAGGGTAAAGAAATTATGCTAAATGTGAGAATTGCAACACCCCCCTGGGACAGAAAATTGAACAAATGGATGGATGTAAACCCAGGAATTGCCTCATCTTATATATTTTCAAAAAAACCTGGAGACACTGTTACAATTTCAGGTCCATATGGAGAATTTTTCATAAATGAGTCTGATGCTGAAATGCTTTATGTTGGAGGAGGTGCTGGAATGGCACCAATGAGATCTCATTTGTATCAATTATTTAGAACAATAAAAAGTGGAAGAAAGGTTAATTTTTGGTATGGTGGTCGATCTAAAAGAGAGTTGTTTTATGTTGATCATTTCAGAGCTCTAGAAAAGGATTTTCCTAATTTTAAATTTTATATAGCACTTTCTGAACCACTTGAAGAAGATAACTGGAAAGTTAAAGATGGTTTGGATGGTGAGGGTGACGGTTTTATTGGTTTTATTCATCAGGCTGTTATTGACAACTACTTGAAATTTCATGATTCTCCGGAAGATATTGAAGTGTATTATTGTGGTCCTCCATTGATGAATTTAGCTGTTGAGAAAATGGCATTAGATTTTGGGGTTCCCCCAGAAAATATAAGATTTGATGATTTTGGAGGTTAATTTTAAAAAACTCTTTTTCCTATTTATTTTATTAAATATTTCGTGTGATTTTGAACCAAATTATACGCTTTTAAAAGGCTCAACTTTTGGAACATATTATCAAGTAAAATTTTTTGAAGTCGATAAAAACAATTCAACGATTGAAAAGGAAATTGATTCCATTTTTGATCACTTTAATAGTTCACTTTCTACATATATCTCATCATCAACAATATCTAAAGTAAATAGAAATGAAAAAGTTATTGTTGATGATTTATTTATTGATATTTTCAGAAAATCTAAAATAATCTATGAAAAAACAAATGGTTATTTTGATCCCTCAATAGGATTATTGTTAGATTATGCTGGTTTCGGACCAACAAAAAATCAGAATATAGTCTCAGAAGATTCACTTGCTATTATACTTAAAACAGTTGGCTTTGATAAAATTGATATTGTTGACGGGCAGGTTAGAAAATTAAATAATAAATCAAAACTAGATTTTAATGCAATTGCTAAGGGTTATGCTGTTGATGTAATCTCTGAGTTTTTAAATTCTAAATCCATTGATAATTACATGGTTGATATCGGAGGAGAGATAAGAACATCTGGAAAAAACCATCATAGAGATATGTTTTGGTCGATTGCAATAGAAAACCCTATCCCAAACAAAAGTGATGACAAGTTTTATAAAAAAATTACGCTTCAGAATGCTGCAATTGCAACGTCTGGGAACTATAGAAATTTTAGGATTGATAGTGTAACGGGAAAAAAATATGTTCACATAATCAATCCAATAAATGGACAATTCGAACAAACCAATATTTTTAGTGTCTCTGTCTTATCAAAATCCTGCTTTGTCTCAGATGCTTTTGCAACTGCTATGATGGCTGGTAGTCTTGATTATGCAAAAAAATTAACGAAAGAGAATGATGAGATTGAAAGTATGATTATTTATTTGGATGATAATGATGAACTCAAAAGTTTTATTTCAGAGGGATTTCAGGAAAATGTTTTCTAAACCTTCTTACAAAAAGGTATTATTTCCCCTTTTATTAGACCATATTTCCTTATTAATGATTTATCCATTTTCTGTGTTTGGTCAATTTTTTCAACTTTAAAACCAACTTTAATCAATTTATCATAGTAATCAGGTCCATACAGGCGCAAATGGTCATATTGACCAAAAAGTTTATTTCTTAAATTTTGATCTGAAATATCTCTTCCATCAATAGTTTTTTCTAATGCATTATCAAGCGGAACTTGTAGAATTGCTTTTCCCTTATGTTTTAGAACCCTGTATATTTCCTTCATTGCTCTTTCATCATCATAAACATGCTCTAGAACGTGATTACACAATACAAAGTCAAATTCATTTTCATCAAATGGCAGGTTACAAACATCAGCCTTAATTTCAGCAATTGGTGAATTAAGATCACAGGTTGTATATGACTCAAAGTTTTTCTTGAAACTTTTATAAAAACATTGTTCGGGAGCAATGTGTAGTATTTTATTTTCAGTATTAAAGAAATCAGTCTCTTTTTCTAGAAAAATCCAAAGAAGTCTGTGTCTTTCTAGAGATAATGTTCCGGGCGATAAGGCATTTTTTCTAAGTTTATTGTATCCATAAGGAAAAAAATATGAGTATGATTTGTTATTTATTGGATCAACAAACCTATCGCCTTTAAAAATTAGCTCAAAAAAAGGTTTTAGTATAAGGCTAATTTTGATGAGAAACTTTCTTGAAAAAAGATTTAAAATAACCTTAATTATTCCCTGCATTCCATTTAAAATTTTCTTCTTCGTTCGATTTTATCCCGAGTGTATCGTAGATAAAATCAAAAGTTGATAATAATTTAGGTTTACCATCAATCAAAGCTACATTGTGTTCATAATGAGCACTTGGCATTCCATCCTTAGTAGATACGGTCCATCCATCTGTTGAATGAACCACTTGGTCAGTACCCATATTGATCATTGGTTCAATTGCTAGTACCATTCCATCCATCAATTTTTTACCACTTCCTCTTTTTCCAAAGTTTGGGATTTCAGGCTTTTCATGTAGGTTTCTTCCGAGGCCATGACCAACAAGCTCTTTAACAACCCCATATCCTTGTGTTTCATTGTGTTTTTGGATTGAATAACTAATATCGCCAACCCTATTCCCAATTCTAAAGTTATCTATTCCCATGTAAAGAGACTCCTTGGCAGTCTTTAGTAATTTTTTTATTTCATCACTTACTTGACCAACCTCAAATGTATATGCATGGTCTCCATAAAAATCATTCATCAATACACCACAATCTATTGAAACTATATCTCCATCTTCTAAAGGTTTTTTATTTGGTATACCATGAACAACCTCATGGTTAGTACTTACACAAAGCGTATTTGGAAAATCATACATCCCTAAAAAACCGGGGACACCTTTGTGATCTCTTATAAATTCTTCAGCAATTTTATCTAGGTAAAGAGTATTTATACCAGGTTTAATTTCTTTTGCAAGTATGCCTAAGGTTCTAGATACCAGTTGAGCACTTTTTTGTAATAAAGTAATTTCTTCTAAGCTTTTTAAAATAACTTTTTTAGAATCCATAATACGCATTTTCGTATCCAGACCCATCTAAAATTTTAAGAATATCTTTTTCAAAAGATTCAAGTGTTATTTCGACTATTCTATTAATCTCCTTGTCCTTTTTATAAAAAATAAATGTTGGAACATTAATTATTTCGTATGTTTTTTCATCACCATTTGGGTTCTCTTTATTTACATCAAGGCCAATTAGGTCAATATTTTTGTCTTTAATATTTAAATAATCTATTAGCTTAAAAAATGAGGGAACATTTTCACGACTATCAGAACACCAAGTTCCCATAACAACTTTTATTTTTAAATCTCTGCTTATGTATTTCTTTATTTTATCTGCTGTTACTTTATCAACGCTGTAATCTTCATAATTTTTATCAAACCAAGAACTATACAATACATTTGACAAATCTTTTCTTGGAAATTCACCAATCAAATCAACATATTCTATGTCATTTGGATCAATATCCGTCTGTTTGGTTTTTTTCATATTATCACATGAAAAAAAGGTAATTACAAATAGGAGTATAAATTTTTTCATATTAATATTTTTCCGGTCATTAATTTAGGTTTGTCTATATTTAATATATTTAATATTGTTGGCGCTATATCAGCTAAAATTCCATCATCTACTTTTTCTATTTCTTTATCTACTATTATTATAGGCACTGGATTAGTTGTGTGTGCTGTATTTGCTGATCCATCATTATTAATCATAACATCACTATTGCCATGGTCGGCAATTATTATTATTGAGTAATCATTATCAATGCACTTATCAATTACTTTACCCATGCATTCATCCACTGTCTCACATGCATTTACTGCAGCATTAAAATTCCCTGTATGACCTACCATATCAGGGTTAGCAAAATTAAGACAAATGAAGTCAGCTGATTTAGATTCAATTTCTAGGATAATTTTGTTGACAATTTCATAAGCACTCATTTCAGGTTTTAGATCATAGGTTGGTACTTTCGGTGAGTTGCATAAAATTCTCTTTTCATTTTTCAAGATTTTTTCGTTTCCTCCATTAAAGAAAAAGGTTACATGTGGATATTTTTCGGTTTCAGCTATTCTGATTTGTTTTTTGTTGTTAATCGATAGAACTTCGCCTAAAGTATCCTTTAATTTTTCATTTTTGTAAATACTATCAACATTTTCGAAATTATCATTATAAATAGTCATTGTTACCAAATCAAGGTCAACTTTTTCCATTCCATAATCAGTCATATTTTTTTGGGTAAGAACCTCTGTCAATTGTCTGCCTCTGTCAGTTCTGAAATTAAAAAATACAACCAAATCCCCACTTTGTATTTTGATGATTGGCTTTCCATCTCTCTCACAAATTATTGGAGGAATAAACTCATCATGGACTCCTTTATTATACGATTCTTTAATTGACCTTACGATATCATTACTTAATTCTCCAACACCATTTATCAAAAGATCATATGCTTTTTTTATTCTTTCCCATCTTTGATCACGGTCCATAGCATAATACCGACCACAAACAGTGGCCAATTCAGCCGATTTGTCCTTTGTGAATTCAATTATTTCAGAAATAAAATTTATTCCAGATTTAGGATCTACGTCTCTGCCATCAGTGAATGCATGTATGAAAACATTTTTTGCATTCATTTGATTTGTTGTGTTGATTATGTGTTTTAGGTGATCAATATCTGAGTGAACTCCTCCATCTGAAACCAGACCGATGATATGAATATTTTTGTCATCCTGAATTGACTTTTTGATTTTCTTCTTCAAGACTTCGTCTTTATCAAAACTATTATTTTCAATATCATGGTTAATTTTTGCAAGTTCTTGCATTACCACTCTTCCACTTCCAATATTCATGTGACCAACTTCACTATTTCCCATTTGACCTTTTGGCAAACCAACATGTGAGCCGTGAGTTAACAATTGAGCGTTTGGGTATTTTTTTAAATAATCATCGTAATTTGGTGTGTGTGCTTTTGAGATTGCAGATTTTTCTGGCTGGTCAGCAATTCCCCAACCATCCAAAATCATGAGAAGTACCTTTTTATTAATTTTCAAGAATCTATTTTAAATTCAAATTTAGTTATAAAAAAATCATTTTAAATGGGAACTTATGCCCATAATATTTTCATCAATATATTTTTTGATAAATTCTTCATTTATGAATTCTTTTCCTGCCAATTTAGTTTTTGAAATTATAGATTTTAAATCAAGTTTGAGAAATTCTGTGTGATATAAATCTGAAACTGGTTTGTATGTATAATGCCAAGGTTCATATTCAAATCCTGGTCTTTTATCATTATCATCATAAACAATGTAAAACCCAAATTTTTCTGAATTCTTATCCATCCATTTTTTCAAAGAATTAAAAATTCCACCCTCTTCGTATTTTTTTGAAATCAATAAATTCTTTTCATTTTTAAAATTTTTATCAATAACATCTATTTCGGTTCCCCAGTGGTGTCGTGAGGTTCCCGGAATCGTAGAAAATCTAATTATTTCTTGGATTGCTGAAGGACCATCCAATAAAAACTCTTCTGTGAATTTTTTGTATTTATTATTCCAGATTGTTTGTTGCCTGTAAAAATCTCTAAACCCAGAAACAAGTTTGATCTTAATACCATCTTTTTCAGCTGCATCTTTCATTTTAATAAATGCATTGTAGGTTTCCCTTTCAAGTTGAATTGTGTCACCAACAATTTTGGAGTTGTCCATTCCGGTTAAAATTTCAGTATTTATTTTTTGTGTATGCACCAGCGAGCTAGCCAATAATAACATCAATATACATAACAAATTTCTTTTATTCATAGGTATTTGAATAACATGTAATGTAAACCAATATTTCCAATAATCTTTGTTTTATTCGAATTTATATAGCCTAGGTTTAAGTAGAATTTAACAGCACTTTGTCTGGCGTTCATCCAAATGTATTTGGATTTTTTTTTTCTAATTATATTTTCGATTTTACTTATAATTTTTGTGCCAATACCAGAATTTTGATACTTATCATAAACACAAAGACCTCGCAATTGAAAACATTCTCTTTCATTGTTTATTTTACAATTGTTTTTAATTAGGGATACGCCACCAACAATTTTATTTTCAATAAATGCCCCAACATGAATAGAGTTTGTTCTCGTGTCACCTTCGAAAGTACACATTTTGGGATCTAACCCATTTCGAAGAACTTTACTCCTTATATCATGTAATTCATTAGAATTAATAATTTTTATTTGTATTTTCAAAGTAAGTTTTATTAGTTAAAATAATTAAAAAAATGATGCGGAAGTAGCTCAGTTGGTAGAGCGTCAGCCTTCCAAGCTGAATGTCGCCGGTTCGAACCCGGTCTTCCGCTCAATAACATATGAGAATAATACTAATACTTTTAATCCTTAGTCAATGTTCAATCAAAAATGAACTGAGTGAATGGGAAACTATATTTAATGGAAAAAATTTAGATGGATGGACGGTGAAGGTTAAGGGTTATCCTAGTGGTGATAATTTTGGAAATACTTTCAAGGTTGTTGATGAAGCGATTCAAGTTTCATATGAAAATTATGACAACTTTGATTTTAAATTTGGTCATATTTATTATACCGAAAAGAAATATAAAAATTACCACTTAAAATTAGAGTATAAATTTTTTGGAAATCAAGCAATTGGAGGTGAAGGTTGGGCAACCAAAAATAGTGGGATAATGTTTCATAGCCAACATCCTGAAACCATGTTGATTGATCAATCATTTCCTGTAAGCCTCGAAGCTCAGTTTTTAGGTGGTCTTGGTGATGGAAAAAGACCAACAGGAAACTTATGTACACCTGGTACTGATGTGGACATAGATTTTGAAAAAGTAAAAAGCCATTGTACTCAATCTTCCTCTGAAACATACCATTCTGATGATTGGGTAAAAGCAGAAATCATTGTTTACAACGATTCAATTGCTCATCACATTATAAATGGAAAAACAGTTTTAACTTATACAAATTTGAGATATGGTGATGATGGAAGATTACCTGAGAATATGCTTAATATGAAAGATAAAAAGTTATCTGAGGGCTACATATCTTTGCAATCTGAAAGTCACCCTATAAAATTTAAAAATATTAAAATCAAATCATTGGACTAACATGAGATTTTTATTAAATATCCTATTCTTATTTTTGTCAATAAATATTTCTTTTTCACAAGATGACTACAGAACGTGGATAAAAGGAAAAGTTCTATATAAAAATGTTAGTGTCCCATCTGCCAATGTAATTAATAATACCTCTCAGGCAGCCACAACAACTAACGATGATGGGGAGTTTGAAATTGAAGTTAAACTAAATGATAAACTTATATTTTCCTCTGTTCAGTACCAAATAAGGGAAATAAATATTACGAAGGAAATATTACAAAAAAACAGAATAGTTATTGATGTTAACGACAAAATTACTGAATTGGAAGAGGTTGTTGTTACGCCAGAAAATACTGAGAAATTTTTGGATTTGAAAGAGGAAGAGTTCAAAAGGTATGATTACACTTTTGATAAATCTACGAGGGTATCCAATGTAATTAACGAGCAGGGTAAGCTAAAGGATGGAATTAATTTTATCAATTTATTCAAACTCATTAGAGAAAATCTCAATCAGAACAGAGAAGAGGAAAATGTAGTTAGTTCATACAAGCCCAGTAATTTGATTAGAGAATTTTATGATGATATATTTTTTACATCCAATCTTAAAATTCCAAAAGACAAAATTGAAGAATTTTTAATTTTTTGTGATGACAATTTTCCCTCTAGAATTTTGTTAAAAAAAGATAATGAATTTGAACTAATTGATTTTTTAGTAAAGCAAAGTGAAAAATATCAAAAAATACTTAATTAGTTTTTTACCAGTAATTATTTTCAGTTTAATTCCACTAAATCACAGTGCACAAACAGCCGAATTTAAAACACTTTCTGGGGAAGTTGTAAATGACAGTATTGATATTAGTGGAATTCATGTTATTAATGCCAACTCTGGTGGTAAAACTATTACAGATCAAAAGGGAAGTTTTCAAATTGGTGTAAGAAAAATGGATTCTGTTTATTTTTCGTCTATTCAAATTAAAAAACAGCTTATTGTTATAACAGATCAGATATATAGCTCCGATAGTATAAAGGTTTATTTAGAGCCATTAGTTAATGTTCTTGATAATGTGACGGTTCGGCCCCACAATCTATCTGGTAATATTAAATCTGACTTGGCACTAGTAGATAAAAAAGATGTTTTGAATTTTGATGATGTGGGAGTCCCAGGATATAAGGGAAATAGAAAAGAAAAAATTGTTTTTAGAAATAATTCAAGTGTACTTTTGAGTACACTACTTATGCCCTTGGGAATGCCACTTAACATTGAAGCTGTTTATAAGCAACTGAGCGGATATTATGATACTTTAAGAAAGTCAAGAGCTCTTGACGCAAGAAACAAAGTTGCTGTTGACATTATTCAATTCTATGGTTTAAATTTTTTTAAAAATGAATTCAATCGAAATGAAAATAATCTTTATGAATTTGTTATTGGAGCACTAGAAAACTCGGAAATGGAACAAAATTTTATTTATGGCAATCATGGTCTTGTTTTACAAGACTTATCAAATTTTTATAAATCCATTAGTGAAGAACTTTAAGTCAATTTTTCTTTTCATAACCCTAATATCAACAGCTGGTATTCACAAATATTATGTCAGTACAACCCTAATAGATAAGGATCAAAAAGATAATTATTACAAAGTTACTCTGAAGGCTTTTTATGATGATATTGAACTTGAATTAGGTCTCGATGACCGAGTTGTTAATTATAAAGATGAATACTATTATTTAAAAGAACTTTTCAATGGCTACTTAAAGAAAAATTTTATTCTAATTGCTGACAAAAATAGAATTAATTATGATTTTTTGGGATTTGAAAAAAGAAATGACGTATTACAGTTTTACATGCAGTTTTCGCTAGATGATGAAACAAAAAAATTAACAATTTCTAATAAAATCCTCTACAAATCTTTTGATAATCAGAAGAACTTGATTTTATATAGATCCAAACTTACACGAAAAAGTTTTATTCAATCAAGAAATAAACACACAAATCAAATTAATTTTTAGAGATAGATTTGTTATTTTAGGTTTTCAAAAATATTTTATGAATTTTAAAAATTTAGCTTATTGTTTAATAGTTGTTTTAATTGTTCCTCAAATTTATTCTCAACAAGTTGATAACAAAAAAAATGAGAATATAAATACGAACAAATTCAGACAATTATACCAAGAATTTTCATCTCCAAACATATATAGAGCTGCTTCTGGGGCACCTGGTCCTGCTTACTACCAACAACAGGCAGACTACAAAATTAATGTCGAATTAGATGATAAAAATAAAATGATATATGGCGATGAAACTATTACCTACACAAATAATTCACCCCAAAAACTGGATTACTTGTGGGTTCAGTTGGATCAAAATGTTAGAAAAAAAGATTCTCCAAGTTTAGATAGAGATTCCGAGAGTGTCGTCCCTTACTATATTCCCGACTCATTTGATAAGGAGTTTTTAAAAGATTCATTTGACGGAGGGTTCAACATAGAACATGTTCATGATATTAATAATAAACCGCTTGAACATATCATTAATCAGACAATGATGAGGGTTAACTTGCCAAAACCACTATCAACAGGCGAGCAGTTTTCATTCAAAATCAAATGGTGGTATAACATTAATGATCATGTTAAACAAGATGGAAGATCCGGTTATGAAACTTTTCCAAATGATACTAATAGAGCATACATAATCGCTCAGTTTTTTCCCCGAATGTGCGTTTATAATGAGGTTGAAGGTTGGCAAAATCAACAATTCTGGGGGGATGGAGAGTTTGCTCTCCCTTTTGGAAATTATGAGGTTAATATAACCGTTCCTGCTGATCATATATTGGAGGCCACTGGAGAATTACAAAACAGAAAAGAGGTTTATAGTAAAGAAATGATGAAGAGGTTTAATAAAGCAAAAAGGTCATACGACAAACCAGTGGTCATTGTAAATCAGCAAGAAGCAATGGATGCTGAAAAGTCATTTTCAAACGAAAAAAAAACATGGAAGTTTTTGGCTAATAATGTGCGTGATTTCGCTTTTGCTACATCAAGAAAATATATTTTAGACATGATGGCTGTGAAAATTGGAAATGACGATGTAATGGCTGTATCAATATATCCTAGAGAAGGCAATCCACTATGGGAAGATTACTCAACAATTACAGTGGTAGAGGCATTGAAATCATTTTCTAAATACACATTTGATTATCCGTATCATAAAGCTGTTTCTGTCCATGCTCATAGAATCGGAATGGAATATCCAATGATTTGTTTCAACTTTGGTAGACCTAATATTGATGGATCATATTCGGATGATGAAAAATTTGGA
>ENA-OSEY01000138-OSEY01000138.1-marine-metagenome-genome-assembly--contig:-NODE-138-length-52494-cov-4.338592_pt1 | contig 52494 bp, 44 predicted proteins | sample MGYA00248465_ERZ534230 | MGnify/ENA primary metagenome ERZ534230 (study PRJEB26409, sample SAMN06344110) | marine metagenome | isolation source: Sea water from surface | place: Atlantic Ocean:Southern... | reverse complement strand
GAAACCATGGACACTATCTGTAAATGAAGGAGATCGATCCATAAACCTTTCTTATGATGATTTATTAGATATGTTTGATTTAGAAGAGAGAATTTATCGTCTACGCTGCGTTGAAGCCTGGTCAATGGTAATTCCATGGATTGGATTTCCACTCAGTAAATTGATCAAAAAACTTAATCCCTCCTCCGAAGCTAAATGGGTTCGCTTTCAAACAATCTATAAGCCCAGTCAAATGCCGGGACAAAGAAATTATTTTCTGGGTGGAGGGATCGATTATCCATATGTTGAAGGTTTAAGACTTGATGAAGCAATGCATCCCTTAACCATATTGGCAGTGGGCTTGTATGGAAAAACTTTGCCTCCTCAGAATGGAGCACCAGTCCGTCTTGTTGTTCCTTGGAAGTATGGTTTCAAGAGTATTAAGTCAATTGTTGATATCAATTTAGTCTCAAAAAAGCCAAGAACTACTTGGAATCTTTTAGCCAGTAATGAGTATGGATTCTATGCAAATGTAAATCCAGAAGTCGACCATCCGAGGTGGAGTCAGGCTTATGAGAGAAGGATCACATCTGGAGGTATTTTCAATCAAAAAAGAATTAAAACACTCCCCTTTAATGGATATGCTGATGAGGTTGCTCATCTCTACAAAGGAATGAACCTAAAAAAGAATTATTAGGTGATGAACTATAAATTAAAACAGTCAGACATCATTTTTGTTAAAACATGTATTCATGTACTGTTACTTTATTTTTTAGTTAATCCATTTTATTTGGCAATAATTGATGAATTAGGAGGCGATCCTGTCAAAGCAATCACTCATTACACTGGAATGGGAGCACTTAATCTTTTGCTGATTACCCTCGCAATCTCTCCGTTTGCAGCATGGTCTAGAATTAAAAAAATCAATAAGTTTCGACGGTTATTGGGATTGTATGCTTTCGCATATGCTCTCAGTCATGTGCTTTGTTTTCTCCTTTTCGAAGTACAATTTGATATTCTATTTTTTATTGAAGAAGTCGTTTTAAGACCGTACATTTCTGTTGGGATGGTCGCTTTCCTGATTATTTTGTCTCTGGCACTTTCTTCTACAAATTATGCCAGGATAAAAATGGGAAATTTGTGGCAAAGGCTTCATAATTTGATATATCTTGCAGCAATACTTGTTGCTATACATTTCTTTTGGTCAGTAAAGTTAAATGTAGTAGAACCTATTATTTACGGTATCGTTCTTATGATTTTATTGATAATCAGAAGGAGAAAACTAGGAGGTATTCGGAGATGAATCAATTTGTATTTGAGTTAATTAAAGAGACTTTTAATTTTTTTGTATGTTGGTTGCAGATCATCGAGTAGATTTTTGAAAATACTTTCATAAATCTGATTATAAAGTAATTTATTGCTCTCGTTGGGTTCAAACTCAGTTCCCACTTTAACCATGCCCTTCACAGCACTTTCAAAGTTAGGATAAATTCTAATACCAACAGCACTTGCTATCGCAGCACCCAAAGAAGATGCCTCGTAAACCTTGGATCGATAAATTTTCATTCCCAGAATATCAGCTGTTATTTGCATTATTTCATCGCTTTGCGAACCACCTCCCGAGATAACAATTTTTTCGAACTTATTACCAACGGTTTTTTCTAGAACCTCTTTTCTTTGTCTCATAGCAAAGAGTATTCCTTCAATCATTGCTCTATAAATGTGAGCACGCGTATGAATTTCAGTAAATCCTATTATTGCTCCTCTAGTTTCCTCTTTATCACCATTTGAAGGTGACCAATATGGTTGTAAAATCAACCCATCTGAACCCGCGGGTACAGCGGTTATAAGGGCATTCAGTAGCGATTCAGGACTCACATTTTTCTTCGAGGCAGTCTGTCGTTCGAGATCCCCTAGTTCTTTTATGAACCATCTAATCATCCAAAAACCCCTTTGTAACATCATTTCAATGTTGAAACTCCCTGGAATAACGCCAGGATAAGCGGGATGGAATTTGAGCGCTTCAAGATATTTGGTAGAACTTGTATTTATTGTGGCAAGGCTGCCAAAACTTAAATTTGCCATTGTGTTGTCAATACATCCAGTTCCAAGAACTTCACAAGCTTTATCGGAACCTGATGCGATGACTGGGATACCTTCAGGAATTCCAGTTGCCAAACTCGCCTGTGATGTAACATGCCCCAAAACTTCGCCTGCTTCTACTAATGTAGGGAGCATGTCGAAGGTGACAGGCATTGTTTTCCACTGAAAACTTTTATTCTCCGCCCATCTTTGATTTCTGAAGTCAAATGGTAAATAGCCCACGGTGCTTGCTACAGAATCTTTAAAATTACCAGTTAATTTATAATTTTGGTAGCACGACAATAGTATGAATCTTTTCACTAACTTCCATGTTTTTGGCTCATACTGCTCAAGCCAGTTGGCTTCTGAATTTTGATGGAGCAAATCTACAAAGTCTTTCGCGCCCACAATTCTCAAAATAGAGGACTGCAGAAAGTTTAGTTTTGGTTTCGTGTTAACTTTCCTCAAATCTAACCAACTTATCGCGGGTCTTAAGGGTTTACCTTTATCATCCAACGTAACAATAGTGGCTCGCTGAGTAGTCACTGAAACTGCTTTGATATCTGATTTTTGGATTTTAGTTTGGGTCCAAAGTGTATTAGTTGCCTTGCAAACTGATTCCCAAAAGTAAATGGGATCTTGCTCAGCCCATCCAGCTTGTGTTGAAAAATATGGTGTTATTGGTATGGTGCTTTTGGCAAGTTCAAGACCGTTCTTGTCAAAGATAATCGCTCGGATACTCTGAGTGCCATTGTCTATACTCAAAAGATACTGTTTACTCATGACGATGCATTTTCCTTCTGTGGAAGAGAGTAATAGTTTTGCCAAATCTGCAGATAATTTTGAACCTCATCATTCCATTTTTTTAAAGTCCATTGTTTTTCCTCTAAAAAAATATTTTTTAGATCTGGCAGTACTTCCTGTCCACCATTTGGTAAGCACATACCAACACGTGTGCGTCTCAGCATTAGATCATCAAGGTGCTCCACAGCCTCATTTAGAATTGCCCACCGACACTCAGCCATCAAGTATCTAAATTTTTCTAATGGTTGCGTTTTACATTCCTCTGATAGTTTGATTACCTCGGTTGCTTTATGACCAAATCTGCCCAGTAACCTTTTTGATTCGGCGTGATTAGACCAATCTAAATGAGTGCCAGTATTTTTAGGTGTATGAAAGACTGTTTCTTCTACTATTTCTTTGGACTCTGGTAATAAATTTTTTGCTTGATTAAGTACATCAATTGCAATTAATCGGAATGTTGTTAATTTTCCACCACTGACAGTTATGAGATTTTTGTCATTCCAAACCACATGGTCTCGTCTTTCTTTTGACGGATCTTTACTTTTATCACTTCCAATAACGGGCCTAACCCCAGCCCATGTTGAGATGATATCTTTTTTCCCCAATTTTGATGTTTTGAATTGAGAATTAAATCCATCAAGTAGATATTGCAACTCTTTACATGAGATGCTTGGTTCAATATCTAAATTTTGCGCATGATCCAGGTCCGTTGTTCCGATAATTACTTGATTTTCCCAGGGATAGACATAAACACCTCGTTTATCCTGTGGATGAAGAAATGCAAAAACATCAGTGATTGGACAAACTGAGCTGGGAATAACAATATGACTGCCTCTCAATGGTCTGACTTTTCTTTCAACACTAACAGTTTTTCGAACTTCATCGGCCCAGGCGCCAGTTGCATTGATTACAACTGAGGATTTAAGAGAAATATCTGCATTTGTTTCTTCGTCTCGAATAATTACACCGACTACTTTCGAATCAATGGTCATAAATTCTTTGATTTCCGTGTAGTTTATAGCTGAAGCACCAAAGCTGATACTGTCTTGCAAAAGTCTGAGTACGAGGCGAGAATCGTCCACCATCGCATCTGTATACGCGACTGCTCCGTTTAAATTATCTTGATCGAGATTTGTAAATTTTTTTGATAGTTCACTGTTTTTGTAAAATCGATGATCTTTTTTTCTTGCAAACCAGTCATAAATAAGAAGAATGAGTCTCATTACCCAGGGTCCTGGGAAAAGTCCTTTTCGAAAGCTGAAGAAAAATGATATCGGATAGATGAGTCCTGGGGCTTCTTTTAATAATCTCTGTCTTTCCTGCACAGATTCTTTCGTTAATTTGTAATCTCCCGCAGCAAGATATCGTAAACCACCATGAATCATTTTAGACGATCGACTTGAGGTTCCCCAGGAGAAGTCTTTTTTTTCTATCAAGAGTGATTTGTAGCCTCGCCTGACTGCTTCTCGAAGGATTCCCGCGCCAGTAATTCCACCGCCGATAATAATGATGTCCCAATCAAGATTATTCCCAGAACGCATTGATGAGATTAATTCACTTTTGTTCGTGAAGGTTGCCATTAAATATTGTCACTTTTGTGTGTTAGTTTACCGGAGTTCATGATCTCTGACGGATCAAGGCAGGCAAAAATTGAATTAATCGTATCGATGCCAATCTCTCCTTTTTCCGACACCAGATAGTTTTTGTGATCTAATCCGACACCATGCTGATGGCTTATAGTGCCACCTGCTTTTAAGATGGCTAGCGAACCCAATTCTTTGATTTTTTTCCATCTATTCATACCTTCTTCATAGCTGTTGCCAATGCGAAAAATATACGTTGTGTATATGCTAGAACCTTGCTTATATACGTGTGAGAGATGTGAGTAAACAAACACATTTTCGTTCTCATCATTAAGTGCATTTCTTATGTTTTCTTCGATTGAAACCATTGTTTTCTCGACATTTTTCCAATCAACTGCTGTTTCAATAGTATCAACTGCATATCCTGATAAGCCCAAGGGTTCACGCAAATATGGTGCTCGAAATCTGCTATGTTTCCAGTTTGACATTAGACCGGAATCGTCGACAAAGCCGTTGAACTCAGTGCAGATGTCTTGCATATTTTTGGATATTCGCTCTGATGAGTCGGTTAAACCAAAAGTTAACATTACTTTTTCTGATTGAATTCCTTTCGACAAAAGATCGGAGTTAAGTTTGTTAATGACTTCGGGACTTTTTCCGCCCATTAACATTAGGCTAGTGGTTTCGAGAGAATTACTTAACCGCATCATGGAAAGGTCAATATTTTCTTGAACAATTTTTCTCACTGCGCACATTCCAGAATTCCAACATGGGAAAAAGACCGCACCAAAATACTCGCTTTTAGGCAGAGGAGAAATTCGTACGCTCGCTTCTGTAATAATTCCCATCCTGCCTTCAGAACCTAAAATAAATTGACGTAAATCGGGCCCTGCCGAGGATGCGGGGCATGTTGGTATAACTAAGGTTCCTTTTGGAGTGACGATTTTCCCACCCGCAAAGAGGTTTTCAATACGTCCGTATTTTAATGATTGTTGACCACTCGATCGAGAGGCAATCCAGCCTCCTAGAGTGGAGTATTCCCATGATTGTGGAAAATGACCTAGTGTAAATCCCTCCTCATTAAGTTGATTCTCAATTTGTGGACCATTTGCTCCAGGCTGAAATCTAGCCAACAGGCTTATTGGATCAAGATCCAGAAGTCTTGTCATGTTAGCCATGCTGATAGTCAGATTTAGTTTGCCATGTCTCTCTGGGTTAATATGACCTACAACCGATGTTCCCCCTCCATACGGTATTACATTGATGTTGTTTTCCGATGCAAACAATAATAATTCTTTTACTTCATCATTTGATCTGGGAAAGGCGACACCATCTGTAAAACAGTCGATCGCGCCACTATGCGTGGAAAACCAATCAGATAAGCTTTGTCCTCTTGTATGACGGAGACGGTCCTCTTTACTTGTCGATATTAATTTGTGATGAGGCATTTTGCTCTCAGGTATTTTGGAAATAGCTTTTTCAAGAGTGATTATTGGTAAAGCCTTACCTGATCCCAAGAGTCCTGATAAAAGTGCTTTGAGACTCGAACTTAATTCAACGTTGGAATAGTCTTTTTCGTCTCCCCATCCATTCCATAAGCGCATAAATTTTACTCCGTAATTTTGTTCGATTTTATCAAATAAATTTTAAATTTATTTTATATAAGCTTCTGATTTCTAGCCCATTTTTCAGAAATAGCCATACCCTCATCAAGCTTTACTTTTGGCTCCCATCCCAGGAGATCTCTAGCTTTTTGTATTGAGTACCAACTTTTGGTTGATAATTGATCAACAGTTGCTGGTGATGCTTCGTTTAGTTTCCCAAAAAAATTAAATATCAAAGTTGTTATTGTTGATAGAAAAAGTGCAACTGGTGTCGGTACGGCCATCGGCTTACCTCGTCCAAGCCACTTGTAGTGGTAAGAAAAATATTGTTTAGTTGTTACATACCCTTCACAAGATAAGTTAAACGTTTCTCCCGAAGCATTATTCGACGCGGTCGCAAGCTTTACGCCCTCAATAAGATCACCAATAAAAACGGGTCTAAAGAAACCTTTACCCATAGCGGGTAGCATAAACTGCTTACTTTTAATTGCTTTTATTGGCTCGATAATCCATGGGCGGCTTCCAGGACCATAGACATCGCCAGGTCTAATTATTACTAGCTCGATATCAGCATTTAAGGTTTCTTGAAGTAAAGCATGTTCAGAGAGTATTTTTGTTTGTACATAGTTTCCTCCGGAGGAGTTCACTGGAGTATCCTCATTAATCTCACCTGTTGCTGAATTGCCATAAACAACAATTGAAGATATATGGACGAAGCGTTTTATCCCATACTCGATTGCTAATTTAATGAGTTTTGACGTATTTAAAACGTTAGTTTTCCACATTTCTTCATCAGACATAGCGTTTGACACCATAGCTGCCGTATGGATGATCACATCACAATGTTTCATTGGTTCTTTTAGTTTTTCTGGATTGCTTAAATCTGCCTCAAGGATGTCATCAGCGTTACTTTTTAAGTCAACTCCAATAACTGATTGTTCTTCATCTCTGTATGACTTCATTAGATTACCACCTATGAAGCCACTGGCTCCAGTGATCATAATGCTATTTTTTTTGCTCGTGTTCATGTTTTATCCCGTTCGGTAAAGTGTTTTAAGTCATATTTTTTCTGTAAAAGGCTCCAACATTTCTACTTAAAAATGATTTCGAAAAGAGGTGTGTAAGAGCGCTTGTTAGTTTGTTCATAAATCCGGGCATTATTATTCTTTTACCGTTTAAGCATCCTCGTATTCCAAGTTTTGCAACCTGTTCTGCTGAGAGCATGAGAGATTTTGATATTCTTAGTACGCCTCCTTGTTCAGGATTATTCATCATTTTTGTGTTCGTGAATCCTGGACATAATGTTGAAACTACTAACTTCTGCCCAGAGGCACTTATTTCATTCGCGAGCGCTAGAGAAAAAGCAACTACATATGCTTTGGTTGCAGCATAGACATTTTGATTCGGTATGGGTATCCATCCTGCTAATGATGCAACATTTAAAAGATAGCCTGATCTATGCTCTCTTTTTAAGTAATTAATAAAAAGGTAAGCGAGTTTGGTTAGTGTCGAAATGTTAAGGCTAATCATTTCATACTGTTTATTCCAAGACAGTTCGGAGAAGAATCCATTCTGCAACATCCCCGCATTATTGACTAAAAAGTTTGCTGAGATATTATTTCGATCAATAAAGTCAAATAAGACATCGGCTGAGTCAGTTTTACTGAGATCTAAGGCAATGTATTTGCAGTCAATATTATTTAGTGAGGAGATATTCTCGGCATTTTGTTTAAGCAATGACTCTCTTCGTGCTACAAGTATTAAATTATATTTCTGGCTTGCTAATACTTTAGCAAATTCAAGCCCAATACCCTCTGATGCGCCGGTAATAATTGCATAAGTTTTTGACATACCTACCTCCTAATTCAATTCTCTATCATTGTATCTTTCTCTTTATCGAATCGTGCACAAAAAAAAGGACGGGATATACCCGCCCTTTTTAGCACTTATTTTAGATTAGAATTCATAGCCCAATCTAACACCCCAAATTGCTCCTGGAGCAGTATACCGAGCATGTGTTCCACCTGCTAAAGGTACATCAAATGCACCAGTTGCGAAGATCTCATCATTTACATTACTTCCATAAAGCATGATATCCCAGCTATCGCCAGCTATACCGGCTCTTAAACCTAAACGTTCAAATCCGTCCTGCACATCAATGGGATCCAGATCTCCGGTCATAAAGTAATGATCGGTGAAGTAGAGATCTGCACTTAAGAACCAAATTAATCCATTATCAAGAACGGACGAGTAATCTGCAGTAAGGGTACCACTGTACTTCGCTCCTTGCTGACCACCAGATATATCTTGCGCTGAACCAGACTGTTGACCGGCTGCAGTAAATTGCGCATCACATCCACTTGCTGAGGTCAGCCCTTGTGCTAGTGCTCCAAGGAGATCAGAAGCTTGTCGCGCAGTACATCCTGCACCCTCAAAATCAGCATAAACAGCATCTAAGATTGCAAAGTTTGCACCCAATCTAAGATTTTCAGTCGCCTGCATCTTGAGATCAACCTCAAGACCAGTCACATCTGAAGTTGCAGCATTTGCAACCACGAATCCCAATCCGACAAAAGTTGATACTTGCTGATCGAGGTACTCACTGTCGAAATAAGCCCAGTTGAGACTCATGGCGCCATCCATCAAGATATGCTTTCCACCAATTTCAAACGAGCTTGCTGTTTCATCATCATACTCAAATCCTGGTCCTGGGACTGTTCTAAGAACGGTACCATCTGGCAAGAATTCTGGATTTTGATCATCAACAGCATTAAATCCACCACTCTTGAATCCTTCTGAGTAGCTCATATAAAAGTTACTTGTATCAGAGGCTTCCCACTGGAGATTCATCGCAGGCATAAACTGATTGGTTGATCTATCCTCTTTAAACTCATGCGCCCATGATCCGAAGCTTGCTGCTTGAATCGCTGCAGCATATGGATTTGGATTTGGTGTTGCTAATCCAGTTGCATTTTGAGTCAAATCAGTTTTTGCATGCGCAGCCTTCTCTTCCTTCGTGTATCGGAATCCAGCTGTCAAACTCAAATTATCTGAAATATCGTAAGTTCCCTGGAAGAATACCGCCCACGCTTCGGTGTCTTGCTCCCAACGAGAAACTCTTCCCAATGCATCAAATGCAGTCACATCTGCGATACAACCGCCATTTGGGATGGCCAAGAAAGTTCTACAGCCTGTAGCAAGAGTCATGAAGCCTGGTTGACCTAGGGTTCCATCGATAGCAACTAATCTATCGATTTCTTGCTTAGAGCTCTGCAGGTAAGCACCGGCAATATATGAGAATTCTGCATCTAGCGGAGATGCGATTCTAAACTCCTGGCTCAGTGACTCAAACTCAGAAATATCACTTCTTCCGATAAATCTAACCGGCAAGAAGTCTGCATCGATTCCATCATCATACTCATACGATGTTAGGCCTGTTACTGACGTAAATGTATTGCCGTTTGCCATTGTTCGCTCAACTGTCAGCGTAGTGTCTTTAGTTTGTGTATCTGTACCTTCGAGTTGCTCCTCAGTGCTATCCAGATCGCGTCCTAATGATTGTGCGAGTGCAAGCCCTCCAATTGAGATAGCATCTCTGTAGGCATCATTCGGATGTCCGGCTGCTGCGAGTTGAGCAGTTTGAGGGAAGAAGGTTCCCATAACCGCATACATCAGAGCATTCGATGCCGCAATATTTGCCTCTGGTTGGAAAGTCGTAACAACCGAATTTCCACCAAGTCGTAGATAATCACTCTGTGTATGTTTGGCTTTAATTACGACGTCATCACTCGGCTCAAAAGTCGCACTTAATCGCCACATTTGCTCATCCGTTGTTGCCATTGTGTCTGTTGAGGCGCCTGGCATTGTATTCTTTATGTGACCATCTCGTGTTCGATCTCTTATGGCGAATCGAAGAGCGAGGTTATCAGTTACTGAACCGGCGATATGAGCATCAACAATTTGTCCATTATAGCTTTCCTGACTAACATCAATGCCTCCCGAAAATTCATCACCTACGTTAGCAGATGCAGTGGTTACGTTAATAGCTCCAGCTAGCGTATTTTTTCCAAACAGAATACCCTGGGGTCCTCTTAGAACCTCCACCTGTTCCACATCAAATAATCCGCTTCTAACTTGACGGCTTTTACCAAAATGCACGCCATCTACGTAAATACCAACTGATTGTTCAAAGGATTGATTTGATCCAATACCAATACCACGCATTGTGATAATTGTGTTTACAGCATTCTCAGCAATTTCAAGGTTAGGCACATAACCTGAAAGATCTTGAAAACTGTGTATACCATTATCTTTGATCGTTGACCCGCTTAATGCAGACATTGAAATTGGAACATCTTGAAGACTTTCAGCACGTTTTTGTGCTGTTACTATTATTTCCTCTAGCTCAGCAGAATATACAGCCGTCGTGGCCGTCGATATTGCGAGCGCGAGGGTACTTGCAGTAAGAAATGATTTCTTATTCATATAAGACCCCTATATATTTTTATTTATTTTGCAAGCTTCTAACGAGCGTTTGCAGCTCAGTAAAACCAAATTTACCAAGACATACGTTGATAATAAGCATTTCGGAGGAAAAGAACAACTTTTATCGATTGTCATTAGGAGGTTAGGAAATGAGTATTTTCACCGAAAAGCGCACATTGATTTTCATTAAATAATCAAGCATTCCGTTTAATTAAGGTAAACTATCCTTTACTTGAGAAGTTAGGTTATCAAGAGTGCTAATTTGAAAGAACAAACAAAGAGAGAGATAGGGTTTTGGCGCGCATGGGCAATCGCGGTTGGTTGTGCTATCGGTTCAGGCATTTTTATGATGCCTACTTTACTTGCCCCATATGGATTTGCGGGACAGCTAGGATGGGTGGCTGCTGGATTGGGAACGTTGCTAGTCGTTCTTTGTTTAGCAAGATTAGCTAAAAGGGATCCCAAACTTGGAGGTCCATATGCTTATGTCAGATCAGGTATGGGTGATTATGCAGGGTTTATCGTTGCCTGGACTTATTGGATATCGTGTGTGGCCGCATGTGCAGGTATCTCAATTGCTTTTGTTGGATATTTGGGTGTCATCTATCCTGGATTACTTGAATCAGCTCTCTCCAGTTACTCGATTGCGGCAGGTATTGTCTGGAGTTTGATAGCTCTAAATATTCGAAGTGTTGGTGACTCAGGAGTATTTCAGTTAGTCACAACTCTCTTAAAGATTGCGCCAATGATATTGTTGATATTATTTGGGTTGGGCAGCACTGACTCATATATTGCTCCTGCTATTAACCCATCAAACCTTAATTTTTTCTCGTTGTTGTCAACAGTCACAATGTTGGTAATGTGGAGTTTTATTGGTTTGGAAACTGCAACAGTTCCCGCAGATAATATTGTTGAACCAGAGAAAACGATCCCGAGAGTGATGATTGCCTCAGTAATGACAATTATGATTCTATATCTCATGGTAAGTATCATAACTATGTATTTGGTACCCGCTGAGGAGCTCATTATTTCTACTGCACCGATTGCCTTGGCAGCATCAAAGGTGTTTGGTTCAGGTGGAACAATGTTAATTACAATTGGCGCCCTCATCTCAACGGCAGGCGCCCTTAACGCGATAATTTTGACTGCTGGTCAAATGCCACTTGCCGTTGCAAAAGACGGACTGATCCCGGAAAACTTCGGAAGACTTGGAAAATATGGAACACCAACATTTTCGCTGTTGATAGCAGGAATTGTTATTTCAGCACTTCTTTTAATGAATTACAGTGAGGGATTGGTTGCTGCATTTACCTTTATGGCAATGCTCTCAACACTTTCTACACTTCTTGCCTATGCTTTCTCATCGGTATCTGAATTTTATTTTCTTCGAGAGGATGAAGCCAGCTCCACAAAAACAAGAGCAATTTTCCTGAGCATATTGGCTTTTTGTTATTCTATTTTTGTAATTTGGGGAGCCGGTGTAGAAATTGTCGCTTACTCGTTTTTATTAATTTTACTGGGATCACCAATTTTTGTTATGTCAAAAAAAATGAGAGTTACCCATGAGACAATTTAATGAATTCTCTAAACTAATGCGGGTCGCAATTAGAAGTCCAATTGATGGGTTCGTCAGTCAAGAGAAATTGGATAGAGAATGGAAAACACTTCGATTCAAGGATGTCCCAAATTTTGAGAAGGCATGCACGGAGTATGAGCAATTCAAAGACATTATCCAAAGTTGCGGAGCTGAGGTAATCGAATTAGAGGGCGATAGTAGCTTATCAATCGATAGTATTTATCCGAGAGATAGTAACCTCATATGTCCTACCGGGCTTATAAATTGTAATATGGGACGGGCATCAAGAACGTGCGAATCGAAAGTCAATGCGTCGGTTTATAAAAAGTATTTTAAGGATGTCGCAGGAGAAGTTGTCAAACCTGGAACTTTAGAGGGCGGTGACTTTATATGGATAGATGAATCTCATGCCGCTGTTGGCAATGGACCGAGAACAAATAAAGCTGGTATTTCTCAATTACAGAAAATTCTTGGATTTGATGTTGAGTTGATGACAGTCGATCTGCCTCAGCCAGATCATCCTGACGATGTCTTGCACTTAATGTCGATAATCTCTCCAATTGACGAGGATTTAGCAGTGATTTATGAAAAATTTGCACCTAATTCTTTTATAGAATGGCTCGAAAATCTGGGGCTCGACTTTATAACGGTATCAGATGATGAATATCAATGCATGTCATGCAATGTGCTTGCATTAGCACCCAGAGAAGTTGTTATTTTGGAGAGTTGTGTAAGTTTAAAAAACAAATTACTCAAGCAAAATTGTATTGTCCATACTTATAAGGGTGAAGAGATAAGTTTAAAAGGAGAGGGTGGACCCACCTGTTTAACCAGACCCCTTTTGAGGATATAGCAATGAGGCTTTTAAATATTTTGTTGGTAGTTGTATCACTGAGTTCATGTGATTTCCCTGATTCTAATGTTAAAGCTGAATTTATCGCACCGTCTTTTTTATCGAACTACTCATATTCGCCTTATATGAGTAAAGATTTTAATGGGCGCCCTTTGATGAGTTGGATTGAAAAGGAGGCTGACTTGAGTCTTTTAAAATATTCAGTTTGGGAAAAAGGTCATTGGTCAAAACCAGTATTAGTTTCCCAGGGCGAGAACTGGTTAATTAATCGAGCTGATTTTCCTTCAGTTGTTCAAATGTCAGAGGACACATGGCTTGCGCACTGGCTGGTATTCACCAGTGAAGAGGCATTTGCTTATGATGTTTTGGTGAGTATATCGAGAGATGGAGGCAAAACATGGTCGGAAGGCACCAGCCCTCATGATGATGGAACGATCTCTGAGCATGGATTTGTAAGTTTTTTTAAAGATAAGGACGATATAGGTATAGTTTGGCTTGATGGACGAGAAATGCCCTTGGGAGGACATCATCACAAGCCAGCTCAATCGGGATACACTGGGGGCATGACTCTGAGATCAGCAAAAATATCTGCTGATAATGAGTATGTTGAAGGCACAGTTATTGATAATTTGGTTTGTGATTGTTGTCAGACGGATATTGCTCAATTGGCTGATGGTCCAGTTCTCGTCTATAGAAATAGAACGGAAGAAGAATATAGGGATATTTATTTTGCTAAAATGATGGATGGGGTATGGCAGAAAGAAAGCCCCGTTCTTGAAGATAATTGGCAGATCGGTGGATGTCCTGTGAATGGCCCATCGGTTAACGCAGTTGATGATAAGTTTTTCGTAGTTTGGTTCACACAAGCAAATGGTTATGGAGAAGTTAAGTTTAAAGCCTTTGAAGGCAATGGTACGTCTAAATTAGCCATAATCGATAACGGAAATTTAGTTATGGGAAATGTAAATTCCTCTATGGTTTCAAACGAACAGCTCGCGGTCAGTTGGCTCACGGCATCAGAGGAGGATATAATTTTACTTAATCTCGGTTTAATAGATCTAAAAAGCTCGTCGATTAAAAAGATAGTTATCGACGAGTTTGATTCAAATCAACGGCTAAGTGTGCCACAAGTTGTTTATTCGGATGAGTCATTATTTCTAAGTTTGTCCAAATTTACTGATAAAAAAAATAATCTATATGCATCTAAAATTGATATCTCTGTATTTGATAAACAGGTTTTATCTGATATTGAATGGGTAAAGGATGAAATTTAAAGGGGTTCATTGCTGCGGTAGATTAATCATTATTTTTCTTTGGTTATATTCCAGTTTGTCAGTTGCTCAATATAAAAATAGCGATACAAGTATCGGCTTGAAGTCACTGCCAGATGTCATTAAATGGCGATTAAATGCACCTGCGAGTCCCGAGAGAGTGGCTATTGAGCTGTCTGATGAGTGGAAAAAGAATGACTTTTCTGAGAATAATTATGCTGTTTGGATTGGTCACGCGACCTTTTTAATAAAAAATAATGACATTACTGTACTAACCGATCCTATTTTTTCGAATCGAGCATCACCCGTGGGATTTTTGGGACCCAAAAGATTAATACCGCCAGCGATTTCTATCAAGGATCTTCCAAAGATTGATGTTATTGTAATTAGTCATAATCATTATGATCATCTTGATATCAAGAGTATTAAAAAAATACAGCGCTTGAATCCATCCGTCAGAGTATTCGTTCCTTTGGGAGATAAAAAGCTTCTTGAGCGCAAAGGTATAAGTGAGGTTTCTGAATTTGGTTGGTGGGATTCAGTGGAGATAAAAAATACAGAAATAGTTTTTACGCCAGCTCAACACTGGTCGGGAAGAGGTCTTTTTGATAGGAACAAAAGTTGGTGGGGCGGTTGGTTAATTCGGACTCGGGAGATGTCTATTTTTCATGCAGGAGATACAGGTTATTCAAAAGATTTTCTAGAAATAAATGCAAGATATGGCGATATTGATGTTGCCTTTATCCCGATTGGAGCATATAAACCAAGATGGTTCATGGGTAACCAGCATGTTGATCCAAAAGAGGCATTAAAAATAGCTTCAGATCTAAATGTTAAAAAAGCGTATGGAATGCATTGGGGCACTTTTATCTTGACGGACGAGCCAATTCTGGAGCCTCGGCAAGAGCTCAAAAGGATAAAAGAGTCGAGCAATTTGAATTCAAATTTGATTTTAACAGTAAAACCTGGAGAGTGGCTTACTCTAAATGAGTGACGAAAAATAATGGGCGAAGTAAATATATCGGGATATTGTGATCCTAAATTTAAAGAAGTTGAGAAAGTTTTTCGTGATTCAATAATTTCTAATTTTGAGTTAGGAGCATCATTTTCCGTTGAACTTGAAAATCAAACAATCATCGATTTATGGGGTGGATTTTGTGATGTAGACAAAACGCGTAAATGGGAAAGAGATACGATTGTAAATGTTTTTTCAGTATCGAAAGCAATTACCGCTATTTGTCTGGGTAGATTGATTGAGAGGGATTTAATCAATATAAATCTTGCGGTACGAGATTACTGGCCCGAGTTTGGTTGTAATGGAAAAGAGACAATCACAGTAAAGCAGTTACTTAATCACACCGCAGGTATGTTTGCTTTCAGGGAAGGAATACCAATCGATAACTGGCAGGATTGGAATCAATATACTCGTCTTTTAGAGGCTCAAAGTATTTATCACGAGCCAGGTCAATCTCAAGCATATCATGCCCTAACCTTTGGATGGCTAATCGGAGAACTGATTAAAAGAATAGACGGACGAACAGTGGGTGAATACTTTCGAGATGAAGTTTCCCAACCACTTAATATTGATTTTAAAATAGGACTCCAAAGCAATGATTTTGGAAGATGCGCTGACACCATTATGCTATCAACTTTACCGTCTTTGAATCAGTTGCGTCCCCTAAAGTTTGTTCCTGACTTATTCTTGTCACCAATCTTTAAAAATATTAAAAAAGCCCTCAAACAAGATTACATATCGGAGGCTTTTGATCCTTCAATCCTTGTGGACCAAAATTTTGTAAATACTGATGACTGGAGACTAGCTGAGATTCCAGCTGCGAACGGTCATGGAACTGCGAGAGGACTTGCAAAATTATTTGGTATTCTGAGCAGGGGAGGTAGGGAGTCTGAGTATCAAATCTTAGAGCAGCATACTATCGATACAATGCGAGAAATTCACTCATTTGGACCTGATATGGTCTTATTTGGGCTACCCTACAAATTTGGTTTAGGTTTTATGATAAATGCTCCAATGACGCCTATTGGGAGAAAAAAAAGAGGAAACATGTTTGGGCATACGGGGATTGCTGGGTCGGTAGCTTTTGGTGATGTCGATAAGAAAATGGGATTTTCTTTTCTATGCAACAAACAACATAAGGATTTGAAACTCTACAAAACATCCGTGGAGCTCGCTGATGCGCTCTACAATATAATCGATTAATTACTTTGCAGTAAGAAGTTCATTTATTGCGCCCAAACACCCCAGCATGCTTTGCTCTATAAATGGCTCCAACTCCTTCGGCGATACGATCACGGTCCAGACCAAAGTACAACTGTCGTTATTGGGATTGCCTCTAATTTCGATTTTTGCGTGATGATTTTCTAAATTCCCAGGAGTTTCTATACATGAATATTCGATTATCTTTCTATCATGATCCAAACAAAGTATTTTTTCTCTTATTTTTCCAACACCTGGAAAATCGAGTGTCCTAATCTCTCCATCAAATATACAATGCTTCACCCCTGGAACCCAGTCAACTCGGTCTGGTTTTTTAAAGATATCCCAAGCCATATTCTCATTCGCTTGAAAATTCCTAATTAATTTTATGATCCTGATAACTCCTATAATTTCGCATTGACTGTCTAGTACATCTAACATACCATTTTTACTTTAAATAGAGAATAAAAGGAGGTGATCCAGTGTCTAGCAGTACAAGTTTCACTGGGAGCCGTATGGCTCCCTTTTATTATCTGAGGGATCTTCCTTTGAGGCTATATGGCGGACCGGACGGGACTCGAACCCGCGACCTCCGGCGTGACAGGCCGGCATTCTAACCAGCTGAACTACCGGTCCAAGAATTAATTGCTTGGTGGGTGGTACAGGGATCGAACCTGTGACCCTCGCCTTGTAAGGGCGATGCTCTACCAGCTGAGCTAACCACCCAACATTCTGATAATCAAAAATAAGCAGCTAATTGTCGGTTAAGCTGCCTACACGTTATTTATTTTTAACTTTCGTTGTAAATAATAAATGACGAGTACCACATCAAGCAGATATGCATTATAGATAGTTATAATATCGAGACAAGACCTTACTTAAGAAATATTTTATTAATACCTTGTCCTGAGTATCATTTTGCGACATTCTAATATACTAAATGGATTATTACTTAAGGAAATCTAGAAATTGAGGATCGATAATTTATATGATTAGAGTCATTCTTACTGCTATATTTATCTTTTCACCGACACAATTAATCGCTCAAAGTATTGATGATAATTTTTGGGTTTCGGTAAAACCAAAAACGCTAGGGATAGACCCTTCTAAAATTAAATCCATGAACCGTATTGCGTTTGAGGATTCTTCCACTCAAGCGCTAATAGTTGTAAAAGATGGAAAGTTAATCCATGAAAAATATGCGGATGGTTTTGATAAGACATCCCATGGCACTTCATGGTCCATGGCTAAAAGTTTTTATGCAGCGCTTGTGGGTATTTCGTTGGAGAAAGGAGAGATAGAAAGTTTAGACGATCCTGTTTCTAAATATTTACCTCAATTCGGTGATGATCGTCGCTCGATTACCCTTAGAAATATTTTAAATATGGATGGTGGGCTCGAGTATCCTGAAGATCAACACGAAAAGATGTTTCTCTATAATGATCAACTGAAATATGCCCTTTCGGTGCCATTGGAGAAAAAACCAGGATCGATTTGGGAATATAATAATGTGAATTCGATGCTTCTAGGTGCGATTCTTGAGTCGGCGACTGGAATAAGTGCCGATGTATTGCTTGAGGAAAGAATATTAGAGCCTTTGGGCATAAATAATGCGACGCTATGGCAAGACCAATCGGAAAATGTAATGGCATATTGTTGTATCGATCTTACTGCCAGAGACTTTTCTCGGTTTGGACTGTTATTTGCTCAAAATGGAGTTTGGAAAGGCGAGCAGTTGATTCCAGCAGATTTTATTGAGGAGACATTCTCTCCAGCATGGAAATTTTCATCTCCAGTAACATGGGGTTATTCGCTTCACTGGTGGCTAGCAGCAGACGATCCTGAGAGCGAAATTTATTATGCTTCTGGGAAATTTGGTCAATATATTTTTGTAGATAGGCGTAATAATTTAGTTGTTACCAAAATAACAAAATATGATCCTACGGGAGGTTCCATACAAAACTTTAGAGAATTTCAGTGGCTAAAAGAAATTGATGATTTAGACACTCTCTTAGCTGTTTGGAATTTTCTGGAAGAGGAAAAAATTATGCGATTAGGAGAGGGATTTGTTACTACGCCAATTACTCGAAAAGATGGAGAAGAAACGAGTTTTCGTAAAAACCTTTATAAGTTTATTGATATCCTAAAAAATCTTTAGTGAGGTAATTAAGCTATGGGAAGTAGGTTTAAAGTTTTTGTATCTTTCTTAGGCCTAACGATAATCACTTTGGGAATTTATCCCTTTTACTTCCATATTACCAGGCAGCAGGAGCTGATAGATCTACAGGAAAAGAATTTAGCTTTATTAACTGAAATTCGTGATGACTTGAAAGAGAATTCGTAACTAACAGCTTGTACTAACCACCGCCATCGCCTCCGCCATCACCTCCAGCTCCAGCAGTTCCATCACCGGATGGATGAGTACTACGTATCACCGAGATAAAGCACGAACCATCCCCCAGACTCGCTTTAATATCTTTGGTATCAAGCTTATCGGATAAAGTTTGATCTTTAGTAATTTCTCCATTCTGCATGTCAATTGTTAGCACTTCTTTTTTGGAGAATAAAAATAATGAGTCATTCGCTAGGATCATTTGATAACTACTAAATAATGGCTTCTTAAATGGCTTTCTAAAAATCATTTTTCCAGTTTCGCAACATAACTTCGCCACCGTATTATTTTTAGTTAAGTAATACAGATGCTTATCACAAAAGATAGGTTGGAAAGGATCATGCTCATAGACATGCATTTTTTCTTTGTGCCATAAATTTTTACCAGTGTCTTGTCTAAAGCAACTTATTTGTTGCGATAACATTCCCTTGCTAAATACAAAAACGTAATTTTCATATTGAGTTATCGCGAATGGAGAGAATCCAACGGGAAGTTTTGAGCTCCATAATCTTGTTTTCGTTGCAAGATCATATTTTTCAATCTCACTTTTCTTACCAAAAATTACCGGCTTACTGCTTTTCATTTATTTTTATACTCTTTCGGATCTAGAGTTAGACACTGATTTTCTCTCCCATATTAACATCATAAGCATCGCAAGAATCGGTATTGCACAGAAAATGATCATCATGTCCCATCCTAGAAAATGTAATGCAAATCCAGCTGATAAAGCGGCTAGCGCTTGAAAACTGAGCACAATCGTATCATTCAAAGTTTGAGCCTTAAATTTATGCTTTGGTGCGTATGTTTGAGGAAGAATAGTCGTTGCTGAAAAAAATAAAAAATTCCAGCCAACCCCTAATAATACAAGCTGAAACCAAAAGCTTGATACAGAGCTCCCATAAAACCCAATGAGCGACGCCAAGGTAAATAGCATTAAACCTAGGTTTATTAATTTTCTAAAACCAAATAGTTTTGTTAAAAATGGTGTGATAAATGTGGGCAAAAACATCGCTGCAATGTGACTTTGAATAACCCATTTGGTGCTCTCCAATGAATGGCCATGAATCTCATGCATGCTCAGAGGTGTTCCAACCATTATAAATGACATCACAAGATATGAAGTTGAACCACTCGCGAGGGCGAGCACAAAAATTGGATTTGATAACAATTTGCTAGTCGATGTCTTTGTCTTCTTTATATTTTTAATTTCTTTTTTTAATTCATTGAAAAAACATAGTGATATCATTGATATTGCCACTAGAATGGCCGCGAGTATGAAAGATCCCTTAAATTCAACTTCAAAAATGTCCTTGCCCATGAAACCAATTTCAGGACCCAAGAAAGCCGCGACGATACCACTACTCATGAATATGGCTGCTGCGGTAGCGTGATTAATTTCTTTTACAGCTTCAAGTGCGACAAAACGCATCTGGTGGATAGTTGCATTCAGCGCACCTAACAAAAAAGCAGCGAGGCTAAATAAATAAAAATTCTCAATATCTAATGCATAAGCTGCAAGCAAGCAGGCACAAAGACCAGTGCTCAATAAGAACATTAGGCCTCTCTTTCTGCCAAGATGTTTCATTGAGAATGTTGCAAAAACAACACTTATCGCTGTGCCTATAATCATGAGTGAAATTGGGAATGTAGCGTATGACACTGATTGGATAATATTATTTGCAGCTAAGGAGCTTATCGTGTGCATCAAAGGTAATACCGAAGCAGAAAAGCTTCCGACCACAAAGAGGATCCAAACATTATAAAAAGTTTTAGAAAATATGTGTTTCATTTATAACTGTATGACAAATTTTGCAAAATAGTGCTAGGTAGGACCACATCTTATCGCTTCTTTAGAAGAATGCTTAGTTTATCGTAGTTTTAGTACTTTATCGCATTATAATTGTATAAGAACGGAGTTGACATGGCAGAGCTCGGCAAGATCAATAAACTAAAAATTATTAGTAAATCGAAAAATCATTTTGTTCTCGATGGAGAACAGCATGGTGACCTTTGGTTGAAAATAACAGATATTGATTTTTTTGAAAGGACTCAAAAAAATAGTCTTATCCAAGTATTTCTATACAAAGTCACCGACAATGAAGTAGCTGTAACTATTGATAAACCAAAAGCTGAAGCTAATCAATGTGCTCTCTTGAAAGTCGTCAAAATAAGTGAACATGGCGCATTTTTGGATATTGGTTTGCCTAAGGATCTCTTTGTTCCGATAAATCAACAGAGAAAGAGGTTGCGGAAAGATTCCCATTGTCTCGCATACATATATTTGGATAAAAAAACAGGCCGACTTCTTGGATCCACAAAATTAAATAGACACTTGATGGAAGAGTCGGATGAACTTGAATCTGGACAGCAAGTCAGTTTGCAGATCTGGGAAAAAACTGATCTGGGTTACAAAGCAGTAATCGATGATAAATTTATTGGATTAATTTTTAAGCAAGATGCATATCGATCACTTTCTTTTGGTGAAAAACTGACTGGATTTATAAAGAATATCCGAGAAGATAAGAAGATAGATTTGCTTATCTCGAAAAAAGCTAATACTGAATCTAATTATGAATTAGACAAAAATATTCTTAATGCAGTCAATGTATCAGGTGGAACTTTAAATATAACTGACAAGACGAGTCCTGAGGAAATTTATAAAAAGTTTAGTGTCTCAAAAAAGCAATATAAGCAAGCCATAGGGAGGCTTTACAAAAAGAGATTAATAAAAATTGAATCGGAGAGGATTTCGTTAAATTGACCAAATCTTGCGATTAGGGGCCTCCATTGAGAAAAAGGTCGACTGGAAACATCGTCATTTAATGGTATAGTAGTTGAGTAGAGATAGAAAAATAAAAAATTAGAATTTTATTTAAGGGGAAACATATGTTTCAGAAAAAGAAAGTAAATCATGCTGTTGCGTCTGTAATTGCAGCGGGCATTGCTGCTTCTGGTGCGAGCATAGCCTCGTCACAAGCGATAGAAGAAGTTATCGTAACCGCTACCAAGTCTGCAGCGAGTACTCAAGATATACCAGTTGCAGTAAGCGCAGTAACGGCTGAAAAAATGGATCAAATGGGTGTATCCAATTTTCAAGATTATTTAGTTCAACTGCCTGGTGTAACTGCAGGAGGGCTAGGGCCTGGACAAAACACAATCTATATTCGTGGTGTGGCATCAACTACACCAGCTACGTCTGTAGCCGGCGTGTCAGGTCTGGCGCCGAATGTTGCTTTTTATCTCGATGAGCAGCCATTGGCCCAACCTGGAAGAAACCTCGACATCTATGCTGCAGACATGCAACGTGTTGAAGTGCTTGCAGGTCCTCAAGGGACATTATTTGGTTCAGGATCTCAGGCGGGCACCGTGCGTCTTATAACCAACAAACCTGATCCCTCTGGTGTTTATGGTCGATTAAAAGTAGGTGCCTCAACGATTAATGAGGGGGAAACTAACAACAATTTTGAGGCAATGTATAACCTCCCAGTCAGTGACAATGTGACATTGCGTGGCGTTTTTTATAATGATAATAAAGGTGGATATATAGACAATGTTCACGGGACGCTAACTGCAGAGCAGAGTGCACGTTTCAGAGTGGAAGGTGCTATGAGAAGTAATGGTGTTCCGGTAAGTGCTCGACGAACAGGCTTCCAAGCTGGGGCGGGATATACTGATTCTGATGGTGATGGATATGTTGAGTTACCCAACGTAACGTTCCTGGCTGCAGACAATAGTGATCTAGTTGAAAACGATATTAATGATCTGACTTACACTGGTGCAAGGTTAAGTGCTTTGATAAATCTTACCGATGACTGGGATGTTTTGTTAAGCCATACGCGTCAAGAAATTGAATCTGATGGAGTATTTTTCGCAGATCCAGATTTAGGGGATTTAGAAATCCAGAGATACACTGATGAAATGATAGAAGACGATATCGAAAACACGAGCTGGACCTTCACAGGTCGAATGGCGGGTCTAGATGTTGTCTACACCGGGGCGTTCACAGAGCGAACTACTGATCAAGTAATTGGTTATACTGATTATTTGTTTGTAGGGCAGTATTTGCCATATTACATCTGTGATTACTCAGTAACCTATGGTGATCAAACTGGCACATGTTATGCGCCAAACTTGTATGCTCCAAGTCATTCGGAAGCAGAGGTGACAACGCATGAGATTCGAGTCTCCTCTGATCCTGATAATTCAATGAGATACACAGCGGGTGTATTTTACAGCGATTCCTATGTCACTGAGAGAGTAAGTTTCACTTATCCAGGAAGTACGATGGCTCAAGGATGGGGTGGAGAAGGAACAGGTCCAGGATTTGCATATCCTAACTACTCATATAGCGATGGATATCTCTATGCAAATGACCCATATGCGCCAGGAGAAATATTCAGAAATGATATTAAACGCACAGACGAGCAACTTGGTGTATTTGGAGAGTTAACATATGACTTGAGTGATGAGTTAGCGGTAACTCTCGGTGCTAGATATTATGATATCGCAGTAGATTTTGATGGCAGTGCAGGTGGATCCTTCTACAATTTCTGTGGTTCGATGAATCCTGCATGCGTCGACGCGCAGGTTTTTGGTACTAATATCGCTGATTTGTATGATGGCGATGGTGTTTATCAAGGTAATCCTGTCTCAGGTATTCCTGACAAGGCAGAGGATGATGGCGTAATAACGAAGCTGACGCTTTCATATACTCCATCTGCTGATGTGCTTGTGTACGGAACAATATCTGAAGGGTACAGATCTGGATTCTTGAATCGACCTGGTGGTAGAAGCACTGCTGACGGTTCATACACAGTTCCATACGGATTTGAAACAGATGAAATGACAAATGCTGAGATTGGTTGGAAGACTGATCTGATGGATGGGCGTATGCGATTAAATGGTAGCGTTTTCTTCGCTGAAATTGATGGTTTACAAACCACAATTTTTGATCCAAGTATTGCAAATCTTTTCTTCTCAGACAACGCAGCAAATGCAGAGGTTAGTGGCATTGAAGCAGACATGATTTACGTGCCTGCAGCAGTGGATGGTTTGACAATCAGTGCGAGTATGTCAATGTTAGACTCAGAAATCACTGATACATTGACACCCTCTGGTGATGTTGTGAAGGGCGATTCACTAGCGTTTGCACCAGAGCTTCAAGCGAACATTCAAGCGAGATGGGAGTGGGAGACATCAAATGGGATGACGGCTCACTTCATGCCTCATATGGCACATTCAGGAGAATCTTACTCGGACATTATCAGAATAAACCGAGATCGTATCGACAGCTGGACTATGCTAGGTCTAACAGCAGGTGTCACTACTGATACTTGGGGAGCTGAACTCTTCATTGATAATCTGACCGATGAGCGGGCTGAGTTGTCCAGAGGTTATACTTATGATAGATCAAGGGTTTCGTACGCAGCACCGAGAACCATGGGTGTTCGTATGACATATAACTTCTAAATTTATCAAAGTAGTTGTAATATCAATAATGCCCCTTTTTAGGGGCATTATTTTTTTTGGTAGAGATCGTGGATAAAGAAGACATTCAAACAAAATCTGACGATATTTTTCTTGAAGATGTCAAAAAACTGATCACTGCGGGCGATTTTTCTTCTGCGATTTCAAAATTGTTACTCGAATTAACATCTAACTCGAATAATATTGAACTACTTTATCTACTTAGTGTTTCTTATCGATACAATAAAAATTATTCTAAAGCGATCGAGTCACTAAATTCACTCTTTGCATTAAACCCAGAGCACAGTAGGGCCCTCCAAGAGATGGGCCATACTTACAGGGCTATGGGTGACTATAATCGGGCACTAGAGGCTTACCACAGAGCTACTCATTTAAATTCAGCTCTTACAGCATCTTTAAACGCTCAAATAAAAATTCTTGGTCAAGGTGGCCAAGATCAACAGATAAAACCGTTAAAAGCACAACTTGATTATATTCAAAGTCTTCCAAAACCTCTTATTGCCGTGATCGATTTGCTTGCACAAGGGAAGCTCGTTAAAGCAGAGCAAATATGCAAATTATTTTTGCAAAAAAATCCTAGAAATGTTGAAGGTATGCGATTGCTCTCTCAAATTGCCCTTAAACTAGGAGTATTAGATGATGCCGAATTTTTACTAGAGAGTGCTCTTGAGTTCTCTCCGAACAATTCGAGAATCAGAATTGAGTATATTCAAGTGCTACGGAAGCGACAAAATTACGCTGGCGCTCTTCATCAAGCAAAAGTACTTTTAGAAATGGATAAAGAAAATCCTCAGTTCCAGTCAGTTTTCGCAATCGAAGCAATGCAGTCAGGAGATTTTGAAAATGCTCTCATTGTTTTTGACAAGATTTTAGAGAAAATTCCTGAAGATCCAGTGACTTTAACCTCTCGGGGACATCTTTTAAAAACTTGTGGAGAGAGAGAAAAAGCTATTGACTCATACAGAAGAGCAATAAAAAAATATCCAGGTCATGGTGAGGCATATTTCTCTCTGTCGAATTTAAAATTGTTTAAATTTTCTGATGAAGATATTGCCTTAATGGAAGATCAGGAGGGGAGTGATCGAGTTGGACATATGAGTAAAATATATCTCAATTTTGCTTTGGGTAAAGCATACGAGGACAAAAATTTATTTGATAAAGCGTTTAGCTATTATGAGCGTGGCAACAAAAATAAACGGATACAGAGTAGATATGTTTCTGATGATTTAACAAAAGAATTTCAGGCACAGAAAAAAGTTTTTACAAACGATTTTGTGGAAAAAAACTCTGATAATGGTTTTCTCGCAGCCGATCCAATATTTATCGTTGGCTTGCCGAGAGCGGGCTCAACATTACTGGAGCAAATTCTGGCATCTCACAGTCAAGTCGATGGAACAATGGAATTGCCAAATATTCTCTCACTTGCACAGAAATTAAGGAGAGGAGAAAGACTGAGCTCCAAAAATCATTATCCTGAGGTTATGACAAAACTATCGTCAAAAACACTCCGTGAATTTGGGGAAACATACATTAAAGAAACTAGGATACATAGAGGGAAAGCGCCATTTTTTATTGACAAAATGCCGAATAACTTTAGGCATATTGGCCTTATACATATGATTCTTCCAAATGCCAAAATTATAGATGCAAGACGTCATCCCATGGCCTGTTGTTTCAGTGGCTTCAAGCAATTGTTCGCAGAAGGGCAGGAGTTTACATACGGACTCAAAGAGATTGGAACTTATTATAAAGACTATGTGGAGTTAATGGACCACTGGGAGTGTGTATTTCCAGGGAAGGTCCACCGGGTTCAATACGAAGAATTGGTAACAAATTTTGAACCTATGGTACAACGCCTCCTTGATTTTTGTGGCTTAGAATTTGAGCAAAGTTGTGTTGAATTTTACAAGTCTGACCGTTCTGTTAGAACGCCGAGCTCTGAGCAAGTTCGACAGCCCATTTATAAGAGTGGTATGGATCAGTGGAGAGGATTCGAAGCTCACTTAGGTCCTCTAAAAGAAGCGCTTGGTGATGTATTACTTAGGTATCCAATATAAATAGTTATCTTATTGTTCCAATGAAAATGTTAACTCAAAGTTGGCATTGAAAACTGAACACCCTCCCGGATTCCAGTTGACGGCCATCGCTGAGTAATTGTTTTTCTTTTGGTATAAAATCTAATACTGTCTGGACCGTAGGCGTGCAGATCTCCAAACAAAGATCTTTTCCAACCCCCAAAGCTATGATACGCAACTGGAACTGGCAGAGGTATGTTTACTCCAACCATGCCAACTTTTATATGATCTGAGAAATATCTCGCTGCTTCTCCATCACGAGTAAATATGCAAGTGCCATTCCCATACTCATGATTATCAATTAAGCTCATTGCATCTTTCATTGTCGCAACTCTCACTATTTGAAGCACTGGACCAAAAATTTCTGCTTTATAGCTATCCATTTGTGGGGTAACTTTGTCAATCAAGGTTCCACCCACATAGAAACCATTTTCATAACCACTGACTATCGCATTTCTGCCATCGACTACAATATTAGCGCCTTGTTTTTCTGCGCTTGATATGTGGTTTATGACACTCTGCTGATGCTGTTTAGTTATCACAGGGCCAAAATCATTAGTCGAATCAGTGTATGCGCCGAATTTAAGATTTTTCATTGATTCCGATAATTTCTGAACAAGCAGATCAGCAACCTCATCACCAACAGCTACCGCAACAGAAAGAGCCATACACCTTTCTCCAGAGGAACCAAAGGCAGCACCTAGAAGTTGTGCAACTGCATTTTCAACATCGGCATCAGGCATTACGATCGCGTGATTTTTTGCACCGCCCAACGCTTGGCACCTTTTTCCATTTTTAGTGGATGTCGAATATATATACTCTGCAATAGGGGTTGATCCAACAAAACTTACAGCTTTCACTCGATCATCGAAAAGTAGTGCATCAACGGCTTCTTTATCACCGTTAACTACGTTCATGACGCCATCGGGGAGTCCTGCCTCTTTGAGTAGTTGAGCGATAAATAGGGTTGAGCTTGGATCACGCTCAGATGGTTTAAGTACAAAGCAATTTCCACAAACTATTGCCATTGGATACATCCAAAGGGGTACCATGGCAGGAAAGTTAAAAGGAGTTATTCCAGCAACTACACCTAATGGTTGCATTTCACTCCAAGAATCAATTCCGGGAGCAACATTTTTACTGTGCTCTCCTTTCAACAACTCGGGTGCGCAACAAGCATATTCCACATTTTCTATACCTCTCTGAAGTTCGCCTGCCGCATCATGAGCTATCTTCCCATGCTCTTGACCTATCAAGTCACAGATTTTAGTTGAGTGTTGCTCCAATAAATCTTTGAATTTAAACATGACTCTAGCTCGTTTCATCGCAGGAGTGTTTCTCCATGAGACAAACGCTTTTTCGGCGGCGGCAATTGCTTCATTCACAGTAGCCCTATTTGCTAGGGCAACTTGTTTGGAAACCTCACCCGAAGATGGATTAAATACATCTTGTGTTTTGTCTGCATCAGTTACGATTTTTCCATTGATTAAGTGTCCAACTAGAGATGTCATATGATTTCCTGCTTATGAGTTATTTCGTTTATTTTAGTTGAGTCTTGAGAGCTCTGATTATAATTTAAGGACGATTATATGTGAAAGCGTTATCTTAGTCGTTAGGAGCAATTAACACATTTTACGAAAGTAGGATCGATATCTAATCTTGCTGTTGCAATATCGTCACCGCATTTCACGCAGATCCCAAACTCATCAGATTGAATCCTACGAAGTGCAGCCTCAATTTTAAGCATAGTTTCAGTTCTTCGTCGGGACGACTCCACAGCCATTTGTTGCTGCTGAATGGCATCGATTCTTGTCACTCTTCCAACTGAGGATTGATCAAGAGCAACAGGTTTTTTTGATCCGCTTGATGCAGTTTCAATTTCTAAAATCTCGCGTTTCAAATCAAGTAAATTGGTTTTAAATTTTGTTAAGTCACTTTTTTTCACAATACGTGGCACAACATTCATTTTTGTTAGATATTAATATTCTCACCCATAGACTTGATATTCAAATACAATAGTGTATGAAAATTTTAATAAAAAATTGTCGTCTTAAGAGCATGTTTTATGATGAGTAAAGAATTTATAAAAGTAATGGGTAATAGGCAATCTTTCTCGCGATTATTTGATCCCCCACCTGACACTAAATTAATGAAGGATATACTAGTTGCATCACTCCGATCCCCCGATCATATGGGTTTACGGCCCTATAGATTTATTCTGATATCTGGTGAGCAACGAAATAAGTTAGGTGAGCTCTTTGCTGAACATAAACTGGATATTAGTGTTGATGAGAATCCTGAAATAAGTCATGTTGCGAAACAAAAAGCATTTCGCGCCCCTTTGATAATTGTTGGAATTGTGTCATTTCAAGAAAATCAGCGTGTACCGAGGTGGGAGCAAAAAATTGCAGCAGCGGGAGTGATTCATAATATTGGATTAGGTGTTTATGCTAGTGGTTTTGGCTCTATTTGGCGCACCGGTGATTTTGCTTCGTCAGATATTGTTAGGAAGGGCTTAAAAGTTAACAGTAATGAGGAGATAATTGGATTTTTGTACGTTGGATCGAGACCAGAAAAACAAAGAAAACTGAAGCCAGCCGCGATAGATGATTTTTTTTCTTATTGGAGCGATTAATAGAAATCCAAGATCCTTGTTTCTTGAGTAAACAGAACATTCAATTATAAAAATATTGCCAAATAGAAAGGAGCTTTCTCAAAAATGGACGATATTTCACCAGAGATCAAAATACTATTTGGAAGCGAGACCGGTACCGCTGAAGAATATGCATTCGATATTGAAACAGCACTTCAAACCAATGGTTTTAAATGTAGTGTTTCGGATATGGATGACTATGAAAAATCAGAATTAGAATCGGAACATCTTGTTGTGATAGTTACTAGCACTTATGGAAACGGTGAAGCACCTTATAATGCTGAAGAGCTTCATTCCTGGCTAGAATCTGAAGAAATAGATCTTAGTTCAACATCATTTGCAGTCTGTGCGTTAGGAGATTCTGGGTATCCAAATTTTGCCCAAGCGGGTAAGGATTTTGATAAATTTTTAGAGGAAAAAGGAGCCGAGAGAATTTTGGCACGCACAGAGTTGGATGCGGTTTTTGATGAGCCTGTCGAGCCATTCATCGAAAAACTTTTAGATTGGCTCTCAGAAAATGGCCAGGCATATATCAACTAGATTATAGTTATATCTTATGGTAAGTCGGGTGTAATTAATGACAGAGCATCACTATGACTTGGTAGTTATTGGCGCTGGATTATCTGGAGTCGGCGTGGCATGCCACTTTACGACCACCTTTCCTGGTAAAAAATATTTAGTTCTAGAGAGTAGGAAGAATCTCGGGGGTACCTGGGACCTTTTCAAATATCCTGGAATTCGCTCTGATTCAGACATGTACACACTGGGGTATAGCTTTAGACCATGGAAAGAGAGAAAAGCAATAGCTGACGGCACCGATATTTGGAATTATATTGATTCAACTGCGGAAGAGTATGGGGTAAAGCAAAACATTCGATTTGAAAGTTCAGTTTTGGAAGTGAAATGGGATAGCGCTTTGCGAACTTGGGAAATTATATTTATTGATCCGGTGGGCACTAAGAAAGTAGTTAATTCTCAATTTCTATACTCATGCTCTGGTTATTATTCTTATCATGAAGCATACCTTCCCGATTTTAAAAATTTGGATCGTTACAAAGGAGTTTTTGTTCACCCACAATTCTGGCCCGATTCACTGGAATACGAAAATAGAAAAATAATTGTTATTGGAAGCGGTGCAACAGCTGTTACCCTAGTTCCAAAGCTGGCAGAAAAAGCAAAGCATGTCACCATGCTTCAACGATCACCAACATATATTGTAAGCCGTCCTTCAACTGATAAAAATGCTAAGTTTTTAGAGAAGTATTTCTCAGAGAAATTGGCATATAGGCTCGCAAGGTGGAAAAATATTTTTGCTTCTTTAATTTTTTATAGTGTTTCAAGACGATGGCCGGGCTTTGTCAAGCGAAAGCTCTTGGAGCTGACCCAACGATTCGTAGGCAGTGCAATTGATGTAGAGAAGCATCTGACACCAGTATACAATCCTTGGGATCAAAGAGTATGTTTAGTGCCCAACGGAGATTTATTTAAGTGTTTAAAAGCAGGCAGGGCAACCATAGTCACAGAGCATATAAATGAGTTTACCTCGAAAGGAATTTTGTTGCAGTCTGGTGAGGAACTTGAAGCTGATGTTGTAATTTCGGCGACAGGCCTGAAAATGATCCCTTTTGGTGGCATCAAAATGTTTGTTGATGAGGAACAGATTAATTTTTCTCAAACCACTCAATATAAAGGTGTGATGCTCAGTGGTATACCAAACTTTTTCGTAGCCTCAGGTTACACAAATGCATCTTGGACTTTAAAGTGTGACTTAACTAGTCAGTATTTTTGTAGGTTGGTAAATTATTGTTTAAAGAAAGGCCACAAGGTCTGCGTCCCCAAGGATATTAAAAACTCAGAGAAGAAGGTGATGCAAGTTGGCTTGGAGTCAGGTTATATTTTGCGATCAATCGAGGAGTTTCCTCGAGAGGGACTAAATTCTCCATGGAAACTGCGACAAAACTATTTTTTGGATCTTTTTGAGCTCAAATTAAGCAGGCTTCGAAATAAAAATATATCCTTTTCATAAAACTTGATATGAGGATTTATGAAACTACGTGTCAAATTCGAGAATCAGCAGTTTTTTCTGATGTTATTTTTGAGGATTTGAAGAGAAACACGATTAGAAAAGTAATGGTGAGCATTACTACAATCGTGGGTGCAGGTGCACTATCGATAAAAAAACTCAAGTACACGCCTGAAATTGCACAAAAGATACTTGTTGTGATTGAAATAATTACCATATCCTTAAATTGGTTAGTTAATAAATGTGCAATTGCTCCTGGTGCAATCAGCGCTGCTATCACTAAAATCATTCCAACGGCTTTTAAGGCCCCAACAATTGTTATTGATAACAAAGATAAAAGGCAGTAGTGAAGTGTTTTAATAGGGAGGCCGATAGCTTTTGCATGATGCCTATCAAACACATAGACGATGAGATCTTTACCTTTAATCAAAAAGTACAGGGCGCTACTAATTGTTATAAACCCCGTCAGAAGTAGATCATTATTTGAGACTCCGAGTATGTCACCAAATAATATATGATCTAAATGCACCTCAGACTCGATCTTAGTCATCATCACTATTCCAATCGCAAACATACTCGAGAATACTACACCCATAATGGTATCCTCCTTGAGTCTGCTATTTTCAGATAAAAAACCTGTCGTAACTGCACAGAGCATGCCTGCTAAAAAGGCACCTATTACGTAGGGAAAGCCAAGAAGATAAGCAATCACGACACCAGGCAGGATGGCGTGTGCAACTGCATCACCCATCAATGACCATCCCTTGAGAACAAGAAAACATGAGAGTATTGAAGTTGGAATCGCAATTAATATAGCAATAAAGAATGCACGCATCATGAAATCAAAGTAAAAAGGTTGAACAAGTACGTCGAAGCTAGCCATCAAATCCACCGTGTAAGGCGTTCTTTTTTAATTTTAAGGCATTGAAATAACCATGTTTTGGTGCAAACAAAAATACGACAACAAAAATAAATGCCTGTAAAGTGACTATCACTCCGCCAGTAGATCCATCGATAAAAAAGCTCAAATATGCACCTAGCATACAAGTAAAGACTCCGATTGATGAGCTAATTGTTAAAATGACACCAAATTTGTCGCTCAGTAGATAAGCCGTTGCGCCTGGAGTTACGACAAGCGCTATGACTAAAAATGCACCAACAGTTTGTAAAGCCGCGACAGTGCAGGCACTTAATATGGTGAAAAATATAATTTTTGTTTTGTTCGGATTTAATCCAATCGTGACAGCATGATTTTCATCAAAAAATACAATTAAAAAATCCTTCCATTTAATGCCTAGGACGACTATGGAGACGATTGAGATAATCAATAGTTGAATAGCGTCAAATGGTGTGATTGCTAGTATATTGCCCAAAACAATAGTCTTAATATCGACTGAGGTTGGTGACAACGAAACCATAAATAGACCTAAACCAAAGAAAGAGCTAAAAATTAATCCAATAATTACATCTTCCTTTAGTTTTGATCGTTGATTTAGAAAAAGCATGACGCTTGAAGCCAATCCACCAGAAAAAAAAGCTCCAAGTGATAAGGGTAATCCTAGTATGTAGGCTCCTGCGACTCCTGGCACTATTGAATGGGACAATGCATCACCGATTAAAGACCACCCTTTAAGCATTAGATACGCTGAGAGGAAACCGCATACGCCTCCAACGAGGGAGCTTACGGTGATCGCTGTAATCATGTATTCATATGCAAATGGACTGAGGAGATTCATTTCAGTTATAAATTAATCCTTTGATAAATTCTCATCAAAAATTACCACGGGACGAACATCGATGTCTCGATTATCCTCTCCATAGAGAACTACAGGTCTTTCGTCATCAGACAAAACAGTAACTTGTCTTGCGTCATCATCGTCATGCAACTGTGAGCCAGAAAGAACAAATTGCCTAAGTACACCGCCAAATGCTAGTTGAAGATTATCCTGAGTGAATACTTCTTCTGTCAGTCCTGAAGCTAAAACTGTTTTGTCTATCAATATTGTTCGGTCACAGAAACCCGGAACACTTCCAAGGTTGTGAGTAGACACTAAAATAATTTTGCCCTCCTTTTTCATGTCCTTCAACAATGACATGATTTGCTCTTCAGAGCGCACATCAACCCCGGTAAATGGTTCATCAAGTAGGATTATTTGACTCTGCTGAGCGATCGCTCTTGCTAAAAATACTCGCTTCTTCTGACCACCAGATAACTCTCCAATCTGATGAGACTTATAAGATTCCATCCCTACCCGATGAAGCGCAGAGTCGACAACAACATGGTCCCAATGTTTTGGAGATCTCAGAAAACCCATATGTCCGAATCTTCCCATCATTACTACATCTTCCACAAGAACAGGAAAATTCCAATCAATCTCCTCTGACTGAGGCACATAAGCTACTTGATTTTTTTTTAATGCCTTATTAACCGACGCATCAAAAATTTTGATCGATCCTTTTGAAAGGGTTAAGAAGCCCATTATTGCTTTGAATAATGTAGACTTTCCGCTACCGTTCACACCAACCAACGCTGTGATAGTACTTTTAGGTAGACTAAAACTTGTCTCAGACAGCGCAGTGTAGCCGTTTGTATAGGTGACTGTGATGTCTTTAACTTCTATCCCATTCATTTATTGGTTAACCCCTTAACTATTGTATCAAGAGTTACTTGCAACAGATCTACATATGTTGGGACATTTCCACTCTTCGACGTTAAAGAATCCACATATAGGACACCTCCATACCTAGCTCCTGTTTCACGCGCGACTTGCTGTGCAGGTTTCGCTGATACTGTGCTTTCGCTGAAGATCGCTGGTATCTGGTGTTTTTTTACTAAATCTATTACCTCACGAACTTGTTGGGGAGTGCCTTGACCATCTGCATTTATTGGCCATAAAAAAGCTTCCTTCAGTCCGTAATCTGAGGCTAAGTAACTAAAGGCACCCTCGCTCGTCACCAACCATCGATGTTCAGGTGGAAGCAGTTCGATTTTTTCTCTAAGAGGTTTGTCAAGTGCGAGAATTTGTGAAGAGTACCTTGCGGCATTTTCGATATATGTTTTTGCATTTTTATTATCATATTTTATGAATGCACGCTTTATATTTTCTATGTAAATAATTGCATTTTTTGTTGACATCCATGCATGAGGGTTTGGTTTTCCAGAGTAGGGCCCTTTCGAAATGCTCAATGGTTTTATATTCTCTGTGACGATCACGCTGGGGATTGAATCTAGATTATTGAAAAATTTTTCAAACCATAGTTCTAGGTTCAAGCCATTGTATAGAACAAGATCAGCATCATAAGCTTTTCTGATGTCTCCTGGAGTTACTTGATAATTATGAATTTCTGCATTTGGCTTGGTGATGGATTGGACGATAGCCGCATTCCCCGCAATATTTTGAGCAATATCGGCAATCACTGTAAATGTTGTAATTACTTTAAATTTATCCTCTGTTGCTTCAGAAAACATTGGGATTAGTAAAACTAGCATGCACCATAGCTGTTTTCTTGATTTCATAATTTTTTGTTCGGTTCCTTTTATTTAATAATACTTAGTTCAGTCATATTGGTTAAACAAGCCTTGCTTTGGCAGTGTTATATTGATTAGTTAGATTTTCAACTAAGTCGTGTGTCGATCCTATTATTTTTATAGCTCCGATACCCTGACCGCAGCCCCAAATGTCCTTCCAAGCTTTCGATGCTGAGCTGCCGCCTGAGCCAAAACTCATCTTTGAGGGATCACTCTCAGGAAGGTTATTCGGATCTAAACCAGCGGCTTCAATAGATGGTTTTAGATAGTTACCGTGCACCCCTGTGAACAAGTTACTTAGCATAATATCGTCTGCGTTATAATCAACTATAGCTTGCTTATAAGCTTGTGTAGCGTTTGCTTCATGGGTTGCTATAAAAGCAGAGCCAATGTAGGCGAGGTCTGCTCCCATTGCTTCAGAAGCTAGCACTGCATCGCCTTTTGCAATAGATCCAGACAGTAAAAGAGGCCCATCAAACCATTCTCTTATCTCCTGAATGAGTGCAAATGGAGACAGAGATCCTGCGTGTCCTCCAGCACCAGCTGCAACAGCGATTAAGCCGTCTGCTCCTTTTTCTATAGCTTTGTGAGCAAAACGATTATTGATTATGTCATGAAGTACTATTCCTCCATAGGAGTGTATGGCTTCATTTACAAACTCTTTCGCACCTAATGATGTTATAACGATAGGCACTTTCCACTTCACACACATCTCGACATCATGCTGGAGACGATCATTTGAGGAGTGGACAATCTGATTGACTGCGAATGGCGCTGATGGATTCTCTGGATTTTGTCTATCGTATTCTGCTAGTTCAGTAGTAATTTTTTCGAGCCAACGATCGAGTTCCTCAGCAGGCCTCGCATTTAGCGCCGGAAATGAACCTACAACACCTGCTTTACATTGGGCGATCACTAAGTCTGGATTTGAAATTATGAAAAGCGGCGCAGCCACCACTGGGATTTTTAAATTTTTTGATAGTATGGATGGGAGTGCCATTTCTTTTCCTTTTATTGTTTTTTCTTTGTACGAAAATCTTCGACAACTGGATATCGATTGTATTAAAGAATTATTGCCATTTAAAGCATGCGAGTCCTCTTAAAGATACGAGTGAAACTATTACATCCAGGCCGTGATCAAAGAAAACTTTAAGCTTTCAGTCAAATTTTGCATAATATGCGCCGTTTTTCCTCGTTAGCTTGATATTTATTGTAAAAATCTAAGGAGATGGTCATTAACAAATTGGCAAGGAGATTGTATACCTTTGCTTTAGCACTCGTAACTCTCGTTATTGTGTGGTCAATTTTGTCATTTCATTTTTTTGATGATTTTGCAATCGTTGACGAAAATAATTTGCTAGAGAACACCCAAGTTCTTGTGCTTTTGTTATCCTTAATGTTATCAATACGCACTGCAATAAATCGTGTGAGAAAAGATAAAATAATTTCAATATTTTTTTCGTTCTTGTCGTTTGGTTTTATTTTGAGAGAAATCGATTTAGAAGATTTTGATCTTCCAACATGGATAATTGTATTGGGCTCGGGTTCCGGAAGAACAATTTTATTGGTTACAATATTTTCAGCTATCGTGCTTTATATGATCTCAAAACGTCGTTATTACATTGATCTCACAAAGGTTTTTTTCAGGAGCAAGATTGGTGCAAGTCTTTTTCTTTCGGGATGCTTTTTAATAATTGGTTCGTTTTTTGAGGACATTAATTTGCACAGTAGTGTTCTTATCGAGGAATGTTTCGAGTTGGTTGCCTATGCATTATTTTTTAGGGCTATTTCTGTCATATCTCGCCGAGAAATAAGAACGAGTCGGCATATTTAAAGGTCAATTACTCGAAAAACCTGCCCCCAAAATACTCACGTCGTAGTCGATGGCATTTCCAAAGAAATCTTTTCTGGGATATTCACTTATATGAGAAAAGATTCCTTTTCCTGCTGACGGGAAACTGGGTTGATTCCTCTTCACAGTTTTATTACCAGTTGAGACTTTCTCTTTTTTAAATGCAAATGTTTTTGGATTCGATATTATTTTTTCGTAGTCAACATTAACAAATATCGGCTCCTTATCAAGGGCAATAAATTCATCAGAGATCATTCCTGAAAAACCATTGTTTTTTACAAAAATATCGCTTGACGAATTTGATCTTTTGTTAAAATTTTGCGCAAGAAATGCATCATCTTGTACAAGGAATAGGTTATTCCACACAGACAAGTTTTTTGCTTTTAATTCGATGCCGGGTGATGATTCAGAGGTAACCAGATATGTATTATTGTAAATGAAAACATCTTCTGATTTTGTTCGATATGGTTTTGCAAAATCACTTACATGTATTGTACGGCCTGGATTTATACTCCTACCTCCCTCAGGTCTTGGAACATTTACAACTCTCGTTCCATCCCCTACGCTTATATTGTATCGCCAGATAATATTTTTATTTGCGCCAAGGATCTCGGTTCCATAACCCTCATTATTAAAAGTGAAGTTATATTGAACGAGTATATTTTCATTATTGTAATCTACGTGAATTCCTGCCGAGTCATTATGGCCTCTGGAGAGAGCCGCAGTATTGTGCTGTGCTACAACATTCTTACTTCTGAAAAACCAGGCTCCACTCCCTCTGTTAACGGAAACGCTTGGTTCTACCATTGCTCCAGATTTTATGAATGTATTCCCTTCAAGTAGTCCTTCCCATATGCCACTCATTAATACACAGCTGCCACCTAGATTTTCACACTTATTATTGATGACAATAAAATTCTGATCATAGTCTACTGGCTCATTGGAGATTGATTTTATCTTCGAGGATTTATGTCTAGCAGCTATGCCGAAGCGACCAGTCTCACGGATGAGGTTATTGTGAACTAAGATATTTTTTGTATTAACCGCATCTTTTTTTGATTTTGCAGGTAGCGTTTCAAATCTAATTCCTGAGACCATGTTATCTACAAAAGCCTGCTCATTTTGATTATTTCTCATTCGTAGAGGATATATTTTTTCTACCGTTAGGTTATGAAATTCATATCCCTCTAAAAATCTTTTTCCAGAATTTTTCACAAAAATACCGAAAGCTTTAAAGTCTGAATAATCGATCTTGGGATTTGCACCCGAGCTAAATGAGCACTTTCCGGCAACATCTTCTTTAATATCTCCTAATCCTGGATCCCAGGCTCTATTTGCAAAATCATTACCCGACACTATCGAGCCGGTTGCAATTCTGTATCGACACAAACCTCTCCTGATATCGTTTCTTAAATTTTCAATTTCCCCATCTACTATCCATTTATATCGGGCAGATTTTTTCCATGAGGGTTGTATGGAGACTACCCAAAGATTATCTCCAAGATATTTTGCCTTTCCCTTTGGATGATTCTTATCCCAGCCGAAACGATTTGAATGCATCCTAACTGTCCTCGCTTTTGGGGCTTTTACATAGAAATTAGTGCTTTGCTGAATTGATTTTTCATTTATTGAGGGCTTTGATTGACCGTGTTTCCTATGATTTCTTATGTTTAGGTGGCTAATTTCAATATGATCTTGGTCTTGAATCATAATCGCTGCTACGTGTTCTCCATTGTTTTGTGAGGACGCATCAATTACAGGAAGCAAATCACCACCGTATTTGGTGAAAACAATAGGTTTTCCTGATTGACCTGAGCTGTTGATATCTAAGCTTCCAAAAAAAGTATCACCAGATTTAAACTTTATGACATCCCCTGGTTCGAAAGTTTGGCTACTTATTTTTTTTAAGCTAGACCAGGGAGCTTCCTTTGATAATCCATTATTTTGATCATTTCCAAGGGAGGAACTCACGTAGTAGATCGTCTCAGCGCTTGTTGCACTCGAGACTACTATTGCGAACGCTAAAAGACACAGGTTCGCCAAAAGAGCCTTGATGATAAGTAATTTTTTCAACACAGTATTTTCGGTAAAGTGCGATAGAGCCCTAAAATCTTGCTCTTATTCCTATTCCAAAACGCCTGCCTGGATCTAATACTTTAACTGTCGGGCCCCCTGGAAATATCCCGGGCTGTATAACTTGTTCGTCGGTTAAATTATTAGCTGACATTGTTGCTGTAAACATATCATTTATCCTGTATGACATGGACGCATTTAACTGACCTTTGTTATCGGTATAAAGCGGGAAGGTGTTTGCTGCATCAGAAGATTCAGTAACTAGGAAATAATCCCTGTATGTGTAGCGAATTCTGCCACTAAACTTATAGCGAGGTTTCTCAAAGTAGAGAGTTAAATTATACGAATTTTCAGAGAGTCTTTGAAAATTTAGGGGATACTCTGCAAAGCTGATTCCATCTGCCTGAAGAAATCCCGCCATTCCCAGAGGTAAGTCTCTATCACCTTTTTGGTATGCATAATTTGCAATCATTCCAAAACCATTGAATGGTTGAGGAAGATTATTAAAGTTATGTTGCAGAGCCACTTCACCACCTCTGATTTTCCCTCCGGGAAGGTTGGCAGTTTTTATTGCATCGACAAGCACACCCTGCTCACCATTAAAAGCAGTGCATAAAGTACCTTCGCCTTCATTTTGCTCTACTCGCGTATTACACACTGAATTGCTAAAAAGTTCTTTTCCAATTACACCATCTAAATCCTTCATGAAATATCCAAGGCTTAACACACTGCCTCTTCGGAAGTAAATTTCCAAGGCAAGATCATATTGATCAGCGGTAGTGGGTTGCAGTTCAGGGTTTCCACTTTGTGCCGCGGTATATATATTTAGAGGAAGAGCCATTGTCGGTGATAACTCAGAGAAGTTGGGCCGTCTCAGTATTTTGGCGTAACCAAATCTAATTTGTGTTTTATCTGTTGGAGAGATTACTAAGCTGGCACTGGGAAGTGCTTTTCTGTATTTTTGTGTTACATTTAGAGTTTCATTGTCTATTGTGCCTGTAACGGTCTGATCGGTGTCTATAAGTCTCACACCAATGTTTCCAGAATATGAGATTCCATCAAGTAATCCGCCATTTGCCATGCCATTAAAATCACCCTTTATGTAGATGGCTGCAGTATCTTCATCAATTTTATAAAAACCAAGAGGATCAATTGTTCCCTGAGTATCGAGTGAAACAAAGTCTCTAATGGCCTCTCGATTTGACATTACCATTCTGGGATCGGCAGTAAGAAAACTGTCGATGTAGTTTGCACCAGTATTGAAATCAAAAAAATCTCCGGGCGTCTCTATTAAAAATCCTGGGAATGCCTCGAGAAATTGGCTTGCACTAATTCGTGGATGCCTAGACGTAAGTTGTGATTGTCGCTCCCTCTCATTTGATCGTTGACTAAATCTAATTCCGAATGAGACATCAGACCAAAATTTATGATCAAGCATCCAGTTAAAATCAATCTTTTGCTCAGAAAGATCATTTGTATAAGTATTTTCAACTTCTTTAAATAAGAATAATGCATAGTATGAGGGATCTAGAAGGGTGCTTAAATCGTGAGCAGTTACAACCCCATTAGCCACAGAGTTCCCTTGCGCGCCTTCAACTGGACCATATGCGGGAACTCCATTCAATGCGTTGAAGTAAAGTGGAACCCTGATGTGTCCTCCGATTACAAGGAAATTGGGATTAAGTGGATCGTTGTAGGTAAAGTTTGTAGTAACTAGAGGGGATGTTGAATCTGATGCAGAGTTGCTGGCCTCAAATTTTATTTCCAAATCTTCATTAAACCACTCTCCTCCCGCAGCGATAACATGTGATTGCGTATCTCTATTATTTGCAAAAGCTTGCGTTCGAAGAAGCATGCCATCGGGCTGGCCGTTTGGTCTCGTGCCTCCTGCCATCTCACCCGAGGTCATTACGGGAACAGGTGTTCCATCGAGATCTGTAACACCAAACGTAGCTTCATCTAGTCCATTAGTTTCGAACCTGGAGAAAAGAGGATGGGTTGATACTTGCTGAAAATTACCCTGTCTATGAAAGTCTGTGTAGGAACCATCAAAGAATAGTTTTAGATTTTCTCGCGCCTGCCACTCTATAGATCCTGCTACAGCAGTATTTTGTCGATCTTCAGATTGATAATTTTGTTCTGTGTAGCCCGGGAAAAAATAAGGGTCAAAATCTCCATCACCATCAAAATCCATTGTACTTCGTATTGAACCAGCATCTGGTCTTCTCACGTTTGGATTTATTCGCAATGAGTCTTGTCTAATTGATTTATCAATATGTGAAATGGTCAAGATAGCGCCAATATCGCCATAACTTTCCTCGAACTTATTGCCAAGAGTTGCAGAAAAATTCTCGTTCCAAGCATCTGCATTTTCTGCATACTCTGATGTGAGTCTCACGACTCTTAAAGGTTCTTGTAACTTCAGACCTCTGTAAGTTTTTACGTCAATGGTACCTCCTAGTGACCCCTCAACCATGTCAGCTGTTGGCACTTTTACAACATGAAGCGACCTAACTAGAGCCGCTGGCAAGTCAGCAAAACTTATGCCGCCTCTGCTATCTGCACTTGGTGATGTGCCCCTACCATTAATTTCTATTCTATTTTGATCACTTCCTCTTACAGATACTTCAGCGCCAATACCTTTATCTCTCGTAATCTGAACGCCTGGAATATTTTCGAGTACTTCAGCGACATTTTCATCGGGTAGTTTTCCGATATCATCTGCATTTATTATCTCTGTTAAGTTAGTTGTGAATCGCTTTTCCTCTAGGGCGCTTTCAAGGCTTCGTCTGATGCCAAAGACTTGAATCTCTTCAATAGAAGGACTCGTAGACGGATTTGAGCTCGTTTCAGTTGATGGCTCTTGCGCTTGAGTCATTGGAATCATTGCCACAACAAGACTGATTTTAAATATAAGTTGGAGCTTGTTATATATCTTAGTTTGCATAAGAAATTTCACTTTAAGTTTACCCCTTGAGAAAAGTACTCTGATGCCTTCAATGTTACATCATCCCTTAAGATATAACCAATTTAGAACCTAGGTCTAGACTTTGTTTGAGTAGTACAGAATCTTAAGATTTATTCACGTTTGAGACATAGAATGATTTTTTTTAAGCCTTTCGTGACCAGCGGAGAACTAAAAAAATTAATATCATCAAAATTGGTAAATCAAGGAAGGTGGTGTAGGTTAGCCAAAAGTCCTCTGAAAAGTTTTCCGCAACCAAGTAATTGCCTAGAGCACCGAATGCTCCAGTTAAACTCATTCCTATGGCAAGCCGATTATGATGAAGCGCCCCACCAGGTAAATAACGTTCAAATCGAGCTCCGAAGTAAGCCCCCTTCCTTAATACGCCATCTAAGAAAAACATTGATGCTGACAGTAAACCAAGCGCTGTCCCTTTCATTTGCACCCAGTAATCGTCTTGTAAAACGAAGGAAAAGATACCTGAGATAAATAACATAATGGTTCCGAACACGGCGAAGCCACCTAGGAGGTCTACCTTGACAAAACGTTGCAATACAAGCAGAGCCAAACCTCCAGCTACTCCAACCAAGGACGCAAAAATTAAATCTTCTGTGATTTTTCCAGCAATAAAAAATAAAGCTCCCAGACCCAGATCCGCATAAATAGAATACTTATTTTTCTCCCACTTATGTTTTTGGATATCCTTGTTCCAGTCGTTCATTTCTCAATACGAAAGATCCACAACAGGATCAGTAAAACGTCTGTAAATCTGCCTAAAAATAAAAATACTTGTTCTCGTAGCAGAAGTGAAGTGATTTGCTAGCGTATACGAAATAGGTCGGAGCAACCTCATTTTGATAGACTCAGACCTCGAATACATCTCTCATTGAAATAATTCCAACAAGATGCTCATCTGAAAAAACAGGTAGATGACGGATTTGATTATTTATCATCAGCTCCTTTGCTTCAGAATTTGATGTTTCTGGGCATGTGTAAATAAGTTTACTTGTCATCACATTCTTCACAGTCTTTGTCTCAAAAGTCTCAGGCCCTCCGGATAATGCATAAACAAGATCCCTCTCAGTCAAAATACCTAAAATAGACGACTTTGATAGATGATTTTCAGAACCATGTTTACATATCATAAGAGCCCCTACTTTATTTTTATTCATTAATACAGCGGCATCAAATAAATTTGAGTCCTCCGAAATCGCAAAGATATCCCAAAATTTCTGTTCATTTAAATGATCTTTGACTTTCTTCATAAATCTCAGGCTTTTTGAAGCAATTTAATAAATATCTAAAAGATATTAACACCCTATCTGATTTCTTGGTATCATACATTTTTTTAAATGTGCGCTTTAACCTGGAAATCTTTTTTTATTGTTGAAAAATTCATATGAAAGCACTCAAAGTCCTATTAGTTTTTGGTTTTACTTATTTACTTTCTGGTCCTCTATTTTCTGCAGATAAAGGCTATCTAGAGGACGGAACGACTGTAGTTGAAGTTGCCAGAGTATCATTTCCTGCGCCTGAATTTCCTAGAAGAGCGTTGAGGCTTGGAGTTGAAGGGACTGTTCGATTAGAGTTTGATATTGCCGCAGATGGTTCAGTTTTAGATCCATATGTGGTTGAAAGTAACCCTCCTGGTGTTTTTGATAGAAATGCGATTAAGGCCGTTAGAAAAGCTTTATATGAACCTCCTACTTATAACGGTGCATCTGTCAAGGTCAATAATGTTCAAATTGATCTCACTTTTAAACTCGATTAACTTTTTTATAAAAATCTTTAGGGGAACCCGTGCCGATTAGACTCCAGCTACTTTTATTTGGGGTCATTGGTAATATCCTTGTTGCTGCTATATTTATATTTTCATTCAATATTAGAGAGAACATTCAAGAAGAATCTTCGAATGAATCGCTTCTCACGCTATACGAATCTGCATGGTATCAAACTTACAATAAATCCTATGATGTGATGTCAAAGTGGCTACCGGTAACTGGAGAGAACGCCTCTTTTTGGGATCCAGATTCTGAAATATTTTTAGATGAGGTTGATTCTTCTAACAATTATACAAATCCACTTTTAGACACTATCAGTGCGGGTAGAATTGGAGATGCACAATATCTTATTGAGCTTTTTTTCGAAGATGAACTTGATTTTGGCTATTTAAGTTATGTAATGGCTTATTTTCCAAGTGGAGAAAGAATCTATTGTGGCAGTGCATTAGATTTGTTAGGAATAGATCCCTGTGCTCCTTCAGCTCGACCAGACTTCTTTGGCTATTTAGATTCCTTTATTGAGGAAGCGTCGACAAGGCCAAGACAATCAATTGTAAAAATTAAAGATAAAAATGAAGAGCAAGAATCTACATTGAATCAAGCGTTGAGTTTTCCAATAAATATAAAAGGCCAAACCTTAGCAGTAATTACGCTTGGTATTGACATAAGGAAAGGATTAGAGGTTTTTGAGGATGAATTTGAAGTTAGGTCCGCAATAAAAACAGAGTCAGGGTTAATTTCACTAAATGATTATTATCAGCAATTTGGTAACTCGGAGGATGACTTATTTGATATTGAAAATTTTAATAAGCTGACTAACAAAGCAATCGTATTTAATGAGCTAAATGGATCTCGGCATTCTGAGAAAGACACAGAGCTTGGAACATCAATTACACTATTACCGCTCAGTACTTTTTTGTCGGCTGATGAGGCGCAATTATTTATTTTTAAAGATGAAAGAGAAAATATTTTAGAAGCAGCCAATGTCTTAAAACTAACATATATAGCTGCAATTTCTTTTGTCATATTAATTATTTCACTTATAGCATTTATTACTACAAGAACATTTGGTGGTATTACTAGAGCAATTGAAGTGCTAGAAGGTCTCACTAGAGGTGATCATACTCAAGGTATGCCCGTTAGAAAAGGAATACTTGCTTCCGAAACTGATGAGGTTGGGCAACTCTCTGCAGCCCTTGGTTCATACAAGCATCATCTAATTGAGATGGAATCAATAAGAGAAGAGCAGGCAAAAAGAAGACATGAAAGAGACGAAGTGATCATTGAAAAAATGACAGCCCTTGCAGATCAACTAGATGGTAGTGCGAGAACATTAATACTAAATGACATTAAAAAAATGAAAGAGCTTGCAGATAGCTCAGATAGAAATTCAAGTGAAGAAGCTTCTGTTGAATTAATGTTGGTAGCTTTTTCAAGGATGTCAGATGAAGTGAATGGCCTCATAGATGCAAGAACTAATGAGATGGAGACTGCAAGAGACGAAGCGAGGGATGCCAGCGATCAAAAAACTAAATTTTTTGCAAATATGAGTCATGAATTAAGAACTCCATTGAATGCGATTCTTGGATATGGAGAGATGCTTTATGAGGACTGTGAAGATTTGGGTTATGACGATCTTTTACCAGACCTCAAAAAAATCACATCCTCAGGAACACACCTTCTCTCTTTGATTAATAATATTCTTGATCTCTCTAAAATTGAAGCAGGAAAAATGGAGCTTTTTGTAACCAGTTTTGAGATTGAGAATATGGTGCAAACAATTAAAGATGTTTCTGAACCCTTAGCTGCAAAAAATAATAATGCCTTTGTTATTAATCTCGATGGTGCAATGGGTTCTATGTCACAAGATGAAACTAAGTTAAGACAATGTTTAACAAACTTTTTGAGCAATGGTTTTAAATTTACAAAAAATGGAACTGTTACCTTAGATGTTAAATCTAGAATGGATGGAAATATTGAATTTGTTGATTTTGCAGTCATCGACACTGGAGCAGGAATGAGTCCTGAGGGAGTGGCTAAAGTTTTTGAGGAGTATACTCAGGCGGAACGCTCCACATCAGCAAATTATGGTGGAACCGGATTAGGTCTTCCAATTTCAAAAAAGTTTGCAGAGATGATGGGTGGCGATATTGTGGTAACAAGTGAAGAAGGTGTTGGATCCACATTTACAATATCAGTTCCGAGAGAATGTCCTGAATATACTGAGGATGAAGTTGATACCAATGTCATTAACCTTGATGATCAAGATAATCTGGTTGTATTAGTAGATGATGATGTTGCGATGCATGATTTAATTAAACGAACGATTTCAAAACTAAATCTGACTTTATTAGGAGCTACAAACAGCGAAAAAGGTATGGAACTCATTCGTGAAATTAAACCAAAATTAATTTTACTTGATGTTTTGATGCCTGGACGAGATGGGTGGTCTTTACTCAAAGAATGTAAAACAGATCAAGACTTAAAAAATATTCCAGTGATTATGATTAGTCAATTGAATCAGTCAAATCTTGCAGCGTCACTTGGAGCAAATGATTATTTAACAAAACCAATTGATAGAAATCATTTTGTTAATACCGTAAAACGTATCCTTGGTAACGAAACCCAAGATCACAAGGTGTTAGTTATCGACGATGATAAAGATGTGAGGGAAATACTCACAAGGCTCCTTAAGGATGCTGGATATAGACCTATTGATGCTAGAGATGGAAAAGAAGGCCTTGAAAGGACCAAAGACGAACCCTCATTAATAATTCTTGACCTAGAAATGCCCCGAATGGATGGCTTTGAATTTTTGGATAATTACATTAAAAATGTCCCAGAAGAAAAAAGATCGCCAGTTCTGGTGTTTTCAGGAAAAGATCTGACCGAAGTTCAAGAGGAGCTTTTAAAAGAAAGGGTCGTAGGATTAGTTAAAAAAGATGATGTCTCAATGGAAAATCTCTCAAAGATGATTCAAGGCATCGTGACAAAGTAATAATCAGCCAACCAGAGCCTCAATTTTTTCAAGCAATCTTTTAAAATCAACTGGTTTTGTGTCGAAATCGTCGGCTCCGCACTCCAGAGCTTTCTGCTTGTCTGACTCTAAAGCATGAGCAGTCAAAGCAATGATTGGAATTGAGCTAATTGAGTCGTCTGCTTTGGCTTGAATTGTTGCCTCCCAACCATCTAGCACAGGAAGTCCCATATCCATCAAAACTAGGTCAGGGGACTCACTTCTCATCATTTCAAGACCAGCTTGACCGTCGAATGCCATGATGATTTCATAACCTCTTCTTGAGAGTCTCCTTGACAACATATCACGGTTCATCTCATTGTCTTCAACGTATAGTAATTTCGCCATTGTTACTATTCTCCTAATAGTTCGCTATCGCGTAATGTAAATCTATTCCGACCATTTTTTTTAGCTTCATAAAGCCTCTCATCCGCTTTATTTATCAAATCAGCTGAAGTTTTTGTCTCAGTTGAAAATGCAACTCCGCCACTTGAACTAATTTTGATTTTAGTACCTTCAAAATCTACAAAATTGTGGTTAATTTTATAGATTAATTTAACACAAAATTCTTTGGCTTCATCAGGGCTAAGATAAAGAATTGCTAAAAACTCTTCACCGCCTACTCTACCAACAATATTAGGTGATGAAATTTCCTTTTGTAACAATTGAGCAAATGATATTAAGACCGCATCACCCCCAGCATGCCCATAATTATCATTAACCTGTTTAAAAAAATCTATGTCAAACATAATAGTGGTAAATTCGCGATCCTTAGATTTTTTTGAATTTTCCATTGCGTCATCTAATGCTTCAAAAATAACTCTCCTATTGTAAATCCCCGTAAGCTGATCGGTTGTTGCTTGAATATGTAATTCGTTAACAAGCTCTTTTTCACGCTCTCGTAAAAATTTTCTCTCTAACGCTGCGACAAGTTTAGCTAGTAAAATAGTTCCGTTAATTGGTTTTGGTAAATAATCTTGGGCACCTAATTGAATGCATTTAGAAATACTATCGACATCATTAAAAGCGGAAACCATTATTACTGGTAATGATTCCGAATTGTGCTCCTTTCTGAAGGTTTTTAATAACTCTAAGCCATTAATGTCAGGCAAAATTACATCCAATAAAATCAGATCAGGAGTTTTGTTAAATACTTCAGTAATTGCAGAATTTCCGTCAAATGCTGTTCTGCATGAAAGTCCTTGCATTGAGAGACGTCTCTGAAGAACTTCACAATTAGTTACATTGTCATCAACTATTAATATATCAGATCCCTTAATTTCATCGTTGAGTGAAATCGAGTAATCTATTTCACCAAGTGATTTAAATAGAGACTCAGCGGATTGAAGTTGATTTGAGCTATTGTCATCTTCAATATCAACAGCCTCACCTCTAATAAAATCCACAAATTTTTCTATGGCGGTTTCGGTTTCGCGTGCAAGATTAATGATTTGCTGAAAATCTTCCAGAGTACCTTCATCTAAATCGTCTTCATAATCCTCCATCAATATTTCACTGTACCCAATAATTGCATTTAAAGGGGTTCGTAAGTTATGCCGTAACTCAGAGTATTCCTCTGGAGATTTTTTCGATGAATCTGCGTTTACTCCCGTATTTTGAACAAAGGCTACATCATATTGATCGATTAATTTTGAGCATGAGGACTTGATTTGCTCTATTTCATCAGTTGATTCAAGCTGCGCATCAATAAGGGCTTTTTCAGCCATATCAACATAGTCAAAAATTGCATTAGCAGGTGTTATAAAATCCTGTTTTATCTGAGTTAGAACAATCTCTTCAGCGCCTTTTGATGTCTGCTTTGGTGTAAGCTTGTCCAATTTTATAGTTCCTTTGTTTTAAATGACTCCAAAAAATCTGGTCGATGCATTAAGTATCCCTGACCTGTTTTACAACCCAGATCGATCATCATATTTTTTTCTTCTTCAGTTTCAATACCCTCACCTATCATCTCTAAATTAAGATCTTTACACAATTCTGAAACAAAACTAATCAATCTAGCTGTCGTAGGGTCTGAAACATTAAAAGTGAACTGTTTATCCAATTTAACCACGTCGATAGGTAACTCTCTTACATATTTTAATGACGCATAGCCTGCACCAAAATCATCCAAAGCTATTTTGATACCTTTAGATTTTAATAATTCCAATGATTCACGTGCAACTGCAAGATCTGCTAATTCGGCAGTTTCAGTAACCTCGAGGCCAAACTGATTATCTTTTAAATTATGCTGATCAACAAAATCTGTAAAGATTGAACAAAACTGTGGATGCATAATTGTATGAGCAGAGACATTTAAATATAAGGTTGCATCTTTAAAACCTATTTTGTCTTTGACTGCTAAAAATTTTGCTAACTGAGCTAGAGACTCTAGAACTACGAGTGAAAAAAGACTTTCTCCCTCAATTTGCGGAATAATTTGATCATTGCGCAAGTAGCCACCATCGCCATCCTGAAGCCTTAATAAAGCTTCGACTCCTGTGATCTCATTAGTTATAAGATTGACCTGTTTTTGATAGGCCAATTCAATTCTATTATTTTCTATGCAGTCAATAGTTTTCCTTAATGCGTAAAGACCCTCTCTGGATGAACACAAAAGCTCAATAAGCATTATCCCATCTGAGATATCAACGGGAATCATATGGACTCGAGTTCGCATTAAAAAATTTATTCTTCTTAAAGAGATTTCAACAGGGGTATCATAGTAAAGAGCAATGGATTCTGGATCGCCGAAATTGTCTTTAACTTGATCGTCGATTTTAACAACAGAGATTTCCTCTAAACTCGACAAATTAAAAATATAATTAGCTGCTAAGTTTGCCCATGCAATAGAACCATCGAGTTCATAAATTATGTAAGGACTTGGGTGATGCAATAGTGATTTTGTGAGATATTGTAGCTCTTTATCAGATTTCATACTTTATCCAGAAAGTTTACTTTGCTTAATCTGCTCATCAACTGGCTCAACAAACTCATTAACAAAAATTATTTTAGAAAAAACCCCGTATCTAGACAATATAAGGCTTTTTAATAAGTCGGTAAAGAAACTTGTGGAGTTAGAGGAAATTAAGTAAATCATATGCTCCTGGGAGTTGATTTAACTCCACATTGAAGTTTTAGCCTTAGTTTATAAATCCAATTTAGTTTGTCTTGATTATCCCTCTATATTCATTCTAGAAAGACACGATAATGTCGCTAAACACCATCTGATTTGACTGGATAGGCGATTAGGTTATGCTTAATTTATGGACAAAAGAGGGGTATTAAAAATGAGAGAGATAATAATCGCCGCGATCTTCATTCTATTATCAGTCTCTGCTCAATCTGAAAATTTTTCAGGGATTAAAAGTGCCATAGAGGAAGCAGTTACTTCAGGCGATATGAAAATGTCTATTGGCCTAATAGCCGATAAAGACGGTGACCTACTAAATTATGCAGCTGGATTCAGAGATGAAGATAGTCTTGTTAAAATGGAGCATGATTCGATAATTCAAATTGCGTCAATGACAAAATTAGTCACCACTATCGCAATCCTGCAACTCGTTGAAAAAGAAAAAATCGTCCTTGATAATCAGATTGATTATTATCTTCCAGAGCTCGCCAATCTAAAAATACTGAAGGGTTTTGATCAAGGCTCTCCAGTTTATGTCGAGCCATCTCGGCGTCCCACAGTTCGAGAATTAATAACTCACACTTCAGGCTTCACTTATGATTTTCTGGATGAGGGCGTATATGCTTTAGTAAATATGGGGCTCCTAGAGACAGGGCTTAAACAACCGCCTGATGGCTTGTTTTTGAAGGCGCCCCTGATCGCCGAACCAAACGAAAAATTTCAATATGGTATCAGTATTGATTGGCTCGGAGTGTTAGTTGAACGGGTCTCAGAATTAGATCTTATTACTTATTTTGACAAATATATCTTTGAGCCACTAGAAATGGTTGATACATTTTATGAGTTCCCAAGTGAAAAAATGGATAGAGCTTCTGCCATTTGGATCAGGTCAGATGCCCCTTTACCCTCATTTTTTCAACGCTTACTCTTGAGAGTAACCGCATTTTTTTCTGGATCGGATCTAATTCATTTGGAGCAGTTACAACCTAAATCTGCTGAACAAGGCTCCTTCAAGTTCTACACTGGAGGAGGTGGCTTGTATTCAACTACCTCTGATTACAGTAAAATTTTGCGTATGTTACTTAGTAACGGTGTTTTGAATGACCAACAAATTCTGTCTGAAGAAATGATTGATAAGATGTTTAATAATCACTCAGGTGATCATGAAATTCAATTAGAGTCTTGGGACATGGGCTTTGGCGCGGAAGCGAATTGGGGGCTAGGTTTTATGGTTCACCCCGCTGGAACATCATTTGGCAGGGGTCAGAATTCAGCCTCGTGGGGTGGAATATTTAATTCTTATTATTGGATCGACAGAGAGACAGGAATCGCAGGGATATTCGCCACACAACTCTTTCCTTTTTTTGATGAAAGGGTAATCAAACATTACAATGCGTTTGAGTCTGAAGTCTACAAAGCTCTTTAATCAAGATTGAATCCTGTATTAAGCTTTAAGTTTAAAATCGGTTACCTTCATTAACAGGCTTTTTCAGTAACCAATAGACCAAAGGAAAAATTCCAATTATTGTTAGCATTAGTAATTGCCACCAACCACTTTTATTTACATCATGAAGTCTTCTGGCGGCTACTGCGATACTAGGTATGAAAGTGAGTAGGCTGAAAATGCCATTAAATAGTGATGTTTTAATTTCTATATTTCCCTGATACATGAATCCAGCAGTTGTGCCCAAATAACTATCAAGGCCACTGAAAACTAAATTGCCGAGAGTTAAGAAGAGGATGAACCACCAATATTCAGATAGCCCAGCTCTGCCATTAAAAGTTGCGTATTTTTTTATTAAAACGGTCGATACCGCTTGAGGCATGTTCATTTAGCCACCATATGGCGCACTCGGCAGGATTCGAACCTGCGACCGCTCGGTTCGTAGCCGAGTACTCTATCCAGCTGAGCTACGAGTGCGTTTTATTCAAGTAAGGCAGAACTATATGGCACCGGTCAGTGTCTAGTCAATAATGATGCTTACTGATAGGCCTCTTATTCTTGGCTGATTACCGTGTTATTTTGTTTATCTTTTTAGTGAGATTGGTAAATCCATTGTATCTTTCAATTCTTCCATCACTACATAGCTTGTTGACTCTTGAACAGCAGGTAGTTTTAAAATTCTGTGTCCGAGAAGTTCCCTGTAGGAAGCCATATCGGCCACTCTTGCTTTCAGGAGGTAATCATAATTGCCCGATACTAAAAAACAGCTTTGTACATTTTCTAAATCCATTACAGAACGTCTGAATTCCTCGAAATTTTTTTGGGATGTATGATTAAGTCGTATTTGTACAAATACGACCAAACTTTGATTTAATTTTTGAGCAGATACTCTCGCCCCGTAATTTAAAATATAGTTTTCTCTTTCGAGTCTTTTAACTCTCTCAATGCAGGGAGTTACTGAAAGTCCGACCTGTTTTGCAAGGTCTGTGTAACTAATTCGACCATCTTTCTGTAATATTCTTAAGATATTAAGATCTATTCTTCCAAGTTTTGGTACTGTCATATTTCTTGCCTTAAACTCTATTAGTTAAATTTATTGTAAATAATTTAAATTTAATAATATTTTATGCTAATTTGCAGAAATAATAAATAAATTCTACTGATAATATATAGAATATTAGTGAAATAATTATAACTATAAAAGGATTGAATTATGTTGGTGGGTGTACCCAAAGAGATCAAAAATCATGAATATCGAGTCGGCCTTACTCCCTCCTCAGTAAGAGATCTGATCAAAAATGGTCACGAGGTCATTGTTCAAAAGGATGCCGGGAAAGCGATTGATTTTACAAATGAACAGTATATGAAGGTGGGAGCTTCTATCGTAAATTCTGCATCAGACATTTTTTCTAATGCTAAAATGATCATTAAGGTAAAAGAACCTCAGCCTCTAGAGTGCAAAATGCTTATGAAGGACAAATTCTTTTCACTTACCTTCATTTAGCCGCAGATCCAAAACAAGCAAAAGGCTTAATGGATGCAAAATGCCACGCAATTGCATATGAAACAATTACTGACAACAAAGGCGCATTACCCCTTTTAGCACCTATGAGTGAAATTGC
>ENA-OSEY01000137-OSEY01000137.1-marine-metagenome-genome-assembly--contig:-NODE-137-length-52632-cov-4.784416_pt1 | contig 52632 bp, 68 predicted proteins | sample MGYA00248465_ERZ534230 | MGnify/ENA primary metagenome ERZ534230 (study PRJEB26409, sample SAMN06344110) | marine metagenome | isolation source: Sea water from surface | place: Atlantic Ocean:Southern... | reverse complement strand
GTTTCGTTTCGTGCTGGTGCGTCCTGGGGTAGGCGGCTTAGACTCAATTCCTTCAAAGTCCAGTTGCAGCAACAGATTTTTCTTGCTGTCTCAGGCGTTCTCGCGAAAAGTGCTGCCTGCATGGCATGCAGGGGGTCAGGAGTTCGAGTCTCCTTGGCTCCATTCAAAGAGAGCCCAGTCTCTGACTGGGTTTTTTAATGCGAGTTCTTACGCTGGCCTCCTAGCACTCCATTTATGGCGTTGATCAGTCCTGCCACGACATGGTGGGTTGCAAGCTCTGGTCATCAACCTGGGCTGATCGTTATTTGCATCCCATTGCCTTGTTCCCAAAGGCGGCCTCACTGCCAATGAGAGGGTCTGGCTCTTGACTCCATACCCAACGCTTGAATCCTTGAGAACCGACAGACGCTCCAGCATGGAAGCTGCAGGAGTAGATCCAAAAGGTGCCTTCGTCATTGCGGCCCATGCGTGCTTCAACGCCGAAGAAGACCCCAACGAGGATTGCAAAAGGCAGAGCTTTTAGAAAGTGTCTGATCATCAACTGAGATGACTCAGGGTCAACATGCCCAAGTCGAATGATGTGGTCAATGGATGGGCTGGGCTTCTAAGGCTGGTTGAGGGCAGGATGGATGTATGGGCAAGAAATCCAAAAAGGCCAAGAAGGCGCAGCAGACCTTCACTCCCCTGATTTGGCACAAGACGTGCATCAAACGGATCAGGCAACGCTTTGGTTTGAGCAAATACCAAATGCTCTGGATCACCTTTGGCAAAGGTCTGGTGATCGGCTACGTCCTGGCGTTCCTGGTTCACCGCTGAATGGACTCCACTCAGAAGCTTGTAGAAAAGCTCGTCGATAGACGGATGCAGAACACGGGAGAGTCTCAAGCGGTAGCCAGGGCAAACGTGATGGCTGCCTTCGAGAAGCTCAAGAAGAACAAGGCTTAGTGCTTGTGCCGTGCTTAGAAACTCTCAGCAGAGCCTCAGAACAAATCAGAGGGACACCGTTTAACTGGCAGGGCTCGAGGGCACACACGGAACCAGGCCCAGGAGACCTTCTCTTCCCTCCTGGGTTTTTTATTGCCTGAGCAGAGCGGGAAAAATTTTTGCAGTCACGACTTACCGATGACTCGCCGCTTCCATCGTGGCTAGACCTTCAGAATTTCAGCTGCTCAATTCGGCGAATGAAGCCAACTACCCTTTTGGAACTCTGGTCCTCCTCAGCACGTCGAGCAGTGTTGGTGCCACTGAGGCTTAAACATATTTCTATCCAAAAAGCTGACAACAGCGTCGAAGAACGCATTGCTGCTGCACGGAGTGACGAAGGCTGGTCGCACCTGTTGAAGTCAAAGCTGCACTAATCGCTGGAGTTCGCTGCTTGGGGTAACGGTCGCGGACGTGGCTGGGCTAACGGCGGTGGAGGCGGTGGTGGCTTCGCGAATGCCCGCTATCGAGGTGGATGGGGCAACGGTGGCGGTCGGCGTGGCTTTGTGAATTGGTGAAACTGCGACTAATCCATCTCCCAACAGAACAATCACCCCGTCAGTAGAGGCTGGGTTTTTGCTTGAGCGGACGCAATAAAAAGCCGGGTCATCACACCCGGTCCATGCGCAGGTGAATCTGTTGCTCGGCTAAGAGGCGACGTGCAAGAGGGCAGCATGCTGATTCCACCACGACTCCTCGTTCTGGAGCCTGGCGACATCCCCAAATGGGTGATCTTTGCGACGGCTTATCTCCCTCAACTGAGGGATGCGGTGGAGCAGCTGCAGCAGGGGGCACCACCTCCTAACGACCGAGTGCATTGACGGCATCATTCACGGAGTCGTACCTGTCCGATGCTCCACCGACTCTCTATCGGACTGCTGGCGACAGCGATCTTCATCGTCCCGTTGCCCGCAAAGGCTCAATACGGCTCTGCCGAAGATCTTGGTGAAGTCATGAACATCAGTCTCAAGGATGTGGTCAATACAACTTTCGCTGACCAATGCGCATTGCAGGTTGCCAATGCTGGTTCTGGGGCCTTTGGTTGGCTTGCTGATGCAAACATGGTGTTATCGATCAGCGATAGCCTTTCCTACGACGAATCCCTTGATACGCGCTTTGCCTCGGATGTCACATGGCGTTTTGGTGTTAACGGTTTGGATGATGGAAATGTAGACAATGTCCTTTTCAATCATTCGCATCCATCAGACATCAGCGAACATGATGAGCAGTTGCGCCAGCTCGATTCATGTCTCGTCGGGATGCAGCAACCAGTCGTCCTGCCACCGCTTCCGCTTCCTCCATTGAAGCAATAGTTGCATTGTTTTCCAGCGTGATGATGAATAGGAACTGGCTATCGATCTTTCGTGCCGGCTTCTGCTTGATAGTCGCAAACTATTCTGCTTGATAAAAGTATTTATCTCATTCTTTTTCGCCTTAATCAACAACCTTTAGGCTTGCATTGATCAGGATCTGTTCGCCATCAGCCTGATGAATGATTCTTTGAAAGAGCCGAGTTCGGATTGGTGAATCGATTCGTTCTGAGGCATCAAGCTCTCAGGTTGTCGATGCCTCGGATCTTCTCCATTGCGCCAGGGGGTGAACAACAGGAAATTTCCTGCCACCAGCCCTGCCGTCACGATCACCGCAGCGAGCTGCTCCAGCTGTTCGATGTCCATCCCTGCATTGTCCCGCTTTCCCCGAGCAAGGACGATCCCTTGAGTGTTGACGGGTCTTGGTTCAGCTGTGGCCGCAGCTCCAGGCAGAGGGCCGCCCCAAGCATCACGGTGATCACTCCAAGCCCCTGGCTCAGCTTGAGCCGCCTTTTGGGCTTGCGAAAAATACAGCGGGTCATACCAAGACCTTGCTTCTGAACCTGGTTTGACCCTTTCTTTCAGTTCAAATTGAAGCGTTGGCCACGAGAACGCTGGGAAAACGCTGAGAAAACCGGTCTCAATCCTCTTTTGGATTCTCTATGTCGCGGCGGATCAAGGCCAGCAGGTAGGAGGGCGATTTGTAGCGGGTGGGCAGGCAGCGGTTCAGCGTTTCCAGATGCCCCCAGCAAACCGTGCGCTCAATGTCCTGAGCGGTTTTTCCCTGCTGGAGGAGACGCCGTAGCGCCTTGCAATACATCGGATAGCCCGCCTCTAATTCACCGATGGTGAGTTTCGCCTGAGGCATAGGACCACTGAAGCCAGTTCCAACCTATGCCCCCGCGGGCCAGGCTCAGCTGCCGAGCCAGGCGACGCAGTCGATTTCCACCCGTGCTCCCTTGGGGAGAGCTGCCACCTGAACGCAGGCGCGAGCTGGACTGACCCCCTCACCAAACACCTCGGCATAGATGCCATTCACGGTTTGGAAATCGCCCAGGTCCGCCAGGAACACCGTGGTGCGCACCACCTGAGAAGGCGTGGCGCCGGCTTCTTTCAACACAGCACAGAGGTTTTTCAGCACCTGATGCGTTTCCGCCGCCACATCACCGTTTCCCACCATCTCGCCGGTTGCTGGATCCAGTGGAATCTGTCCGGAGCAGTAGAGCCATTCGCCGGCAAGCACCGCCTGGTTGTAGGGCCCAACCGGTGCAGGGGCGTCTTGTGTGGTGATGGCCTTGGCGCTCATGGGGTGGTTCTTAACAGCAGTCACCACGATCATCGCCGTTGGTGATCCCGTGCTTTGCCATCGCTCATGCCGGCCGCCACTGATCCTTGTGCTGGCGCAGCACGGCCAACTCCGCGGCTGAACCGGCCTGCATGAACAGGTTGGTGCGGCGTTCCATGCCAATGCTGCTGGGCAGGCTGAGCTCGCCTTTGGCGCGGAGACTTCGCACCTCCCGGTAGCGCTCAACCAGCACCGTGTTGTTTGGCTGTTGTGCCACGGCCCATTGCAGGTTGGCCTCGGTGTACTCGTGGGCACAACACACCTGGGTGGCCTCGGGAAGTTCGGCCAGCTTCTGCAGGGCCTGATGCATCTGTTCAGCGCTGCCTTCAAACAGTCGGCCGCAGCCCCCGCTGAACAGGGTGTCTCCGCAGAACAAGAGTGGCCCGATCTCGGCGCCCTTTGGGTTCGGAAGGAAGAAAGCGATGTGGGCCCTGGTGTGGGCCGCCACATCCATCACCTCCACCGTTTCTCCAAGAACTGTGACGTGGTCTCCACCCCGCACCGGCATGGTCTGGAACGGAATCCGCTCCCGGTCATCCGCGGAGGCAATCACCTCTGCCTCCGGCCAGCGTTGCAGCAACTCCGGTGTGCCGCCGATGTGGTCGGCATGGTGATGGGTCTGCAGAACGGCCGCCAGGCTCAACTGGCGTTTCTCCAGCCACGCCCGCACCGGTGGCGCAACAGCAGGGTCGATCACCACGGCCTCCGCGCCCCTCACCCAGATCCAGATCACGTTGTCCTGAAGCACCGGCAAGGCATGAAGTGAGGAATGCATCGTTAAAGTCCTGCCTGGTTAACCGGTCAGCGCTCGACCCATGATCACCGTCGCGTTGGCCAAAGGAGCGCTGCTCAAAGATTCGGTGGCCCGCTTTGCGGCGGCGGGGCTTGATTTTTCCGCTGTTCTGGACAAGGACAACCGTCAGCTGATGGTGCCCACCCCTTGCGGGCGCGCCCGGGCCCTGCTGGTTCGCAACGGTGATGTGCCCACCTATGTGGCCTACGGCCAGGCCCAGCTAGGGGTTGTGGGCTTCGACGTGCTCAAGGAGCATCAACTGCCCGTCGCCCAACTGGTGGACTTGGGCTTTGGTGGTTGCCGCATGGCTGTGGCGGTTCAGGAGAGCAGTGGTTACACCCGTGCCGCTGATCTGCCCGCCCACTGCCGCGTTGCCAGCAAGTTCACCCACTGCGCTCGGGAATATTTCGATGCCCTCGACCTTCCCGTTGAGTTGGTTCACCTCAATGGCTCGGTTGAGCTGGGTCCCATCACTGGAATGTCGGAAGCGATTGTCGACCTGGTGGCCACCGGTCGCACTCTGCGTGAGAACGGCCTGATCGCGATCGAAGACCTGTTTCACTCCACAGCTCGACTGGTCGGGCACCCCCTGTCCGTTCGTCTGGACAACGGCCCCTTGGCCTCCATCGTCGATGCGATCCGCGCAGCAACACCCGTCGGGAGCTTCAGCTGATGGGAGCCGTCGCCGACTGGCGCCGGGTCCGTCGTCTCGGCCGTTACCTCGTGCGGGATCGCCGGCGGCTTTTGGTCGCCCTGCTGCTCTTGCTTCCTCTGGCCTTTGCGGGAGCACTCCAGCCCGTTCTATTGGGGCAGGCTGTCAGCGTTCTGCGCGGAGAGCCCAGTCTTCCCTGGTTGTCGGGGTTGAGCCTGTCCGCCTCGATCCGCGTGATCATCTGGCTCTACTTCGGCTCGGTGTTGCTGCGGTTCGCCCTGCAGGGCGTGCAGCAATTCAGCATCCTCGCCGTCGGACAACGGCTCACCGCGCGCATCCGCGACGATCTGTTTGAACATGCGTTATCGCTGTCCTTGCGTTTCCACGACCGCATGCCGGTGGGCAAGTTGCTCACACGGCTCACCAGCGATGTGGATGCCCTGGCTGAGGTGTTTGGCAGTGGTGCCGTGGGGGTGCTCAATGATCTGGTGAGCCTGCTGGTGCTGGCCTCAACGATGCTGTTCATCGAGTGGAGGCTGGGGCTGCTGCTGTTGTTCACGCAGGTGCCCGTCACCCTGGTTGTGCTTTGGCTGCAGCGCCGTTACAGGAAGGCCAATTACCGCGTGCGTGAGGAGCTCTCCCAGCTCAATGCCGATTTCCAGGAGAACCTCCAGGGCCTCGAGGTGGTTCAGATGTATGGCCGTGAAACGGTCAACAGCGCCCGCTTCCTGCGCACCGGCATGGACTACCGCAGCGCTGTGAACGGAACGATCTTTTTCGACAGCAGCATTTCAGCCTTCCTGGAATGGGTGGCTCTGGCCGCCATTGCCCTGGTTCTGGCCCTTGGCGGCTTGATGGTGACCAATGGTGCGATGGGCCTGGGCACCCTCACCACCTTCATCCTTGCCTCCCAGCGCCTGTTCGATCCGCTGCGTCAGCTGGCGGAGCGTTTCACCCAGATTCAGGGTGGGCTGACGGCCGTCGAACGCATTGGCGAATTGATGGAGGAGCCCCTCGAGATTGCCGAGGCCAAGAACGTCCTTCCTCACCTGAGCGGCGGAGGCGGCGAGGTGATCTTCGAGAACGTGAGCTTTGCGTACCGGCCGGATGACCCGATCCTCCGCAACCTGTCCTTCCGCATCGCCCCCGGCGAGCATGTGGCGTTGGTGGGCCCCACAGGTTCCGGCAAAAGCACGATCATCCGTCTGCTCTGCCGCCTCTATGAACCACAGCAGGGACGCATTCTTCTCGATGGACGGGACATCCGAACGATCCCCATGGCGGATCTCCGGCGTGAGCTGGGCGTCGTGCTTCAGGACACGTTTCTGTTCAGCGGCAATGTGGCCGACAATCTGCGGCTCAGTGCTTCGGTGAGCGACGGTGAGTTGGCTCAGGTCTGTGCTGAGCTCGGCCTCAACGAGCTGCTCTCGAAGCTTCCCAAGGGTCTGGAGACGGAGCTGCGCGAGCGGGGAGGCAACCTCTCCTCAGGTGAACGCCAACTGCTGGCGGTGGCCCGGGTGGCGATCCGCCAGCCAACGGTGTTGGTGATGGATGAAGCCACCGCCTTCATGGACCCTTCAACGGAGGCGACGCTCCAAGCCGATCTCGACCGGGTCCTGCAAAAGCGCACCGCCATTGTCATCGCCCACCGCCTGGCCACGGTGGAGGCCTCGGATCGCATCCTTGTGCTGCGCCGCGGCGAACTGATTGAACAGGGCACCCATCAAGAGCTCAGGGCCCGCGGTGGGCTTTATGCCCAGCTCGCTGAGCTGCAGGAACGGGGGTTGGCGCGTCTGTGATCGCTCCTCTGCCCATGCCAGCTGAGCCGCTGTTGGAGCAGTACGGCCAGGGGGCGCGCCTTTGCCCATGTGCCAATGACCAGATCACCTTGGTGTTCAGCCAGGAGTACCCCTTCGATCTGGTGGAGCTTGAGCAGTTGCTGGAAGCGGTGGGCTGGAGTCGCCGCCCGATTCGCCGAGTGCGCAAAGCTCTCAGCCACAGCCTGCTCAAAGTTGGGCTCTGGCGGCACGACCCCAGGGTTCCCCGTCTGGTGGGTTTTGCGCGCTGCACCGGCGATGGTGTGTTTGAAGCCACGGTCTGGGACGTGGCTGTGCACCCCCTCTACCAGGGAAATGGTCTGGGCAAGCAGCTGATGGCCTACATCCTCGAGGCCCTCGATCAGATGGGAACCGAGCGGGTCAGCCTGTTCGCCGATCCGGGCGTCGTCAGCTTCTACCAGGGCCAGGGCTGGGATCTCGAGCCCCAGGGCCATCGCTGTGCCTTCTGGTACGCCAACTGATCGGATCCTTCAACGCCGATAGATCCGCAACAGCTGCTCCGTTGATCGGCCCTGCCGCCAGAGCCAGCGCAGCCGGGCATTGCGCCAGGCCTGCATCAGCACGCTCCGCGACTGCCAGCGCTCCCCGCTGGTGAGCAGGGAGCAGTTCAATGAACGGAGGGGAGCGACCTTGCTCAGGCGTTCCACCAGGTCCAGGTCTTCCATCAGCGCCAGGGGCCGGTAGCCGCCCACCCGCTCATACAGCTGGCGCTGAATCAACAGGCCCTGATCGCCGTAAGGCCGTTGCAGCCAATGGCTGCGCAGGTTCACCATCCGCTTCAGCAGCCACAGCATCGGCCGCCCGTCTGCATCCACGTTGAAGTTGAAGAACCAGGCGCTCAGGTGAGCCTCCGGCCTGTCCAGAACCCTCGCCACCTTTTGATGCCAGCTGCCCGGGAGGCGGCTGTCGGCGTGCAGCACCAGCACCCAGGCATGGGAGCTGTGGTCGACGCCCCAGCGCAGCTGTGGCCCCCGTCCGGATTGCGGGTTGTCGAGCACGCTGGCACCGGCCAGCTGCGCCACCACTCGGGTCTGATCCCGGCTTCCGCCATCCGAGACGATCAGTTCCAACTCCCCCGGCCATCGCTGCAGATCCGCCAGCAGCAGCGGCAGCCTGCAGGCTTCCTCCAGGGTTGGAATCACAACGCTCAGCCCTGCCATGGCTTGAGATCGCTCCAGTGATCCAGATCATTCCGTTGGGGGACGAGGGCGCATGAAAGCTTTTGTCTGCGTGCCGCCTCCAGCGTTGCCTCCAGCACGGTCGGGCCGCCCCAGGGAATGCCGATCAGCGGCCAGTGCTGCGGGCTGCGGATCAGGGATGCGCCGATCCCCAGCAGCCAGTACCCCCCATCGGAGGCTGGTCCAAGCACCAGATCATGGCGTTCCAGGTGCTCAACGGCCTGCTTCAAATCATCAGCATTGAGTTCGGGCAGATCCGTGCCGATCACAAGGCAGGGCCTGTGCTGGTGATGGCCGTGCATCAACTGCCGTCGCAATCGGGTGCCGAGTTGCCCCCTCCCCTGCAACCGCACCAGCCCCAGCCCCAGCTGCTGCCCCCAGCGCGTGGCAGCCCGGGGCCCGAGCCCGCTCACCGCCAGCACCGGCTTCATCTCCATGGCGCCGGCCAGGCCGCGCACCACCGCAGCGGTGTGATGCGTCAGCCGCCGCTGAATCCTTGTGGCGCGCTCGCTGCTGTTGGACAAGCCCAGCGCGTTGTTGAGATCGCAGCTCAAGCGGCGTTTGCATCGGCCCGGTGATGGCCAGCGGGCCATCACGACGATCTCCACCATTTCAGTTGTTGCGCGGCAGTTCTCGCGGGCGCACCTCCACGGTCAAGTCCTCTCCGTTGCGTTGGAGGGTGAGCTGCATCGGTTCTCCCACCTGGCCGCGGTCAACGGCGAGTTGAACGTCGGTGGGCGTTTGAACGGGGTTGTTCTCCACCTTGAGAATGAGATCGCACTGGCGGATGCCAGCTGCGGCGGCCGGTGTGCCTTTCACCACCTCCTTGACCAGAACACCATTCACCTCGGGAACGCTGCAGGCGCTGTTGGTGGCATTGATCTCCCGGGCCAGCTGCGGGGTGAGGGGCATCAGCTGCACGCCGATGAAGGGATGGGAGGCCTGACCGGTGCTGACGATCTGTTGCGCGATCCGCTTGGCCAGGTTGATCGGAACCGCAAAACTCAAGCCGCCGCCGGGGGCAGTACGGATCGCGGTGTTGATGCCGATCACCTGACCGCTGGCATTGATCAGGGGGCCGCCGCTGTTGCCGGGGTTCACCGCTGCATCGGTCTGGATGTAGGGCACCCGTCGTCCGGAGCCGAGGGCATCGGTGCGATCGACGGCGCTGATGATGCCGGCGGTCACGGTGTTGTTGAGCCCAAACGGATTTCCGATGGCAATGGCCCATTCCCCTGGCTTGAGCTGGTCGGAGTTGCCCAAGGCCGCCACCGGCAGCTTGTCGGCCACCACTTTCACCACCGCGACGTCGGTGAGGGGGTCGGTGCCGAGCACCTTGCCTTTGAAGTTGCGACCGTCCGGAAGGGTCACGGCCACCTGATCAGCACCACGCACCACGTGCTCATTGGTGAAGATCAGGCCGCTGGTCCGGGTGATGAAGCCGGAGCCCTGGCCCTGCTGCCGCTGGCTGGAGGGACCCATGCCGAAAATCCCTCCGAAGGGGTTTGAGATCTCCTTCACCACATCGATGCGCACCACGGCAGGGCCGACGCGATCCACCGCCTTCACGATCACGTTGTCCCCCGGCTGCAGCGGAGCACTGCGGGGCTGATCGTGCACCACCGGCGGCGCTGTCATCGGTGGCTTGGGCGTCAGGCCCAGCTGGTCTCTCACCAGGCTGCAACCGGAGAGTGCGCTTCCGGCCAGGGCGATGGCAAGCCAATGCTGGGCGTTGGGCATCACGACGAGATGTGTGCTGATGCATTTAAGACGGCCTGAGCGGATCGGCATGCGTAGATTCAGCGCTCGGGCGATGGGCGGTTTTGGCGCAGACGGGCGAAGAGCTCTGGATCAAGGTGCGGGATGGGTTGCAGGCCAAGCTGAGCAAGCCCACCTTCGAGACCTTCATTCGCCCCACGGGTTGCAGCGGCTTTGCCAATGGAGAGCTGAAGCTTTTGGCCCCGAATCCCTTTGCCAGTGTTCGTCTGCGGGAGCAGCTGCTGCCCACGATCGCCGAGATGGCCAGCAGCATCAGCGGTCAGCCCGTCCAGGTGACGGTTCTGGCGGAAACCGCCTTGCCGCTGCCGGACGCCACCGATGAGGCCTCAGCCGCTGCAGATGCGGCTCCGCCTCCAGCGGCCCAGGAGTCGGCATCGGCTCCGGCTCGGAACGGCTCCCAACGGCGCTACCTGCCCGGGCTCAATCCCCGCTACGTGTTCGGCCGTTTTGTGGTCGGCCCCAACAGCCGGATGGCCCATGCGGCGGCTCTGGCTGTGGCAGAAGCACCGGGCCGGGAGTTCAACCCTCTGTTCATCTGCGGCGGTGTGGGCCTGGGCAAAACCCACCTGATGCAAGCCATTGGTCATTACCGGCTGGAAATCGACCCCGGGGCTCGGGTGGCCTATGTCTCCACCGAAACCTTCACCAATGACCTGATCCAGGCCATCCGCAAGGACGGCATGCAGGCCTTCCGCGATCGCTACCGCGCCGCCGATCTGATCCTGGTGGATGACATTCAATTCATCGAGGGCAAGGAGTACACCCAGGAGGAGTTCTTCCACACCTTCAATGCCCTGCACGAGGCAGGACGTCAGGTGGTGATCGCCAGTGATCGCCCCCCCAGCCAGATTCCGCGGTTGCAGCAGCGCCTGATCTCCCGGTTCCAGATGGGCCTGATCGCTGACATTCAGTCGCCTGATCTGGAGACACGCATGGCGATTCTTCAGAAGAAAGCGGAGCAGGAGCGCATGTCGCTGCCCCGTGATCTGATCCAGTACATCGCCGGCCGCTTCACCTCGAACATCCGCGAGTTGGAAGGGGCCCTGACCCGGGCCGTGGCCTTCGCCTCCATCACGGGCTTGCCGATGACCGTGGAATCGGTGGCGCCGATGCTCGACCCCACGGGTCAGGGGGTGGAGGTCACGCCGCAACAGGTGATCGACAAGGTCTCTGAGGTGTTTGATGTCACGGCAGAGGAGATGTGCAGCAGCACCCGTCGCCGCGCCGTGAGCCAGGCCCGTCAGGTGGGGATGTACCTCATGCGCCAGGGCACCGACCTCAGCCTGCCGAGGATCGGCGACAACTTCGGCGGAAAGGACCACACCACGGTGATGTATGCGATCGAGCAGGTGGAGAAAAAACTGGCTTCCGACCCCCAGCTCGCCGGTCAGGTGCAGAAGGTGAAAGATCTGCTGCAGATCGATTCCCGCAAGAAGCGCTGATCAGCGGCAGGCTTTCTTGTCGCCTTTCCAGCCCGGCATGTCTTGTGCAGCGGCAGAGCACACCAGTTGGCGTGCTGCTGCTAGAGCTGGTTCCAGTCGCCTGGAGCTGAAGGGGGGCAGTGGGCGGCTGCGCAGCCAGGCACCCCACCGAAACTCGTGATACGGGATCAGGGGCTGAGGTTTGATCCAACCCTCCTGCTTCAGCTTCCACACGAGGCTCCTGTAGGGATCGTCGTCCAGCCCCAGCAGGCTCATGGGCAGCTGCTCGGCAGGGCGCGGACCGTTGCCGCGTCCGTCGTAGAGGTAGAGCCAGCCTTGGTTGTGCAGATAGGTCAGCACACTGCTTCGGTCGGCTGTTGGGAGGTCCTGCACCACGTAAGCCCAGGTCGTGGCACCTGGATCAATGCCGATCAGGCCTCGCAGCCGGTGGTGCCGGTCCAGCATCCACATGGCGCCATCGGCAGATCGGATCAATGGGACCGGTTTGCCGCGCAGGTAGTCAAGACGCTGCTGACGGGTGTCCTGGGCGAAATCTTTTTCGCGCGACCAGATTTCCGCCAGCCCTACACACCACTGGGTCGGCTGCAGCTGCGATGCAGACACCTCGATCAGTTCAGTTCCCCGATCGGGGGCTGGGATCGGTTGGTAGGCGGGCAGCCGCAGGGGCACGACTCACTCTTGGCGCCCCCGCACTATGACCCAATCAAGAAGGGTCGGGGATCCTGATCAAAGCGATCCCTCACCGGCAAGGGATTGGCCTGCTCAGGACCATCCAGCTGGGCGGTGGCTTCGAGGGCCTGACGCAGCAGTCGCGCTGCCGGGAGTGGCATATCCCTTGGAACCGAGATGCGATCGCGCAGATAGCGCAGCCCGGCGGCACTCCCCGCTGGAGGCGGGCAGGGTGTGTTGCGAACCAACCGGGTGAGGGCGCAGCGCAGGGGCTGGTCAAAGGCTGCAGAACCCATGGGGTTCACGGCGCGCAGCCGCTGCTGGTGACGCAGCACCCGGCTCAGGGCGATGACGGCCGGATCGGCTTGATGGTCTGCATCCCAGCAGGCTTCGTCCTCGTCAAGGCCATCACCTCGGTCGATCCGTTCGGCCAGGCGCTTCGCTTCTTCACCATCGTCCGACCAGCAGCCGCCCATCTGGGGAGGCAGGTCATGGGCATGGGTGTGAAAGTCGCTTTGGGTGCCGCGGTAGGTCTCCAGTTGCTCCAGGGCACGGAACCAGTGGTCAATGGCTGGATGCTCAGCCCTCAACCGGTATCCCTTGTAGTAGGCCAGCGAGGCATTCATCCGTTCCACGTAGGGAACAAAGATCAGATCCACGGTCTGTGGCTCCGGCCCCCGTAGCCATGGGCCTTCCATGCGTGTGAGCTCGCTTTCAAAGCGCTGGGCGATGCCATGAAACTGCTCTCGGGCCAGAACCTGTTGCCTCCGGCTCAGCCGTGGTGAACACAACCAGATGCACCAGGCCTGAAACAGCAGCCGTTCAAGACGGCGCAGTTCAAGAGCTTCCGGTGCTGTCATTGCCATGCCCAGGGGGCCGAACTGCTGTTCGAGGGCCAGCAGGATGTCGTCGCTTTCGGTGATCAGCCGCCCGTTGAGCTCCAAAGCCGGCAGCATCCCCGAAGGCACTTTCTCCAGGAACCACGGCTCTTTCGAGCCGTAGCAACGCATGGTGACTTTGCGGATCCTGTAGGGGATGCGCTTGAACTCCAGCCAGAGCCAGATTTTTTGACAGTAGGGGCACCAGGCGTGGTGGTCGCGGTACAGCGTCACCATCACCTTGGATTCAGGCTGTCCGAACAGGCGCAACGTGGCCTGGGCACTGGTCGGCCCTTCAATCCGATTCGGTTCCGGCGTTGCCAGGCTGGCCAGTTCCGACCAACTCAGGGGTTCAGCTGATTCCGATGAAAGGGGCATGCAGGATCGGCGCAAGCGTTGCCCGTCCATAGGACTGCCAGTCGCCCAGTTCGTGCATCAGTGCCAGACAGTCCTGCTGGCGGCCCTGATCAGCCAGCTGTTTGAGCCGCAGCTTCATGTCGTCGCTGGTGATCATCATCACGATCTCGCGGCGTTGCGATCGTTTGAGGCGCAGCTCAGGTTCAGGCGGCTGCCTGCGGCGCTTGGAAGAACGGTTCATGGTTTAAGAACGCGGTTGAAGTACGACCGACTCGTCTTGGGCTTTACGGCCCTCTTCCCCGGACCATAACGCCATCTTTACGATGACGCCCGTCGTCTTTGGCACTCTGCCGTTATGGGCGCTGATCTGGATCTGGTTGTTCTCGGGGCGGGGTCCGGTGGGCTGGCCGCTGCGAAGCGGGCGGCCCGTCATGGAGCCCGCGTCGCAATCGTGGAGGGAGATCGCGTCGGCGGAGCCTGCGTGATTCGCGGCTGTGTTCCCAAAAAACTTTTGGTGTACGGCGCCCAGGCCCGCCATCAACTCGCGGATGCCTCCGCTTACGGCCTTGAGATCGGTTCGTTGCGTTCGGATGTACCTGATCTCTTGCGTCGGGTACGCGCCGAGGTGGATCGGCTCAATGCACTCCATCTCGGATTCTTAGAGAAGGCCGGCGTTCAGTTGATCTCTGGTTGGGGACGCTTCACGGCAGCAGATCGCATCGGCATTTCCAATCAACGCGGTGGGCCCGTTCGGGAGGAACTCTCGGCCCCGCGGTTTCTGGTGGCAGTGGGGGGTCGCCCGGTCCGGCCGAATTTTCCAGGCGTCGAAAAAACCTGGGTCAGTGACGACATGTTTCTGCTGGAGGATGTTCCTCCCTCAGTGGTGGTGGTGGGCGCAGGCTTCATTGCCTGCGAGTTCGCCTGCATCCTGCGAGGCCTCGGTGTTGCGGTCACCCAGGTGGTGCGTGGTCCGCGCTTGCTGCGCGGATTTGATGCCGAGTTGGCCGCTGCCGTGCTGGATGGCATGTCTGAGCAGGGCATCGAGGTGCTCTTGGAGCAAACGGTGGTGGCCGTGGAGGGAGATCCCAAGGCGCTGACGGCACGGCTGGGGAATGGTCAGTCCTTGGATTGCGGGGGTGTGCTGATGGCCACCGGTCGTCGCCCCTGGCTCGCAGATCTTGGACTGGACGCTGCCGGCGTTGCGGTCGACAACGGCCGCATCACTGTCGATGCCAACTCCTGCACCTCGGTTCCCCATATCCATGCCGTCGGCGATGTCACCGACCGGGTCAACCTCACGCCTGTGGCCATTGATGAAGGTCGTGCTTTCGCCGACAGCGTTTTCGGTTCGCGTCAGCGCCAGGTGAACCACGATCTGGTGGCCAGTGCCGTGTTCAGCGATCCAGAGCTGGCGACCGTGGGCCTATCGGAAGAACAGGCCATCGAACGCCATGGCGTGGATGGTGTTGTTGTGCATCGCGCCCGCTTCCGGTCCATGGGGCGGGCTCTGCCCGCTTCCGGTCCTCGTTGTCTGCTCAAGTTGGTGGTGGAGAAGAACACCGATCGGGTGCTGGGCTGCCACATGGTGGGTGAGCATGCCGCGGAGATCATTCAGATGGCGGCGATTGCCGTGGGGATGGGCGCCACCAAGGCTGATTTCGATCGCACCATGGCGCTGCATCCCTCCGTCTCCGAAGAGTTCGTGACGATGTAAGCAATCGCGTTCTCGCTCAGGCCAGATGATCGGCAAGCCTGAGCGCCATGGCGATCACCGTGAGGCCAGGGCCAACGCTCGGGCAACTGGGAAACACGCTGCTGTCGGCGATGTAGAGATTCTCCAATTCATGGCATTTGCCCTGAGGGTCCACCACGGAACTGGCGGCGTCTTCACCCATGCGGCAGGTGCCGCAGCCAAAGCCCACCACGCTGAGCGGGGCTTCTCCTCGGGCATGGGTGGGAGCCTTCAGCACAACCTTCGTGATCGGGTCGTTTTCCACGTCTTTAAGGGTGTCGATCCAGCGATACACCAGCCGGTCGTGGGCTTCGCGGTTGTTGGGGATGTAGTTGATCCTGATCTGCTCGTTGTTGAGCCACACCTTGTTGTGGGGATCCGGTTGGACTTCGGTCATGGCCCACCAGGCCACCGAGCGGGAGGCCAGGCGCTCCAAACCGAAGTCGGGGATGAGCTTGGTCACCAGCGAGAGCACCGGTGGTGACTCGGCAAACAGTGCGTCCTGCAGCACGCCACCGGCGGCCTGAATGTGGCCCAGTGGAAAACTGACGTTCTTGTCTCCCCAGTAGTAGTCGTTGATTCCCAGTGAACGTCCGTAGCGGCCGCTGTTCCGTTCCGTGGCCAGCTGCAGGATTGAGGTGAGCTGCAGATTCATCAGGTTCCGGCCCACCTGATCAGACCCGTTGCCGATGCCCTTGGGATGGTGGGCATTGTCCGAGCGCATCAGGATGGCCGGCGTGTTGATGGCACCGGCAGCAAGGACCACCACATCGGCACTGAACAGCCAGGAATCGCCGTTCAGTTCCGCTTCCACACCCCGAATGGCTCGGCCGTTGGGATTCACGTGCAGGCGCAACACCCGTGCGTTGTCACGCACGTTGAGCCGTTTGGGTTCACCCACCTGCAGCCCAAACAGCTGGGCATCACCGCTGGGATCGTCAGCGTCGTCCGACCAACTGATCGGGATGTCGTAGGGCTGGCAGCCCTGACGCTGCAGGGCGCCACGCAGGGGTTCGAGAAAGGGTTCGATGGGCTTGGGTGGAGCCAGGAAATCTCCCTTGCGTTTGGGTTCGGTGGGATCAACCCCCGCTTCGCCATGCACCCGATACAGCTGTTCGGCCTGTTGGTAGTAGGGCTCCAGCTCGGCGTAATCCAGGGGCCATGCCGGTGAGATGCCGTCCTGAAGCGCAACCTCCTCAAAATCTCTTTCGCGCATGCGTTCCAGCACCGCGCCCCAGATCTTGGTGTTGCCACCGCGGGCGTAGGTGGTTTGCGGGGCAAAGGGATCGCCGTCAGGGCCGAACCAGCGTTCGCTCTTGGGGTGGTAGCGATCCTTGCGGAACAGATCCACGTCGGCGACGTTTTGGTCTTCAAGGGCCATCGCTCCGCCGCGCTCCAGCACCAGCACGGTCTTGCCCTTGCGGCTCAGGGCTCCCGCCAAGGTTCCCCCTCCGGCGCCGCTGCCGATCACGATCACGTCGTAGTGGTTGTCGTCGATGATCATGGAATTACTGCCACACGTAGATCAGAAGGAACAGAAGGATCCAGATCACATCAACGAAGTGCCAGAACAGGCTCACCGCAGCAACGCCCATCTCGCCTTTGTCGTAGTTCCCGGGAACAAATGAACGCGCCAACATCAGGCCCATCAGCAGGATGCCGGTGATCACGTGAAGGCCGTGAAAGCCGGTGAGCAGATAGAACATCCCTCCGAACACTCCGCTGCTGAGGCTGAATGTGAGTTCCGACCATTCGATGTATTGGCCGTACACGAAATAGGAGCCCATCGCCATGGTGAGGAACCACACAGCACGGAAGCCCCAGAGGTTGCCCTTGTGCAGATAGCGCTCAGCGAAATAGGCCACAACGCTGGAGCTCACCAGGACAACGCTGTTGATCAGCGGCATGCGTACCTCCAGCCCTTCGACGCCGTCCGGTAGCCATTGGGGGGCTGTGAGCTTGAGCACGGCGTAGCCGGCAAAGAAGGCCAGAAAAATGACGCTCTCGGAGCAGAGGAAGATCACGAAACCGGTCATGTTGTGGCCGTCGTGCTTCACATGGCCGGGGGTGTGATTCAGCTGTAGATCGGGATTGACGCTGGTCATTGGCTCAGGCCTCCTGGGAACGTCGCACGTAGAACGCCTCGTCTTCGACGAGGGGGTGGCCCAGGCCATAGCCGTAGGGCTCGCTGATCACGGTGGGGATGTCGTCCTCGAAGTTTTCAGCCGGTGGCGGCGAGGGCAGCAGCCACTCCAGGCCGATGGCCCGCCAGGGGTTGGGAGGAGCCTGAGGCCCCCGGGCCCAGGAGCTCACCATGTTGAGAATGAAGGGGATCGAGGCGACGCCGAGCATGAATGCACCGATGCTGGCGATCACATTCCAGATGGCGAACTCAGGGTCATAGGAGGCGACCCGGCGCGGCATCCCCAGCAACCCAGCCCAGTGCAGGGGCAACCAGTTGAGGGTGGCGCCCATGAAGGTGAGTGCGAAGTGCACCTTGCCCAGGCCCTCGTAATACATGCGGCCGGTGAATTTGGGGAACCAGTGGTAGATCCCGGCGAAGACACCGAAGCCGATCGTGTTGAAGATCACGTAGTGGAAGTGGGCCACCACGAAGTAGGTGTTTCCCACGTGCACGTCGATCGGCACGGTGGCCAGCATCACGCCAGTGATGCCGGCGAAGATGAAGTTGAACAGGCCACCGAGGCAGAACAGCATCGGGGTGCTGAGGCGCAGATTGCCTTTCCAAAGGGTTCCCAGCCAGGCGAACACTTTCACGCCAGTGGGAACGGCGATCAGCATCGTGGTGGCCATGAACAGATTGCGCATCCACATCGGTGTGCCCGAATAGAACATGTGGTGCACCCACACGATCAGGCTGAGGAAGGTGATGCCGAAGGAGGCGATCGCCACAAAGCGGTAGCCGAACAGGGGCTTGCGGGCATAAACCGGGAAGAGCTCAGAGAAAATGCCGAACACCGGCAACACCAGCACGTACACGGCGGGGTGCGAATAGAACCAGAAGAAGTGCTGAAACAGCACGGGATCACCGCCGCCTTCAGGCCTGAAAAAGCTGGTGCCGAAGCTGAGGTCGAAGAGCAGCATCACAGCACCACCGGTCAGAGCGGGCAGGCCCACAAGCTGGATGGTCTGAGCGGCCCAGGCGGTCCACACGAAGATCGGCATCTTGAAGAAGCCCATGCCGGGGGCCCGCATCCGGATGATCGTCGTCACGAAATTGACGGCGCCCATGATCGAAGAAATCCCTGAAAGAGCCACCGCCAGAATCCAGAGGAACTGGCCGTTGAGGAAGTGGTTCAGGGGGTTCTGCAGGCTCATCGGTGGGTAGGACCACCACCCCGATGAAGCCGGACCCCCGGGGGCGAAGAAACTCCCCATCAACACCACCGCGAACAGCGGCACCAACCAGAAGGCGGCCGCATTCAGCTTGGGAAACGCCATGTCCGGCGCACCGATCATCGTGGGGATCAACAGGTTGTTGAAGCCGTTGAGAATCGGGAACAGGAACAGGAACAGCATCACTGTTCCATGCATGGTGTAGAGGCCGTTGTAAACACTCGGATCCACCAGATCCGCCGGCGGTGTGATCAGTTCTCCGCGCACGATCATCGCCAGCAATCCACCCACCAGCAGGAAGAACAGCGAGGTGGCGATGTACTGAATCCCGATCACCTTGGCATCGGTGTTGAAGCTGAAGAAGCGCTTCCAGTTGTCCGGGGCACCGGGGACAGGGTGCGGCGCCTTGAGGATGCGTGGGTCGTAGTTGGTGGTGGTCATGGCTCAGGCGTCGTGCGGGATGGAGGGATCTCCGGGGTCGTTCACCATCGGGGCAGGAGCCGGTGGCACCGTGGCCCAGCCTTTGTCACCACGGGCGATGCGACGGTCGTAGAGCACGCGGCCGGGGTCGAGGCCGGGTTGCAGGGCTTGCTTGGCCGAACGCTTCAGCCAATCGGAGTAGGCCTGCTCCGATTCGACGATCACGTTCGATTGATTCACCGACATGTAGGCGCCACTGAACATGGCGTCGCGCAGGCGGAAGCGCCCCTCCCGGGTGGGCGTGAGGCTGTAGGAGATCAGGCTGCCGGGAACGATGTCCTGCTTCAGCCGAAAGGCCGGCACATAGAAGCTGTGAATCACGTCCTCGGATTGCAGCTGAAGGTTGACCCTTTGATCGATCGGGAGGTGCAGTTCTGAACTGCGAACGCCATCGGGATATCGGAATTCCCAGCTCCATTGCCGTGCAATCACCTGGATCGGTCCCACCTGCGCCAAGGGATCGGCCGAGAGCAGTGCGCTGGTGTCGGCACCGATGGCGTACTTCTGCTTCGGCCCCAGGGCGTTCAAGGTGTCATTCACCTTCATCGATGTGAAGGCAATGGCGAACACCAGCAGCAGAGGGATCACCGTCCAGATGATCTCCAATATGGTGTTGCCCTCAATTGGTGCCCCGTCGCTTTCGTCGTATTTGCCGGCCCGGTTGAACAGCAGCACCCAGCCCATCACGCCGGTGCAGCCGAAGAAGATGAAGGAGCCAATGCCGGTTTCCAGGGCGAACAGGTCGTCGACATACGCCGCTGCGCTGGAGGCCTGCGGCGGAAACCAGCTGTATGACCACGTCGCCATCAGTTTGGCGATGGCGAGATTGATCGCGATCGCGATGCTGATGACCACAATGGAGCCGATGTTGGGGCCGTTCTTGGGGGCTGTGCTGGTCATGGCAATGCCTCCTGCAGATCGGCACCAGCGGCCAGCAACTGGTCTGCGGTGATGTGCACCCCGAAGTCGCTCGCGAGCCACGCCCCGAGGCTTCCGTGCAGCCCCATCAACAGCAGCATGCCGATGCCGCAGAGCAGATACAGCCAGCTCACTTGACGGCCCAGGTCCTTGCGCCAGACAAAGCGTTGGTAACCACGCCAGATGGTCATGGCCACGATCACCAGCAGGATCGCGACGCCACCGATGGCATGCCAGAGCATGGTGTCGATGGCGGTCTGGCCGAGGATGCTGCGGATGCCTGGCAACGGCACCGCCAGCAGCATTTCGTAGAACCCTGCGGCCACGGTGAAAAAGCTGATGCCGCTGCAGGCGACGAGGTTGTACCAGCCCACGTCGTGGAAGCCGCTGCGGGTCACCGGCAGAGCCAAGTAGCGGAACACCCGTTTTTCCAGCGGGTAGAACGCACCGGCGACGTCGAAGGCGATGGCGATCGCAAACAGGCCGATGGTGAGGTGCACCAGGTTGGGGTGCAGCGGAATCGCGTAGGGAAGGTTGTTGGCGCCGAGGGAGTCGGCGATGTCGTTGATCGGCGATGCGATCGCGGCGAAGTGGATCACGACACCACCCCCTGACGGATGGCTTCCACCACGGGGACCGTGTGCAGCCCGTAGACCCACACCAGCTTGTCGCCGAGGTACACCTGCGTGATCACAAGCCCCGCCAGCACCACATCAAGGGCCAGAAAGCCCCTAGGCAAGTTCGCCGGATCTTTCTGCCGGGCGACGTAGCGCCAGCCCGTGAGCAGGGCCAGCACGCCGGCCAGGGACCAACCGATGGTGCTGTGAATGTTGAGGATGTCCCGCGAGGCGCCGTAGGGATTGGCAAGACCGGCCTCCACCTGGCCGAAGATGATCGCCACAAAGATCGCCACGGTGGCGACGATCAGGTTCCAAAAGCTGACTTCAAACAGGTTCTTCTTGCCACTGATCACACCGATGAAGTCGAACACCACCGTGATCAGGGCCATGGCGATCACGAAGTGAACGACGATCGGATGGATGACGTCGAGCCAGGGCAGATTTTTGTCGTTGAGCGGTGGAAGCAGCTCAAGCATCGGCAAGCCGATCGACACCCACCAAGGATGACCACGCTGGATCAGACGGTCATCACCAGATGTGCAATTGCAACTCCATTTGTCTCATCACGGGTTGCACTCGAGATGCCTCTAGGTCTTGGTGCGCCAGAACACCAACGCCTGGGTCATGATCACGATCAACACCACCGGAAGTACAAAACAGAGCATCAACAGCCGGAACTCGTCTGACCAACTGGCGAGGGTTGTTCGGGGAAGGACGTTGTCAACGATGTAGAGGACGTACAAGCCAAGCAACAGTCCACCTTCGAGTCGGCTGATCCGTCCGCGCGTCCAGAAGATCGGCATGCAGGCCAGGCTGGTGAGCAACATCACAGGTAGGTCGTCCTGAATCAATTCGGGGCTGACCTCCAGGCCACGACCAGCGGCAGCCAAGGCTCCACCACCCAACACCAGCAGCAGGTTCAGCAGGCAGCTGCCCACCACGTTGCCGATGGCCAGATCGGTGCGCCCGCGCAGGGCTGCCACCAGGGAGGTGATCAATTCCGGCATTGAGGTTCCGGCGGAAACGATCGTCAGACCGATCACCGCCTCACTCACCCCGAGGTAGGTGGCTGCTGCTGTGGCGCCGCTCACCAGCACACGGGATCCGATGGTGAGGATTCCAATGCCTCCGATCAGCCGCAGGACGGCCAGGGTCCAGCCGCCGCTCGCCGCGTCCTCTTCGATCTCGGGTTCAGCGCTGCCGCTGTCGTCCGGTTGTTCGCGGGCGGTGCGGATCTCCCAGATGGTGTTGATCACAAGCCCCAACAGCAAGGCCAGGCCCGCTTGCCAGGTGACCCGTCCTGCGGAGGCCATGCCCCAGACCGCCGCCGAGATGGCAATCATCAGAGGAACATCGCGCCGCACCAGACGGCTTTCGACGCGCAACGGCAGCACAAGGGCGCTGCTGCCCAGCACCACCATCACGTTGAAGATGTTGCTGCCCACCACATTGCTCACGGCGAGGGTGTCAGCCCCCTGCAGCACTGAGCTCAGACTCACGAACAGTTCCGGGGCGCTGGTGCCCAGGGAAACCACCGTGAGGCCGATCACGAGCTGGGGGATGCCAAAGATCACCGCCATGGCGACGGACCCCTGAACAAACAACTCTCCGCCACCGAATAGCAGACCGATGCCCAGCAGCACTTGAATCGAGGCCTGGAGGAATTCAGGCATGGAGAGAGATCAGGTGTACGGGGATTCTGCTTTGAGGGGAATCAACCTAAGGTCACAGACCTTGGTAATAGATAAGAAACCTTGTTGAACCGGATCAGCACCAGCAACCTGCGTGGTGACGCCTTTGGTGGCGTGACCGCCGCGGTGATTGCTCTGCCGATGGCCCTGGCCTTCGGGGTTGCCGCCACGGGTGACCCTGCCCCCGGGCTTTGGGGCGCCGTGATCATCGGCTTGGTGGCTTCTCTTTTCGGTGGAACGCCCACTTTGATCTCCGAACCCACAGGTCCGATGACCGTGGTGTTCACCTCGGTGATCCTGAGCTTCACCGCCACAGCTCCGGACAAGGAAACGGCCATGGCCATGGCCTTCACCGTGGTCATCCTGGCGGGTCTGTTTCAGATCCTTTTCGGCGTCTTCCGTCTGGGTCGGTACGTCACCCAGATGCCCTACACGGTGATCTCTGGCTTCATGTCGGGGATTGGAGCCATCTTGGTGATTCTCCAGCTGCCCGCCTTTCTGGGGCAGACCGCATCGGGCGGGGTGATGGGAACCCTGTCCAACCTGCCGGGCTTGATTGCTGGTATTCAGCCCATGGAGCTGGCGCTGGCGTTGATCACCGTTGCGATCCTCTGGTTCACCCCCGCCAGCGTGAAGCGTTTCTGCCCGCCGCAGCTGCTGGCGCTGGTGTTGGGAACGGTGCTGTCGATGACCTTGTTCCACGACGCCGGTCTCAAGACCATTCCGCCGTTCAATGCTGAGCTCCCCAGCCTGCATGTGCCCACCTTCTCGGGCGGACAGCTGCGTTTGATGTTCGTGGATGCCGCAGTGCTGGGCATGCTCGGCTGCATCGATGCGTTGCTCACCTCCGTGGTGGCTGACAGCCTTACCCGCACGGAGCACAACTCCAACAAGGAATTGGTGGGTCAGGGTCTGGCCAACATCGCTTCGGGCGTCTTTGGCGGACTGCCTGGGGCGGGAGCCACGATGGGCACCGTGGTCAACATTCAGGCCGGCGGACGTTCGGCCTTGTCGGGCATCGTCCGGGCGCTGATTCTGATGGTGGTCGTCCTGGCCGCCGCGCCCCTTGCATCCACGATTCCCCTCGCTGTGCTGGCGGGCATCGCCCTGAAGGTGGGCATCGACATCATTGATTGGGATTTCCTCCAACGGGCCCACCACCTCTCGGTGAAAGCTGCGGTGATCACCTACGGCGTGATTGCGCTCACGGTGCTGGTGGATCTCATCACTGCAGTGGGTATCGGAGTTTTCGTGGCCAACGTGCTCACCATTGATCGGATGAGCGCCTTGCAGTCCAGAAAAGTGAAAACGATCAGCACGGCCGATGACGATGTGGAGCTGACCGATGAAGAGCAGGTGTTGCTGGATCAGGCCTCTGGCAAGGTTCTCCTGTTCCAGCTCGCTGGTCCGATGATCTTCGGCGTGGCCAAGGCCATCTCGCGTGAGCACAACGCCATCGGCAATTGTCAGGCGGTGGTCTTCGACCTCTCCGAGGTGTCCCACTTGGGGGTGACCGCTGCGATTGCCCTCGAGAATGCCGTGAAGGAAGCTATTGAAGAAGGACGGCAGGTGTTCCTGGTCGGTGCAACGGGCAGCACGGAGAAGCGTCTTCAGAAGCTGAAACTGTTGGAACGGCTCCCCCAAAGCCACATCACCGGTGATCGCCTCGATGCCCTGCGCCTTGCCGTGAACGGTATGCCGCTGAATGTCTGATCAGATCTCGATCATCGCTCCAGATGATTGGCACGTGCATCTCCGCGATGGAGAGATGCTCAACCAGGTCGTGGCCCATACAGCCCGCCGTTTTCAGCGAGCCATCGTGATGCCCAACCTGCGTCCCCCGGTGACCACGGTGGCTGCTGCACGGGCATACCGCGACCGTATTCAGGCGGCGTGCCCCGCTGATCTGGAGTTCACGCCCCTGATGACGGCGTACCTCACGGATTCGATCGCTCCTGCCGAGTTGGAGACAGGATTTCGAGAGGGCGTTTTTGCTGCCGCCAAGCTTTATCCCGCCAACGCCACCACCAATTCCGCCGCAGGGGTGACGGATCTGCTGCAGATCGATCCTGTGCTGGAAACGATGGCCCGGATCGGCATGCCCTTGCTGATCCATGGTGAAGTCACGGATCCCGAGATCGACATCTTCGACCGTGAGGCAGCGTTCATCGAACGCCATCTGGAACCGCTGCGGAAGCGTCATCCCGAGCTGAAGGTTGTGTTCGAGCACATCACCACTGAACAGGCGGTGCAGTACGTCAGCTCAGCGGACCGTCATCTTGCCGCCACCATCACCCCCCACCATCTGCACATCAATCGCAACGCGATGTTCGCCGGTGGGTTGCGCAGTGATTTCTATTGCCTCCCCGTGGCCAAGCGGGAATGCCACCGTCAAGCCCTGCGCGGGGCGGCCACCAGCGGTGACCCACGCTTCTTTCTCGGCACCGACACGGCACCCCATGAACGGTCATCCAAGGAAAGTGCCTGCGGTTGCGCCGGCATCTTTAATGCGCCCTTCGCCTTGGAGAGTTACGCCCAGGTTTTTGATCAGGAGGGCGCTCTGGAGCATCTCGAAGCCTTCACCAGCCTGAATGGGCCGGCTTTCTACAAGCTTCCAGCCAACACCCATCGCATCACGTTGCAACGGCGTGATCATCTCGTGCCGGAACTTGTGAATGGACTGGTTCCTTTCCATGCTGGAGAGATCCTGTCCTGGGCCGTTGCCAATGCACCTGATCAAGTTCAGCTCTGAAGATTGCGGCACCTGTCACCGCATGAGTCACTACGACGGCAAGGTGGCCGAGGAACTCGGCTGCAGCTTTATCTCCGTGATGCTGCAGGACACGGAGATGTATCGCAAATACCGGAAGATCCTGCTCAAGCAGTACCCCAACAAGGAGGGCATGGGCTGGCCCACCTACCTGTTGGTGAACGATCCCGATGGAGATTTTTCAATCGAGGGAGAACTGAAGGGCGGCATGCCCAAGGGAGACTTCCGCACCAAGCTCGCTGAGTTGCTGCCGTCCTGACGCCTGGTGGTGGGGGCAGGGGGACTTGAACCCCCACAGGCCTTTCGGCCCAAGCGATTTTAAGTCGCGTGCGTCTACCGATTCCGCCATGCCCCCGCCAGAACATCTTAGATTTCCCCCTAGCTGTCCTCAGGCCTTGGACCTTTCGTCCCTGCTTTCTCAAATCCCACAGGACACGTTGTTGGTTCTATTGGCTTACACCCTTCTGGGCGGCCTGTACCTCGTTGTCGTTCCCCTCGCCCTGTACGCGTGGATGAACCAGCGCTGGCATCGCATGGGCAAGCTGGAGCGTCTGGGGATTTATGGCATGGTCTTCTTCTTTTTCCCGGGGATGATCCTGTTTGCCCCCTTCCTCAACTTCCGGCTGAGCGGACAGGGAGACGTCTGACTTGACGCGTGGAAAAGTTCTTCTGATCGGACTTGCAGTCCTCCTGCTTGGAGGGCTTGGCCAGGTTGGCTTTCAGGCTGCGGGCTTTGAAGGCTTCTCGGCAGGGATTGCTGCGGAGGCCCTGCTTATTGTGATTGTGGTGGTGTGGACAAGTTCCTACCTGTTCCGTGTGGTCACCGGTCAGATGACCTACATGGATCAGCGGCGTCGTTACCGCGAGGTGTACGACAAACAGGAAGCTGAAGCGCTTCAAGCCCGTTTTGATGCTCTTCCCGAGGAGGAACAGCAGGCGCTGCTACGCAAGATTGGGGCTGATCGCTTGGGACCCACGGACGGTGAGGTCCCCCTCGACTCATAGGCTTCCGAAGTTTGTTCCTGGTCGGTTGACCGAGATGCCCAATCAGCAGTCCTCTTCCATCGCCCAGCGCTTTGAGCAGCTGAAGCAGGACGGTCGCCTCGCCTTGATGCCATTCCTGATGGCTGGCGATCCTGATCTCGCGGTCACCGCTGATGTGCTTCTCAGTCTGCAAATGGCAGGGGCCGACATGGTGGAACTGGGGATGCCGTACAGCGACCCGCTCGCGGATGGGCCGGTCATTCAGGCCGCTGCGTCCCGTGCCCTTGCTGCCGGAACCACGCCAACGGGCGTGCTGGACATGCTGCGGTCGTTGAAAGGTCAGCTGCAGATCCCGGTGATCCTGTTCACGTATTCCAATCCACTGCTCAATGTGGGGATGGAGGCGTTCTGCCAGTCTGCAGCGGAGGCTGGTGCGGCGGGTTTGGTGGTGCCTGATCTCCCCCTCGAGGAGGCCGAGCGGTTGTCAACCATCGCCGAGCGTCATGGCTTGGATTTGGTGCTCTTGGTTGCACCCACCACTCCTCAAGATCGGATGGGTCGGATTGCCAAATGCAGCCGTGGTTTTACCTATCTGGTGAGTGTCACTGGCGTCACCGGTGAGCGAGCTCAGATGGAAAGCAGGGTTGAAGGTTTGGTGCAGCAACTCAAGCAAACCTCTCCGGTTCCTGTTGCGGTTGGTTTCGGCATCTCTGGGGCGGAGCAGGTGCGACAGGTTCGAGGCTGGGGTTCAGATGGAGCGATTGTGGGCAGCGCGCTTGTGAAGCGGATGGCTGCAGCATCGCCAGCAGAAATTGCACAGGAAGCTGGTCGTTTTTGCGCTGAGCTGCGTGCCGCGGCAGATCAGCCTTAACGGCTGCCATTCGGTTAGAGCACGAGCCAGAGGATGAAAAAACCCCAGCCAAGGCCGGGGTTCATCGATCACGGTGACTGAATCACTCCTCGTCTTCGTCACTGCCACCAACAGGTGTCAGACGAATTTGTTTGCGCCCCAGTTTGATTTCAAATTCATCTCCAGGCTTCAGGTCGAGCAGAGCCGTATAAGCCTTGCCGATCAGCAGATTGCCGTTGCCTTGAACGGTGGCCACGTAGCTGAGTTTGCGGCCTCCTTTGCCCACGCCGCCTACACCACCCATGCCAAGACTCACGCCTTTGGCTTCCAGCAGTGCCTCATAAAAAGCGGTGAAATTCAAACGCTCTCCACCATCTTTTTTATTGGAGACATAGCCACAGGCACGTACAAGATCAGACTTGTTGACGTCACCTAGGTCTTTGACTTTATTGAGAAGGTCGCTCCCAGTGAGCATCGCTTTCGAGAGAAATCAACCTTCACAACATAGCGTTTGTGCAAGTCGTTATGCCATCATTTTTCTCTGAAAAGTTCTTCGGTATTTCATCCTTCGCTATGGCACGTTTCGTCTTGTGGGGCACTTACTGCACGGATGCTCTTGTGAAGCGTGCTCCCTATCGTGATGAACATCTTGCTCGCCTTCAGGGCTTGAAAGATCAGGGAACGCTGGTCACGCTCGGACCCACTGAGGGAAGCACCCATGTTTTCGGGATCTTCGAGGCCGACAGCCTCGACGTCGTTCGCAAGCTGGTTGAGGACGACATCTATTGGAAGCAGGGAATCTGGACGGCGCTCGAGGTTTATCCCTGGGTCCAGGCGTTCTGAGCCTGCATGAGCACCCATTCAGCCACGAGCTGATCTCCATCGCTCCCGAGAACGTCGGCGTAACCACTCATCTGGCCTCGCCCTTCCCGGGCGATGGCTGCGATGGCGTCCACCGTTGCGATCTGCTCACGCTCGAGGGTCTTCAGCTTCAGGTTTTTCCCCCGGCGAATGATGTTGCCACCGTTGATGTGGCATCCCGCGCAGTGCTGTTCGAACAACAGGGCGCCGGGGCTGGCGTCAGGCCCGGCAGCCAGCGAAGCGCCGGCTGAACCAAGGCTCAGCAGCAGAACAAGAAACGCACCAATGCAGCAGCGCAGGAGGTGGCTCAGCACAGGGATGGTGTGGCTTGAATCAGTCTGCTTGAGCAGGTGATGCCTCCTTCTGGAACCGCTGGATCAGTTCATCGGGAGAGCGGTAATCCTTCGGAAGCGAGGTGTGCAATCTGTTGAGGTAATCCCAGCAGACCGTCCGGCGAATGGCGTTGAGGTCGCGTCCATCGGCCACAAGGCGACGCAGGGCCTGGCAGTAGGTCGAGAATCCAGCCTCCAGATCTCCGATGGTGAGTGCCTTGGTTGCGGACGGCATGAAACAGAAGGTCAGGATCTTCTGACTTTTGCGTCGATCTCCTGATTGGTCTGTTGTCAGGATCACTGTTGAAGCTGTGCGGTGGTCCCCATGGCGGAACAGGATCTGATCCGTTTCCTCAACAAGATCTCCCAACTTCAAGTTCTTGCGGAGCGTGTGCGGAACGACTCCAGCAGCCGTGAACAGCTGGCGGCCTGTGCGGACCACAATCAGGTTGTAAATCTGGCCAGCTCCTGGGGGTTCGACATCGGTCGGCGCTGGGGTGAGCGTGACCATGGGCCTGGGGGAGAAGCCAACCTGCTGGCGACTCCGTGCCCTCCCCCTGGTGAAGAATCAACGCGCGTGTTGGCGTCTGCTGAGACGTGGAGATTGCTGCTGATTGCGTCCAACGGCTACCGGTCCCCCGATGACGCATGGATGGACCAGTCCGATCACGAATGGGTGCTTGTGCTGCGGGGCAGCGCCTGTGTTGCGCTGCAGAACCCCGATCGGATCGTCGATCTCAGCCCTGGGGATCATCTTCTGCTTCCGCCACATCAGCTCCACAGGGTGGAGCGCACCGATCCTGCGCCTGGAACCCTCTGGTTGGCCTTGCACTGGGATGCGGCTTGAACCTGCAGTGGCACGCCTCTCCCACGATGGCTCGTGCAGCCCCGACAAAGCAATGAGCACGACAGCTGATTGCCGTTGGCTTCATCGCGGACGAGAGTGTGTGCATCGAGATCGGAGGAGCCCATGACGGCCGACACTCCACCTGAGCAAATCCCAGAAGCAGACTGACTTCCTGGCCCCTGCTCCAACAGTTTCCACCCATTCGTAAGCGATTCGTCTGGCGCGACAACGAAGAGCGTCAAGCCAGTCGACTTTCCTCTGCATCGTTCATGGGTGCCCTGCAGGAGAGCCGCTTCACACCTGGACCCGATGGCCCCAGGGTGCCTTAAGCCAGGCGCTTCGACCTTCCTGTATCAGTTCCATCGCTGGAGGAGATCTCCCGAGGCATCAGACACTGAAGTTGAGGTCGATTGCCATGCGCAAACGAGCGAGTTAGGCCGTCTTTCCATCGGGAAGGGCGGCCTTCCTCTTCGCTCATCAACCGTCAGTCCTCGAAATCAAGCTTGGTGGCCGATCCACCACGGCCCAGACGTTTGCGGGAGGGAGTGGCATTGGCTCGCTTGACCAACCAGTAAGCAGCCGATAGTGATACGACTGCGATCCCAAGGCCCACCAGAAGCTGGGGTTTGTTTTCAGCACCGGAAGGCAACACGATCACCTTTCGAGCCACTGCCGTAAGTGCTGTCACAAGAACCAGTTCGATTTGCACCACGTGGCGCCTCAGGTAACTGGTGATGTTTTGCAGCACCTCCAGAGCGATCAACACGGTGAGTAGATCGCCAAGGATCTTGATCAGATCGTCACCCAACCACGTTGCCGCTGTTCCGGCCAGCAACTTCGAGCCCAAGGAAATGATCAGCTGGATGATGGCGGCGCTGATCACAACAGCTGTAATCAGGGTGAGCAGCCGAGCGACCTCCCGCTCACCAGCATCAACGAAACCGAGGAAACTTCTCTTGGATCGATTGGGTCCGCTCACAAGGTTCAATCGTTGAAGGGGTTGTAGTAAGGGCGAGCTTTGGTGTCGCTGGCTGGATTCACCACCTTGGTGTCACAGGTGACCGAGCCGTCTTCTGCGGTGACGCAATCGGCCTCAATTTTGCTGTCTTTGCCCGTGGTGCTTCCCGGCCCCCGAAGCCATCCCTCGGTTTGGGCATGGGCAGGGGATGCGCCGAACACTGAAATCATCAACAGGAGGGAGGAGCTGAGGAGTTGAGTGGGCGTCATTGCGGCATTGACTGAGCCACCACTTTGCCGGTGAAGTCCCCTAATCGGTGCAGTCGTCTCGAATTTCCTGCAAAAGCAGATCAAGTTGACCGAACGGATCATCCTCGGCTGTGGCCCCACCGACACTGTCGTTTGCAGGCTGGCCATGCCATTCGGCTTCAACGCTGCAAAGCCGATCAGCCAGTCCGGCAAGACCACGCAGTTTGTGTTCGCGCTCCAGCACCTCAAGCAGAGCGGGCATTCGGGTCGACACCGCCCGCAAGTTGCGACGCAGGTCGGCCTGGGTGCGCCCTTGCTGCTTCAACCAATCCTTTAGCAGCAGAGTCAGATCCGCTTCAAATTGAGGGGTCCAGCCAGACATTGATCAGCGATTCAGTTCTGCGATTCAGTGCGTCAAGGGAAACCAGCGATCCAGTTTGCGGCGAGCTCGCATCCGGATTGCCGGTGTGACGTGATTGCTCCACAAACCCACCATGGCCGTAAGCGCCACAAGATCATCACTGAAACCGGCCACCGGCAGCAGGTCGGGAATCAGGTCGGCGGGCATCAGCAGATAGCTCAGGGCCGCCAGCATGGTTAGCCGAGCGGCTGAAGGCGTCTCGGGGTCAAGCATCAACTCCAGGGCTTCCAGGGCTGGGGCGGCGAGACCTCGGCCGGCCCGCTGCAGCAGGCGCCGCAGCAGGCTTTCATCGATCACCTCCCGTTCAAGCACGTCGGCTTCAACGGTGGTACGCGCAGCATGGTCAGTCATGCGGAGGGGGCCGATTGAACCCACTCTCTCCAGTCCCTCAACAAGACGCCAGCGGGACAAGCCGAAGTTCAGAGTGTGGATTCCACGAGTCCGCTCTGAATGCCTGTCTTGCGCAGTTTGCGCAGGGCCCGCTGCACCACCTGACGGCAATACTCACGGGAACAGTTCATATGGCGAGCCACTTCGGCGAGGGTGCGCCATTCGTTGGTGCCATCCAGCCCAAATCGCAAGGTCACAACGGTGTGCTCTTTCGGGGTGAGATTGGCTTTGGCCAGCAAGGACCAGACCGACGCGGTGCGCTCGGCGATCTCGGCCCGTTCCATCGGCGGCAGCTCATCGCTTGGCAGCACGTCCACCAGCTCTGAGGGATCGGATTTCGATTTCACAACCCCCTGCAGGCTCACGGTGACGCTGCGCAGTTCACAGGCCAGCAGATCCTCCACCTCAGCGATGGGGATCTCCATGAACTCCGCCAGCTGCTCACCGCTCGGGCTAAGGCCGTTGCGCTGCATCAGGCGTGCCTTGGCGGCCCGCAATTTTGTGAGTTTTTCGTTCACATTCACAGGAATGCGAATCGTGCGGCTTTGGGTGGAGAGTGCTCGGTTCAGGCCCTGCCGAATCCACCAATAGGCATAAGTGGAGAAACGATGGCCGCGGGTGGGGTCGTATTTCTCGACGGCACGGGTCAGGCCAAGGGTTCCCTCCTGAATCAGATCAAGCAGATCCAGGCCCTTGCCTTGATAACGCTTGGCCAGATTGACAACCAGGCGAAGGTTGGACGTAATCATCTGATTCTTGGCCCGTTCGCCACGGCGAATCACACCTTTTTCTTCATCGCTGTACTCACAGGCCGGACCACTCCCGCCAGCCAGATGACAGCGTTCTGTGATGGCGACCATCGCCTGAACCTTTCTCCCCATCATGAGTTCCTGCTCTGGAGTGAGCAGTTGATGGCGACCAATTTCGCCGAGAAAAGCACTCAGAGAACTCGTCATCATGACGATACGGCTGAATTGAACCTAGAACCAAAGTGTTTTTTTCTGGCGGTCATAATAAAGACTCCCGAATTAATACTTTGTGCGCTATTTCACTCTTTCTTCCTGTTACTGAAGTGAATCTTTCATTGTTAATTCAATTGGGTGGCTAAGGTCGCCGCACCTTCCGTCGCCACGCCCATGCCCCTGGCCGTCGCTCTCACGTCCGACATCGCCAAAAACGCTGGCGTTGCCTACGTTCACTACCTCAGTTTCATGCTCTGCTTCGGCGCTCTGGTGCTGGAGCGGAAGCTGATCAAAGCTGATCCGAATCGCCAGGAAGCCACGGCGATGGTGATCACCGACATTGTTTATGGCATTGCCGCCCTGGCTCTTCTCGTCAGTGGAATCCTGCGGGTCATCCACTTCGGTCAAGGGGCTGAGTTCTACACCCAGAATCCGCTGTTCTGGTGGAAGGTTGGTTTGTACCTCTCCGTGGGGGGGCTGTCGCTCTATCCCACGATCACCTACATCCTCTGGGCGATTCCGCTGCGCAAGGGTGAGCTGCCGAAGGTGAGCGAAGCCCTCGCCAAGCGTCTGGCCTGGATCATCAATATTGAATTGGTGGGCTTCGCCAGCATTCCGTTGATGGCGACCCTGATGGCCCGCGGTGTTGGTCTCCCAGCCGCCTGATGCAGCCCGAGCTCTGTCCTCCACAACAGCAGGTTCGAACGCTGCAGGTTGCTTTGGAGCAGCAGGCTTCTGGCCAGAGACCCGGCTATGCCTCCTCCATCGCCACCACCTCCCTGGGCCCGCCCGTGTTGAAGCACTGGTGCGTCTGGGTTCAGCCCGCCGCCGCCACGCCGGCCAACCGCTGGGACCAACGCTGGCTTGATCAGGTGTCCTCGGCGCTGACCACCTGGGGTGAACTGGTTCCGTTCACGCTGGTGGACAGTCCGGACCAGGCCAACGTGTTGATTCACCGGCAGCGTCCGGCTCGCCGGCAGGTGGCTGGAGTGTGGCGCGCCAGCAACGGACGCACACAGCTTCAGGTTGTGGATGTGCAGCGCCAGGGCCGCCTGAAGCTTGAACCCCTGGTGAAGGTGATGGTGTCACCAGGGCTGCGCGCTGAAGCACTGCAGGCCACAGCTCTGCATGAACTGGGTCATGCCTTTGGCCTCTGGGGCCACAGTTCTGTTCCCACTGATGTTCTGGCGATCAGCCAAGGCGAACATCCGGTCTTGGCGCCATCCGAGCGGGATCGCCTCACGCTGGCGTGGGTGATGCAGCAGCCCACCCGCTTCGGTTCGACGATTCAACAGCCCAGCGATCCGGTCAAATCTGAATCACCGGAGTGACGTCACCATTCGTGCGCGGCATGCTGCCGGCAGTCGTGATTGATCGATGCAGCTGATCCGTTCTCTGGCACTGGCTGGTTTGCTGGTGAGCCTGGTGGGTTGTCGTTCCAACAACAGCCTGCCCCAGCAGGACCCTCAGGTTCGGGAACCGATTCGGATTCAGCTGGACGGCAGCAATCCAGCAGCCAGTGAAGGTGTGTTGGATCGTGCTGAGGGACCCTTGCGGTTCACCGTTGGCCATGGTCGCCATGGCATCGGCTGTGAAGGCACCACCTTCGAAGAGGGCGTCACCCCGCTCGGAACGTTTCAGGTCAACGCCATCCTCAGCAACGACCGCTTCGAGATGGATCCCGCACTGGTGGAGCAGTCCGGAAAATCGGAAGAGGAACTGCGCGAGAGCCTCTTCACCAACATGAACTCCATCGACTTCAAAGGGGATGGGGAAACCGGGGAATACGGCATCGGTTACATCAGCCTGGCTCCTGTGCCTGCCACAGAACAGCCCTTCCGTTTCAACACCTACGACGGCGTCTTCCGCTGGTACAGCTTCGCCATTCACGGCACCAATGACGAGAGCCGGATCGGCAAGGCGGTGACTGGCGGGTGCATCAATGCCGGAAAGCTCACCATGGGGGTGTTGTTGGACACCATGGAGCTTGGCGATGAGGTGGTGATCAGCAGCGACAGCCCCTGCCTGCCTTAGTGCCGGCGCGGGGCGCCCCGTCGTGCGGCCAGCACTTCCTGCACCTGCCGCCAGCTGACGCCGTGATGGGCCAGGGCCACCTGCATGTGGAAGACGATGTCCGCAGCCTCGCCGGCGATCTCGGCAGCGTTGTCGTCTTTGCAGGCCATCACGAATTCAGCACTCTCCTCCCCGATTTTCTTGAGGATGCTGTTGTCTCCCCCCGCCAGCAGCTTGTTGGTGTAGCTGCCCTCTTCCGGTTGCTCGCGTCTGCCTTCGATCACCCGGAACAGTTCGGTGCAGGCATCCGTTGGCGGCGCTAAAGCCTCGGGTCCACCGGCCGTTCGGGCATCGCTGTTTTCGTAGAAACAGCTGCGGGAGCCTGTGTGGCAGGCCACATCCCCAGCCTGCTCCACGGTCACCAGCAGCACGTCGGCATCACAGTCGTAGCGGATCTCCCGCATCGTCTGGATGTGACCGCTTGTGGCCCCCTTGTGCCAAAGCTCCTGGCGTGATCGGCTCCAGTAATGCACCTCACCGCTGCGCAGGGTGGCTTCAATCGCGTCCCGGTTCATCCAGGCCACCATCAGCACCGCACCGTCCAGCCAGTCCTGGGCCACAGCTGGAATCAGCCCCGCTTCGTTAAAACGGAGTTGGTCAATGAAGGCGGGGCTGAGGGGCTGCATCAGGCCTCGGACATTCGGGCAACGCCTGAATCTTCCCGCAGCGTGCTCCATTCCGCGTTTCACTCCTTGCTCGTTTCTCCGACCCCCTACAGCTGCAGCAAAGCCTTCAGCGGCTATCCCTGCTGTCACCGGCAGTGGCGCCACCAGGGCCATTGCCGCTTCGTGCATGGGTACAGCCGCTCATTCACGGTGCACTTCGCTGCAAGTTCGCTGGATAGCTGTGGCTTTGTTGTTGATTTTTCCAGCTTGCGGCCTTTGGAACAGCAACTCAGTCAGCAGTTCGATCACACCTTCCTGGTGAATGCCGATGACCCTTTGATGGAGGAATGGAAGCGTCTTGATCAACTTGGTGCACTTGATCTCCGGGTTATGGACAATGTCGGCATGGAGGCATCAGCTCTGTTGGTTTGGTCCTGGACGAATGCGTTGCTGCTGGAGCGGGATGGAGGGAGGACCTGCTGCTGGCTTGTGGAGGCCCGCGAAAACACTCGCAATGCTGCTAGCTACCACGCGATTCCTGATTGGTTTGGCTCGTCCTTCAGGGGATCGTGACGAGGGGTTCAGGTTATCCATCGCGGAAACCCACGACCTGATCTTTGCTCGTTCTGATGCTTGGTTGCTGACTGCAGCTGGTCACCGTGCCCTAATGATGGATTCAAAGTTGGCTGAACGATCACACCCTTCAGCAACTGCACAGCATCTGAACAGGGTCTGGTCTTTCCTTGGCCTGGTTAATGCAGGTTCGATGAGGTTTTTGTCATGACGATGCCTTTATGGCAACGCACTGCATTGGAGGCCTTCGGTACAGGCTTTCTGGCCTTCACGGTGGGTCGACTGGGCAGCAGCGAATTCAATGGTTTCGAACAGGCCATCGTGATCGGTCTGTGTCTTGCGATGTTGATTCATCTCATGGGTCGTGCGACCGGCGCCCATTTCAACCCTGCCGTCACATTGCTCCTGAATGCGCAAAGGTTCGGCCGAGCAAGGCTCCTGTCACGGGGTGCTCTCCGTGAATCTGTCGCCTACATCTCAGCTCAGCTGCTGGGAGCCACCGTGGGGCTTGGGCTCAACCCCTTTGACAGGCCGATCAATGACTTTGCTCTCGATGCCTGGCTGCCGGAGTTTGTCTTCAGCTTCGTGCTGTTTGGGTTGATTCTGCGTTGGAGTAGCGAAGGTCGCATCTGTCCTGTGGCTCAGCCATTGTCTGGCCTTGTGATCGGTAGTGGGTTGAGCGTGCTTGTGTTGCTGGGAGGTTTGACTGAATCCGGCATTTACAACCCAGCGATGGCAATCGCATTTGCTGTTAAAGGGATGGGTGGTTCAATCATTGCCATCGTGGATCAATTCCTGGCAGCCGGATTAATGCTGCTGTTGTTGCCCTCTCGGCCACAGTCATCCGATTGAGAGCTTTTCTCCATCGACGTCAACCGCGATGGCACTGTTCTCGCCCAGTCGCCCGGAAAGGATCAGCTTTGCAATGGGAGTCTCCAGTTCCCGTTGCACAGCGCGTTTTAGCGGTCGTGCCCCATAGACGGGGTCATATCCGGCATTCGCGAGCCAGTCGGCGGCCCCATCGCTCAGGCTGAGCTCCAGCTTGCGCTCAGCCAGCCGCTGGCGCAGACGTTCCACCTGGAGGGTGACGATCTGGCGCAGTTCCTCCCGCCTGAGGCTGTGGAAGATGATCTGATCGTCGAGGCGATTGAGGAATTCCGGCCGGAAATGGGCCCGGAGAGCGTCATTCACCCGGCTTTCCATCGCTCCATGCTGCTCGGGATCGCCGGCCAGCTCCAGGATCGACTGGCTGCCGATGTTGCTGGTGAGAATCAGCACGGTGTTGGTGAAGTCCACGGTGCGGCCCTGCCCATCGGTGACACGGCCGTCATCGAGGATCTGCAGCATCACGTTGAAGACATCCGGGTGGGCTTTCTCCACCTCGTCGAACAGGATCACGGCGTAGGGCCGACGACGCACCGCTTCGGTGAGCTGGCCACCGGCCTCATACCCCACGTAGCCGGGAGGTGCCCCGATCAAACGGCTCACGGTGTGCTTCTCCATGTACTCCGACATGTCGATGCGCACCATGGCGTCGTCGCTGTCGAACAGCCGGTTGGCGAGGGCTTTGGAGAGTTCCGTCTTGCCCACACCGGTGGGGCCCAGAAACAGGAAGCTGGCGATCGGACGATTCGGGTCGCTCAGGCCAGCCCTGGAGCGTTGAATTGCATCCGCGACGGCGGTGACGGCCTGGTGCTGGCCGATCACCCGCTGATGCAGGTCATCCTCCAGCTGCAGCAGCTTCTCCATTTCGCTCTGCACCAGCCGCGCCACTGGGATGCCGGTCCACTTGGCGATCACTTCCGCGATGTCGTCTTCACTCACCTCCTCCCGCAGCAAGCCTTTCTCGCCAGGCTCCTCTGAGGCGATCTGGGCTTCCTGTTCGAGCAACTGCTTCTGCAGCGAGGCCAGGGTGCCGTATTCCAGTTCCGCCGCTTTGTTGAGGTCGTAGCTGCGTTTGGCCTGTTCCACCTGCAGCTGCACCCGTTCGATCTCTTCCTTGAGCGACGACAGATCATCGATCGCGCCTTTCTCCTGCTGCCACTGGGCATTCAGGGAACTTTGCTGTTCGCCCAGGTCTGCCAGTTCCCGCTCGATCCTCTGCAGCCGCTCCTGGCTGGCACTGTCGGATTCACGGCCGAGGGAGAGCTTCTCCATCTCCAGCTGCAGGATCTTGCGATCGATTTCATCGATCTCCTCCGGTTTGGAGGTGATCTCCATCTTCAGGCGAGCGGCTGATTCATCCACCAGATCGATCGCTTTGTCCGGCAGAAAGCGGTCGGCGATGTAGCGGCTGCTCAACACAGCCGCTGCCACCAGGGCACTGTCGGCAATGCGCACGCCGTGGTGCACCTCATAACGCTCTTTCAGACCCCGCAGGATCGAAATCGTGTCTTCCACCGTGGGTTGATCCACCAGCACCTGCTGGAAGCGTCGCTCCAGGGCAGGATCTTTTTCGATGTGCTGGCGGTGCTCGTCGAGGGTGGTGGCGCCAATGCAGCGCAGTTCCCCCCGGGCCAGCATCGGCTTGAGCAGATTGCTGGCATCCATGGCTCCACCGGTGGCTCCAGCGCCCACCACCGTGTGGATTTCATCGATGAACAGCACGATCTGGCCTTCCGAGGCGGTGACCTCCTTGAGCACAGCTTTGAGCCGTTCCTCGAACTCACCGCGGTATTTCGCACCGGCGATCAGGGCTCCCATGTCGAGGGCGATGAGCTGACGGTTCTGCAAGGCCTGGGGCACATCGCCGTTGACGATGCGCTGCGCCAGTCCCTCAACAATGGCGGTCTTTCCCACCCCTGGTTCGCCGATCAGCACGGGGTTGTTTTTGGTGCGCCGGCTGAGGATCTGGATGGTGCGACGGATCTCCTCGTCACGACCGATCACCGGGTCCAGCTTTCCGTCACGGGCGGCGGCCGTCAGGTCCCGTCCGTACTTCTCAAGCGATTCATAGGTCCCTTCCGGGTTTTGATCGGTCACCGTCTGGTTGCCTCGCACGGCTGTAATGGCTTCGTTGAGTTTGCTGGTGTCAACGCCCGCTTGGCTGAGCAGTTGCCTGCCGCAGCGTTCATCGTCGGCCAGGGCCAGCAACAGATGTTCGATGGCGATGTAGCTGTCACTGAATCCATCGCGGGCTGTTTCGGCGCGATCCAGGCAGCTGTTCAGGGAGCGTCCCAGAAACACCGATTCCGGTGGAGAGCCAAGACTGGGCTGCTGCCTGAGATGGCTGTCGATGGCCGCCTGGAAATTGCCAACATCGACCCCTGCTTTGCTGAGAATGCGTCCAGCCAGCCCGTTCTGCTGCAACAGCGCAAGCAGCAGATGCTCCGTTTCCAGTTGCTGATGCTTGGCGCTCTGCGCCAGTTGCTGGGCGGCGACGATGGCGGCCCAGGCTTGTTCGGTGAACTGTTCCGCCGTGGGTTGCATCTCGGATGCGTTTCAAACTGGGTTCACCGTATGGGGCTTGTTCCGTCTTCAGGGGGGGCAAACCGAAGCCTTGGGATCGGTCCTCACGCCAGGGGGCGGCAAACCAGGGTGTCTTTTTAGAGTTTGCCGAACTCCTGGATGCCCATGCCTGATCAGCCGCTGGTGGACTCCCTCGTGCAGCAGGGCTTGGCGCTGGCAGCAACGGCTGGCGGTGAGCTTGAACGCAGCTGTTGGATGGTGGTGCATGAGCACCACCATGGGGTGAAACCCACGGAGTACGACATCCGGGAAATCGACGAGGATCTCTATCTGGCTGTGTTGCAGGCGGCTCGTCAGTCGCAATAAGGGTTCTCAGGGAATCTGCTGTTCTCAGCTGGCTGCGGCTCTGCAGTCATGACAGGTGTCTAGACCCGGCCATCTGTTCATTTTCGACCCCCATAGGGGGGTGTTTGTGGCTTTGCGCTCTCGATGGAGGACCTGGCATTGTCTGCGCAAAACTTGCAGAAAAGGTTTGAAAATCCATGCATTGTCCTCAAGAAATTGTCTTCTTTCTTGTTAGGAATAGCCATCTAATAAGGCTTGATATGTAGACAACACCAATGATCAACAGATTTAAAGGCAGGAACAGGTCCCAGATGAAGAACATCCCCACTGCTATTACTCCTGCCCATCCCAAGCCCTTAAGCCAGTCCATGGTTACCTCTTCTTCCGGTCGAAGAGCAGCCAAAGGGCAACGCTGGCAGCGAGTAGAACGATGATGTTTTGGTTGCTCAGGTAGTCAGGGGCATAAATCCTGAATGCACCAATGATTAGGAAGTCTGTAAATAAATACCAGCCGAGAGATTTGAAGTTGATGGTCATGCTTGATTTCAGGAGTATTCACCATCATCAAACTCGTCAATCAGACATTCAGCCTCAAGGTCACTGGAACAACCAAGTAGATGCTCGCATCTGATTTTGAGCCACCTAGACACCTGCAGCTGCTGGGATTGCGGGGTCTCATCCACGGTGATGAGCTTGAGATTCCTTCTCCAGTTCTGTTCCCAGTAGCTCATGGCAATAAGAGAGGCTAATTGAAAATATCTCTACCGGCGTTGGGGGTCTGTTGTGTAGGCAACAATTGGCTCTCCTGCCAATCTCTCAAGGCCATTCAGGGAGTCCTCAACAGGTGCATAGAGATCAAATGAAGTCCCGTGCAAAACAGTTTTTTGCCAGAGCAGGGTCAAAAAATTCGGTTCATCTCACCAGGGCTTGCAGCACTGCTGGTATTCAAACCGTAGAATTGTGCTTCTCAAACTTTCTGCCATGCAAGGATTCCTCGTGGGATGAACCAATAGGAAATAAGCTGAAAATTTTTTCCCAAGACATAAGAACGAAAGAAATCCTTCAGGTCTGAAAAGCTATTGCGATACGGAATGGGGTACAGAAGGGTGCTGATCACAGCAAAAATCATCACGTGGAAAAAATTGCCAGCGGGGTGATGACCAAGCTGAAATCCCAGCAGGCGGGCCTCGCTATTGATGCTGAAATCAAGTCCGAAATGATCGTGGAGTTTGTCGTGAAGCTCTGTACACTCTCCAATTCCTGGAATCCAGTTTTCTAGAAATTGCACATAGGGATCAGGACTTGATTCAGGCATTACCCCATGGGAGTTCAATCCATTGAACGGAGCCTGTTAATGCCTTGATGTAGCCGATTCATCCATTTGCTCCGCCGGTGCGCTACCAATCACAAAAAAGCTGGATCATCACACCCAGCGCCACATGTAGATGGATCTAGCTACCGGCAGATCAAGGACGCGCAGTATGGAAGCAAGACCCATCCCTTAATGGCACAGAACGCTTCGTTGTCACTGGATAGCAATCACTAGCTGCCACGAAGCTGAAATCCTGCTGATCTGCGGTTTTCAATGCTGTGGGGGAGAAGTCTTCTGACCTCGATCCCCCTCCAGTCGTGGCGGCCGCTTTCGCTACCAGTCCCACAATTGAATCCTGAGACTCCGACTGACCCTGCATCCAGCTGTCGATCAATTTCTTAATAAGTGGTTGTTGCTTGCGCCTGTGTTCTTTTGGAGGCATTGGCTGGCGGATGTTGATGGGGCTTTGATGAGGGCTCACTGACCCGTTAGCACGTCATTGTTTTTCGCTTGCCAACCTGACTGGTCGAAAGAAAGGAGCCCTTGCTTGAGAGAAAAGGGGCTCTTTTTTTTTTGGGCGAACGAAACCACCGGCAAGTGGGCCGAGCGATGGTGGTTCCGCTGCTCCGGATCAACTGCAAATCAACTGGAGCTTTTCTGTCGTAACCCTGCTTCGACAGGGCGTGACGCATCACCTGACACCTATTGAGAGAGGGATGTCCTGAATCGATGAAACAGAGATGCACAGCTGCTGCACGCATCTACCTTCCGGTTTCACTCTGATACTCATCCTCGGCATGTACTTCATCGAACGCCGAGGGGCCGACCGTCAATGGATCAGGGAACTGAACTTCAAAAATGAGTTCAAGGCAGTGATCGGTGCTCGACGCAAGGCAATTTCAACCTTGGGTACCTATCGGGTCGTCCATGCGCTCTGGCCTAACCAAGTGGTCTGCTACGTGGATGGACCCGAGCTGGCCAAAGAGGTGGTAACAAAGGGGTTACCGCTCTGAAAGCACACCCACCTAGAACCGAACTCATCTCGATGAGCTCAGGCTGAGGTGATGGGGCAAATTGATCCGATTTGCAGGATCGGCACACCGAGCTGAGTGAGGTGAGGCCTTCATCCGAACGACTGGTGACGCTTTGCCTCTCTTCTTTCTCTCACCACCGCAGGTTTCAACGGGCAAGCCAATGCGCGAAATGGCTTGTGTTGTCCATCAAGAATGAGTTCGCCGAGTGATTGAGCGTGGTGAAGGTGAATCTCCATCAGATCTCCTACCAACATCCTTGGTGTAACCAGACCTCATTGCAGGTCCAGTGTCATCTGCTGCTATTTCGCCTTTGCATCGCGACTTGCCTCATCGACAGCAGAGAACTAAGTGTTTCAACCCAAACCACCAAGCAGGCCCAGTCCGCAGCTTGATCAGCCCTTGAGCAGCTCCCGCAGAAGTGCGCGGTGAGTGTTTTCGGCTTCGATGCTCTCCCGCATTTCTTTGGGGAGGCGGGCCTCCAGGATGTCTTGTTTTTTCATCTCTGTGGCGTAGCGGCTGCTGAACGCGCTGAAGCGATTGAGATAGGGCGTCGCCGTCTCTGGGGTGAAGTCAATCACCTCCAGGGCATGTTTGAAGTGGAGGTAGGACACGGTCCACTCCACCAGCTCGTCAAAACTCTGCAGGCCAAGCGGATTGTCAGGGAGTGTCATCGCTGCATCGCCCATGGCTTCAACCAAAACCCTCGGCCTTGGCCTGGGCCGTCAGGTCCTTCAACCGGCCGTTGAGCAGAACATCGCGTTCACGGTCTGCCCCCACATGGGGGGCGATCTCCACCCCAGCGCTCCGCATGGCCTGCATCGCTGCAGCTTCCTCGGCTGAGCCCGTTTCACTGCCGAGGTAGCGCTCCACGGCGGCAGCCCCTGGGGCGTCCGCGGCGAAGTACACCGTTCCCGGGCCTCGCCGCTCGATGGTTTGCTGCCGCTGCCGCCGGCGCTGCTGCACGCTTGCCCAGAGCCGTCCTTGATTGGCGGTCATGAAGGCGTTCAGATCGGCGGCGTCGGTGTCTTCCGCCAGGGCCATGCTGGTGCCGTCGATGAAATCACTGAGCAGGGTGACAACGGCCATCAGGTCTTTGGTGATTGCGGGGGTGTTGATTTGGAAAGTGTTGATTGGGAGGGATTTGATTGAAACGAGCGCTGGATCCGGCTGGTCTCGAACCAGCGGGTGATGGCTGATTCCCGGGCGTCGTCGCACAGATCCTGCTGGATCACATTGAACCCGTGGCGGCGTGCCAGGGCCAAGAGTTGATCATCATCACGGCATTGGGCCGCATCACGCCGCAAGCCCTGGTGGTGCTCCACAGCCCGCAGAAAATCCCGAAGAGCTTCACGACTCATCGCCTGGACCAGCCCAATTCGGCCCGTTGTTCAACGTAGGTGGCCACCGCCATGATCTCCTCCTCACTCAGTGTGTCGGCATAGCTGGGCATGGCATTCAGCCCATCCTCGATCTCATGCTCCAGGGCCTCCAGCGGGGAGCTGGAGTAGGCCTCCACATGGTCGTTCAAGTCGCTGATCTTCAGCGTTCGGTTGGCGCGGATCACATTGCCGCCCCCCATGTGACAGGCCGCACAGTTGCTGTTGAAAATCTGCTCACCTCGCTCCAAGGCGGAGCTTTCCATCGTGTCAATCGCCATCGCCGGAGCAGACAGCAGACCTGTTGCGCCAACGATCAACAGCAACGTCAGGATCAGGCCTGATAGGCGTGCCATCGCAACCCCCCTCAATGCCCCAAGCTATCCATCGTTGCCGGCAAAAAAAAGAACCCCGGGCTGTGGTTGCAACACTGCCCGTGGCCTTCTGTTCAGTTTGAGATTTTCAGAGATTTCCTTAGAAATCCCGCTATCACTCAACGATCACCTTGCCGACCATGCCAGCACCGCGGTGGGGCTCGCAGTAGAAGTCGTAGGTGCCAGCGGTGGCGAAGGTTTCTTCCCAGGATTCGCCGGGGTTGAAGGCGAGATCAGAGTGGCTGTACTCGTCGTGGCCTTCGAAAACAGCGTTGTGAGGAGCCAGTTTGTTGTTGACGAACTTGACGGTGTCGCCGGCCTTGATGTTCACGGTGGCGGGCTCGAAAGCCAGCATGCCGCCGTCGGTGCCGAGCTTCACTTCAACAGTGGCGGCTTGAGCGCTGCCGACGTTGAGGCCGATCAGCATCAGGAAGGCGCAGCAGGCGGCTGCAATGGTGCGGATGACGGAGCGCATGAAAGTGCTAGGTCGATGCATTGACCTTACGCGCGGGTCTGGGGGTTCCGCGGTTGGGTAGGCCGGAATCGCTAAGAACTGTTGCCAAGTCAGGGGCATGGCTGCTGCCACCGAAACGTTCCGGCTGCGTCACCGGGTCATGGATGAAGTGGCGCTGTCGAATGCTGAATCGGTCCCAGGCGTTCACTTCGATCGGCAGAACGCGGATCAGGGTCTCGATCAGCCATGGCCAGAGCGGAATGCCGGGCGTTCGGGCCACACCACGCCAGCGGCAGAGGGTTTTCACGGTGTCGTTCACCGAGATGGCCGGTTGGCCCATCACCACTCGGCGCAGGGCGCCTTGCCCGGGCTCACGGTTCGGTTCATGGGGGCGTGTGGCCAACAAACCGCAGAGGCGGGCGATGTCTTCCGCATGGATGAAGTGGAAGCTCGCATCCACCCGAAGCCAACGGGCCAGCCAGAGCCATTTGCTGGCTTCAGCCAGACCTTCGGTGAGATAACTGGTGGGGAAAGGGCTGGTGCCATCGACCCGTCCACCGAACACCAGGGTTGGAAACACCGCGACGATTTTGCTGGCAAGGGGATGCTGCTCCAGATCCCTGAGGCAGCGAGCCTTGGTTTGGATGTATTCCGTGCCGTAGGCCAAGGCTTCAGGCAAGGGGCGCAGGTGCCGATCGAGCACGCTAGCCGTTGAGAAATAAATGATCTGCTCCAGCTTGCTGGGATCCAGAAGCGCCAGCATCCGCTTCACCGCAACCACATTCACCTGTTCGGCCCGCTCGGGATCACCCCAGGCCGTGGCGGTGTGAATCACCCGGTTCACCGAGGCCAGCTCATGGGCAAAACGGTCGGTGTCCCGAAGGTCACCCACCAAAAGACGGATGCGGGGATGGTTTGCTGGAACAGCGGTGAGTTTGGCTGGGTCTCTCAGCCAGAGCAGCAACTCCGCATCGGAGTGGTCCAGCAGCCAGCGGGAGATGTACTGACCGACGCATCCGCTGGCGCCGGTCACCAGGATGCGGGTCAAACGACAGCCCCGAGACGGTCCATCACGCTCTTGCCGGCCCGGAAGAAGGCTTCGCCGTTCTCTTCCGGTGTACCCGGCAGGATTCCATGGCCGAGGTTGAGGATGTGCTTCCGGCCGCGGGCCTTGCGCACGCAGTCATCGATGCGGGCCTCAATCGCTTCCGGGGTGCCGAACAGCAGGCCGGGGTCCACATTGCCCTGAACACCAATGTGCTCCGGCAGACGTGCCAGGGCCTCGGCCATGTCCACGGTCCAATCCAGCGAAACGATGTCAACACCGGTGTTGGCCATCCGCTCGATCACGCCGGCGCTGCCGGAGATGTAGAGGATGAAGGGAGTGTCGGGGTGCGTCTTCTTGACCAGATCCACCACCTTCTTCTGATAGGGCGCAGCGAAGGTGTCGTAGTCCGCTGGGCTCAGCTGGCCAGCCCAGGAATCAAACATCTGCACCACCTGGGCACCGGAATCAATCTGATAGCGCAGGTAGTTGGCGATCGACTCGGCGAAGTGGTCGAGCAGCTTGTGCAGGATCTCGGGTTCGCGGAAGGCCATGGCCTTGATCACCGCGTAGTTCTTGCTGCTCTTGCCCTCCACCACGTAGGCGGCCAGGGTCCAAGGGGCACCAACGAAGCCGAGAACGGCTGCCTCGTTGCCAACGCTCTGGCGGAGACGACCCAGCACTTCACCCACGAAGGGCATCGACTCGGAGGGGTTCAGCGGGCGCAGAGCATCCACCTGGGCCATGCTCCGGATTGGATCGCCGATCTGGGGGCCTTTGCTCTCGATGATGTCGAAATCGATTCCCATCCCCGGCAGGGGCGTGAGGATGTCGGAGAACAGGATCACGCCATCGGGCTTGAAAGCGTGAAACGGCTGCATCGAGATCTCATAGGAGAGATCGGGGTTCTCGGAACGCTCACGGAAGCTCGGGTACTTGTCCCGCAGGTCCCGGTAGATCTTCATGTAGCGACCGGCCTGGCGCATCATCCACACCGGAGGACGCTCCACCGATTCACCGCGCGCAGCACGCAGGAGCAGGGGTAAAGAGTCGCTCATCAAGCCCGGTCAGGTCAGTCGGAAACTTACCCGAACCCAAGCCTGAACTAGAGCTTTACCCCCTCTTTGTCATCACGTTCGTCACACGATGTTGTCCGGCTCGCTGCTGTTCAGGCTGCGTTTCGGGTCGTGCTTGAACACCATCAGGCTCAGCGGCGGCAGGCAGAGATCCAAGGAGTTCTCGTAACCGTGGATGCCCCACTCGTCCGTTGGTTTGCCACCCATGTTGCCGAGGTTGCTTCCCCCGTACTTGGCTGCATCGGAGTTGAAGATCTCCTCGTAGAAGCCGGAGAGCGGAACGCCCACGCGGTAGTGGGAGTGACTTTGGGGCGTGAAGTTCGCCACCACCACCAGCCAGGTGCCGCTGGCACTCTCCCGACGCATGAAGCTGATCACGGAGTGGCGGTTGTCGTTGCAATCGATCCACTGGAAGCCGAACTGGTCGAAGTCGTCCCGCCAGAGGGCCGGTTCTGCCTTGTAGAGAACGTTGAGGTCATCCACCAACCGCTGGATGCCCTTGTGGGGTTCGTAGTTGAGCAGATCCCACTGGAGATCGCCCCACACATTCCATTCAGCCCGCTGGCCGAATTCCATCCCCATGAAGATCGTCTTCTTGCCGGGGTGGGTCCACATGTAGGAGAGCAACGCCCGGGTGTTGGCGTACTTCTGCCAATCATCTCCCGGCATCTTGTGCAGGAGATGGCTCTTCCCGTGCACCACTTCATCGTGGCTCAGGGCCAGCATGAAGTTCTCGGTGTAGGTGTACCAGATCGAGAAGGTGATGTTGTTCTGGTGGAACTGGCGGAACCACGGGTCCAGCTCGAAGTAATCGAGCATGTCGTGCATCCAACCCATGTTCCATTTGAGGTTGAAACCCAGACCGCCGCTGTCCGTGGGCTGCGTCACCATCGGCCAGGTTGTTGATTCCTCCGCGATGGAGAGGGCGCCCGGGAAGTGCTGGAACAGCACGTGGTTGGCCTGCTGGAGGAAACGCACCGCCTCGGTGTTCTCCCGGCCGCCGCTTTCATTGGGGAGCCATTCTCCATCGGGACGCAGGTAGTCGCGATAGAGCATCGAGGCCACGGCATCCACGCGAATGCCATCGATGTGGAACTGCTCGAACCAGAACACCAGGTTGGCGACGAGGAAATTACGAACCTCGTTGCGGCTGTAGTTGAAGATCAGCGTTCCCCATTCCTTGTGTTCCCCGATCCGGGGATCACTGTGTTCATAGAGATGGGTGCCATCAAAGAAGGCCAGGCCGTGGGCATCCTTCGGGAAGTGGCCCGGAACCCAGTCGATGATCACGCCGATGCCTTCAGCGTGGCAGCGGTCCACGAACGCTCTGAATTCATCGGGTGTTCCGTAGCGGCTGGTCGGGGCATACCAACCCGTCACCTGATATCCCCAGGAACCGTCGAAGGGGTGCTCCGTGATCGGCATCACCTCGATGTGGGTGAATCCCCTGTCCTTCACATACGGAATCAGTCGATCAGCGAGCTCGGCGTAGGTGAGCAACCGTGCCCCGGGCTTCATGTCCGCCGCAGGGACAGGCTGGCGTGGGGTTCCATCGGGTTGGATCCAGGGCTCGTCCGCTGAGGCGTGAATCCAGCTGCCCAGGTGCATTTCATACACCGAGATGGGCTGGTCGAGAGCATTGCTGCTGTCGCGCTTCTGCATCCAGGTCTGATCGGACCATTGGAATCCGTTCAGACGTGCCACGACGGAACTGTTGTCGGGGCGAACCTCGTGCTGGAAGCCGTAAGGATCAGCCTTCTGGTAGCAGTGACCGTCCTGGGTGCGGATTTCGTATTTGTAGAGATGTCCCTCCTCGAGTCCGGGGACAAACAGTTCCCAGATGCCTCCGACACGCTGCTGCATGGGGTGGTGACGGCCATCCCATGAGTTCAGATCACCAATGACCGAGACGGTGAGAGCGTTGGGAGCCCAGAGGCAGAACATCACACCGGTGATCCCGTCACGCTCGGTGAGGTGGGCACCCATCTTTTGCCAGATGTGGTGATGATTGCCTTCGGCGAACAGGTGGCGATCCATTTCGCCCATCCACTCACCACGGAAGGCCCAAGGGTCGTGCTGTTCATGCACGATTCCGCCACGCTCAACCTTGACCCGGTAGTGACACCCGGGGTCTTGACTGACCTGGGCCTCAAACACCCATGGGTGGTTCGGCGTGGTCATGGCGATCTCTTCGCCAGCCTGCAGCAGGGAGACCGATTGAGCTTCCGGCATCCACATCCGCACGGTCCATCCTTGATCCGAGGCTTGAGGACCAAGCACCGCAAACGGGTGGTCATGGCGACAACTCGCCAACCGTTCGCCGTCCTGCACCATCCAGTCGAGGACTGCGGCGACACCCATGGGAGACCTGAGAATTGGGCGCGATGTTAAGCCTGATTTACGAAACAGATCCGCTGTTGCTCAGACGAAGTCTCGGGAAATGTCGACGTTGGTGATCCGACCGCGTTCGTCGAAGATCACGAACAGGTTGGTTGTGGCCTTGCCGAAGCTGACAGCCACCAGCACGAGCTGTTGTTCGCCCCCCTGATGGGCGATCACGGCGTCTTTGACCTTGCGGAACCCCCCCGAGGTCCGGCTGAGCTTGGTCCATTTGCGTTCCAGGTCTCCGGGGGCCAGATCTTCCTGCAACTGCAGAGACATCTTGGATCGAGCTGCAACCCAGCGCCCTGCTGCCAGATCGCGGGCGAATTCGACGGCCGTTGTCTCGATCGGCTTGATCTGGTCAGTCCACTTCCAGGCCAGCAGCTTGCCGTCTTCATCCAGCACCATCAGCATCCCTTCGTCACCGGATGCCGTGGTCACGACAGCATCAATGGTTGTCGTGTTGTATCCAGGAATCACGCTGACAACCCGTGTTGCCTCGATGGCCATGCGTTGGTCCAGGCGTTCCTGGACGGTCTTCACATCAACACTGGCCTGAACCGGGGTGGCGAGAGCGTCATGCATGACGTCTCCCTGGCGGTTTTTGAGGGCGTCCAGAAGCAGTTCAGCCGCCGCTGTCGCTTGGGCCGGGCTGAGTTCAGTTCTGGTGAGGTCCTCTGCTGCTGCGGGATTGACCACCCCCATGGGGGCTGACATAGCAAGGGCCAGCAGGGCAGCGGAGAGCTTCAAGGCACAACCATCAGTCGAGCAGCAGTCTGCCGGAGTCAAAGGGGTTCAGCTGCAGCTTGGAGTCAGCAAGTTCCAGTGTCAGCGTCACCACACGATGCTCTGGGCTTGGTGCGCCGCAGGGCACGGCTTCGTGGCCAGGGTTGACGGCGATGGCAGGCCAAGCTGCTGCGGCAATCGAGAGCCTCAGCCGATCGCCGGAAGCAAGGGTCGCCTGCAGTGGTTGGAGGGTCACGCTGCGCCTGGCTGGCTGCAAGGCCTCCTCTCCTCGAACGCGCACCACTCCCGTGCTGAGTTGTTCAACGCTGTTGGCGTCTGCAGGCAGGCGGGACAGGCTGATGCAGAGATCAAAGCCGGGTTGGTCCGCTTCGGCGTTCAGCAGGAGTGACGGCTGACCCGACAGCAGAAGCTCCTCAACCAGGGGATCAGAGGTGAATGTCGCGACGTCGCTGCGTTGATCCACCGCCAAGCGATCCGCGGGGCCAGGGGTTGTCCCCAAGTGTCCACCGATGGCAGGGACCGGTCGCCAGGGGTCATGAACGATGACCACGCTGCCTTCCCCTTCCCCATTCGCCACGAGTCCACCGTCGCTTGGATCGATGCAGGCCAGTCCATGGCTGTGCAGTCCCCATGACGCCGGCCCGCTGGTGCCGGGTGCGGGGATTGCCTCCCACTGATGCTGGGTGATGTTCCAGAGCTGGTGACTGGGCTTCGGCTTCTGCGGGGGGCGATCCTGCAGATGCTGTTGGAAGAACTGCAGCATCAGCTGCTGGGTTTCAGGCCACCACTGCAGATGGGAGGCCGGCCCGATGTGCAGGCAAGGCTGCCCCCCGGCGGCCTGGCTGCGATGCCAGAGGTCCAAAAGGCCCACCAGATGCGGATCCCACCATCCACCGATCAACAGCATCGGCCGTTGAAGCCAGCTCGCCGGTGAGCGATGAACCGTCCACTGCTGATCATTGCGGGGGTCGCTTTGCAACCATCTCCAAGCCATGCCTTCGGGGTCATGACTCTCCAGCAGGGTTGGTCCGTCCCGCAAATAGCGGTTGTCTTCAAGGCTTCGGCGGATCTCCAGCCAGGCCGCCGCGTCTCCGCGTCGCTGGGCCTGAAGAGCGGCGAGCTGCAGCCCCCATCCCAGCCCCAGATGCCACCAGTGGGCACCGCCTTCACAACTCCAGTGACGGCGTTCGTCCAGGCCGGTCATGGCTGGGGCGGTGCAATCCGGTGGTGGCGCGGATTCCGTTGCCGTGAGCTGGGTTAGCCCCTGATAGGAAAACCCGTAGACCCCCAGGCGTCCATTGCATTCCGGCAGCTGCCGCACCCAGGCATGGGTGGCGGTGGTGTCGGCTGCTTCCTGACCAAACCCTCCGAAGCTGCCTCCTGACTCCCCCTGGCCTCTCACGTCCTGAATGACCACCAGGAATCCATGGGAAGCCCACCAGCGGGGATGGGCGTAGGTGACGGTTGAGGCGATGCGGTTCCCGTAGGGCTGCCGCATCAGCAGGGCGGGCCAGGGGCCTTCACCACTTGGGTGCCACAGACGTGACCGCAGCACAACTCCATCGGCAAGCGTCAGCGCTGCAGAGCGGCTGGAAACGACGCCCTTCTCAGCGCACATTGGGGCAATGCATCCCCACGACGTAGGTCACAAGGATCTCCGCATCCTGAAAGGTCAGGCTCTGGCTCTCAGCAACCTTGCGTGTCGCTTTTTTGGAGTAGGCGGATTTGCCGTCGGCATTCATCTGCCGGAATGAACGACACATCGCCTTTGCTTTTTCAGGGTTGCGTTTGACGCTGTTGAGCAAGTCCGAATCTGCGGCACCGACGGGTGAAGCTGATCCAGTGAGGACCAGAGCGACCAGAGCCGTGCGTAGGAGGTTCAAGCCCATAAACCACTCATACGCAGAATTGGACTGCAAGTCAGGGCTGCTGGGGTCAGTTCGACAGTTGCCTCGCGCGTCGGATCCAATCGCCAGCAACCCGTAGATCAACAACGGCAGGTCGTTTGGTTCCAAGGCTGCGCTCCAGCCTCCCGGTCTGGCGCACGAGACGTTCGGGGGTGCATGCCGCCAGAGCGGTGGGCGTGGCAATGCCCGCATGCATCAGCAGCGCGGCGTCCTGGGGAGGCAGATTCAAACTGCAAACCAAGTCGGCCAACCCCCGCAGCCGTTTCAGGTTTCGGGCTGAAGCCTGGCCACTGCGAGCAAGCTGGCTCAGCTCCAAATCCGTCAGATCACGGATGAGGGACCAGCGGTTGATGCCGGCTCGATCAAGCTCCTGTTTTTCTCTGCGGAACGACTGGGGGAGTTCCCCAATCGCGTCGTTGAAGCCCGGCATCAACGCAAGGTCTTGCTCACCTCACCCAGAATGACGGGGCGGCCCAAGCCATCGCCTGCCGTCTGGATTCCGCGCAGCCGCACCAGCACAGTGTTGCTGGAACGACCGGAGCCGCGCAGGTTGCCTTCCAACTGCTCCAGGGTGGCCTGAACGGTGTCTGGAGCCAGATCGGCGGGAACCTGCGCCACCACAAGGTCATTGCCGTTGTCGAACACGATCGGTGCCCGTACAGCACCTTCCACCACCACCGGTGGGGTGTAGCTCACGCCGAATGCCCAGCAGCTCACCGCGAGCAGCAGGGTGAAGCTGCTGACACCAACCAGTCGAAAACGGATCCCCCAATTGGTGAGGAAGGCAATGGCTGTCAGCGCTCCAAGCCCAAGCCCAGACCAACCCAGCCAGGGAGCGGCAGTAAGCAGCAGCTGATCGAAGGCCATGGGGTCTGGTGGACTGAAAACAGTCTCCTTATATTGCGCGAGATTCCGGGGTAGCCGCCGCGTCTGATGGGGAAAACGCGGCGCAGGGTCTGGTTGGTATCAACCGGTTTGGTTCTGATCGGGTCTGGAACAGCTGGCTTCATCGCCCTAGACCGTGCTGCCGAACGCATCTTGAGCCGTGTGCGCCCCGGATTGGAGCGCACGCTTTCAGGCCCTCTGGGCCACGACGTGGAAATTGGTCCTTATGAAGGTCTTCGCCCCCTGGGCTTGGGGATTGCCATTGGGCCGACTCGGATCTTGCCGTCGGCGGCGGATCGCTCTGAGCTGAGCCTTGCGGGGCTGGAGGTGAGCCTTGCTCCGCTGGCGAGTCTTCGGCGTCTGCAGCCGGTTCTGCAGATCACGGTGCACAAGCTGCGCGGCCAGTTGCAGGCCAATAAGACTGGTGGCTATTGGACCTTCGGACTACCGAGCGGCGACGGCCCCCTGCCGCGGCTTGGAGTGCAATACCGGTTGGCCGACCCTGCGCTGATTCGTTTCGGCCCTCAGCAGCAGACCCTTGAACTCCGCAGCCGGGGCGCAGTTCGGCTCGGGGAGGCCTTTTTCAGCACCGCATCGGAACTTCGCTGGGTTGAGCGTGAAGGGGTCCTGCGGTTGGACGGTCAAGGGCATTGGGATCGCCGCAGCTTCAGGCTTCGAACGCGGCTGGATCGGCTCAAGCTGAAACCATTGGCGGCCGTCATCGCCCCTGCTCAGGATCTGGACGCCTCAGGGACGTTGGCTGGAGATGTTCAGATCGGCTGGGCCGATGGCGCGTTGAACTGCCGAGGTGGGCTCAGCCTCAAGCGTCTCAAGCTTGCTGCGCTGAACAGCAATCGCCTCAGCTTCGCCTGCAAGGGCGATCAACTGACACTGGAGCCCGCAACACTGGGGTTCGGAGCTTTTGAGGCTCGGGCCTCAGGTTCTGTCGCCCTCAACAAGCGCTTTGATCTCCGTGCTGAGGTGCACAGCTCAGACCTCAGCTCTGCAAGCCAGGACCGGTTGAAGCTCAGGATCCAGGGCCCCTGGGCGGAGCCCCGGTGGAGTGCAGATGGTGAGATCCAGCTGCCTGAGGCCACAGGGCTCAACACAGCCCTGACGCTGGACGCTCAGTGGCGCACCCCCTGGTTGCAAGACCAGCAACCGTCTGTTGCCGTGGACAGACTCCGCCTCAGTGCCCCGGGACTGCGCTTCGGGCTGGCCGGGACGATTGGATCCCGATTGGATCTGCGCAGCACGGAGCTGCAGATCGATCCCCGCTTCTGGTCTGCGCTGCCGACCCTGCAGGCCGGACTGGGCCAAACCGCTCCGATCCTTGGAACCGTCGGCGTCAGTGGTGGGTTGGCGTCACCGGAGCTGAGCCTGAAGCTTGGCC
>ENA-OSEY01000133-OSEY01000133.1-marine-metagenome-genome-assembly--contig:-NODE-133-length-53124-cov-25.198974_pt1 | contig 53124 bp, 42 predicted proteins | sample MGYA00248465_ERZ534230 | MGnify/ENA primary metagenome ERZ534230 (study PRJEB26409, sample SAMN06344110) | marine metagenome | isolation source: Sea water from surface | place: Atlantic Ocean:Southern... | reverse complement strand
AGTGGGGTTGGTAGCTATCACGGCAAGTTTGGTTTTGATGCTTTTTCACATCAAAAAGCTGTTTTGAAGAGCAGTTCGCTTTCTCCTTTTAAGATAATGCTACCACCATACAACAACACCAAAGAGGCGTTAGCTAATCTGATAAAAAAATATTTCTAGCTATTTCATTTCTTAGGTCAACTATAATGTTTGCATATTTATCTGACCTATTATACGTTCTTATGGCTCTCCAGGCTTTTGATTTGTAAGTAAAATTATAATCATTCTTTGGGTAGCCGTTTTCTACAAGGTAAAATGCTACGCTCCCTATGACATCCTCCCAGCTAAATGGATCTTTTTTACCGTCGTTGTTATAGTCAATTGATAGCTTGTTGAAGCTGGAAGGTATAAACTGACCAAACCCAAATGCCCCAGCATAAGAGCCTTCAAGAGAAAAAGGGTCTATGTCATTTTCTGAGCAAAAAATTAAAAGCTCTGCTATCTCTTTGGTTGCCCAGCTAGACCTTTTGGGCATTTTCATTGCTTGTGTATATAAAGAATTAATTACTGAAAACTCTGAAACTTTTGAACCGTAGTTTGTTTCAACGCCAATAATTGCAACCAAGACTATTGGATCTATTTCGAACTCTCTTGCCACTTTTGAAAGCAGTGTTTTGTTTTTTTTGTAAAAACTTACGCCGCCATCAATTCTTTGTTTGTTAAAAAATATTTTTTTGTATTGTTCGTACGTTTTAATTTTTTCTGGCTTGTTGTTAAACCTTACAAGGACGCCCTCATCCACCTTAAGCCTCTTGTCTTCAAACGTGTTAAGTATATACTCTGTCGATGGGGTTGTTTTTTCTTTTGTATAAGAGACAACCTTTTTAACTATTTGTTCTTTGCCTGACCCTAATAGAGTTGTTGTATAAAATATAATGCTTAGTATGACTATAAGGTTTATTTTCATTTATATGGGCTTTCTTTTAAAAAATAAGTATGTACTTTTATTTATTGCTCTCCTTGCTGTTAGCTCTTCAGCTTGGGTTGTAAGGTTTCTACCTGAGCTCTCTGCAACAACAATAGCTTTTTGGAGAATGTTTCTCGCAAGCCTTATGGCTTTTGCTATATCTTACAAAACTATTCTTACTTTTGTTCCAAATAAAAAGGTTTTGCTTGCAGGAATATTTCTTGGTTTTCATTTTGCCTTGTTTTTTAGAAGTGTTCAGCTAACCTCCATAGCTGAAGCTGCTCTGCTTGGGACCATTGCTCCGGTTTTTACAGAGGTTTATTCTATTGTTTTCCAAAAAAAAGGTTTTTCGATTAAGGTCTTCTTTGGGCTGTCTCTTGCTCTTTTGGGTGCATACACGCTTATTAGCCAAAGCAGTTTTAGCGACACGAGTTCTCTTGGTAACCTACTGGCCGTTCTTTGTTCTATTGCAATGGCGGTTGTGCTTCTTGTTGGAAAAGATGTTAGGAAGAGCGTAGGCCTGTTTGAATATTCCCGCTGGTTGTTCTTGTATGCTGCTGCCTGTCTCTTTGCAATATCGCTTTATCAGGGGGTAAACGTATTATCTTTTGACTACCAGGATTTTGGATGGTTTGTTTTTCTTGCCGCCATACCTACAATGGTTGGCCATAATATTTTTTATTTTTTAGTTAAAACGTTAAGCGCTACCACTGTTGCAGCCGTTCCTCTTGGTGAGCCTGTTATTTCTTCTGTGGGGGCCTTTTTTTTGTTCGGCGAACCTGTTGGTCTGTTTGTTTTTTTGGGTGGATCAATTACGCTTTTAGGTGTTTATATAATAATACGAAACGATGTTTAAACTGCCATTGGAGCCTTAATGCTTTCCATTGGATTGTAGTCAACCAACCTGAAGTCTTTGGGGTTAGACTTTAAAACCTCTTCTATTGAATTAAATTTTGGAATTTGCAGGCTTGGTGGTTGCATGGGTTTGCGCTGAATTTGTTCTTTTACTTGTTCGAAGTGGTTGTTATAAATGTGGCAGTCTCCTCCCGTCCAAATAAAATCTCCGGGTTTTAAGTTTAAAATTTCAGAAAAAATACAAACCAAAAGACTGTAAGACGCAATGTTGAAAGGTACCCCTAAAAACATATCTGCACTTCTTTGATAGAGCTGACAGCTTAACTCTTCGTCTTGAACGTGAAACTGAAAAAGCGTATGACATGGCGGTAGGGCCATTTCATCGATCTTGTCTACATTCCATGCGCTTACTATGTGCCTTCTGCTGTTGGGGTTGTTTTTTAAGTCTAGGATTATTTTTCTTATTTGGTCTTCTCCGCCAACATCTCTCCCCCAAGATCTCCACTGTTTTCCATAAACAGGTCCTAACTCTTTTTGTGTTTCGTTGTTTAAATATCCAAGCTCTACGCCTTGCTTGTTTGCGTTGGCTGTCCAAATGGTTTTTTTGTCTACTATCTCATCTCTTTTTTTACCGAAATGTATTTCTGCCAACCTTCTTTCATCTGTGCTTCCCTCTAAAAACCAAAGCAGTTCGCTAACAACGCTTTTCCATGCTAGCTTTTTTGTTGTCACAGCCGGAAAGCTGTTTCTAAGATCAAAGCGCATCTGATATCCAAAAACGCCTCTTGTTCCTACGCCTGTTCTGTCATCTCTTTGTTTCCCGTTCTCAAGAATGTGTTCTAACGCTTTTATATATTGTTTCATTTTACCTTTTTCCAAATCTGGAATTCTACTTCTTCATGTTTTTCAAACCAGGTTTTTTTAAAAAGTTTTTCTATGCTTTTCAGAGACAAAAAGCCGTCGCAACCATACTCACCTGGGATTCGACTTAGATAAAACTCTTCGATTGTTTCAATTGTTTGCTCAATTATGTTGGGGCCACCAATTACCCAAATTGTTTTGTCGGCATTTTCTTTTTTAAGGGTTTTAAGTTCAGCATTAAGATCTCCACAAATATATTTATCTGCCCCGGGAAACTTTTCTTTTCTTGAGGTTGCCAAAATGTTTATTCTGTTTGGCAGCGGCCACGGCATCAGTGGATCTATCCATGTTTTTGAACCCATTACAACCACATTGTTTGTGGTGTTTTTTTTAAACCAACCTAGGTCTTTCTTGTTCTTTGGCCAAGGTATTGTCCCGTTTTTACTTACGCCGCCTTCATTGTCGCAAGCTAAAATTGCCTTAATCACTACTTTGGCCTACTCATCTTCTATTGGTTTTCCGTCTTTGTCAACTGTTCCTGCCGCTACCTGATATAAGCCATCAAAGTTAATGTATTTTTTTATAGCGCTGTTAGCCTGCTCTAAAGTAACATTTTTAACCATGTTTGGATAGCTATCAAGGTAGGTTAGATCATTATAAATGACCGCTGCATTTAGAATGCCTCCTGCCAAGCCTCCGGTTGTGTCAAAACCAACCTGGAAACCTCCAACAAGCGTTGACTTTGTAACATCTAGCTCTTTTTGTGTTATTCCTTCTTCCGCCCACTTTTTAATTTCCCTAAGTGTTGAGCTTTCTCCTTTCGAAAGAAGTTTTGGTGAAAAAGTACCTCCAACCATCCAATATCCGTCGTTGCCGTTTCCAAACCCGCTTAAAGACGAGTTGATCCCGTAAGTTAGGCCCTCTTTTACTCTAACTGTTTGCATCAGCCTAGCAGAAAAATTTCCTCCCAGCGTGTGTGTTGCTAAATAAAGAGGCAAATAGTCCGGGTGATATCTGTCTATTCCTAGCGCTGTTCCAACAACAAAGTCTGTGCTTGTTTTGTCTTGCATGGTTACATAAACCTTGCCAGAAGCTTTGGTTCCAAGACCTTTTTCCTCTTTGTTTTTAAGAGGAGACTGTTTCCAGCCTCTAAAGCTTTCTTTAATTAAGCTTTCCATTTCAGCGTGATCAACATCCCCAACAACAACCAAAACCATGGATCCGGTGCCATAATTTTCACTGTGATAAGCCTTTAGGCTCTCTGTGGTTAGTGTTTTTATCTGTTCTATTGCTTGATCGGGGCTTGTTGGTGAGTTTTGATGATTGGACCCGTAAAAAGCTTGCAGCATGCTGTTCATTGCGTTTCCTCTTGTGCTTTCTTTAGATCTTTTATATCCTGCTATTTGTCTTTTCTTTGCTTTTTCAAGCTCTTCTTCAGCAAAAAGCGGATTTTGTAGTTGATCGGCCAATAAACCTACAACCATGTTGGTGTCTTCAGATAAAAACTTCCCGCTGAAACCAACCCTTGCTTGACCGTTAAAAAAACTTAAACGCGCACCCGCAGATTCAAGCTTTTCGCTAATCTCAAACTTTGACATGTTTGTTGTTCCTTGGTCTAACATTGCCGCAACCATGTCTGCTGTTCTGTTGTTTTTTGTAGAATAAATATCTCCACCCAACATGCTTCCTCTCATAGTAACGACACCGGTTCCACGCTTAAGGGTTAAAAGCCTTATGCCTTTTACCGGTTCGGTGTCAATAATTTTTGAAGACAAAACCTCCTCTTCTGTGCTAAAGTTTTTTATTTTCATTGCTTCTAGTTGTTTAGCGCTTGTTGCGGTCTTTTTTCCCTGTCCGCCAGATCCAAGAGGAATGAAATATCCAACGGTGCTTAGATCTTCCAAAAAGTATTTGTTTACCACTCTTTTTATATCTTCTTTTGTTACTGCGCTAATTTTTTCACCGTATGTTGTATATAGGGTCCAGTCGCCGCTTGCTATTGCTTCGTTTAGTCCGCTTGCTATTGCATAACTGCCGTCCTGCGAAAACTTCATTGAAGCAATAAGTTGTGACTGCGCCTTTTTAACCTCTTCTTCTGTTACTCCATCTTTCTTAATTTTCTCGTATTCTTCGACGATCGCTTTTTCTACTGTTTTGTGCTCTACTTCCGGAGAAAGGTTTGCATAAACAGTAAACAGTCCTGGGTCTCTAAAGAGCGAATCCCAAATATAAACGCTTGTAGTTAGGCCCTTGTCCGTAATGTTTTTATAAAACCTGCTGTTTTTCCCTGACGAAAGTATTGATGATAAAACCATAAAAGCTGCTGCATCTGGGTCTGTTGCTGACGGTGATTTGTGCGCAACACCAACAATTCCCTGTTGTCCTGCTCTCTTAAGAGTAACGGTTCTAATTCCCTCTTGCTCTGGTTCAGTTGTATAAACCTCTGGAATTGGTTTCATGCTTTTTCTTATTTTACCGAAGTGTTTTTTTATCATTGCTAAGGCATCTGCTTCCGAAAAATCTCCAATAGCAATTGCTGTGGCGTTGTTTGGCCAATAAAAAGTATCATAAAACTCTCTCAATCTTTCTATGGAAACATTTTCAATGTCGGCCTTCCACCCTATTGTTGAATGATGATATGGGTGTGCCTGGTATGCTGTTGCCCAAATGTTTTCATCTAACACTCCCGAAGGGCTATTTTGTCCTCTTTCAAACTCATTTCTTACAACGGTCATTTCGGACTGCCTGTCTTCTTCTTTTATGTAGGCGTTTCTCATTCTATCTGCTTCAATTTCAATTAAAGTTTCAAGATGTTCGCTTGGCAGTACAGCAAAATAGTTTGTCCTGTCTAGCCATGTCGTAGCATTCATTCTTGCCCCAAGGGATTGAAGGGTTTGAAACACAGAATTTCCTTTTTTTGTGTTAAACTTTCTAGACCCCTTAAACATTAGGTGTTCTAAAAGGTGTGTGGATCCTGTATATCCAATGGCTTCGTTTCTTGATCCCACCTCATAAGTAACCATAAATGTGGCTACGGGCGCGGTATTGTCTTGCTTTAATAAAACTCTAAGGCCGTTCGATGTCATTGTATATTCCTTTATACCTCCGGACTCTTTAACAAACTCAAATCCATAAAATTTTTCTTGTGACATAACAGCTCCCATAAATAATAATGTTAAAATTAGTTTCTTCATTTTTTCTCCTTTAAGGTTTAACTATTTCCATGGAATGAACCGGGAAACGTTGGACATATAATCTATATATTCTTGCCCAAATATGCCAACAAGGTATTCTTCTTCTTTAATAACAATTTTAGACCACAACAAATACTGCAGCGGTACTAAAAAGAGCAATAAATATGAGCCCACCCACAAAGATGTGAGTATGTTGATATGAAAAATAACAACCGTATATATGGGGTGACGAATAAAAGAGTATATTCCTCTTGTGGATAATTTTTTTCCTCTGTTTTTGGGCGGCAAGCTAAATAGGGTCCAAACTAAAATAAAAAGCATTTCTAAAAGAATTAAAAAAAACAAGATATCAACCCACATATGTTCTGTTTCATATTTTTTAAGATTAAACGCTGCTTCATATCTAAGCGTTAAATAAATTAATAAAAGCGAGGCTATTAAACCTGGGGGACCTACGTTCCAAAGCCTTTTGTAGTGTTTTGGATTAAACCAGTTTTTTAAATCCAACATTAAACACGCGGTCCAAAAATTGCTGTTCCAACCCTTATTGATGTTGATCCTTCGCTAACTGCTATTAGATAGTCTCCGCTCATTCCCATTGAGAGTGTTTTCATTTTTACATTCTCCAGCTCATTAAGCTCATCGAAGAGTTTTTTTGTTTTTTGAAAAGACGTGGCTATTAGATCGACCTCTTTTGTGTTTGGGCCCATTGTCATTAAACCCTCAACCCTTATGCCTGACATATTAATACACTCTAAAATTTCTTTTTTGCTATTAAGACTAAATCCTGCCTTTGTGTTTTCTCCGCTACTATTAACTTGCAATAACACCCTTTGTGTTTTTCCTAAATCTTCTGCGGCCTTTGATATTTTTTGAGACAGTTTTAATGAATCTACAGAATCTATTATATCAAAAATTTTAACAGCTTTTTTTACCTTATTTGACTGTAGTCTTCCAATTAGTCTTTTTTCTGTTTTTTCTATGTTTTGTATTTTAGGAAACTTTTGTTCTGCTTCTTGAACCCTGTTTTCTCCGATTGATGTTGCCCCTGCGGCTATAGCTTCTTGAATTTCTTCTGGTGATCTGGTTTTAGTTACAACAACTATATTGATTTGAGGCTTATCTTCTAAGCTACTCTTTAAGGTCTGTAGGTTCTGTGTTATTGTTTTCATCTTCTTCTTCTTCAGACATAATTCTGGTGATTGACGAAACAAGCGTTCCTTCGCCTAGCTTAATTAGTTTAACGCCCTGAGTTGCTCTCCCAATTGATCTTATTTGGGCAACCGGAAGCCTAATTAAAACGCCCTGGTTTGTTATAATCATTAGGTCGTCTTTGTCTACAACCTCTTTTATGGTAACCATTTTTCCAACCTTGTCGGTTGTTTTCATGGTTAAAACGCCCTTACCGCCTCTTTTTTGAGCGCGATATTGTGAAATTTCAGTTCTCTTTCCAAAGCCCTTTTCAGTTGCAACAAGCACAGTGCCCTCTCTTTTGATTAACAACATACCAACCAATCTATCGTCTTCTGAGCTAAGCGTTATTCCCTTAACCCCCATTGTTTTCCTTCCACTTGCCCTTATTTGTTCTTCCGAAAACCTAATTGATTTTCCGTTTCTTGTTCCAAGAAGAATGTCGTTGTCTCCTGTTGAAACTCTTGCCTCAATTAATTTGTCTCCATCTCTGATTTCAACAGCATATATGCCTTTTTTTCTTGGGTTTGAATATGCAGAAAGTTTGGTTTTTTTAACCATACCCTTTTCAGTTGCCATCACAACATAATGATCTTCGTTAAATTCTTTAACGCTTATAAACGCACTAACCTTTTCATCTGGCTCACAACCAATAAGGTTAACAATTGCTCTACCTTTGGCCGCCCTACCCCCCTCTGGAATATCATAAACCTTGACCCAATAGCACTTTCCTTTGTCTGTAAAAAATAAAATGTAGCTGTGTGTATTTGCTACAAACAGGTGTTCCACAAAATCCTCTTCTCTTGATGAAGCTCCCTGAACTCCTCTTCCCCCTCTTCTTTGGCTTCTATAGGTGCTTAAGCTTGTTCTTTTTATGTAGCCGTTATGTGTAATAGTTAAAACCATTTCCTCTTCGGCTATCATATCTTCAATACTGAGGCTAGTAAAGTCTTCTATAATTTCTGTTCGTCTTTCTTCTCCATACTTTTCTTTTATTTCTAAAAGCTCTTCTTTAATAATTGACATTCTTTTTGATTCGCTTTCTAAAATGCCCTTTAGCTCTGCGATGTACTGTATTACATCTTTATATTCGCTAATAATTTTATCTGTTTCTAAGCCTGTTAACCTTTGAAGTCTCATGTCTAAAATAGCCTGTGCCTGAATTTCTGATAAACCAAAACCATCCATTAAAGATTGTCTTGCTGTTTGGGGGTCTTTACTTTTTTTAATCGTTTCAACAATCTTGTCTATATTTTTTAGGGCAATTTTAAGACCTTCTAAAATGTGTGCCCTAGCTTCTGCTTTTTTTAGATCAAACTCTGTCCTTTTTACTACAACATCCAGCCTAAAAGATATAAACACCTCTAAAAGTTCTTTTAAAGACATTACTTTTGGTGTTCCGTCAACCAGAGCAAGTAAAATTATTCCAAAGGTATCCTGGAGCTGAGTTTGTTTATACAGCTGGTTTAATACCACCTCTGGTACTGCATCTCTTTTAGTTTCAATTACCACTCTCATTCCGTCTTTGTCTGACTCGTCTCTAAGTTCGGCAATTCCTTCAATTTTTTTATCTCTTGCTAGCTCTGCAATTTTTTCTATTAGGTTTGCTTTATTAACCTGATATGGAAGCTCTGTTATTATTAAAGAATCTCTTCCTCTGTTTGAAGGTTCTACGTGTGCCCTTCCCTGCATAACAACCTTTCCTCTTCCTGTTTCATATGCGTCTTGAATTCCTTTAATTCCAAGCGCTTTTCCTGCTGTAGGAAAGTCTGGACCTTTAATATGTTTCATTAAATCTTTTGTTTCACACTCAGGGTTGTCCATTAGCTCAACAAGACCTCCTACCAATTCAGAAAGATTGTGTGGCGGAATTTTTGTTGCCATACCAACGGCTATACCTTCTGATCCGTTTACTAGTAAGTTTGGATAAACGGCTGGTAAAACTGCTGGTTCTTTTAAGGTTTCATCAAAATTTGTTGTCCATGGTATTGTTTCTTTTTCAATATCTCTTAAAAGCTCGCTTCCAATTCTAGACATTCTAGACTCTGTATATCTCATTGCGGCGGCTCTATCGCCATCAACAGATCCAAAGTTTCCTTGACCTTGCACCAGTTCGTGTCTCATTGAAAACTCTTGTGCCATTCTTACAAGGGCATCATATATAGAGCTGTCTCCGTGTGGGTGATATTTACCTAAAACCTCTCCCACCACTCTGGCAGATTTTTTATAGGGTCTGTTCCACATAGCAGACATTTCACTCATGCTAAATAAAATTCTTCTATGTACAGGTTTTAGTCCATCTCTTGCGTCGGGAAGCGCTCTCGACATAATGACAGACATTGAATAGTTTAAATAGCTTTCTTCAAGCTCTTTTACTAACTGCTTATCTAATATATTATCTCTTCCTAAATCCATTTTAAATGTCTATGTTGGTTGCGAACTTTGCTCTCTCTGTTATAAACTTTCTTCTGTGTTCTACTTCTGACCCCATTAATTCTCTAAACCTTACGTTCGTTTCCTCTTCCATAATGTGATCAACTGTTACCTGAATTAGGGTTCTAGTTTCTGCGTTCATTGTTGTTTCCCAAAGCTGTTCTGCGTTCATCTCTCCTAACCCTTTATACCTTTGAATATCAATTTTTGTTTTATTTTCTGACTCTAGCCTTCTTAAAATATTATCTCTTTCTTCATCAGTATATGCATATCTTTCTTTTTTACCCTGTTTTAATTTATATAGAGGTGGCATTGCCATATATAAATAACCGCCCTGAACAAGGCTCTTCATTTTTCTCCAAAAAAACGTTAATAATAAAGTTCTTATGTGACTACCGTCCACATCGGCGTCTGTCATAATTACTATTTTATGATATCTTAATTTTTCAGGATTAAAGCTATTAGGATCATCTTCGTCTTCACCAAAACCACACCCCAGCGCTGTTATCATGGATTGAATTTCATTATTAGCTAGAAGTTTGTCCTCCCTTGCTTTTTCAGAATTAATTACTTTTCCTCGCAAAGGTAAAATAGCTTGAGTTCTTCTATCTCTTCCTTGTTTAGCTGTTCCTCCCGCGGAGTCTCCCTCAACAAGAAACAATTCACACTGCATAGGATCTTTGTTTGAACAATCTGCTAATTTTCCTGGAAGGGTAGTTGATCCTAGTCCTGATTTTTTTCTTACTAATTCCCTCGCTTTTTTAGCGGCTATTCTTGCTCTTGCAGCTTCTGCCGCCTTTTCAATAATTCTTTTTCCTACTTTTGGATTTTGTTCTAAAAAGGCTTGTATGCCATCATATACTACATTGTCTACTAGTCCCTTTACCTCGCCATTACCCAACTTTGTCTTAGTTTGTCCTTCAAATTGGGGTTCTTGAACTTTAACAGAAATAACAACAGTTAAACCTTCTCTAAAATCATCTCCAGACAACGAAAATTTTTCATTCTTTTTTGTTTTTATTAAATCGTTTTTATTTGCATAACTGTTTAATGCTCTAGTAAGTGCTGATCTAAAACCAGATAAGTGTGTTCCGCCCTCAATTGTATTTATATTGTTTACAAAGGAAAAAATATTACTATTGTAATTTGTGCTATATCTCAAGGCTAGATCAACAGGAACCTCTATATCTTCCTTGCTTACCACAATAACTTCATCGTGAATTAAATCTTCATTACCGTCCAAATATTTAACAAAGTCTGACAATCCCCCTGGAAAACAATATTCTGTTTCTGTTTCTTCTGGTTCATTAACCAATTTTATTGACAGGTTTTTGTTAAGATAAGCTAATTCTTTTAACCTTCCTTTTATAACCTCTTCCTCAAAACCTTTGTGTGAAAAAACTGTCTCATCCGGTTTAAACGAAACAATGGTTCCTGTTTTATCGCTTTTACCAATTTTTTCAACATCAGTAGTAGGCTGACCTATTTTATATTCCTGTTTATAATGAAACCCATCTCTATGGACTTCTGCAACCAAGCTTTCTGAAAGAGCATTAACCACAGATACTCCAACACCGTGCAGTCCACCAGAAACCTTATAGGTGTTTTTATCAAACTTACCTCCAGCATGTAACACAGTCATAACCACCTCCAGTGCTGGCTTTCCTTCAGTTTTATGAATTTCTACTGGAATTCCTCTTCCATTGTCTTCAATAGAAATAAATCCGTCATTTTTTATGGTTACAATGATAGAAGTACAAAAACCAGCTAAAGCTTCATCTATACTGTTATCTACAACCTCACTAACTAGATGGTGATATCCTCTCTTACCAACATCTCCAATATACATAGCCGGTCTTTTTCTTACAGCCTCTAATCCTTTTAAAACGGATATTTTATCTGCGCCATAATTATTTTTACTCATTTATCCTCACTGGCATTAACAAAATTGTTGTTTGTTGATCTTCTACATTAGGTAAAAATAAAGTTGCTGATAAAGAATCTTTAAAAGAAAAAATAACTTCATCATTTGGATATTTAGAAACTGCTTCTTTTAAATAAATAGCGTTAAATCCAATTGAAATTTCATCTCCTGCATATTTTGCTGTTTTTAAGGGGGCAATCACAGTTTTACTTTCAGGTTGATTAACACTTTTGAAATATACTTTACCTTCTGTTAAGTGTAATGATATCTGGTTAGTGTTCTTATTGGTAGCAATAGATGCAGCTCTTATATTATTTAACATCTCAGTCTTTTTTGCTGTAAGCCTCAAAGGGTTTTCTTCAGGAATTACTGCATTATAGTTTGGATATTTTTCATCTATAATTTTTGAATAAAAAACATCTTTATTATTATTAGTAAAAATATAATTACCGCTTATTATAAGATTTGTCTCTGACTGTCCCTCTAAAAAAGTACTTAATATTGATAAAAACTTTTTAGGTATAATATAAGATCCTCTAATATTTGTAGTATTTTGCTTTGAAATTTTTACTAAGCGGTGACCGTCTGTTGCTACAAAATCAACAAAATCTTCCAAAAAATTAAAACATGCTCCGTTTAGCGCCGGTTTAGTAGGCTCACTGTTAATTGCATACATCAAAGATGATATAATTTCTTTCAAGCTGATTGTTTCAATACAAAATAAATTATCGTGTTTGTTTTCAGGAACCTCAGGATACTCTTGAAAGGGTACAGTTGATATATCAAATGATGTCCCTGACTCTGATTTTATATTTATATGAGGACCTGAAACCTCAATATCTACCCTTCCATCGTCTAAAACACCTATAATATCGTTCATTTCAGATGTAGGAAATAAACATTCACCATCTGAATTTACTGACGCATTAATATGTGTTTTAACTCCAACTTCAAGATCTGTAGAATGAAGAAGTACGCCGGCAGGAGATGATGAAATATAAGTATAGTTAACTAAAGGATTTTGGGATTTTAACTGGGTTGTTTTTGATAGTTTTGAAAAAGCTTGATGGAGTTCTTTTTTTGTGGTTGATATATTCATAATTAACCTTCAATATTATAATAATAATGCTTTGAGTACAAGATTAAATTGGTATATATATTTATAGAATATTTATATATAAAAATAAGTAATATTATTATATATGTGAGTTTGTGGAAAAAGCTATTAATTCACCATTTTTCAGAGGAGAGATAAAATAATATTATACCTTAAATATTCGTTGATAACCTGTTGAGTATATGTGGAGAAGTTAATATTGTAAAACAATATTAATTAGCTTGAGATTTGTGGATAAGTCAGTGGATTTCTTTTTATGTAAAATTGTGATTTTATTTTTTGTATCCACGCCTGATACCAGTCAGATTTTTTCTTGTTTAAGGTCATTTCTTCAAGCTCTAACCAATTAGATTCTAAAGTAGGAGGTCCACCCTCTTTGATTTCATCGACCCATATTAAATGATATCCAAAATCAGTTGCAATTGGATTACTTACAGTCTTTTTTGTTATTGTTGAAATTTCTTTTTTTAGTTCTGGTACCTGATAATAATCAAGATCAATCATACCTAAAAAACCACCATTTGTATTACTGGTTTCGTCGTCTGAAAAATCTGCAGCAGCCATATAAAAATCGTCATAATTCTTTATGTTATTTTTTATATTATTTATAGTATCATAAGTTTTTTTCTTATCTGATTCTGTTGTTTCTGTTCTTATTAAAATATGTCTAGCCAACACTTTTTCTCCAGTCCTCTCTAAAACTTCAATTAGATGATATCCATACTGTGTTTTTACAGGTTCTGTTAAAATATTTTTTTCGACAGTAAATACAACACGATCAAATTCTTGTACAAAAGTTCCTCTTGGTACATAACCTAAATTACCGCCTTGATTTTTAGACCCTGGATCTGCGGAATAAGTTTTTGCTGCGTCTGCAAAACTTAATTCTTGGTTTAAAATCTTATTTCTTATTTCTTCTGCTTTATTAAGTGAGTTCTTTATTGATTCTTCTGAAGGTTTTATTTCTAAGAGTATATGATGTGTTTTATAAAGAGTGGGGAATGATGGAATACTATCTTTATAAGTGTTAAAAAAATCTATTACATCCCCTCGAGAAACACTAATAGAAGCAGTAAGTGATGATGTGTATTTTTCTGCTAATAGCTTTCCCCTCATATCATCCCTGTAAGATCTTTTAAAATCTGAAATTTTCTTTCCAAGAGCTGCTTCAGCGAGTTCCTTACTACCACTTTGTGCAATTATGTTATCTACCTGTTGGTTTAATGCCTTGTCTATATCTTTATCTAAAATTTCTACCGAGTCTTGTTCTGCCATTTCAATAATTAATAATTGTTCCACCATGCTTTCTCGTGAGGTTTCTAAAATTTTTTTATATGCGGTGGGATTTGTGTTTGGGTTTATTTGTTGTTGAGCCGCTACAGCATTTGCAGCCAAGACTACATCGCTCATTAATACAATTTTATTTTCTACAACAGAAGCAACCCTATCGAGGAGGATTTCTTGTTGTGCCTCTAAAAAGGAGATAAATGCAATAATATATATAAAATAATTCATTTTATTTGTTTCACGTGAAACGGGCGCTTTAAATATACTAATAAAATTGAAATATCCGATGGCCTAATCCCATTAATTCTTTGTGCCTGTCCAACAGTTTGTGGCTTTATATTTATAAATTTCTCTCTGCTTTCGTTAGAAAGGCTCTTAATGTTGTTATAGTCAAATTTTTCTGGAATAATCATATCTTCATACACTTTAATTTTATCAATTTCATCTTTTTGTCTATTTATATAACCACTGTATTTAATAATTGTTTCCGCTTCAAATAGTATTTCTTCTTCCATGTGGTCTGTGAGCACATTTTTGTTTTCTTCATTAGCTATTTTCATATCTGATATAGAAACCTTTGGCCTTTTGAGAACATTTGACATACGAGTAGGCTCTTTAATTATCTTTTCATCTAATTCTTCCAGCCTGCTATTAATTTTTTCAGGGTATATGTTATTGTTTTCAAGATATTTAACCAGGTTTGTAGTTTTTTCTATTTTTTCGCTCAGCTTTTCTACAGTTTTCTCGTCGAGAAGATTATATTCTTTTGTTTTTTTTAGCAATCTTTGATCTGCATTAGAAGATCTTAGTTGAAGCCTATACTCAGCTCGCGATGTAAACATTCTGTACGGCTCATTGGTATCTTTCAAAATTAGATCATCAATTAAAACCCCTATATAAGCATCGTCTCTTTTTAAAATTAATGGATTTTCATCCAAAATAAAGCAAGAGGCATTTATACCGGCTATAATGCCTTGTGAGGAAGCTTCTTCATATCCAGAGGTACCATTTATTTGTCCTGCCATAAATAAACCAGATATAGCTTTGCTTTCGAGGGTATTCTTTAATTGAGAAGGATAAAAAAAGTCATATTCAATTGCATATCCTGGTCTTATGAATTCTACATCTTCTAAACCGCTAACAGTTTTTAATGATTTTAGCTGAATTTTTTCTTCAAGACTGGTTGAAAAGCCATTTACATATATTTGTTCAGACATTGTCCACTCTGGCTCAAGTTGTAAAACATGAGAAGGGTTTTGATTAAATTTATATACTTTGTCTTCAATTGAAGGACAGTACCTAGGTCCAGTTGCCATTTTTTCTCCAGAATACATAGCTGATGACGAAAGATTGTCCAGAATAATTTTGTGTGTGTTTTTGTTGGTTCTAAAAGAAAAACAAGGTTCGTCTTTTGGAGAAAAGTTTTTTGTTCTATAAGAAAGAGGGGAGGGCTTTTCATCGCCATATCCAGCTTCACCTTTTTTCCAATTAACAGAAGATCTTTTTATTCTTGGGGGAGTTCCAGTTTTTAGTCTCCCGTTTTTAAGACCGAGACTGTTTAAGTTTTCTGTAACCCCTTCAGCTCTTTTTTCTCCATACCTTCCTGCATTAATTTGTTCAGATCCAATATGAATTAACCCGTTTAAAAATGTTCCACAGGTCAGAACTGCCGCACTACAAACAACCTCGGATCCATCTTTTAAAAAAACACCACAGATAGAGTCTTTTTTTATGTTTAAAGACACAACCTCTCCCTCTAAGACATCAAGGCCTTGTTCTTTTATATATTTTTGTGCAATTTTTTCGTATAATTTTTTGTCAATTTGTGATCTAGGAGACCAAACAGACCTTCCTTTTGATTTATTAAGAGTTTTGCTTTGTAGGGTAGACAGGTCTGCAAAAAAACCCATTATTCCACCCAAAACATCAACCTCTTTTACCATTTGTCCTTTTGCAAGCCCTCCAACAGCTGGGTTGCATGACGTTCTTCCAACAGATTTTTTATCCATCGAAACTAAAAGAGTTTTGACGCCCCTTTTGTGTGCAATTAAGGCCGCTTCAATCCCTGCGTGTCCACCTCCAACAACCACTAAATCATATTTATTTTGTGTGCGTTTCACGTGAAACTATTTTCCCACGCAAAAAGATGAAAAAACAACATCGAGCACATCATCTTTTGTTGTTTTTTCTGTTATACTATCGAGGCAACCTATAGATCTATTGATATCTTCTATTAAAAGTTCTATAGAGTCTCCGGCTAACAGAAGCATGCGAGCTTCTTTTATATGTTTTAGCGCACCTTTTATTGCATTACACTGTCTTTTTGATATTATAAGAGTATCTGTTTGGATTTTACTGCCAATCAAACTATTATAAACAGTTTCTTTTAGTTTTTTAATACCATCTCCTGTTTTAGCAGAAATAGAAATATCATATTTTTCATCCGGAGTTTTAATATCTGACTTATTAAAAACATGAATATGTTTAGTGTCTCCAAATGAGAGATCTTTATCATTTAAAACAACAACCAAATCAGCATCTTTCGCCTCGACAAAAGATCTTTCAACACCAATTTTTTCTACATCATCGCCCGAGTCTCTAATTCCTGCCGTATCTTTTAACAATATAGGCAAACCACTGATATTTATATTTTTTTCAATAACATCTCTTGTTGTTCCTTCAACGCTTGTAACAATTGATTGGTTTTTGTTAACAAGGCGGTTAAACAGGGTTGATTTTCCTGCATTTGGAGGGCCTAGTATCACAACGGATGCGCCAGATTGGAACATTTTGGTTTCTTCAAAACAACGGATACAATCATTTAGCTTTTTAGACACCCCTAAAATTGTCTCTCCTGATTGTTTTAAAAGGTTTGGTTGTAGATCCTCTTCAGATATATCAAGATTAAATTCAAGGCTTGCAACAATAGATATTAGGGAAGACTTAATGGAGTGTATTTCTTTTGATAGACCGCCCTTAAGATTTTTAACTCCCGCTTTTACACCGGTCAATGACAGAGAGTGGATTATTGAAGCAACAGACTCTGCCTCCGATAGGTCCAGCTTACCATTTAAAAAAGCAGTTTTTGTGAATTCGCCGGCCTCTGCCAGCCTTGAACCGGCATCAACAGAAAGATCAATTATCCTTGAAATGATTTTAGGGTTTCCGTGGCATGATATCTCAACGAGATTTTCACCAGTATATGAGTTTGGGCCAACATAGCTTGTAATTACAGCCTCATCGAAGACTTCGCCATCTCTGTCAACAAGGAAACAAACTTTTGAAAGGGGCGTTTTTTCGTCAAAAGGGCTGTCTTTTACAAACGTAGAAATGTTTTTTATTGCACCTTTTCCTGAAATCCTAACTACAGCAATACCACTAACACCAGGAGGGGTTGAGCAAGCAACAATAGTCATAGCTAGTGTGCCACAGGGTCTTGTGTGGTTTCGCTGTTTATTATTTTTTGCTGAACGATTTGCATTATATTAAAGCATAAATAATATAGGTTTAATCCAGAAGGAAAAGCATAGAACAAGAAAAACATCATTCCAGGAAACATATATTTCATCATTTGCTGAGTTGCTTCTTGTGCAGGATCTCCCCCTGCAGGCTGTGTTGCAGAACTAAGCTTCATTGTATAATACATAGAAAAAGACATTAGAAATGGTAGTACATTAATAGGAATTCCACCGACAACAAAAAGGGTGTCTGCTGCGGAAAGATCATTAATCCACAAAACAAAAGACTCTCCTCTAAACTCAATGGTATTTCTAAACACCATAAAAACCGACATTAAAACCGGCATTTGAATTAAAAGGGGCAAACAGCCAGCCAAAGGATTTATTTTGTTTTCCTGAAAAAGCGCTGCCATTTTTTGTTGTTGCAATGTTGGGTTGTTTTTGTATTTTATTTTAATTTGATTCATCAGCGGAGATATTTCTTGCATTTTCTTCGAGGACCTAAGCTGTTTAGCCATCAAGGGATATGTAACAAGCTTGATTAAAATTGCAAAAAGCACAACAACAACGCCATAGTTAGGAATAAAACTATAAAGAGCTATCATAATACTATAAACAAGCCAAGATACAGAAGAGAGCCACTGCCAGCCTAGAATTTTTTCTTCAAGCCCAACACCAAGATTCTCAACGCTAGAATAGTCAAGGGGACCGAGATACAGTTTGTTTTTTTCAAGGTTTATGTCTTGGGTGATGCTAATATCAACCCCCGCTCTTAAAGGAGTTGGGTATTTTGTTATTTCAACAAAATCTGATTTTTGAGGAACAAAAAAGAGCCCAAAATATTTTGTTCTGTACCCGGCAAAGTCTGCTTGCCCAACATATCTCTTCTCTTCAGCGTCAATGTTGCTGCTACTCGATGATCCAAAAAAGCCCGCAGCCCCAACCCGAAAAGATTCTATGCTACCAACTTGGCTTATTAAACCCTCCATAAACATTGCATCTTGGGTCCCTTCGTGTTCTGGTAGGCCGCCAACCCAAGATAGCGTGTATTTTTCGTCTAAAGAAACACCCTTCAAGCTTCTCAATGAGGTTGAAATATCTATTTCATAGGAGTCAAAGTAAAAAGACAACTCTTTTGTAACCTGGCTACCAAGGTGTTCCGTGGTGAATAAAAAAGAAACTTCAGGGCTTGTTTCAGAAAGATTAGCTGAACCACCAGAAACCAAACTCCAGTTTTTATCTAAAGAAATGACCTCACCAGACTGGTTTACAAAACTTACAACTAGGTTGTTGGAGTTGTAGCCGTCAATTAGGTTTAAAGAACTCTCTGATTTTTTAAGGTGTTTTGTGAGCGTATAAGAAGTAATCGAGCCACCGCCAACGTTGCTTATTTCAGCAATATAGTTTTTACCCTTAACAATAAATGTCTGCTCTTCAACGACCGGGTTTTCTAGAACAGTTTTAACAGGGTCATCGAGAGTTTGTTCTGAATATTTTTCTACTAAAGATGTGTCGGGAGTAACTACATCCTCCTTGCTCTTTTCAGATGGAGAAATTAGCTCAAGATAGCTTGGCCACAATAATAAAATTGCACCGATTAGAATGAAACCAGTGAGAGTTTTGCGATCCATTTTATGAAGAAACGGTAAGACGCTTACGACCTTTTTTCATGCGAGAAGACAAAACCTTCTTACCACCAACGGTCGATTTTCTTTTCATAAAACCGTGTTTATTTTTCCTTTTTCTGTTACTAGGCTGATAAGTTCTTTTCATAATAACGTATTGCCGAAATATAGTCCAATAAAACTATTTGTAAAACAAATAAAAGATGCTAAGAGCTGTAAAAATCTCTATGCAACAAGCAAAAAAGGGTGTAAAGTAAATAATGCATATATAAAAATATGTTAATAACATGTGGATAACTAATGGACTATAAAGAAATTTGGAATAAAACAGACGAGGATTTGAAAAGCAGCCTGCCCGCTCATGCCTATGAAGCGTGGATAGAGACACTTTCTCCGATTGGAATCACCAACGACATTTTTATTGTTGAGGCACCAAACCAATTCGCCTACGACTGGATTATCAACAATTATCAGGACATTATTTCTTCATCTTTAAAGGAGGTAGACGAAAAACTCCAGCTCAAGATCTCTATTGCGCCCCAGTCTGAACAGAGCGTTACTTCTGTTGAACTAGACAGCGAAGAAACAACAAAACAAAGCAATGCAGGAAAAAGAAACAACATAAACCCATCAAACATTTTTTCTTCTTTTATTGAGGGACCAAACAACGTTTTTGCGAAAAACGCCGCAAACAAGGTAGCGAGCACTCCCGGATCTGCAGATTTTAACCCATTAATTATATATGGTGGGGTGGGACTAGGAAAAACCCACCTTTTGCATTCGATAGCTAACGAGTTGATAGGCTCAAAAAAAGAACTAAACGTAGTTTTAGCATCGTCTGAAAAATTTACAAACGACTTTATTGCAAGTATTCAGGAAAACAAAACACTCGACTTTTCAAAGGTATATAGAAATGCCGATGTATTGTTAATTGATGATATACAGTTTTTTCAGGGCAAAGAGCAAACCCAAGAACAGTTCTTTCACACTTTTAACGAACTATATACAAACGGAAAACAAATTGTAATGACGGCAGACAGATATCCAGGAGAGATGGTTGGCCTTCAAGACAGGCTGTTATCAAGGTTTGAATCCGGGTTACACGCGGATATTCAGCCACCAGACTTTGAGACAAGGGTTGCAATACTATCAACCAAAGCAAAACAAAACAACATGCAGATCGAGGGTAGACATCTTGAAAAAATAGCTTCGCACGTTAGAACAAACATTAGAGACCTAGAAAGCTGTGTGACAAAAATATTTGCGCACGCAACACTTTCTGGAGATAAAATTAATGAAGCTCTCGTTGAGTCTATAATTAGAGAAAGGCTTGGGGATCAGGGCTATGGACAGGTTAATATGCAAGATGTGGTTAGTGGGGTTTGTAGTATTTTTTCTGTTTCCCAGGAAGAGATGGTTGGTCAGTCAAGAAGAAAAAATATTGCTGAAGCCAGACAGGTTGCTGCCTATTTAGCAAGAGAGGTTTTAGATATGCCTTTAAGTGAAATAGGGGTTCACTTGGGCGGGAGAGACCACACAACCATTATGCATGCACATAAAAAGGTCTCAGAACTATTAAAAAATGACGATAAATTTAAAAGAAGAGTAGATATTATTTATAACGAGCTAAATCTTAGCTAAAGGAAGAAAAATGGCAAAAGGAACAGTGAACAAAGTAACGCTAATAGGAAGACTCGGACAAGATCCAGAAATAAGATTTACTGGAGACGGAGCAGCAGTGGCAAGTTTCAGCGTTGCTACTAATGAATCTTGGAAAGGTAAAGACGGAGAAACGCAAGAAAGAACTGAGTGGACAAAAGTAACCGTTTTTGGTAATACAGCAGAAAAATACATCCAACCTTATGTAAAAAAGGGAACCCTGGTATATATTGAGGGGTCTTTAAAAACAGACAAGTGGCAAGATAAAGATGGAAACGAAAGGTTTTCAACCGGAGTCGTGGCAAACAATTTTGGAGGTGTACAAATTTTAGGAGGTGGAGACAACAATCTTGATTCCTCTTCTGGAATGAACCAAGAGCCCGTTAAAAAGGAAAACCTAGATCAAACGATAGAAGACGACGACCTACCTTTCTAGAGCAATGAAAAAGCCTCATCCAAGAAGCTGGCTTATTAGATATGTAATTGGAGTTTTTTCACTTTTACTTTGTAGCGTTCTAACGAAGTTTTCTGTTGAAGGTAAAGAGAATTTACCACAAAGAGGACCATATATATTAGCGCCAAACCACATTGACGATGTTGATCCAGCACCAATAACCGCCGCAGTAATTAAACCCATTACATACCTTATGGCAGAAGACCAGGCAAAGCTTCCTTGGTACAAGGCTTGGGGTCCGTGGTCTTACGGTGTTTTGTTGGTAAACAGATCCAACCTCCAAATTTCGACGATAAAAAACATTCAAAAGCAAATACAAAAAAAAGAAAGAATTTGTATTTTTCCAGAGGGAACCATTAAGGGCGAGGGCCTGAAAAAAGGAAAAAAAGGAGTTGCGTATTTTGCAGTTAAAAACGAAATACCAATAATTCCTACAGCTGTTATTGGAACCAAGGGGATTCTGGGAAAAATAAAACTAGCAAAAAGAGAAAGCGTGAAGGTTGTTTTTGGAAGCCCTATATTAACTAGTGGCGGAGATAATATTGACGATATAACCGCTAAAATAATGCAGGAAATTAAAAAATTATTACCTGAAGACTATTAAAAGAGAGAGATATAATGAACATAGAACTATTGACAACAGTGTTAAAGATTGTAATTTCAACAGCTTTGATCTATGTGTGGGTTGTAAGATATGATAACATAATTTCAGAGTTTAGAAAAGACTATAATTATCCCGACTGGCTGAGAGACCTTACTGGAATTACCAAGCTATCTTGTGCGGTAATGTTGTTAAGCGCAAACACAGAGCTAAGCAACTTGGGGTTAAAAGGAATTATAACATTAATGGCGTTTGCAATACTAACACACATTAGGGTGAAGAGCAGCTTCAGAAAAGCTATTCCTTCAGTAGCTTTAATGTCACTTTGTCTGGCGCTGCTTTATTTTGGTTAGTTGTTCACAAAAACAACTTTACCAACAACTCCTCGCTTAGCGATTCGTTCAATTGCATCAATTGACTTCGCCATAGGTATGGTTTCGGATATAAAGGGAGTTAGTTTTCCCGAGCTTAGAAGATCACCAATTTCTTTTATATTTTGAGCGCTTTGTTTTGGTTCTTCTTGTTGAAACCTTCCAATGAAAACGCCGGAAACAGCACAACCCTTTAATAGCATTAGGTTTGTAGGAAACGATGGAATTTTTCCTGCAGCAAAACCAACAACGAGGTATGTACCTCCCCAACCAATAGACCTTAAAGCAGGCTCTGCAAAACAGTCGCCTATTGGATCATAAATAATTGAAAAACCACCACGCGTACTTTTTGATTTTAATTCTTTTGTAAATATTTTTTGACCCTCTTGGTCTAGTTTTTCCTTTCCATAAACAACAACATCGTCAACACCATAACGCTTGCAAACGTCAGCCTTTTCTTTGGTAGACACAGCAACAACAACCCTTGCACCAAATGACTTTGCAATATCAACAGCGGCCAAACCAACGCCGCCTGATGCACCCAACACCAAAACCTCATCATCCTTGGTTATTTTTGCCCTTTGAACTAGAGCGTGATAGCTTGTACCATAAACCATAAACACACCAGCCGCAACAGGGTGCGGAAAGTTGTCAGGAATTGAGAACGCGAGAGCTTCAGACAACACAATTTTTTCTGCAAAGGCGCCAAAACCTTTGAAGAAAGCAACGTTATCACCAACCTTGTGTGTTTTGACACCCTCTCCAACAGACGAAACAATACCAGCGCCCTCATGTCCTGGCGAGAAGGGTCTTTCTGGTCGAAACTGGTAAAGGCCCTGTACAATAAGATTATCTGGATAGTTTAGCCCAGCTGCTTTTACATCAATGACAATTTCTCCAGGACCTGCAACAGGATCAGCAACCTCTTCCCAAACCAAATCTGAAACCGGAGCAAATTTTTTACAGACAACAGCTTTCATAAACCCTCCTAGTGTTTAAACACCCTAAAGCCAGTAAAGGCCATAGCAATTTTATTTTTGTTACATGACTCAACAACCTCTTTATCTCTTATAGATCCGCCCGGCTGAATTATGGCAGCAATGTTGTATTGAGCCATCTTTTCTATTGAGTCTTTAAAGGGGAAAAAAGCATCAGAAGCAACAATACAGCCCTTAGGAATTTTTGTTTTTTCAAAAGCTATTTTCGTGGCATCGACCCTGCTTGTTTGACCACCAGATATGCTTATAATTTTATTGTTTTTAGCAACAACGATGGCATTTGACTTTGTATGCTTAACCACTTTCCAAGCAAACAAGCCAGTAGAAAGTTGGTTTGGAGTCAATTTCTTCTTTGTTGGAGTAATAAGGTGTTTTTCGAGAAGGCATGAACCGTCTCGTTCTTGTCCTAAGCTTCCACCACCAATTGTTTTTATCGAAAACTCTGGCGACAAATATTTTTTGAGGCTTAAAACGCGCAGATTTTTTTTCTTTGAAAATATTTTCAATGAACCAATATCAAAAGAAGGAGCAACTATAATTTCAAAGAATATTTTATCTATTTTTTTTGCCAGATCAACAGTACACTTTTTATTTATTGCAACCACCCCGCCAAAAGCAGACAGACTATCAACATTGAGTGCTCTGGTAAAAGCCTCGCTCACGTTTTTTCCTAGTCCTACACCGCATGGGGAGTTGTGTTTTACAATAACACAGGCAGGAGACTTTTTAAATTCTGATAGACATTGTAAGGCAGCGTCCCCATCTAAATAATTATTATATGAAAGAGCCTTGCCTTGGTGCTGTTTTGACTGCGGAATGCCAAGGGAGGAGGGCACATCTCCTTTTACAACAAAGGCTTGTTGGTGAGGGTTTTCACCATAACGTAAAGAATTGTGTTCAGGTGCTTTTTTAGACAATGCTTCAAAGATAGTTTGGTCATATTCAGCACAATGACCAAAGGCCTTTTTAGCAAGGCTAAAACGCTTTTTTTCTGTAAGACCCCCACCAGAAATAGCCGTACCAACAGAACGGTAGTCTTTTGGGCTCACAACAACACTAACCCATTTAAAATTTTTTGCTGCTGCCCTAATCATGGTTGGTCCACCAATATCAATATTCTCTATTTTTTCATCCATTGTTGAGTTGGTGTTTTTAGCAACGTCGGAAAACGGATATAGATTGCAAACAACGAGATCAATCCAAGTAATATTGTTTTCTTTTGCTTCAGCTTTATCCTTATCTCTTTGTCCAAGAATTCCACCAGAAATATATGGACTAAGAGTTTTAACTCTTCCTCCAAAAATTTCAGGGAAGCGAGAAAGCGAAGACACCTTTGATACCTTTATACCAGCACCTCTTAGCGCTGAGGCGGTACCTCCGGTTGCAAATATTTTTACACCATTTTTTTGAAGCAACCTAGCAAACGTTAAAATACCAGACTTGTTAGAAACTGATATTAGTGCAGTTTTAGGTAAGACTTTTTTTATCATTCGTTCTCAGGAAGTTCTGGAACGCTTTTGTTCATTATTTTGTTTCTATACGCCAAACCAACAAGAGCCAAAGATAATAGCGCCACAGAAGCAGATAGATACAAAGACTCAATACCTTTTATATCATCAAATGATATATGTCTTGCTAAAGCAAACATACCAATATACAGGGGATACCTTATTGGAATTTTTCCTGTGGAAAAAAATATGTTTACCATTTGCATGATTTCTAGATAAATAAAAAGCATTAAAACGCTTTCTACCCTGATTCCACCACCGTTTACAGCAGACATCACCTCTTCAAAACAAAGGAATATCACCATACCCAGTATAATCAAGTGCAGAATTTTTTCAATAGCAGAAATAAAGTCAAAAAACAGTTTGTTATTCATAGTTCCTCCAGTTATTAATTACCTCTATAAAAGATTCTCCCTCAAGCTTTTGAACCCTCTCTCGAAGAGATTCAACAGAGTCGTTCTCATAAACAGGACACGATTTTTGTAATAAAATAGGACCACAATCAACATCTTTGGTTACAAGATGAATTGTACATCCGCTTTCTTTATCTCCCGCAGCCAAGACACTTTCATGAACATCGCTGTTCATCCCACCAGCATATTTTGGCAGAAGAGAAGGGTGGACATTAATTATTTTTCCATGCCACCTTTCTACAAATCCTGATGAAAGAATTCTCATAAACCCAATAAGTAAAATTAAATCAACCTCTTTATTTTCTAAAATTTGTGAAATTTCAAAATCAAATACACCACGTTTTTTGTTTTTATGACAAATAAAATGGTTTTCTATACCATAGTCCCTAGCCTTTCTCAAAATACCAGAAGACTCATTATTGGAAACTATGACCTCAATGCTTGCTAGTAATTCACCGCTATTTATTGCCGTAACAATAGGCACAAGGTCAGTACCGTTGGTTGATCCTAAAACAGCCAGCTTCAACTCAACAACTCCTTCATTCTTTTAACCCTAAGGTCAATTAAATCTTTTGTTCCAATATCTTTTCTGTGAAAAAGTTTTCCTGAAATGTTCGATACACCCTGTTCCGCAAAAGCTTCAGCTTTCTGTATATCTCTATTTTTTCCGACAACAGCGGCTGTTCTAGAACCACATGCTATAAGTTTTTTATTTTTAAACATTACAGAGGCGAGGAACAAAGATGAATCATTTTGGTCACAAAAAACTTCAAACCCCTTCATAGGATTGTTAGGGTACCCTAAAGGTACCACATATTTGCAAACGGTAGCCAGCTCATCAAACAAAACCTCTTCTTTTTCAAGTTTTCCTTCAACTAAAGAAAAACAAATAGACAGGAAGTCTGATTTTAGTATGGACAACACATTCATAGCTTCTGGGTCACCAAACCTAGCATTATATTCAATTACCTTGATACCGTCTTTAGTTAACATAAAGCCCCCGTACAACACACCAACATAGGGTAAGCCCGTGTGCTTTAAAAGTTGTTTAGCAACAAGCTCATTAGTTTTTTGGGCTTCTAAAATATTTTCTTCGGTTAGAAATGGAAGAGAGTGGTTTTCAAAAGAGTAGGTGCCCATCCCGCCGGTGTTTGGTCCTTTGTCTCCCTCAAACGCCCTCTTGTGGTCTTGTATGGCGGGCATGTGTTTACATGTCTTGCCATCAACAAAGCTCATTAAAGAAAACTCTTCACCAACAAGCTTTTCTTCAATTAAAAACTTTCCACCGTCCTCTATTATTTCATTGGCATAATTAAGACCTTCGCTAATATTTTTGAGGTGTTCACCTGAAACACGCACACCCTTTCCGCCCATAAGGCCGTCAAACTTAATAACATATTTTCCTTCAAGGGCTTCCATGAAGCTTTTCACACCCTCAATTGAAACGAACTCTTTCCTTTGTGGGTTTTTTTCTGGACAACAAAGATCGACTATCATTCTTGCAAAAGACTTGCTTGTTTCTATCATTGCAACTTCTTTTTTGGGTCCAACGCAGCTAATACCAGCCTGCTCAAGAGCGTTTACCACTCCACCAGCTAGGGGGTTTTCCGGTCCAACTATTACTAAATCAACTTCTTTTTTTTTGCTATAAGAAACAACGCTGGCAACATCATTAACATCACACACGTGGTAGTCTTCACAAAGATTACTAATTTGAGGGTTAATGTCTTTTGAAATACAAAAAATAGTATTTTTAATTGAGCTTTGTGAAACACTTCTAGTTATTGCAACTTCCCTTGCACCGGATCCCAGAACTAAAACTTTTTTCATTTTTGAGATGGTCTGTTGTTTTCTAGTTGGGACAAGTATTCTTCAGAAATTTTTCCAGCACAATATTCACCCGTGAAAACAGAATCCTCAAATCGTACTATTTTTGGATTTCCTAAATGTGCAGCCATTCGTAAGTCATCAATGTCTTGATAAATAAGTTCATCAGCTCCAATGAACAGCTTAACTTGTTCAATAGTTTTACCATGCGCAACAAGCTCTTTCGTTGCAGGCATATCTATTCCATAAACATTTTGGTGTCTTACAGGGGGGGCAGCCGAAGCAAAATAAACCCTTTTTGCACCCTGTTTTCTAACCATCTCAATAATTTTCTTGGACGTGTTTCCACGAACTATCGAATCATCAACTAACAAAATGTTTTTGTTTTTGAACTCAATTTCAATCGGACTAAGTTTATGAGCAACAGATCTTTTCCTTATACTTTGTCCGGGCATAATAAATGTTCTGCCTATATATCTATTTTTAATAAACCCTTCTCTATATTTTACACCTAGCTTGTATGCTACCTGCATCGCCGATGTTCTGCTTGTATCTGGAACTGGAATCACAGCGTCTATGTTAAGATGCGAGTACTCTTTAAGAATTTTTGCTCCAAGAAAGTCACCCATCCTTAATCTCGATTTATGAACCGATATAGAATCAATCACAGAATCAGGGCGAGAAAAATATACAAACTCAAAAAGGCAAGGAGAGTGTGATACGGAGTCAGAACAAACACTTTTTTCAACAACCCCTTTTTCTGAAATAATGACAGCACCACCAGGATCAACATCATACTCAAACTCGTAACCAAGAGCACTAAGAGCAGAGCTTTCTGATGCAACCATAAAAGATCCATCATCTTTTTTCCCAACCACAAGAGGCCTAATTCCGTTTGCATCTCTAAAAGCTACTAAACCAACACCCTCAACGATCATAGTTACAGCAAAACCACCCTCACATTTTTTGTACACCTCTTTGAGCGCTTTGAAAATGTGTTTATTATTTATTATATCAAACTTTATTTTAGATAGTTCATATGTAAAAAGACCTAACAAAACCTCAGAGTCAGACTGAGTATTAAACTGACAAAATTGAGCGTCCAAAAGAAATTTCTTCATCTCATCGCTGTTGGTAAGCGTTCCATTATGAGCAAGACAAGTGTCTACAGGGGTAGATGAATGAAACGGCTGTGCCTCTGAAACATCTGAGCAGCCAGCGGTAGGATACCTTACATGGCCAATGCCAATGTTGCCATCTAGGTTTAAAGATTCATTCGTTTTAAAAACTTCAGTTACAACACCAAGCTCTTTGTGTAGAAAAAGTTTTTTGTTGTCCCAGGTTGCAATACCCGCGGCATCTTGTCCTCTATGCTGTACCTGTATTAGAGCATCATAAATCTCGCCAGAAACGTTTTCTGTCGGATGGTAAAGACCTATTATTCCGCACACCTTATAGGTTCTCCAAAATTTTATCTATTTCCCCCAAGTAGGTGTGTGGGGTCAGTTGAAGAAGCATGTTTTTATCTTCTTTTGATGCCTTAAGATCGTTTACGATTTGTAAATATAGTTTTTTTGTTATTGGTTTTCCTCTGGTTAGTTTTTTGATTTTATCATAAGCATGAACATCGCCAGACTTCCTCAAAATTGTTTGTATTGCCTCAGCGAGAACGCTCCAATTTTCATCTAACTCTTTTTTTAATTGTTTTTTATTTGGAGACACCCTCAAAACACCTTTAATAAGATTTTTATAAGAGAGAAGAGAATGTGCAAACCCGACACCCAGGTTTCTAAAAACCGTACTACCGCTTAAGTCCCTTTGAAGCCGCGACTTTGTAATTCTTGATGCCAAAAAAGAAAAGTTGTTATTAGCAACATCGAGGTTTCCTTCAGCATTTTCAAAAAATATTGGATTGATTTTGTGAGGCATGGTACTTGAACCAACCTCTCCAGATACATTTTTTTGAACAAAAATATTTCTGCTTATATACAGCCACATATCTAGCGAAAAGTCAGAAAAAATATTATTAATTCTTACATAAGAATGTAAAAGCCCTGCAATAGAGTCTCCAGGCTCAATCTGTGATGTAATAGGCGATTGTTCCAAACCAAGCCGTTTAATGAATTTTTTTGCAAAAACCGACCAGTTAGCCTTAGGGAAAGCAGCCTTATGAGCCGCATAGGAACCTGTTGCTCCAGAAAATTTTGCCAACAAGTTGATTTCATTAATCAATACTAACTCTCTTTCAATTCTTGATATAAAAACAGCGAGCTCTTTTCCCAGTGTTGTGGTAGTTGCGGGTTGACCATGGGTTAAAGACAACATGGGTAGTGATTTTGTTCTTCTTGCTAACTTTTTTAGCTCCTTTAAAACATTTTTTATTGCTGGAACCATTATGTTTTTTGTTGCTCCTTTTGTCATTAAAGAATACGCTGTATTATTAATGTCTTCTGAGGTTAGACCAAAGTGAACAAGCGGTATCAAGTCCTTGCGTGATATTTTTTCTAATTTTTCTGATATAAAAACTACAACAGCATTTACATCGTGATTGGTTTTTGACTCAATTTTTTTTATTTGTTTGAAGTCTTTATCTGAAAACTCAATGTACAGGTTCCTTAGTGATGATAAGGTTTTTTTACTTAAAGATCGTTTTTTTTGAAAAGATTTAAGCTCAACCAGAGATAACAGGTATTCTACTTCGACCAGTATGCGGTAACGCATTAATGCCTGTTCTGAAAAATATCCTTCTAACTCAGAGACGTTTTCTTTATATCTCCCATCGATTGGAGAAATGTTGTTCACATTGAGCCGATGTTTAATATTCTGTGTACCGCAATAGCACAATTGCCAGGGTCTAAAACAGTTAGTACGGGAGTTTTGCTTGGCATTTGAAGCGTTGAGTGGATATTAATGCTCATGTCAACCTTGTCTTTAAAAGGTGGACAAGCGATAGTTGGTTTGTTACAGTTTGCACCTACAAAACCAGAAAGAGCATTTGACCTTCCAGCTATTGTAACAAAGACAACAGCATCGTTCTCACCGAAAGACCTTATAATTTCTAATACCTTTTCAGGGTTTTTATGCGCAGAAGCAGCATGAACCTCATGCTCAATTCCAAGAGTATCGAGTGTGCCGGTAATTTTGTCTGCGTGTGGCTGATCAGAAGTTGATCCCATAATTAATACAGCTTTCATAATAGTTCCTTTATGTTTTCAGTAATGCGTTTGTTTATGTCTTTAAGATTTGGAAAAATAAATTTTTCACCAGTGATTAATTCGTATAATAAAATGTATCTAGCGGAAAGTTCAGCAACAAGATCGTCTGGGGCATCAGGTAAAAATTTGTCATTATAGGGATCGCAGTTTTTTGCAAACCATAATCTTAAAAACTCTTTATCTATATTTTCTGGTTCTTGACCTGAATTAATTCTATCCTTGTATGAGCTGCTAATCCAAAATCTACTGCTATCAGGTGTATGTATTTCGTCAACAAATTTAATCTTTCCTTTTGAATCCGTACCTATTTCGTATTTCGTATCAACTAGAATTAAACCGTTTTTCTTTGCAGTTTCTTGCCCAAAGGCAAAAAGGTCAAGACTCATTTTAGCAGCTAAGTCGTAATCTTCCGCAGACATTAACCCAAGATCAATAATTTCTTCCCTAGAAACAGGTCGGTCATGAACTTTATCCTTAGTTGTTGGTGTCAACATAGGTTTGTCGAGCTTATCATTTTTCTTTAACCCTTCAGGAAGGGAGTTACCACAATATTCTCGATCTCCATTATTATAAACTGTCCATAAAGAGGTGTCAGTAGTTCCTGTAATGTAACCTCTCACAACGAACTCAACCGGAAAGACAGTGCACTTTTCTACAATTGATACATTTGGATCAGGGGTAGAAATAAGATGGTTTGGGAACAAATGCTCAGTTTTTTTAAACCACCATGCACTAACGGAATTTAAAACAGCACCCTTATATGGAATTGCAGCCAAAACGCGGTCAAAGGCGCTTTGCCTATCAGTAGAAATCATTACTACTTTGTCATTTAGAAAATAAGCATCCCTAACTTTGCCAACTTTTTTGTTGGGGGCGCTAATATTGGTGTCCTGAATAGTATTAGTCAGGTTTTCATTTATTTCCTGATAATATTTTTTGTCAATATTCATGACATTCCTGTGAAATTGGATTAGAAAAAATATGACTATTTAATATTATATCCACGTCTTTTTTTGCTCTAGATGAATTAATTTTAACTTCCCATACAACCCCCTTTTTAATTGATTTTAATCCTGATAGATTAAAACGATCTTGTAGGGTTTGAGCGAGACTTTGACCAACAATATCATCTTTGCTTCGAACTAAGAACCTGTAAATATCAGATTCCTCTTTAATATTGGCGATGTATTCTTTACTTGGATTAAAGAGTACGTCAGTTGAGACAATTGTGTTTATATCAAGACGATCAGTTGCATCAATTTCAAAATGAAGATATTTTTTTACTTTTGCTTTGACACCCAAGCTGTTAATACACTTCTCAACCGATGCCGCCTCATTATCTGCAATGATTGTTGATACAAGAATTTCATTTTGCTTAGCGGGTTTTTTGAACTTTTTTATATTTATTTTTTTCGATGAAAAATTTAAAGACTTAAAGCTAAAAGGATCATCAGACTCCATATAGTTTCTCATGCTTTTAAAAAGATCGTCTGCTTCATTTCCAAGTGTGCGTTCAGGGTGGGGCATTATTGCCATTATGTTGCCATTGGGGTTGCTTAAGGCGGCTGTGCTATGAAGCGAGCCGTTTGGATTGATTGGAAAGTCATTAGAAAGATTCCCGCTTGAATCACAATACTTATAAGTTATTAGGTTGTTTTTTAATATTTCATCCTCTAGATCGCCATTAAATAAAAAACGACCTTCTGCATGTGCAATAGGAACGCGCATTGGGTTGCCACCACTTTTGACAAAAGCTGATTTTGTATTTTCGCATGGCTTTATATAGCACCACTTGTTGTAATAACCTGTTCCAACAATACGGTTACCAATCATTCTTTTGTTGTCCGTTAACGAAACCAAAGTCTGAAAATCTTGGTTGCCTGGAACAAGGCCTGACTCTACTAAAATTTGCGCTCCATTGCAAATTCCTAAAATAGGCTTACCAAACAGAGCTTGTTTTTTAAGCTCATTAACAACTGGCTCAAGCGATGCAATAATTCCTGATCTGGACCTATCTTCAAAGGAAAATCCGCCTAAAATAATAAAACCGTCGTAATTATTTAGAAGTTCGGGCGCATCGTTCCAAAAGTGACCAAATGGTATCATTCCATGCTTTTGTAAAATATTTTTTGTTTCGTTTTCGGTGTTAGATCCTGGGAATTGAAGATAGGCTATTTTCTTTTTATCCATAAAGGTGTACCATATTATCTTTATCATTTACAACAACACCAATACTGTTACAATTGTCTCTACCTATAAAAGAAATCAACTTTTCTTTTTTAGACTCATCTACGATAAGCACAAGACCAATGCCCATATTAAAAGTTTGGTACAAATCTTTTGTATTAATATCCAAATTGTTTTGTAAAAAATTAAATATTGGTATTTTTTTCCAAGACGTGGTGTCTATTTCTACAGAAAATTCTCCTGGAATAACGCGCGGTATATTATCCACTAAACCACCCCCAGTAATGTGGGCAATACCCTTAATATTAATTTCGGCATTAGTAATTCGTGTGATTAAAGAGCTATAATTTGTGTGTGGAGCCAATAAACAGTCTTCAATTGATATGTTATGTCCTGGTAAAATATCAGAAGTTGTAAGCTCCATAGTTTCAAAAATAAGCTTTCTGGCTAAAGAATAACCATTAGTATGAAGACCATTAGAAAAAACACCGATTGCAACATCTCCCGGTTTTACTTTTGTTCCATCGACAATATTTCTTTTTTCAACAACCCCAGTAGCCACTCCAACCAAATCATACTCATTTTTATGGTATGTTCCAGGCATTTCAGCAGTTTCACCACCAACCAATGAAACACCATGTGCTTTGCATTCGTGCGCAACGCTTTTAATTACTTCCGAAATAATGTTTTTATTAAGATCGCTACCAGCTACATAATCTAAAAAGGTTAAAGGCACAGCCCCGGTTGCAGCTACATCATTACAGCATGCATTTACCAGGTCATGTCCAATGAACCGGAAGTTGTTTGCTGCCATGGCAACAGACATTTTTGTTCCAACACCATCAATACTTTGAACTAGAACTGGATCTTGAAAGTTGTTAAAAATATTTTTAAGCGAATACATCGATCCAAAGCCACCAATTGAAGACAAAACATCTTTGCTAAATGTACTACTAATTTCTTTTTTTGACATTTCAATGGCTTCATCAGCTTTTTTAATGTCAACCCCAGCATCCTTATAAGTTATTTTTTTATTCATTATTGAAGCTTCTTTCTAAGTGCATTTTCCCATGTTTTTTTTGATTGCGCTATATCTAAGTCTATGAAATTTTTTACAACAATCTTATTGGAATTATTTGTTTTGCCAATTTGCTTGAAAGTGCACTTGTTTTTATTAAGCATTTCCTCAAAGGTTGGAGAGTTTTCATCAGAGACCTCAACAACTAGTGAAAAATTTTCGCTAAATAGCAAGTCTTTATCTATATCTTCTTCGATGATACAGCCTATATCATTTGTAAAGCTCATTTTAAACAGTGTGGTAGCTAGACCACCAAGCCCGGCATAATTACAAGAATTGATCAATGACAGTGCATTAGCTTTTAAAACACAGTTTAGTGTCTCACCGTATTTCTGCACATCAATTTTTTTTAGTTCTGTATTATTTATTTTCAAAACATTTGTTGCTATACTTCCACCAGCGAAGGCAGGCGTTTCCCCCAATAAATATAGATTAGCATCACTTGATTTGAAACCGTTCATTAACACCCTATCTTTAACAACCCTGCCAAAACACCCTATCATTGGGCTTGCAGGTATAGATTGATCTCCACTTTGATTATAAAAACTTACGTTTCCTGCTACTATTGGTAGGTTGTTTGTTTCATTGAAGTGTAAAAGACTACAGGTTTCTCTAATCGCAATACAACTTTGAGAAAACTGCCACATTTGTTCGGGTTTTTCGGGATTCCCAAAACATAAACAGTCAGTAATGGCAAGCGGAGAGGCGCCAACGGAAACAGTTTTTGCACAAGCTTCTATAATAGCATATTGTGCAACAACATAAGGGTCAATTTTACCAATTGAAGGGTTGTGAGCAAGGGTTGCAGAAAAACAATCATCCTTAATTTCTTCAGGGAACCTTTTGGAATCAAAAGGAGCAACTACACCAGCATTCGTTTTACCTCTCTCATTGACAACTCTACCTTGAACATTTTTATCATAAGACTCATAAACAACTGCACGCGAGGCCACGTTTTCATGTGATAAAATTTTTAATATCAAATTATTGTAATCTATATTTTTTGGTAAAGCTTCATTTGATTGTTGTGCATCTATTTGAGACATTGGACGATCATAGACAAAGCCCTCGTTGATTTTTTCGATTGGCCCATCTACAATTTTTTTATTTTTATAATAGACAGTATAATGCTTTTCATCTATAATTTTACCGACAATACTTGCCTGTGCACCCACTGAAACATTTGGGAAATCAAATACCACATTGTAATGATCTAAAATGGTTTGTGTTAAATCTTTTGGACAGGCCCACATAAATCGTTCTTGAGTCTCTGAACATAATATTATATGACCATCAAGCTCAGGCATACTTGTGTGAATCTTGTCAACCCAAACTTCAGCACCTAACCCAGCCGCATCTGCTAACTCAATGCTTGCACACGCAACACCACCAGCGCCTAAATCCTTAAAACCTACTTTATTAATCAGATTGTTTTTTTCTAAAAAATCAAAAAGGGCATAAGTGGATTTAAGAATATGTCTTTCAAGAAATGCGTTGGGTTCCTGAACTGCCCCCTTGTTTTGTTGTTCTTTTTCTTCTTCGAGTTCCAGTGATGCAAAACTTGCTCCTCCAAATCCACTATTATCTGTTGGTTTTCCAACGAGTATTAAATCATAACCAGCAGAGTTTTCTGGCGCCTTTGATCTTATTACACTTTTTTCTTTAACTATTCCTGCTGTTAAAACAGTTACTAAACAATTTTCGTTATATTCTTTATCAAAATATAAATCACCGCAAATATTTGGTATGCCAAGTGGATTACCATATCCTGCAATACCCGACACAACGCCGTCGCTAATCCATTTTGTCTTATTTCTTTTAATATCACCAAATCTTAAACTATCCCCCAAAGACATCACTTCTGCTCCCATACAACAAACATCCCTTACATTTCCTCCAACGCCAGTAGCAGCCCCTTCATATGGAACAATTTGACTAGGGTGATTGTGCGACTCATGGCTTACAACAAGACCATACCTATCTCCATTATTATCAACAGATAAGGAAACAACCCCAGCATCATCTTTTGCACCGAGTATTACATGTTTTCCATCAGTCAAAAAATGTTTTATATGATTTTTGCTACTTTTATATGAACTATGTTCTGATCCTTGGATTGAGAATAAAACTAGTTCTGTTAATGTAGGTGGCCTATCAAGAAATGAGAATTGAATTTTTTTTGCTTCTTCAACGCTTAGCGGAATATTTAACTCTTTAAGCGTGGTCGCTATTTCTGCATCTGAGCTAGAAGAAAAATCAATTATGTCCCAACTAGCAATTTTATCTAGCATTATACTTTAAAGGTTTGGTTTCGATCAGGACCATATGAAATTAAAGAAATTTTAACCTTAGCTACTTCTTCAACTCTTGAAACAAAATTTTTGAGTTCTTCAGGGCATTGATCTAAGCTTTCAATATAATCAGGTAAAGAAGCCCACCCTGAAAGTGTTTCATAAACCGGTGTGATATTTTTGAAGTTATAAATATCAGAAGGAACGCCCTTAAAATCCTTACCATCAACTTTATACCCAACACAAAGCTTAATTTCCTCAATTCCGCTCAATACATCAACCTTGGTTAATATGATTTCCGAAAAATCATTCAATTGATTGGCAAATTTTAGTTGCACGAGATCAATCCAACCAACTCTTCTAGCCCGACCTGTTGTTGTTCCGTATTCTTGACCCACATCACGAATTTTTTCTTCAAGGTCTCCTTTTATTTCTGTAGGAAAAGGCCCGCGACCAACATAGGTTAAATATGCTTTGGCAATACCCACTATTTTTTTTGCAGCGTTTAAGCCAACCCCGCTACCCGCTTCGACTTGCCCAGCAATAGTATTACTGCTTGTAGTGTAAGGATAAAGCCCGTGGTCTACATCAAGGCAAGCGCCCTGTGCACCCTCAAACATAATTTGTTCATCTTTTTCTACTGCAGATGATAAAACCTCGGTAATATTTGCAACATATTGTTTTATAATAGAGCCGTAACCTAAAAACTCTTCACATATTTCTTCATATGTATGCTCAAACTTTTCTTTAAAAACATTTTCTACTAGTGCTTTATTAAAATCATAAGACTTTTGCAATCTTTTTCTAAATAAGTCTTCATTTAGCAGGTCCGAAACCCTTAATCCATGTCTATACAGTTTATCTGCATATACAGGAGCGATGCCTGATCGAGTACTACCAGCAGCTAATTCATTTTGATAATTTGTTAGATGGTAATCAATGTCTACATGGTAAGGCATAATCAAGTGTGCTCTATCGCTTATCAACAAATTAGTTGAAAGACCCTCTTTTTTTAACATATTTATTTCTTTAATTAGTACACGCGGATCAACCACCACACCGTTTCCAATGACAAGTTTACATTCTTTATGAAGAACGCCAGAAGGAATTAAATGAAGTTTAACAGTTTTGTCATCTAGAATGATTGTATGGCCAGCATTATTACCACCCTGAAAACGTACAATATAATTTGCGCGTGCAGCAAAGTAATCAGTAACCTTTCCTTTACCTTCGTCGCCCCACTGAGCACCAATAACTACAACAATATTGCTCTTGTTTTTTTGCACTTTTTGATGTTAATGATAAAGTGTAATTTATGGCGTGAGTTTGTTATACCAAAATAATACTTTTAAAATCTCGCTATTTTTCCTTGCTTTAATAATTCAAGGTTGCGCTGTTGCAGGGTCCGTGCTAGTTCCCTTAGAATCAATAGAGCCACCAAGCGGAAAATATGATATAGGAACACAAGTATATTTCTGGACTGATAATTCGAGGGGTGAGGTGTATACAACTGATTCTACAGATTATAGGGAACTAATGGTTCAAATATGGTATCCTGCACAAGGAGGTAAGAATTACCAAAAAGCTCCTCACATAACTTTCCCAAAAAAATCAATTTCTAGTATCGCTAGAACCGCAGGATTACCAACAAGCTTTGGAAATCATGGAACTCAATTAATTTCAAGCAGCGTTTTTGGTCTTTCTCCAGTTCAGAACAAAAAATTTCCATTAATTTTATTCTCGCATGGTGATGGAGGTCTACTAAACCAAAACACCTCTCAAGTAGAAGAGCTGGTAAGCAATGGGTATGTAGTTATCGCATGTAACCACACATATAATGCCAGTATTACGTTTGATAGTGAAGGAAATCCTATTCCCTATAAACAAAATGTGAGTTGGAATGAACAAGCACAACACCATAGAAAATATTATACCAACCTCCTTATAAACTATAGATATCAAGACTTAGCTTTTTTATTAAAGACTTTAAAACAAGATCGATTCAACGACCAATCAGTAAATCCATTTAAAAACAATATTGATTTTAATAAGGTTGGAGCAATGGGACATTCGATGGGTGGGGGAACAACTTATATTGCAATGTTAAAAAATAACGAAATTAAAGCAGGAGTTGCTTTTGACGGTTGGTTTTTTGGATTGTTGGACAAAGATGCAAAAACAAATACTAAGAAACCATTTTTACATTTAGGACAAGAACAGTTTCTGGATAGAAATATTAAAGGAGATATTAACTATTCAAAGGACGGTAAAAGAAATTTTGATATCTATAACACAATTTTGGAGACTAACGAAGAAAGCTATGGGGTATATATAAAAAATAGTCTTCACTATTCATATACAGACATGAAACTAATTTATAATCAAGGAGCACCATTTTCCCTGTCCTTGGACAACCTGGGAGAAGTTGATAAAAAAATTGTTGATAAGGTTATGGATAAAACAATCCTAGATTTTTTTAATTATGCCTTAAAAAACCAGCCGTTTGAAGTAAAAGAGCTGGACACATATAACGATCAAGTAATTTATAATAAACACCCATAGCACTTATACCTCTATAAAAAATTTTTTCTTCGAGGAGAACTAAAAAAAAATTACAAAAAATGTATTGACATCTACGCAAACTATCGTCAATTTAGGTGAAATTAGTTTCTGAAAGAGCACGAACTCTTTGGAAGCTGTGTATATATTGTAGATTTTTATACATATATATAATAGGGTAAGAAAAAAATGACAAAAAATAATAAACAAAAATTTGTATATATAAATACTCATTTGGAGGTAGAATAATGAGAAAACTACGTATGTTAATTGCACTAGTTCTCCTACCAGCAATGATGTTTGCACAATCAACCACTGCGAAATTGGCAGGGGTTGTTGCAGATGCTGATGGTAATCCATTAGTTGGAGCAAACGTTGTCGTTGAAGGATCAAACCTTGGTGCAGCTACCGATGAATTAGGTAGATACTATATTCTTGACGTTCCTGTAGGTACTTATGACCTAAGAGCCGAGTATATCGGTTACACTACTATTGTAGAAGCAGGAGTTAAAACTTCAGTTGGTTTTACAACCACCGTTGATTTTAATCTTGATGTTGCAGCAGTAGCCGGTCAGGCAGTTACAGTAACTAGAGAAAGACCATTAATTAATCCTAATGCTACTAATACAACTCGTGTTGTTGATAAAGAGTTGATTGATGCATTTGCTGTTAGAGGGGTTAGCAATATTGTAAACCTACAAACAGGTGTTGTTAATGGATATTTCCGTGGAAGTAGAAGTGGAGACAGTCGTTACTATGTTGACGGTGTTCCAGTAAAAGATGTTTATGGTGGTGGAAACCTCTTAAACGGTAACTCACAAGCAGCCTTGCAAGAAATTTCAGTTCAAACTGGTGGTTTCTCTGCGGAATACGGTGGTGCTAATGGTGGTATCGTAAACATTACTACTAAAACTGGTGGATCTGAGTGGTCATCTAGAGTTGGTTTAGAAGCTTCTATAGGTGCAGACCCAAGCACAGATCCTGACAAGCTTTATACAGATGGATACCAAAATGTAAACTTTGATTTTGGTGGTCCAATTAGTGACAACATTAAAGTATACTTATCTGTTGAAAGTAGAGAAAAAGGCGGAGACGTGTCTTACAGTTATTATCCAATGATGGATGCTATGCCTATGCAAGATGCTCCACCAGCTGATTATTACAGCGATGGAACAGACGGCCTGGCATATGGAACTGATGAAAATGGAAACAAAATTCATCATATTGAAACTGTAATTAGAGACAATCAGACAGACCCAGCATTATTAGCTGCAGGTGTCGCTGCTTATGATACAACTTATGTTGTTTACAGTAACTATAGACGTATGTATGGTCAACAACCACAAGACGATAATGAAAGAATTACCGTTAATGGTAACATGACTATGGACTTTGGTCCTTTACGTTTAAAACTTGGTACTCAAGCTTATGACTATGAAGGACATAGCTATAGCTGGAGTAGAGTTTATGGTGGAACAGATGGTTCATTTATTAATGAGTCAGATTTCGCTATGGGATATTTAAATGCTAGATACACAATTAGTCCATTATCTTATATTAAGGCTTCTTTGTCTCAACAGACATATGAAACAACTACAGGTAATGAAAACTATCTAAATGATATCGAAGCATATGGAAGAAGAACCAAAGCATACGGTTCTCCAAACTATTATAAAAGAGATGGTACAGGATTTAATCCTCTATCACCAGATGAGTTCTTTGGTGTAGTAGGTTATGGTTCTCAATACACATCTTTTAATACTAGAAAAACAACAACAAACACTGTTAGTTTTGACTACACAAACCAGATTGGTTATAATGAGTTGAAACTTGGTGCATCTATAGATAATCATGAAATCACAAGATACGGATTAAGCGCTTCAGGTGTTGCGAGAGCAATTTCACAGGTTGATGCTAATTTCGATGGTGTTGCAACAAACGAAGAAATCATTGCAGCAGGAAGTGATCCAGCAGACTGGAGATTTATTAATTATAGATCATTGTATGTTACAAATCTAGGATACAACATTTATGGTGATGAGTGGAATGGTACATATAATCAAGACGATCATATGTTAGCTCCAGCAGAACCAACACAATCACGTTTCTACATTCAAGATAAACTTGAGTTTAAAGATGTAGTTGTTCAGTTAGGTCTTTCATATGAAACTATTGACACAGGTGCTATGGCTCCTGACTCAGATGGTGACGGATATGGAGACTCTGACGGATTTAACAATCTATACTTTAATAGACAGCGTGTAAACAGAAATGGTGACGGTAACGGTAACTATGTATGGAAAAAAGTTGAAAAAGAAACCGCTACTCACCCAAGAATAGGTGTCTCATTCCCAGTGTCCGATCGTACAGTATTCCGTGCGAACTATGGTACACACTGGCAGTCAGTACCTATGTCTTATTTATATCTTTCAGATTCACAGCTATCAGCAGATATTTTAGCTGGTAACGCTACTGCATCTGAGAATCCTGCACTAAAACCTGAAAGATCAACTCAGTACGAAATTGGTATTGAGCAGCGTATCGGAGCATTTGCTTCATTAAAGGTTGAAGGATTCTATAAAGAGAGTAAAGACTATTTAACGTTAGCTAATCGTACAGAAGCATTTACCAACACTGGTGGTGCTGATACTCAACAAAACTGGGCACAATATCAAAACGGTGACGTGATGGTATCTCAAGGTTTAACAACAAACTTTGAAATGCGCAGAACTAGAGGTTTGTATGCACAAGCTAACTATACTTACTCAGAAGCTAGAGGTACTGGTTCATATGGTGGACAGAACTTCTATATTACTTGGATTGGTACAGATGATGGTTATCCAAAGGCGATGAACTTATTAGACTATGACCAAACTCACACTGCAAACGTAATCCTTGACTGGAGATCACCTGATGCTACTGGTGCTTTAGCAAACACAGGATTTAATGCTGTTATGAGTTTTGGTAGTGGTACTCGCTATACACCATCTCAAATCTATAGTACAGTTTTTGAGAATCGCTGGGAGTTCCCAGAAGGACCAGTAAACTCAGGTACATTACCTGCATATTCTAACTTAGACCTTCGTGTTGACAGAGCAATAAGCCTTGGTGGTTTAACTGCTAATGCATATATATCTGTATTTAATGCGCTAGACTCTGAGCAAGTAAATGATGTTTATCATGGTACTGGTAACGTAGCCGAAGATGGCTGGGTTGCTACTGAAAGTGGGCAACAATGGCTTGCCAATAGATTATCTGTCAATCCTGATGTTGATGCAGCTGCTATGTACGAGGACAACCTTGCGTTTCCTGGTAGATGGAACAGACCGCGTACAGTTAGGGTTGGTTTAAACATTAGTTTTTAATTAAATAAGAAGGTAAAGAGGTAGATATGAAAATCTTAAAGAATATTACCGTATTCACAATGGTGATGTTGCTGTCAGTTTCTACTGTACTTGAAGCGAGAGAGAAAAACATCTCGAACTTTAGTAGCAGCGCATCTAACCTTGTGGATTCCACTGGTACGTTCGATGGGAACAAAATCTATGCCGATGTAGCTAATAATGGTCTTTTCCTGGATTATCACGTTTCTGGTGATTCAGCGTTAGAATGGCCAAAAGGCACAGGTGTTCACTCAATCTTCCAATCCGCATTATGGATGGGAGCAACAGTGAATGGTTCAATTCGAACAATCGTTGGAGATTATACACAAGATATGGGTCCTGGTCCATGGGGTGGTGATCCGCTTGCTGCGGTTCACAGAATCTACAAAGTAGAAAAAAGCATGCTTGCTTCACCTTTAGACTTTGCTGACTTCCAAGAGTGGCCAGTAGAGTTTGGTGCTCCTTGGGTTGATGTAGATGGAGATGGAGTTTATACTCCACTTCCAGGTGGTACAGATCATCCTGAATTCTTAGGAGACCAAGTACTTTGGTTCGTAAGTAATGATGGTGACCCAGCGTATAAACTTAATTTTGGTACATCTCCTATGAATGTAGAGATTCAAACAACTATGTTTGGATTTGATAGACCTGACGTTTTTGGTGACATGGTGTTCTTGAAACAGCTTGTTATTAATAAAGGTTCAGACGACCTAGTCGATACATATATGGGACTATGGTCAGACCCTGACTTAGGATATGCTGGTGACGACTTTGTTGGTTGTGACGTAGCATTAGGTATGGGATATGTATGGAATGACGGAGACGACTCACAGTACTCTACATTAGATATTGGTACTCCTGCTGCTGGATATGACTTCTTCCAAGGACCAATGGTTCCTTGTGAAGACGGAGATTCAGAAGAGGTTTGTCCAACTGAGGGTGCTAAAATGTTTGGTACTCGTCATCCAGGTATGAAAAACCTTAAAATGTCATCTTTCGCATTCTACATTAATGGTGATGCGACTTACACTGACCCATCTGATGAAACAGAGGGTTATTTTTACTTACAAGGTTTAAGAAAAGATGGTAGTGCTTACCCAGCTGAAATCGCTGGAGACCTATACGATCAGAGATTCTGTTTCTATGGTGATCCAAATGATTCTGCAGGTCACAGTACAGCCAACCCTGTTGATGGTAACTATGCAGCTTCAGCTGACAGACGTTTCCTAATGAGTGTTGGTCCATTTACTATGGCAGCAGGCGATTCACAAGAGGTTGTGTTTGGTATTTTCCACGCAGCCGGTGGTGACGCTTTATCATCTGTGGCATATTTAAAAGAAGTTGATGCTCTTGCTCAAACAGCATATGACATTGACTTTGCATTGCCAGATTCTCCACCTTCACCAAACGTAACAGCAAGCGCATTTGCAGATCAAATTATATTGGTCTGGGATGATACAGCTGAAGATTACGTAGCAACTAGTGAAGTTGATCTTGATGCAAATGGTAACCCAACAAGCTTTGTTTTTGAAGGTTACAATGTGTATCAATATGAAACTGCATCTGGTGCTGGTGCTACGAAAAGATTGGCAACTTACGATATTGTAAACGGTGTTACCGAAATTTATGATACTGTATTTAATGCTGAACTTGGAGAAAACATTAATATTAGAACACAGTTTGGATCAGATAGTGGGTTAGCACAATTCCATTCAATTACTACTGATGGATTGAGCGGTAATTCAAAACTGATTACAAACAGAGCATATTATTATGCTGTAACAGCATACGGTTACAATGCAAACGGGATTCCAAAAACATTGGAAAGTAGTCCCGTTTATTTAACTGTAAGACCTGAAGTTCCTAACACAATGTCAGCGGGTGATGGCACAGCTGCTCCTGGCGACGTTGTATCAGCAGCACACGACGGTCCTTCACAGGGTTCTGTGGATATGATTGTTGTTGACCCTTCAAAACTAACTGGACATGATTACTCAGTTACTTTTGATGATGTTATGCCTGATGGAACAGCAGCTGTAAACTGGACACTTACTGATGTAACTGATGGTGTAGTATTAGTTGCTAACAACCCTGTTGTTGGTGGTGTTAATACTGCTACTGGATTAGAAGTCGGTCCTGGTGGTACTCCAGTTGTTCATGGTTTCCAAGTACAAGTTAATGGTCCTCAAGAGGATCTATTATCTGTCAGTGAATGGGACCACGGCTGGAAAGAGAATCAAGTACTAAGAGACGGAGCAGTTTCTTATGTACCATTCGCTAGTTTAGGTCGTACAGGTTATATTATTGAAAATAGAGCAGGTGTTGCATACTCACCTCCATATAATCGTGACTTTGATAGATTTAACTATTGGGAGTCAGATGACGTGGAGCTTGACTTTAGCACTCCTTCACTTGGATTTGACTACTTATATGAGTGGGTCAACAATTATGTTCCTTTCTCAGCATACAGACATAATTTTGCTACTGGGCAAAAAGAACAAATGTATGCAGGTTACTGGGAATATGATGGTGACTTTACCTTTAATTTAGGTGGTTTTGCAGGACACTCATCAGGTGGTGTAGGTCCTGTATATGGAGCATTAGCGTGGGAGCCAATCTACTGTTTTGTTGGTAGTGGCGGACAGCACTATGATCCTGCTTTAGAAGCAACATATATTGCACTAGATGACTTAACAGCATCTGGTGGATGTGGATGGGCGTCAGGTGGATGTGATAATTACACTACAAGTGGTGCACAAATCACATATCCATATATGACTGCTACATTATTTACTGATTATTTAGGCTCTAACGTACTACCAACTGAAGCTGGACACATTTCATGGGGTAGTGGTTTTACAACAGCGAGTTCTGTTGTTTGGCAAATGAGTAAACCAAATTCATCAGCTGATACATTTACCTTCACAACAGCTGGTTTAGAAATGGTTGAAAATGATTTTGATCCAGACAGAATCACTGTATGGCCAAATCCATACTATGGATATAACCCTGAAGAGAGAGATGCTCTTGATAGAAGAGTTCAGTTCAGTCACCTTCCAACAGAAGGTCCTGCAACAATTAGAATCTTTGCTTTAGATGGTACGTTAGTTAGAACAATTAAGCATAATGATACAGGTTCACAGCATACATACTGGGATATGAAGAATAATTTCGAACTTCCAGTTGCTAGTGGAATGTACATAGCACACGTAGAGACTAACAGAGGAGATAAAATCCTTAAGTTAGCTGTAATTCAACCAGAACAACGTCTCGACGTTTACTAGGATAAGGAGAATATGAAAATGAAAAATACATTTAAAATCTTCCTTGGATGCGCAGTGTTAGTTTCAGCTTTAACCGCTGGTACAGTAAGATCACAAGGTACTGCTGGTGCCTCACAGCTACTAATTCCAGTCGGTACTGAAACAGTCGCACTTGCCGGAACTAACGTTGGTACGGTAGCTGGAGTAGATGCATTATTTACTAATGTAGCTGGTTTAGCTAGACAAACTGGGTTACAAGGAACAGTTTCAACCACCTCATACATTGCTGATATTGATGTAATGTATGCAGGGATGGTTGTAGCATTGGGAGAAACAGGTACGTTTGGTATGACAATCAAATCCTTAGATTTTGGTGACATCCCAAAAACAACTGCTTTCGCACCAGAAGGTGACGGACAGACATTCTCCCCAAGTTTCTTCACTGCAACTGCAGGTTTTGCACGAGCTTTTTCAGATCGTGTAAATGTTGGTGTTGCAACAAAATTAGTTTCTGAAACTATTGAAGAAACATCTGCTACAGGAATGGCACTCGATGTTGGTGTACAATATCGTTTTCCAAACCAACCACTAACATTTGGTGTAGCAATGAAAAATGTTGGAAGTAGAATGCACTATGATGGTATTAACTTAGATCAGGACATGGTTCCTGCAGATTCTGAGTCAGGTTCATCATCTGAAACATTTAGAATTGTTGCTGACAACTTCGCGTTGCCAACAAGCCTAGATCTTTCTGCAACTTACTCTTTATTAAATAATCTAGATGTAAGTGCTACTTTCACTAATCACTCATACCAGACTAACAATCTAGCTCTTGGAGCAAAATATATGTTAGGTTCATCATGGTTTGGTGCAGCAACTACAATGACTATTGGTGACGATGAAAAGCCAACAGGTCTTTCTGATGCTGACTGGGATGAATGGAGTGGTACACTATGGGGCCTATCAATGGGTGCCGGAGTATCAATCCCTGTTGGTGATTATATGATGCATGTTTCATATGCTATGAGAACTGCAAATGAGTATTTTGATGATCAAAGTACTATGCAGGTCACATTTGATTTCTAAAACTGTTCAAATAGTTTTGAAAATGAAATAGTTAAAGGGCTCAGAAATGAGCCCTTTTTCTTTATGCTACTTAAATAATTGTTCGATATTATTTTTTAATAAATTAGATGGAATATTTTGTCCCAAAAAGTATCTTCCAGTACTATCGTCAAAAAATAGCTCCCAATGTAAGTGGGATCCTTTATCGTTTTGTAGTGCGCCTGAAGAAGTACCGGTATTACCCGAAAAACCTATTACATCCCCCTGCTGAACTACATTGCCGGCTACTAATCCTTCAGTGATAGATGAAAGGTGTGAATAAACAGTAATGGTCCTAAATTTATCAGTAATATTGTAACCATGGTCAATCACAATTGACTTACCCAAAAGAATGAAATCGTAAATATCATCTGGTGTTTTACCTACCTTGGAGGATAGTTCTAAAAAATAATTATATGTATCAATATCGACATCGTTTTGAAACGCATTACTTCTGACAATTATTCCTCCGTAAGCTGCTCTAATTGGATAGTCCATTGGTGAAGAAAAATCAACCCCCATATGGTAACCAGACCTATATTCTCTCTTAGCATTTGGTAGTAGATTGACATAGTCTGGTACTGCATATTCTTCCGCAGGTAGAATTAATTTATCTTTAAGCTCTGAAATATGAAGATTTATTTCACTGTTTTGATAAAATATGTACCCTGTTTTATCGATTTGTTGATTTGCTAGATCCAAGCTTGAGGTTGGAGCAGCACATGCGCTTAAAAATAAAGCGCTCAATAAGCATAGGTGTTTATTCTTCATTTAATTTTATTAAAAAATTGGATCCGTTGTACTTAAAACGAATTTTTTGTATTTCTTTATTCAAGTTAGTCCAAATCATAATGACATCATTATCTAAAATTACATCATTTATTTTATTATCATCACCATCTTTGTTTATCTCTTTAATATCCATGCGATACAATCTTAAACTATCTTCTTCACTGCTAAAAAGATACCTTACTTTAATCTTCTTATCGTCGAGAAGATTATAGTCTTCAATCCATGAATCCTCTTTTGAAATTTTCATACCAAGTAGCATTCTATTAAAAATACTATTTTCTTGAAATGATTGATTTTCATATTCAATTGATTCAGCTAACAGCATATCACCAAACCAATTGGTCGGAGATATATTTATTGTATCATCTTCGATTTCAAGCACAAGAACATTATCAATAGAAAAAATTCGAGTTTCTTCACTTAACCAATATTCAATCGAAACATTGGCTTCTATTTTATCACTGGCAATTAAATGGCAGAATAAGAGTATGAAGATATAAAATATTTTTATCAATTTATTAATATGGTTGAAGCAATTAGAAAATATAAAGCAACTCCGATTATATCGATGGCTGTGGTAACAAACGGACCCGTTGAGATAGCTGGATCATAATTAAGTTTTTTAAGGATAATAGGTACACTAGCCCCTACAGCTGTTGCAATAGTCATAGAGCAAAAAATACTTAAACCTATCACAACCCCTAGATTTGTCGTAGTGTTTCCTGAAATATATTCTGAAGCAAAACCTATAATTAATCCATATGTAGCACCTAATAAACTACCTACTACAACCTCTTTTAGTATTAGAGGAATTGTATTAGCAACATCGACTCTACCAGTAGCCAAACCCCTTACCACAATAGTTGAGGACTGTGTGCCAACATTTCCTCCAATACCAATGATAACTGGTATAAATGCTGCTAAAATGATTATTTGCTCAAGAAGATTATTAAAATAACTAATAATAGCAGCAGCACAAACACCTCCAATCAAACTAGCAAGTATCCAGGGTGCTCGAGATTGTGCATTTTCTAACGGCGACTTCAATAGAATTTCTCTATCTTTTCCCACTCCAGCCATTTGTAAAAAATCTTCTGACGCCTCCTCTCTTATAATATCTACTACATCATCTATAGTAACAATACCAAGAAACCTATTTTGTCTATTTACTACAGGTAAAGCTAGATAATTGTATTGAGCCACTTTTTTTGCTACTTCTTCTTGGTCTGTATCAGTGGTGGCAGCTTGGATATCTTTAATCATAATTTCTTTTAGTTTTTTAGAGTTTTTTGATGTTACTAATGTTCTTAGAGAGACAACCCCAACTAACTTTTCTTTATTATCTAATACATAAAGATAAAATATTTTGTCATTCTCAGGAAATGACTGAAGTTGTTTAATGCTTTCTTTAACTGTGGTATTTTGATTAAGAGTAAAAGTTTCTTTTGTCATAATACTTCCTGCGCTGTCATCAGGGTAAGACAATAATTCCTCGACCTCTTCTTTGTCATCTACTTCAATAATAGTTAATATTTCATTTTGTTTATGTTGTGGAAACATACCTATAATTGTTGCTTGATCATTTGTATCAAGGTACCTAAAAATCTTTGAAATAGTTTTTGAGTTTTCATTTTCTAGTACTTTTTCAATCAAAGATTCATCTAGTTCTTCTAACAACCTAGCTTTATGAAGCGCTGTAGGACATAAGCTAAAAATTCTTCTTTGATCATATTGATTAAAGCTTCTCATTATAAGCGCTATGTCTGCTTGGTGTGTCTTTCTAAGAATTTTAGTGATATTGGTATAAGCACTTCTTCTTAAAAGGCGTTGCATTGTGCTTCTAAGAAGAGAAATTTCGGTGGAGAAGATAGCTTTTTTCATTGTATTGGATTTTCTATAAATTAACTCTACTTTATAACATATTAAAGCGATAGTAAATGGCCAAAATTACAAAACAAAGTGAAAACTTTTCTAAATGGTATACAGATGTTATACTTGACGCTGATTTAGCTGATTATGGACCTGTTAAAGGAACTATGGTGGTTAAACCTTATGGTTTTTCTCTTTGGACACATATCAGAGATTCACTAAACGAAATGATTGAAGAAAGTGGACATGAAAATGCATATTTTCCGTTATTCATTCCTAAAAGTTTTTTAGAAAAAGAAGCAAAACACGTTGAGGGATTTGCAAAAGAGTGTGCTGTAGTAACTCACTCAAAACTTATTTCCGAAGATGGTTCACTAACAGTAGATCCTGATTCAAAGTTAGAAGAAGAAATTATTGTACGGCCAACTTCGGAAACGATCATTTGGCATATGTTTAAAAAATGGATTACTTCATATAGAGATCTTCCATTAAAAGTAAACCAATGGGCTAATGTTGTGCGCTGGGAAATGCGAACCAGGTTATTTTTAAGAACTTCTGAATTTTTGTGGCAGGAAGGTCACACAGCACATGCTACAAAAGAGGAAGCAATGGAAGAAACACTCCAAATTGTAGAAATTTATCGAACTTTATTTGAAGATTACTTGGCAATACCAACGATCGTAGGGCGAAAATCAAACCTTGAAAGATTTGCGGGTGCGGATGAAACTTTTTCTATTGAAACGATGATGAGAGATAAAAAAGCTTTGCAAGCAGGTACCTCCCATTACCTTGGCACTAATTTTGGAAATGCATTTAACGTTAAATTTCAAAGCAAAGATAATAAGGAGCACCCAGTTTACGCAACAAGCTGGGGAGTTAGCACAAGAATGGTTGGTGCATTAATCATGGTTCATGGAGATGATAAAGGTCTTAAAATCCCTCCAAAAATTGCACCTATACAAGTCGTTATTATTCCAATTAATCCAAAAAACGAGAAATCTAAAGAATTTTCTAGCTTTGTAACTAACTTGGAAGAAAAATTATCCAATTTAAATATTCGAACACACGTCGATCAACATGACGAGAGCCCGGGATTTAAATTTAATAAATGGGAGCTAAAAGGAGTTCCAATTAGAATTGAGATAGGTTTAAAAGAGTTAGAAAATTTAGAGGTTACTCTATGTAGAAGAGATAACTCAGAAAAATCTCAAGTTAAGATCGATAACATTAATGACATTTCATCGATTTTAGATAATATTCAAAAAGGGCTTTTTAATGATGCAAAAACTTTTATGGATGATAATACATGTACAGTAGACTCTTTTAGTGATTTTACAAAAACACTATCAAATGATAATTGCTTCATAAAGGCATACTGGGACGGAACAGATGAAACTGAACTCAAAATAAAAGAAAAAACTAAAGCAACCATTCGATGTATACTTGAAGACAACAAGAATTCATCTAACAAGTGTGTTTTTTCAGGAGAGACCGCAAAGCATTTAGTAGTTTTTGCTAAGGCTTACTAGTGTGGTGAAAAAAATTAATAATAACTCAAAAAGACTTTTACTTTTTTTTAGTATTATCATAATCTATCTTTTAGCTTGGCCTATTTCTGTAGACCCAGTTTCATGGGAAAGCCCGCCAGACACAAGAAAGGATCCAATATTTTCCATAAACCAAAAATTAAGTGGTATAAAAATATTTTGGGAAGATGATGGCTATCTTGGACCTGAAGATATCGTTCTTAATGATGGAAAAATTTATGTGGGCTATGAAAATGGCGTGATAAAAAATACTGATGGCATTTTTTCAAACACAAAAGGTAGACCACTTGGTATGGCCTTTGATGCAGAGGGAAACTTAATTATTGCAGATGCCATTCAAGGCCTTATTTCAATTGATATAAATGGTACAATAAATATTTTATCTAGAAAATCTGACTCGGATAATATTCCGCTAAATTTTGTAGATGATTTAGATATAGCTAGTGATGGTAAAATTTATTTTTCAGACGCCTCGAGTAAGTATGGATATGGAAGTGATAGATTGGAACTTTTTGAACATACTCCAAACGGAAGATTATTGGTTTATGATCCAATTACTCAAAAAACTACAACTTTATTAAGTGGTTTATATTTTGCAAACGGAGTAGCACTTAGCAGTGATGAATCTTTTGTTTTGGTGAATGAAACATTAATGTATAGAATACAAAAATATTGGTTGAAAGGTGACAAAGCAGGAACTTCAGAAATCTTTATAGAAAACCTTCCAGGTTTTCCAGATAATGTATCCTCAAACGAAGAGGGTATTTTTTGGGTTGCACTATTTAATCCAAGAAACAATTTTGTTGAAATGTCATCCAATAAGCCATTTTTAAGAAAAATAGTTTTTAGGCTTCCCGAATTATTACAACCACAGCCTATTAATCATTCTTTTGTTCTTGGATTAAACGAGGATGGTAAAGTAGTGCATAATTTACAATATCAAGCAAATGAGGCTTATTCACCAATAACGAGCGTTAAGCAATATAATGATACTTTATATTTTGGAAGCTTAACACATCCAGGCTGGGGTAAAATAGAAATACCAAAATGAAAATAAAAACCAACGCATTTGTGTTAAAGACAACATTATTCAAAGAATCAAGTTTAATAATTAGACTTTTTACTAGAGAAAAGGGCAAATCCACATATATTATTAAAGCAGCAATGAGACAAAAATCTCCCAATAAAGCAATATATCAGCAGCTAAATGAAGTCGAGATAGATTATTCACATCATCCAAAAAAACAAATACATCCGGTCTATAACACAAAGTTATTATGCTCATGGGAGAATATATGTGCAGATTTAAAAAAAACAGTTTTGTGTACATCTATGTTGGAAATAATCGATAAAAATTATGATGAAGAGATCCCAGATTCGGATACATATGATACATTAAAATCTGTAATGAGTTATTTTAATCAAAACAATGTTAACCTCAATAATGCTTTTTATTACTTTATATTACATTTTCTTAAAAACAGTGGATATGATATTTTAAGAGCAAAAAAGCATCCAACAATCTTACGTTTTCAATCAAAAAACCCAAATATATTAAGAGATTTGAATGAAATATTTGAGTTAGATTTCCACAAAATGAAGAAATCTGAACATGTTACTAATTATGACAAAAAAATAATGACTAAGTTTATGTCTGAATTAGTTAGATATCATTTTCCGGATGTAAAGTCTTTTAAGGTTGCAAAAGATTTGTTTAATTAGATTATTTGTTTGTTACCTTAAAAACCCTTTCTCCCGGTTTTACCATTTTAAATTTTTCTCGAGCAATTTTTTCAATGTATTTTTCATCAAATTTTAACTTCTCTTCTTCTTTTTCAAGCATAGCAATTTGATTTCTCAAATCATTAATTTCATTCTGAATTTCCAATTTTTCCTTCTTTAACAACCATAAGTTAATTAATCCTCTGTCACTGAATAAAAGTAGCGCGATGCAACCAATGGTAATTGATAACATTAATATATTGGTTAATGATAGAAGTGATTTCATTTAATAAAATTTAAATTATCCTTCAATCTTGCGTTTTTAATTTGTTCCTCAATTCTAAGGAGGCGATTATATTTCGCTGTTCTGTCAGATCGGCATACAGACCCAGTCTTAATTTGTCCCCCACCCATTGCAACTGATAGATCAGATATAAAGGTATCTTCAGTTTCGCCCGATCTGTGTGAGATGATATAATTCATACCATTTGACTTAGCAAGCTTAATAGCTTTAATCGTTTCTGAAACAGTGCCAATTTGGTTTAGTTTAATCAGTATTGCATTCATTGATTGATGATCAATTGCTTTTTGTAGTTTTTGAGGATTTGTTACAGTTAAATCATCCCCAACAATTTGAATTTTTGAACCTAATATTTTATTCATATTAGTCCAACCCTCCCAGTCATTCTCATCTAAACCATCCTCAACAGAAACAATGGGATACTGTCTAATTAAATCTTCATAAAAACCGATCATTTCATTCGTATCTAAAATACTTCCATCAATTTTAAGATGATATTTCCCATCCTTGAAGAAACTAGAGGCAGCTACATCCAGCGCTAGGGAGACGTCAGAACCAACATTATAACCAGCTTTTTCAATGGAATTTAAAAGTATTTCGATTGCTTGATCATTTGAGTGCAACGATGGAGCAAAACCACCCTCATCTCCGACAGTTGTACTCAACCCCTGTTTTTTGAGTTCGCTTTTTAAAGAATGAAATATTTCAGATGCCATTTGAAGAGCATTTGTAAAATTTTTTGCCCCATGAGGAAATAACATTATCTCTTGAATATCTGATCCTTGATCTGCGTGCATTCCGCCATTAAGGACATTAATCATAGGTATGGGCATTATATCACTATTAGGGTTCAAATAGCTAAATAATGGTTTATTATAAAAAGCAGCGCTAACTACAGAACAGGCCATTGATATTCCTAAACTTGCATTTGCACCAAAAGAGCTTTTATTTACAGTACCATCTAAATTTATAAGCAAGTCATCAATTTCTTTTTGACCGCTTGCATCCATTCCAATGAGTTTAGGGCCAAAGATGTTTATTACGTTATTGACCGCTTTTAAAACACCTTTTCCTAGATATCTATTATTATC
>ENA-OSEY01000132-OSEY01000132.1-marine-metagenome-genome-assembly--contig:-NODE-132-length-53356-cov-3.847219_pt1 | contig 53356 bp, 45 predicted proteins | sample MGYA00248465_ERZ534230 | MGnify/ENA primary metagenome ERZ534230 (study PRJEB26409, sample SAMN06344110) | marine metagenome | isolation source: Sea water from surface | place: Atlantic Ocean:Southern... | reverse complement strand
ACTCTAGCAAGAAGTTGCAAGATCTCATCTGAACCGCATCCACAAACAATTCTATCAAAATCTAATGAATATTTTTTCGAAATTGCATTCTTTAAATCTTCATTCGAAGAGTCAGGATATACTCCTAACCTGTTAGATACTTTTTCATACTCTAAGATTGCTTTTGGACTTGGTCCAAAAGGATTTTCATTAGATGATAATTTATAGATTTTATCTATGCCTTCAATTCTACTCACGCCACCTTTATAAGGCTTAATTTTATCTAAATATTTTTTTGGTTCTGGTTTTTTCATCTCTTTACTCGATATCTATATATCCAAAACTTCCTAATATTGAAATATTTTTAATATCTATTTCTTTATAATATCCATTAATTGACAACAAATGATTATCTTTTTTAGTTGCAATTATCTCTGGGTTATAATCTTGAACAGAACTTTTATTATTTGTATTACATACAACGAGTGTTTTATTATTTTTAGCCTTTTCAGGTTTGACTTGACCTAGAATAAATCCAAAATGTTTGCCATCTAATATAGGTAAGCTTGCAAAAACATAAACATTTTTTGGTAAGGGTTTTAACCACCAATCATCCCCACAGGTTAGAACAGCGACTATATTCTTACTTTGTGAAATTACTTTTAGAGCTTTGCTGTTATCATAATTGAATGTCTTTTTTGTTCTAGAACCATAATAATTTCTTACCTCCTCGCCTAATTCACTATCTATTTTATCAGAAACGATAATTTCAAATGAAGATTGTACGGAGTTAGTGATTGTACTTATGATTTCTCTCCAGATGTAAATAATTGATTTTCCATCTAAATGATTGTTAGCTTTTTTATACAACTTCTCTAATAAATTAATTTCTCTTCCAGGCCTAATGATTTCGACACCCTCGACACCTTTAATTTTCGCTACAGAATCAACAATCTTCGCTCTCTCAAGTATTGAAGATAATATCTTATCATCAAGTAAATCTATCTTTTGCCTGAGTTTATTTAGTTCTTTATCCAATAAGCATCTCCTATGAAGGAAAAACTAACATATTAAGTATGATTATTTCTATTCATAAATAATTTGCTTTTATTTTCATCATAATATAGAAAAAAAAATGCATTAAGAAAGGGTTTATCCCTGCCAACCTGCAAACCTTGCGAAGGTGGTATATATGCGGCCAAATGGCAAAAGTTAGGTCCCATTTATTTTCTTAATCATAAAAAAGTTAGCCACTTTAGGCTGGGTATTTGATTTTCAGATTGTGCGCCCTAGATTTCCTTAAAGCACTAAAGAGAGGAGAAAATGAGAAAACTTAATTTTATTAATTTTTTATTTGTGATCGGTTTAGTAGCTTTTATTGGATCGATTTCTAACACACTTAATGCTCAAGAAAATACATCATTCAAGAGTGCTGGAACATGGCTAGTTGGCCTTAAAGTGCTTAATCTTGACCCTGATGTAGACTCTTCAGTATCAATTGGAGGAGGGGCTGTTGTTGATGATGATACTGTTCCAGAATTAGATATTCGATACTTTATAACAGATACACTTGCAATAGAAGCAATTTTTGGAACTACAGAACACAATGTTTCAGCAAAAAGCACTGCGTTAGGTGATGTAAATCTTGGAACTATTAAGGTTTTACCTCCAACATTTACATTGCAATATCATTTCCAAACTGAGGGAAATTTCAAACCTTATATTGGTGCCGGAGTTAATTATACTTTCTTCTATGATGGCAATCCTGGTCAATTTGATAGCGTTAAATATAAGGATGAGATAGGATTGGCTTTGAATATTGGATTTGATTTCATATTAAGTGAAAATAATTTCTTCAATATTGATATTAAGAAATATGACTTACCTACAGATGTAAGTGTTAACGGAGGTGTTGCAACTGCTGATGTTGATCTAGACCCCCTAGCAATAAGCATAGGGTATGGATGGAGATTCTAGAAAGTGTAATTACTTATACTGCTAGAATGTAGTATGCTATGGGGATTATTATGAGTGAAACAAATATAGAGAATGATTGTTTATTTTATAATGATCCCCTGCCTCTTTTACTTGAAAGTGGCCAAATTATTAATGGCCATGACATAGCTTACAAGACTTATGGATCATTAAATTCTAATAGAGATAACGCAATCCTAATATGCCATGCTCTTTCAGGAGATCAATATGTTGCTAGCTCTCATCCAATAACAAATAAAGATGGCTGGTGGTCGAGAATGGTTGGTAAGGGTAAACCAATTGATACCGATCGTTATTTTATTATATGTATAAATGTTTTGGGCGGCTGTATGGGATCATCAGGACCAGCTTCTTTAAATCCTGATGATGGCAAAGTTTTTGCAATTAATTTTCCTATTATAACAATTGCAGATATGGTTAAAGCACAAGTCAGGCTTATAGATTATCTTGGTATTGAGAAGCTAGTATCAGTTATAGGAGGTTCGATGGGAGGTATGCAAGCTCTTGAGTGGGCAGCATCATATCCTGAAAAACTTAATTCAGTGATTCCAATTGCTACATCTTCAAGGCATACTGCACAAAATATTGCTTTTCACGAATTAGGTAGACAAGCAATAATGTCTGATATCAATTGGAATTCTGGTAATTATATCAATGAAGGTACGAATCCTTCAAAGGGCTTATCAATTGCTAGAATGACAGCGCATGTAACATATTTATCAGAGGCATCCTTAACAAAAAAATTTGGAAGAAAATTACAAGATAAGACTGAAGTAGGTTTTGGATTTGATGCTGATTTTCAAATTGAAAGTTATTTAAGACATCAAGGTCACACTTTCGTTGATCGATTTGACGCAAATTCCTATCTGTATATTACAAGAGCAATGGATTACTTTGATCTTGAAAAAACTCATAAGAAAACACTCACAGAAATTTTTACTAACACTAAAGTAAAATTTTTAGTTGTTTCTTTCACAGGCGATTGGTTGTATCCAACTTCTGAAAATTTAATGATAGTAAGAGCCCTTAGTGCTGGTGGTGTGGACGTTAGCTTTGTAGAAATTGAGTCTGATAAAGGGCATGATGCATTCTTGCTTGAAGAACCAGAATTTGACACATGTCTAGATGGATTCCTCAAATCATTATGATTAATTTTAAGGTAACATGAATAATTTAAGAAAAGATTTAAATCTTATTGCAAATCTGATTGAAGATAACTCTAAGATAATTGATATTGGATGTGGTGATGGTGAACTTTTAGATTTTTTAAACAAAAATAAAAATGCTAAAATTCAGGGTTTGGAAATTGACCAAAAAAAAGTTAATAAATGTGTCGCTAAAGGCCTATCAGTTATACAAGGTGACGCTGATAAAGATTTAAGTTTATACCCTGAAAAATCTTTTGAATATGTAATTCTGAGTCAGACTATACAAGCTACTCTCGAACCAAAAAAGATTCTATCTGAATTAACACGGATAGGTGAAAAGGTTATCGTTTCAATTCCAAATTTTGGTTTTTGGAGAGTACGGTTAGATTTATTATTTAAAGGAAAAATGCCAATAACACGAAAACTAAATTCAACTTGGTTTGATACTGATAACATTCATCTTTGTACTATCTTTGATTTTTTAGAGTTGTGTGATCAATTAAATTTAAAAGTAAAGCAAACTGTCACTATCACCTCTAAAAAACAAAAAAAATTTTCTGGGAAACCTAGTATTAAAGAAAATATATTTGCTGAAGAAGCTATTTTTCTAATTCAAGACTAGGTAATTTGATCTTTTGAACTGAATAAATTTGTGAGAATATAATTCCTATAAATATCAATGCAGAACCTGTGAGAATCCGAAAATTAAATAATTCAGATAATATCAACCACCCAAAGAAAGCTGCAAAAATTGCTTCAGTGCTCATAACTATTGCAGCTTGATTAGGTGAAGAAAATTTTTGTCCAATCATTTGCAAAACGAAAGCAAGACAAACAGATCCAATTGAACAATATAAAAGCGTACCTAAAATTATTGGATCAGTTGTCATTTTAGGAAAATTTGATAATTCATCTAAGTAAAAAAATAAACCTATAATGATAAGTGCAACTGAAGCAAAGAAAAACTGAATTATTGCTAATATAATTATTGGGTTTTTTTTAACAGCAAATGAGAGTATTTGAACATGCAAGGCCCAAAATATTGATCCAGATATTATCCAGATATCTCCAATATTAATTTTTTCAATTACAAAATTTCCAGTAGGTATTGCAAGTAAAACAGAACCTATTACACATATTAAAATCGCAAACCACAATGAGAAATGTGGAATTGAACCTAAGAAAATTCCAATTATTGGAACAATCATAACATACAGGCTTGTAAAAAAACCAGCATTAGTTGCTGTTGTGGTTACTAGGCCTATTTGCTGAAATAATGCCGCAATTCCTAGTATCAGGCCTAGGCTAATTCCATAAGACATTAAGGGTTTTATATTAATATTTTTTGGTAAACTAAATATCGGAAGAATTAGAAATAATATTAATGAACCAATAAGGAAACGTATAGCCGTAAATTGAATAGGAGACCAGAAATCCATTGCTATTTTTTGTGGTATAAATGTAGAGCCCCAAATTATTGATGCCAGCAAAAGTATTATCGCCCCTTTTAAATTGTTAGGGAGTGAATTCAACAAAATTTATTACTCGGATTCCTTTTGAATCAAAATCTGTTTTCCGTTGTACATACCACTTTTTAGATCAATATGATGCGGTCTATGAAGTTCACCTGAGTCCTTACTTTCTACATAAGTTGGTTCTTTTCTTTTGTGTCCAAGTCTTCTTTTCCCTCTTCTTGAAGGACTAACTTTTCTTTTTGGAACAGCCATTTTCTATCTCCAAATAAAACAATTGGTTTATAAATGTATAATTCTTTGCAAGCAAGAGGAAAGATTACATTATTAATGAGCAGTTACCACATAAATAATATAAACCCTTAGGATCGTTATAATTCTTTATATCCCTTATTAAAGCTTTAAATCTAAAATCTAGATCAACATTTCTAATGTATATAGAATTTTTATTACTAATTTCATTAACTATACGAGGTATAAAATCTAAAAAAGATCTCTTTTTTTCATGAATTTTTTCTACTTTATATTCATCAATTTTAGCTAGTAAGGATGCTTTTTTAACAGCATCTTCTAAAGATCCAATCTCATCAATTAAATTAAGTCTTAATGCATCTTTAGAAACCCAAACTTGACCTTTTGCAATATTATTTACTTTTTGAGTTGATAAATTTCTTCCCTTTGAAACTACATCAATGAATTTTTCATAAATATTTTTTATCGTGAGCTTGTTAAGCTTTATAAGTCGATCATCAGGTTTTTGTGAATAAATAACTTTGTTAGTTTCAGAAAATACTGATAGCGAAACCCCATCTTCATTTAACCCAATTTTATTATAGGCTTCCTCTGCATTAAAAATTACGGAAGCTACTCCAATTGAACCTGTAATAGATAAGTTTTCAGCATATATATAATCAGTAGAAGAAGCTACCCAGTATCCACCAGATGCGGCTACTCCCCCCATGGATGTAACTATCGGTATCTTTTTATCTTTAAGACGTAAAAGTGCATCTCTTATTAATTCTGATGCAAATACCGACCCTCCTGGAGTATTTATCCTTAGGACTAATGCTTTAATAGACTCATTCTCGATTACCTTATTAATTAAGGATGAAATATTATTTCCGCTTGCAACACCAAAAGCTTGATCGCCATCAACTATAGGACCCAAGATATTTATAATCGCAATTGAATTTATTGACTCTTTGGAAGCTTCTTTTGTTTTTAAATAATTTCTATAATCAATTTTATTCAAATTATCATTTTCCGACATATATTTTTCTTCTATGTATTTTTTTAAATCACTTCTTTTTACTAGATTATCAACTAATTCATAACTAACAGATGCTTTTCCCCAATCACCATCATTTTGCGCCAAAATATTATCAAAATTAGTTAAATACTCATTAATTTTTCCGGAATTAATATTTCGATTTTCTTCAATTAAGATAGTTATATCCTTCCAAATACTATTAAATAAACTTAGCCTTTGTTGCCTATCGTCATCGCTCATAGACGACAAAGTTAAATTTTCGAATGCAGTTTTAAATTGACCTTCTGAAAGATTGATAACCTCCAATCCGATTTTTTCGAAAAAGTCTTTATAAAAAATTCTTTTTGATGAAAATCCTCTGAGAAGAACACCCCCTGATGGATAAGAAATAATTTCACTTGATGCAGAAGCAATTAAATATGCGCTTTGAGAATATAAGTCTGAATATGACAAAACAAATTTTCCAGATTTTTTAAAATCGTTTAATTGATTGGTGATTTTTACTAGTTCAGCTGGATAACCACCTAAAAATTTACTTAAATCAATAAATATACCTTTGATCTGATTATCTTCTTTTGCATCCTTAATTGCCTTTAATAATAGATGAAAATCAATTTGGGGAGTATTGGTTTCTTGAAAAAAAAAGTCTGTAATGTCCCTATTTGAGTTTGACTCTTCCGTTATCAAGCCTTCCATGGGAATATACAAAATCGAATTATCTTCAACATTTATTGATTTTTCTAAAGATGAAAACCTTATAAATGAAATAATTGCAATTAGAATTATTAAAACTGTAAATAGTTTTGGTAAAAAAAATATAAAATTTAATAAATTTTTAAAAATTATATTCAAAATATAAAATATTTTTTTTAATATTTTCATAACTTTTTAATATCTGTAATCATTCTCATTATTATCGCCCTTTAATGAATAAAAATAAATTAGAGGGATTATACCGATAATAGTAAAGGTTAATAAGTACCATAAACCACTTTTATTTATATCATGCAATCTTCTTATTGATACTGTGATTTCAGGTATTAAAAGAAAGAAATTAACAAAAAAATTAATACCTGAGAAAAAAATTGTTTCGAGAAATGTAATGGATAGAAATAGTAAAACCCTAAATAACTGCCAATGCCAAAATACTGCTCTTGAAGATCTTCCAGTATAATCAAAATATCTTTGAAAACAGTTTGCAACAGAAATTATAACATCATCAAAAAATTTCACTGTAATTTATATAGAAAATCTATCTCCAAGATATACTTTTCTGACATCTTCATTTCCAATAATATCATTTGGCTCACCTTCAATTAATACTGAACCCTCATGAATAAGAACAGCACGATCAATTAATGTTAGTGTCTCCCTTACATTATGATCAGTTATAAGTACACCAACACCTCTCTCTTTAAGGTGTGAAACTAACTCTCTGATTTCACCAACAGCTATTGGATCTATCCCAGCAAAGGGCTCATCAAGCAAAATATACTTTGGGTGTGAAGCAAGACATCTTGCAATTTCTACCCTCCTCCTTTCACCACCAGATAAAGCAAGGGAAGGAGTTCTTCTCAAATGATCTATATCAAATTCTTTCAGTAGAAGATCAATTTCTTCTTCGATCTTTTGTTTATCTGACTCTAAAATTTCCAATACAGCACGTATATTATCCTCAACTGATAAACCTCTGAAAATTGATGCCTCTTGAGGAAGATAGCCAATTCCATTTTTAGCTCTTTTATAAATCGGTAGATCAGTAATATCCTCACCATCAAGAATAATTGATCCTGAATCAGGTTTGATTAAACCAATAATTGTATAAAAAAGAGTTGTCTTGCCTGAACCGTTTGGACCCAATAAACCTATGGCTTCTCCACATTTAAAACTAAATTCAACCTCTCTCACAACAGGTCTACCAGAAAAGGACTTGCTGACCTTATTAATAAAAAGGCCTTCCTTTGTGTCTTTGATTAAAATAGGTTTCTGATCAGAAGTGACCATTTGTCTATTTCCTTTCATATCTTTATTCTACCAATACCCCTTTAACTCTCTCTTGGTCAAGTTCATCGTCAAAAATCTCAATTTTTCCTGAATTTAAATCTAAAATAAGCTTATTACCTTTTATAGTAGACATTTGATTTTCTAATATAACTCCATCAGTCATAATTAGTTTTTTTTCCATAACACTATAATTTGCGAAATTACCATATATTGAAGTTAAATCATTATTTTTAATAATTATGTTTCCTGAGGCAGACATTTTATAAAAATTCTCTTCATCAAAATTATACTTAAAAAAAAGCTCCAGTTGATCGGTTTTTAATCTAGCAATACCTTGTTTTAATTCTACATTTCCAGAAAACGCGATAATATGGTTTTCTCTCTCAATATACATATTTTCGGCGGTGATTTCATAAGACTCATTTATCTCAAGAGCAAAACTATTTACTTGTTGAGAGACTCCTGAATTAGATAGATAAATAAGCGATATAAATAAAATTATTTTTAAATTAACTCTAGTCATTAGAGACCTAATCCTGCTTTTTTGAAATTATAAGTTTCACACCTGAAGAGAAGAATATTTTATCACCTTTATCATGAATTTCAATTTTACCTGTTTCAAATATAATATCCTTTTTTCCACCGTTTATTGGACCATTAACAAAAATAAAAGAGGTATCAAGATCCATTGATAAAGAATCTGCATTAAATGAATATCCTTCGAAGGTTTCACCAAGAAGATCACCAAATAAAATTGCAGAATTTGTTGAAACAAGATATTTAGCGAAATTTGATTTTAAATTCAGTATTTGGTAGTTGTTATCAAAGAATTCTAAATTTACTTTTTCTAATTCAATATCTTTTAATTCAGGTCCCAAGGGACTTGCCCTGTTAGCAGTTAATTTATAGAAACCACCGTCAGAGGTAGTACCAGAAAGCAATGGCATTATAACTCCAGATGTTGAGTCAAGGGTAAATCTTGAATAATTCCCTATATCACTATCGTTAACAACAAATACTTTTTTTGTAGTTAAGTACTGATAGATTATAAATACTACAAATGTAAGCACAAATATTGGGAGAATAAGTTTTAATCTTTTAATCTTAATTTTATCCAACTGATTTTTTGATTTAATTTCACTCATAATTAGTGTCTAAAAATATCTATTTCAGACCATCCATTTAAATCTAAAAAGGCTCTAGTTGATATAAAATCAAAGCAATTTCGTGCTAATTCTTTTCTACCCTTATTTTCAAGCTTTTCTTCAAGTATATTTTTTAGTTTATGTAAATACAATACATCTGAAGCTGCATATAATTTTTGTTTTTCAGTTAGTTGATCAACACTCCAATCTGAAGTTTGCTCAGTCTTCGATAGTTCAATATCTAATAATTCTTTACAAATATCTTTCAAACCATGTTTATCAGTATTGGTTCTAGCCAATTTAGAGGCAATTTTTGTACAATAAATTGGAGAGCAATCTACATTCAAATAATATCGAATAACGGCAATATCGAAACGTGCGAAATGGAAAATTTTTTCACAATCATTATTTATTAATAATCTTTTTAGATTTGGGGCATCATATGTATTTCGATCAAATTGAAGTAGATGCGCAATACCATCGCCTGATGATAATTGAATTAAACAAAGAGGATCTCTCTCTGGAATTAGTCCAAGAGTTTCAGTATCCACGGCAACACTATCTCCGAATTCAAGGTTGGAAGGTATATCGCCTTTATGCATAATTATAGTCATATGAACATTCTTTTGGTAATTATATAAAGTAAGTTAAACTATTTTTAATAGAACTATACAGCATAAATTTGTTATAAAAAATAATATTTGAGAGAGTATTGTCGATGACAACATTATATCACTATCCTTTATGCCCTTTTAGTAGAAAAGTAAGATTATTATTAAGGGAAAGAAGTATAGATCCTGACTTAATTACAGAAACATTTTGGGGAAAAAGGAAAGAATTTTTAAAAATGAATCCATCGGGTGATGTTCCAGTATTAATTATTAAAAAAAGAAAAATTTGCGGGCATTATGCAATAACAGAATTTTTAGAGGAAGAACTTGGTAGAATATTACCAGAAGATATTGATGAAAAAAATGAATGCAGAAGAATTATTGATTGGTTTGATAGTAAATTCCATAATGAAGTGCTTAATATTATACTTCATGAAAAAGTCGAGAGACAGTTTTTAAGTGTCGATCAAGGGGGCGGTTTACCAAGATTAAACAGAATAAAAATTGGAATACATAATCTAAATTTTCATCTCAAATATTTAGAAAAAATTTTATCAAATAGGTTTTGTTTAGTTTCAGATAAACCTAATACTGCTGATTTTACGGCTGTTGCACATATTTCTTGTCTGGATTATCTGGGAGATATACCTTGGAAAAGGTATCCAAGAGTAAAAGAATGGTATGGCAAGATCAAAAGCAGACCAAGTTTCAGATCACTACTAACTGATCAAATAATGAGTATACCTCCAAGGGGAAAATATGTCTCACTCGATTTTTAATAAATCTGAAATAAATGATAAAAAAGATCAAATAATTAAAATGTCACAAAATCTTGGTTTCGATGTCATAGGCTTTGCCGATCCTAAATTACCTAAAAATGTAAAACATAACTTAGATATTTTTTTAAAATCACATTTTCATGGAGAGATGAATTGGCTTGAAAAAAATCAACATAGAAGAAGTTCTCCTAAAGTTTTATGGCCGGAAGTGAAAACTATCATTTCTCTTGGAATAAATTACGGACCTAGCAAAGATCCACTAAAAAATTTATATAAAAAAACCTATGGTAATATTTCTGTCTACGCTCAAGGAATTGATTATCATAAAGTTATTAAAAAAAAATTAAAAAAGTTTTGCGGTTGGTTAACCAAAGAATTTAATTGTAATCTTAAATTATTTGTTGATACAGCTCCAGTAATGGAAAAAAATATTGCTGAGATTGCTGGTATAGGTTGGCAAGGAAAACACTCTAATATTGTAAGTAGAAAATATGGGTCATGGTTGTTCTTATCAGAAATATTTATTGATATGACCATAAGCCATGATGACCAAGAAATTGATAATTGTGGCAGCTGTAATCAATGTATGAAGATTTGTCCTACTGATGCTTTTATAGACAAGTATAAAATGGATGCTAGAAGGTGTATATCATACCTAACGATTGAACATAAAAGCCAAATCCCTTTAGAATTTAGAGAAAAAATTGGTAACAGAATATATGGTTGTGATGATTGTTTGGCAATATGTCCTTGGAATAAATTTGCAAAAGAGTCTAAAGAAATAAAATTTAAGTCAAATAAAAATAGTGAAGATCTCAATTTAGGTAATCTTGTTGATTTAGATGATAAAAATTTCAGAAATTTATTTGCATTATCTCCTGTAAAAAGAATTGGCAGAGATAGATTTCTTAGAAATGTATTGATCGCTATTGGTAACTCAGGAGAGAAATCATTATCGAGAAAAACTATAAGCAAATTAAAAGACCAATCACCACTTGTCAGAGGGGCTGCGATTTGGGCATTACATAAATTACTAGAAAAAGATGAATTTGATAGAATTAAAGCCACTTACATGGGATATGAGACAGACCAAACAGTAAAAAGCGAATGGGAAAGTTAATATTTATTAATTATAAATTATAAAGTTCCATAACAGTATCACCTAAATTTTTTAAATCACTTTTACTAGAAAAACTGTGATCACCATTTTTATTAAAATTAACCTTTATATCACTCGAGGAAAAGTAAGACATGAGGTCTAGAGATAAATTCCATGGTACAGCATCGTCTTTAACGCCGTGAAAAATTCTTATAGGAATGCTAAGGCTTATTTTATCTTTTAAAATTAGATGATTTTTTCCATCATTAATTAGTGCTTTTGTAATTTTGTAACTTGAGTCGTATTGTTCAGTGTATCTCTCCAAAAATCCTTTACTAGAAATCTCTTTTTTTTCTTTTATAGAAAATTTATCCCACATTAAATTCTTTGTCATATCTATCGCAGGAGCAATCAAAATCAAGCCTTTAACTCTTTTTTTTCTTTTGAGTGAAATTAATGTTGAAATCCATCCTCCCATTGAAGACCCAACTAATATAGCATCTGTATCGATCACCTCATCAATAATTTTAAGGCCACTATTAAGCCAATCTGAAATAACACAATCTTCAAATCTCTTTGATGATTTCCCATGACCAAAATAATCAAATCTGCAAAAGTTTATTTTATTTTTTTTAGATAAGTTTGAAAGAAAAATGGCTTTCGTACCATCCATATCAGAGTTTAAACCTCCAAACCAAATAAGAGTTTTTTTATTTTTATGAAAATTTTGATTTTTATAGGCTATAAAGTCTTCCTTGTTAGTATATAATTTTTTAAAAGATCGACCCATAGGTTTTAAATGCCTCAAAATAAAAATAAAAATATAATACAGATTATACCAAATATGGAAATAGGTGGTGCAGAAAAGACAGTTTTAGAAATTGGTTCATTTTTAAAAAATACTAGCTACAAACCTATTGTTCTAACAAGCGGTGGTAGGATGGTTGAGATATTGCGAAAAAAAGGTATAAAGGTATTAATTCATAAAATTGATCAAAAAAATCCTTATAGTATCTATAAAAATATTAAAAAATTTATCAAAATATTTAATAAAAATAAAATATCTCTTGTTCATGCAAGATCTAGAGCTCCAGCATGGTCATCTTACTATGCTGCTAAAGCACTAAAAATACCTTTCATCACTACATGGCATGGTCACGCAGAAAACGCTACATTTTTAAAAAAGAAATATAATTCAGTAATGCTTAAAGGTAATGCTGTAATAGCAAATTCAGAATATACAGCAAAAAAAATTAGTCTCAATTATCAATTTGATATAAATAAAATTGATATAATTCCTCGTGGGGTTAATTGCGAAGATTTTAAAACAATTAATTTTCCAAATAATGAAATATTAAATTTAAGAAAAAAATGGACAAAAAATAATAATCAAAAGATAATTTTATTGCCCGCTAGATATACACGCTGGAAAGGGCACGAATTAGCTATAAAAGCATTGTCAGAACTAAGTAAAAAAAATGCAAATTTAAATTTTTCTATTATTTTTGTTGGAAATAAAAAAGGAAATGAAAAATACATAAATCACTTAGAAAAATTATCTAATAAATTAGGTATTTCAAATTATTTGAGAATATTAGAAAATTTTGACAACATGCCTCTAGCATATCTGTCCTCGGATATAATATTATATCCCTCAATAGTACCTGAGCCGTTTGGTAGGGTTTCCATAGAAGCTCAAGCTGCTGGAAAAATAATTATTGCCTCTGATGATGGCGGAACGAAGGAAACAATTGTTGATGGAATAAATAATAGCGGTTTCAGATTTAAGAGCAATAATCTTGATGATTTAACAAATAAAATTGATTTTGCACTCAAACTTAATGATGGAGAGATTTCAAATATAACAAAAAGAGCGATAAAAAATGTTAGTGAAAACTTTTCTTTGGAAAATATGTGTAAAAAAACACTTGATGTTTACGATAGAATATTAAATGTTTTATAAGAATTTTTTTTTAAAATAAAAATGGAGATAATTTTATAACTAAAAATTTTAGGAATAACTCTTCGGCTTCCAAAGAACCGAAGGTAAACAAACAAATAGAGGCAAATGAAGTTCTTTTAATTGACTCTAAGGGTGAAAAAAAGGGTGTAACCCCGTTAAATGCTGCATTAGATTTTGCAAAACAAGAAGGGCTAGATTTAGTTGAAATATCTCCTAAATCTTCACCACCTGTATGTAAGATATTAGATTATGGTAAATATAAATATCAAGCACAAAAAAGGGCAAATGAAGCCAAAAAGAAACAAAAAAATATTGATGTAAAAGAAATAAAATTTAGACCCAACATTGATACACATGATTATAATGTTAAAATGAAAAGTGTTGAAAAATTTTTAAATGATGGTGACAAAGTAAAAGTTACTCTTAGATTTAGAGGCAGAGAAATGGCTCATCAAAATATAGGTGTAGACTTATTAGAAAAAATTAAGACTGAGACTGATGATTTTGCAAAGGTAGAACTTCTACCGAAATTCGAAGGAAGACAAATGGTTATGGTGCTAGCACCAAAATAAATTTTCTTTTGTTGAATTAATCATAAAAATATTATATTTAACTTGATCAAATCTTCCGGCAGGGCATGCCGTGTTTGATTGCTACATGCTTAACTATAATTTAACAATAATAGGAGATGCAAAATGCCCAAACTTAAGACTAAAAGTGGTGCAAAAAAACGTTTTAAAATCACTAGCTCAGGCAAAATAATTTCTGCAAAAACTGGCAAAAGACATGGTATGATTAAGCGTACCCCAAAACAAATACGTAATAAACGTGGAACATCTCTTCTTTCTAAATCAGACAGCAGGATTGTAAAAAAATTCCTGCCATATGCATAAAGGAATTTAACAATGACAAGAGTTACAAGCGGCGCATCAAGCCATAATAGACATAAAAAGATTATAAAAAGTGCTAAAGGCTATTTCGGAAGAAGAAAAAATACATTCCGTGCTGCTAACCAAGCTGTAGAAAAAGCGGGGCAATATTCATATCGAGATAGAAAAAAAAGAAAAAGAAATTTTCGATCTTTATGGATTCAAAGAATTAATGCTGCTGCCAGGTTAAATGGAATAAACTATGCTAGTTTTATGAATGGGCTTTCAAAGGCAAATATTCAAATTGACAGAAAAGTTTTATCAGATATCGCGATTTCAGATCCTGATACATTTAAAGATTTAGTCAATAAAGCTACATCTGCATTAAAATAATTCTTAATTTATGTTAGTGTTACCTTTGATGCACCGTTAAAGCATCAGGAAATAGTTATGGAAAATTTAAGTTCTATTGAAAAGATTATACTACAAAATATCGAAACAGCTGATAGTGAGGAATTAGTTGAAGAAATTCGCATCAAAGAATTAGGAAAAAAAGGAAGGATAACAAAGCTTCTAGGTGAATTAGGCAATCTAGATCCGGAAAAAAGGAAAGAATTAGGGCCTAAATTAAATAACCTGAAAAATATAATTTTCAAGACAATCCAAGATAAGAAAAATTTTTTTGCAGAAGAAAGATTAACTAAAAAATTACTTGAGGAAAAAATTGATATTACTTTACCTGTTAAATCCTCTCCAAATGTCATTGGGAAAATCCATCCTGTTTCGCAAGTGTTAGATGAAATAACAGAAATTTTTGGATCTTTAGGATATGAAATTACAGATGGACCCGATATAGAAACAGAATTTTATAATTTTAATGCTTTAAATATTCCTGAGTCGCATCCTGCAAGGCAAATGCATGATACTTTTTACCTTGATGAATTTAATGATGATCAAGGCCAATCAGTTTTAAGAACTCATACTAGTCCGGTTCAAGTGAGAACCATGGAGAAAGGAAAACCACCTTTCAGATTTATATCTCCTGGGAGAACATACAGATGTGATTCTGATCAGACACATACTCCCATGTTTCATCAAATTGAAGGTTTGTCTGTTGATAAAGAAACTAATTTAGGCCATTTAAAATGGACACTAGAAACATTCTTATCTTCATTTTTTGAAATAGAAAGTACAAAGATTCAATTGAGACCAAGTTATTTTCCTTTTACAGAACCTTCACTAGAAATCGATGTTTTATGTGACAGAAGTGGATCCGTTTTAAAAATAGGTGAAGGGTCAGATTGGCTTGAAGTAGCGGGTGCGGGTATGGTACATCCCAATGTTTTGAGTGCAGCAAACATTGATCCAAATGTTTATCAAGGATTCGCTTTTGGTTTTGGCTTAGATCGTTTAGCGCAACTAAAATATGGAATTCCAGACTTAAGAACTTTTTTTAGTGGTGATATAAGGTGGTTAAAACATTATGGTTTCTCTGCCTTGGATATACCAACATTATCAAGGGGGTTAAAGAAATGAAATTTACCCTATCTTGGCTTAAAGAACATATAGATACAAACTCCTCTTTGGAGGAAATTACAGAAAGTCTTACTGAAATTGGTTTAGAAGTTGAGTCTGTAATTAACCCCGAGAAAGATCTAAAAGGCTTTTTTGTAGGAAAAGTGTTGTCTGCTGAAAAACATCCAGATGCTGATAGACTTAAAGTCTGTAAAGTAGATGTTGGAGATGAAATTAAGGAGGTAGTTTGTGGAGCCACCAATGCCAAAGAAGGGCTGCTGACAATATATGCTCCAATTGGAAGCACCATTCCAAAGTCTAAAATGACAATACAAAAAACGAAAATTAGAGGCGTTATATCCCATGGAATGCTTTGTTCAAGTGAAGAATTAAATATTGATAATGAGAGCGAAGGAATTATAGAGATTGATGAAGCTACGCCAGGTGAGGAAGCTTCAAATGTCATTAAGAACATCGACCCGCTTATCGAGATAGCAATTACTCCAAACAGATCTGATTGTCTTGGAGTTTATGGAATCGCAAGAGACCTCGCTGCAAAGGGATTAGGAAAATTAAAAACTAAAAGAACACTAAAAATAAAATCAAATAGTAAAAAGATACCCGTTTTTACAGAATCTAATAACGAGAATAACTTTTGTAATATTTTTGCTGGTCGATTAATTGAAAATATCGAAAATAAAGAAAGTCCAAATTGGTTAAAAGATCGTTTAGAAAAAATAGGCTTAAGAAGTATTAACGCAGTTGTAGATATAACAAATTTTATAACCTATGATCAAGGTCAGCCGCTTCATGCCTATAATGCTGATCTTATATCAAAAAGTATTGGTGCTAGACTTGCAAATCAAGGAGAAAAAATTAGAGCTCTTGATGGAAAAGATTATATTTTAGATCAAGAAACCTGTGTTATTGCAGATAGTGAAAAAGCTCTTGGTATTGCAGGTATTATAGGTGGAGAAAAATTTGGTTCAGAAATAGGTACAAAAAATATTTTTATTGAATCTGCTTATTTTGATCCTATCCATATTGCAAGAAGTGGGAGAAAATTAAACATTAATTCCGATGCAAGATATCGATTTGAAAGAGGTACTGATCCAAACTTCGTCATGGAAGGATTAGCCTTAGCCACTGAGATGATACAAGATATATGTGGCGGAATTGCTGGTGAAGTATGCGTTGCTCAAAATATAAATTTTTCTAAAAAAGAAATTTATTTTGATGAAAAATTAATAGAAAAAATTTCTGGAATAAAGATTCCCAAAAAAGATATAAAAAATATTTTGAATTCACTTGGATTTGAAATCAGTGATGACTTTATAATAACTGTTCCCTCGTGGAGACCTGATGTTAGTTTACCAATAGATATTGTTGAGGAAGTTATAAGAATTTATGGGCTTAATAATGTCAAATCGATTCCTTTGAAGAACCCTGATCAACCCTCAAAACCAATTTTAACAAGTACTCAAAAAAATATAAATTTAATAAGAAGAAACCTTGCATCAAGAGGGTTAATTGAAAATATATCATATTCCTTTGTTAACTCTAAATATTCAGATTTTTATACTGACAAAAGCAAACCTATAAAAATTTTAAATCCAATATCTGAAGATTTATCAGATTTACGATCTTCACCATTGGTATCTTTGATAGAAAATTTTAGTGAGAATAAAAATAGAGGCTATAATGATCTTGGCATCTATGAAATTGGTCCAGGTTTCTATGGAGCAAAACCTGGTGAGCAAATCACAATTGCTGCAGGTTTAAGGACTGGAATCTATAAATCAACTGGTGTCGAAAGGCATTGGCAAGGAAATGAGAGTGCTGATGTTTTTGATGCGAAAAGTGATATCCTTTCAAATTTTGATTTGATTGATATTTCAGATGATTTATTTACCGAATCTATTCCAGGTTTAGATTGGTATCACCCTGGTAGATCAGGAAAAATTATTAATAATAATAATAAATTGGTAATTGCAGCTTATGGAGAAATTCATCCTAAAATATTATCTAAAATTAATTTACCTTCATGTATTGGCTTTGAAATTTACATTGATGAATTAATAAAAATGATTAGCTGCGACGATAATCACAAAGAATTTACATACTATAATTTACAATCTGTAAAGAGAGATTTCTCCTTCGATGTATCGGCTGATATCAATTCTTCAATATTAACTAACGCTATAAAATCATGCGATATCAATTTAATAACCGATATAAAAGTTTTTGATCAATTCATATTAGAAAATTCAAAAAAATCTCTCGCACTAGAAATTACTCTTCAACCAAAAAAAGAAACTCTCAAAGATAATGAAATTGACAATATTTGTGAGAAGATTATTCAAGCAGTTGAAAAAGCAACAAATGGAAAATTAAGAAGTGCATAAAGGTATATCAAGTTGGATAATACTAAAAATATCAGAAATTTTGCAATAATCGCACATATTGATCATGGCAAATCAACTCTTGCTGACAGACTTATTCAATTTTGCGGTGGTTTATCAGAGCGAGAAATGAAAAATCAGGTCTTAGACTCTATGGATATTGAAAGAGAAAGAGGTATAACAATAAAAGCACAAACTGTCAGACTGAATTATAGAGATAAAAATAATATTGAGTATCAGCTTAATCTTATTGATACTCCTGGTCATGTTGATTTTTCTTATGAGGTTAACCGATCATTATCAGCGTGCGAAGGATCTATTCTTGTTGTTGATGCCGCTCAAGGAGTTGAAGCCCAAACTTTAGCCAATGTCTATCAAGCAATAGATTTAGACCATGAAATTATTCCAGTTATTAATAAAATTGATTTACCTGCTGCTGAACCAGATAGAGTTTGCAAACAGATTGAAGAGGTAATAGGACTAGATGCTAGTGATGCAATTAAAGTTTCCGCAAAAACTGGTGAGGGTATTGAGGATATCTTTTCTGCTCTAATCGAACGATTACCTCAACCCAAAGCTGATGTTTCAGAATTATCAAAGGCATTACTTGTAGATAGTTGGTATGACTCTTATCTTGGTGTTGTGGTTCTTGTAAGAGTAATTACTGGAGAATTATCAAAAGGACAAAAAATAAAAATGCTAGGTTCTAATAGTTCTTATACAATTGATGAGGTTGGAATCTTCACTCCAAAAAAAATTGCCCTAAAAAAACTTCAAGCGGGCGAAATTGGCTATATAATTGCGGGTATAAAAAATGTTGCAGATACGCAAATCGGAGACACAATAACTGACTACCAAAAACCATGTATTGAAGCTCTACAAGGTTTTAGACCTTCTCAACCCTCTGTTTTCTGTGGTTTATTTCCTACAGATAGTAGTGATTTCGAAGATTTACGAGACTCAATTGAGAAATTAAGTCTTAATGATTCTAGTTTTCAATTCGAAACTGAAAATTCAGCAGCCTTAGGTTTTGGGTTTCGATGCGGTTTTTTAGGACTTTTACATTTAGAAATAGTTCGAGAGAGAATTGAGAGAGAATTCAATATTGATCTAATAACTACAGCTCCATCGGTGATATATAAAATTCATCTAACTAATGACGAAATAATTGAGCTTCATAATCCTGCAGATATGCCTGAAATAACAAATATAAAATTTATTGAAGAACCTTGGATAAAAGCTACCATCCTTGTTCCTGATGAATATTTAGGTGCAGTTCTAAAGTTATGTGAGGAACGTAGAGGCCATCAGGTTAATCTTACTTATGCAGGTACAAGAGCAATGGTAGTTTATGATTTGCCACTAAATGAAGTTGTTTTTGACTTTTATGATAGGCTAAAATCAGTATCAAGTGGATATGCTAGTTTTGACTGGCAAATGGAAGATTATAAGCCAGAAAAATTGGTCAAAATGTCAATTTTAGTTAATGAAGAGCCAGTTGATGCATTGTCAATTATAGTTCATACAGACAGATCCTTTAATAGAGGCAGAACTATGTGCAAAAAATTAAAAGATTTGATACCCCGACATCAATTTAAAATTCCTGTGCAGGCTGCTATTGGGGGTAAAATCATAGCAAGAGAGACAATTCCGCCATTTAGGAAAGATGTAACAGCAAAACTATATGGTGGTGATGTTACAAGAAAAATGAAATTACTTGAAAAGCAAAAAAAAGGTAAAAAAAGAATGAGAGAGTTTGGGCAGGTTAATATTCCACAAGAAGCTTTCATTTCTGCTTTGAAATTCGATGATGAATAGTATGATGTAAATCAGGAGAGGTGGCCGAGCGGTCGAAGGCGCACGCTTGGAAAGCGTGTAGGCGAGTAATCGTCTCGCGGGTTCGAATCCCGCTCTCTCCGCCATTTATTTATATAATCAATAATTATTATTGATAAAATTGATTTTTTATTAAAAATGAAATAAATTATTTTGACAATCAAATTCTGGGGAGAAAATTAATGAAAAAGTTTTTTATTTTTCTGACTATCTTTGCTTGTCTTGGTACTTTTAAAGTTCAAGCACAAGATACAGAAAATTCTAATATTGAAGAAATAATCGTGACATCTCTAAAACGAGCTAATGGTATTGCTGCTCAAGACTTACCTGTAAGTGTTACTGCAATAAGTGAACAGCTAATTATAGACTCTGAGTCAATAGATCTATCAGATATTGGTAGAATGGTTCCGAATGCAACACTTCATCCTTCGGCTACGTTTGCCAGCACACCAAATTTCCTAATTCGTGGTATTGGAGTAAGCGGAACAACTAGATCGCTTGACCCAGCAGTTGGTATTATTGTGGATGGCGTCTATTTAGGGTTTCCAGTTGGTGCCAACCTAGATATGTTTGATAGAGAATCAATTGAAATATTAAGAGGCCCACAGGGCACACTTTTGGGTAGAAATGTAACTGGTGGTGCGGTAGTTGTTCGTACAAAAAGACCTACAGGTGAATTTGGAGCAAAAATAGATGCTACCGTCGGTGATTATAGTAGACGAGATTTATCTTTTAGTATTGAAGGACCTATAAGCGATACCATATCAGGTAAAATAGCAGTTATGTCTAGAGAAAGAGATGGATATTGGAAAGATAATAATGGTGGTACTATGGTGCCAACAGATGGCGCAATTGCAAGAGGATATGATGAAACTGGTTTTGGTGAATCAGGTACAAAACCCGATGTAGATCTTACAATTATTAGGCCAATGTTGTTAATCGAACCTAATGAAAATCTTGATATTACCCTAATTGGAGAATTTCTCTCTGACAAAAGTGGTACAGCCAATAGTAGAAATTTTGTAAATAGCAATTCCCTAAGAAGGACTCAGTTATTTGGTTATACTCCTCCGGAAGATAGATATGAGATAAATCATAATTTAATGGGTGGAAATGACCTTGAAATTGATACTTTTGTTGGTGAATTTAATTTACAAATGGACACTGGAATTCTAACCGGTATTGCTTCATATCGTGAACTAACCTATGACTCAAGTACTGATTTTGATGGATCACCAATAACTTTATTCCATTTTCCTGATAACCACGAAGAACAAGAACAACAAACATTCGAATTAAGATATGCAGGTTCTTACTCAGATAACATAGACTATGTTGTAGGTATTAGCTATTTTGATCAAGAAATGTTTGTTGGTGAAAGAAGGGATTTTGGTGTTGCTGACATCGCTGGAGTAGTAGAACTTTCACATGACAGTATTGGGATTTTTGCTGAATTAGATTACTCAATTACTGATAAAACTAAAATTACTCTTGGTGCTAGATGGACAGAAGAAAGCAAAGATGTAATCTTCAACGCCATCGGTTCATGTGAAAAAGATTTCAGTTCATGCTCTGGTCCTTCTTCTGGCTTATCTGTAGGTGGTACATTCGATGATACAACACCTAAAGTTGCAATTACTCATGCACTGAATGAGGATGTAAATATCTATGCTAGCTTTACACAAGGATTTAGAAGTGGAACATTTGATGCTCGTGCAAGAACAGTTGACTCTTTTCTAAACAGTAAACCCGGACCTGAGGAAGTTACTAGTATTGAACTAGGCATGAAATCAACTTTCAATGACGGTAAAGTACTTTTAAATATTGCTTTATTCCAAGCTGATTATGATGATATTCAGAAACTTGCTCTAGAGGAGTGCGAAGTTGACATTGTTACTTGCCCAAGCGGTCGAATACAAAGATTAATAAATGCCGCTAAAGCTACTATTGAAGGTATCGAGATTGAAACTAGAATTAATCTAACCGATCAATTTAGTATCCAAGGCTCATTAGGCTATACAGATGCTGGCTTTGATGAATTCCTTGGTTTTGATGCTGATGGCGTGAGGGGTTATGACCCTGTAACTGATCCTGTTGCTGCAGCTGCATTAAAATTTGAGAGAGTTCCAGAGCTCACTTACAATATAATGGCTAATTATTTCCAACCGTTATCAAACGGGGCAGAGCTAGATTTTAGAGTATCATATTCTTATACTGATGACTTCACTAATGATGCTCTTGGTACGAAAGCGATTATAACTGACTCATATGGACTTCTTGATGCAAGTGTATCATATACTTTTGCTCAAAGCGGACTTAAGTTGACGGTCTTTGGTAAAAATATAACTGATGAGGATTATCACGATTTCGCTCTTGATAATGCCCTTACTAGCCTAACATGGGGCGGTGTTCCTGATACATATGGACTTCGTCTTACTTATTCTTTTGAATAATATATTTGGATCACCCTATACAATATAGGGTGATCCTTTTTTTCTCCTAATAGTCCTTAAAAAAATGTAATTAATACCCATATTAATCCTATTCATGGATATAATTTGGTTTAAAAGAGATTTAAGAATACAAGATAATGAGGCTCTGTATGAAGCATGCCTCAATAAAAATGTTATCCCTTTATATATATTAGAGCCTGAACTATGGAAACAACCTGATTTAAGCTATCGACATTATAATTTTCTCTTAGAATGCCTTTCAGATCTAAATAATGACCTCAAAAAATTGGGTCAAAAACTGATAGTAAGGATTGGAGACAGTGTTGAAATATTTAGTGAATTAAACGACTTACATAACATCTCTTCAATATGGTCGCATCAAGAAACATGGAATTATTGGACATATGAAAGAGATATGAGAGTTAGAAATTGGGTAAAAAATAATAAAGTAAAATGGATTGAAAAAGTTCAAAATGGCGTAATCAGAGGACTTAAAAATAGAGATGGCTGGTCAGTAAATTGGAATAAAAAAATGTATTCAGACATAAGCCCAATTCCAAGAAAAATTGAGAGCCTTGATATAAAAAGCGAAAAACTTCCGACCGCCTCAAGTTTAGGACTTAAGTATGATAAATGTGCTTTTAGGCAAAAAGGAGGAAGTAAAAATGCTAACAAACTTTTAAACAGCTTCTTATATAAAAGGGGTGAAAATTATTCAAAGGAAATATCATCCCCACTACTTGCATTTGACAGTGGATCAAGATTATCGCCTCACATATCCTTTGGAACAATATCAATAAGAGAAATTATTAAAGAAACAAATAAAAGAAAAAAGAATATTAAAGAAAATTCTAAAATGACGACAAACAGATGGCTTAAATCTATCAATACTTTTTCAAGCCGTCTTCGTTGGCACTGTCATTTTATTCAGAAACTTGAGGATGAACCTGAGTTACAGTTTAAAAACATGCATAAAGCATATGATAACATTAGAATAAATACAAAATACTCTGAGAATTTTGAAAAATGGAAGGAAGGTAAAACTGGTTTTCCAATGATTGATGCTTCAATGCGCTCTCTTATAGCAAACGGATGGTTAAACTTTAGAATGCGCGCGATGCTTATGAGTTTTGCTAGCTATCATCTATGGTTACCTTGGCAAAAAACATCATTATATTTGGCTAATCTATTTACTGACTATGAACCAGGTATTCATTACAATCAAAGTCAAATGCAGTCAGGTACAACAGGTATAAATAGTATAAGAATCTATAACCCAATAAAACAAGGTATTGATCATGACCCAAATACAATATTTATAAAAAAATGGATTCCAGAACTAAAAAAAATTGCCAAAGAAAAAATTCATAACCCCATTGAGATAGATAATAATAAATCAGATTATCCAAAAATGATTATTGATGAAAAATTAGCAAGAAAGGAAGCTGCAAAGAAAATTTTTTCCATACGCAAGCTTATAGGGCATAAAGAAGAAGCAAAAAGAATATACAATAAACACGGTAGTAGAAAATCTGGTTTAAAAAAAACAACTATTCCTCTTAAAAAAAGAAGTAAAATTGTAAAACAAAAAAGTTTATTTTAAAAACTTAGGTACCACAAAAAGTTTGCAATACTTTTTCTGATTCTTTTGGAGGACTTAAAAAATCTTCATTTATATCTTTGCGAGAAATATACGGGGTTTTCAAAATCTTATTTAGCTCTTTAAATAAGATTAAATCACCCTTTTCAGCATTTTTTAGAGCTTTTTCAACTATATGATTTCTAGGAATAACAGAAGGGTTATTTAATTCCATAACCTTCTTAATTTCCTCTAGGGTCTTTGATTCATTTTTTAGTCTTGCTTTCCATTTACTTTGCCAATGATTAAATTCTTCTGATAGAAAGATTTCTTTATCAAATAAAGATAACTCACTTAAGGATCTAAATGTATTGGTAAAATCAGCATTATTTTTTTCAAAAATATTAAGTAAATCTACGATTAAATCTTTATCTCTTAATTCTCTTGTTGATAGGCCTATTTTTAGTCGCATCATATCTAACCATTTATTTTGATATAATTCTGTAAAAGAATTAATCGCTTCTTCTGCTAACTTTATTGCATGTTCTTGATTGATATTTATTAAAGGCAATATTGTTTCAGCTAATCTTGCTAAGTTCCATTGAGAAATAACAGGTTGGTTTGCAAAGGCATATCTACCTTGATGATCTATTGAGCTAAATACTGTCAAGGGATTATAATTGTCCAAAAATGCACAAGGACCGTAATCAATTGTTTCACCAGACAGAGCAACATTATCGGTATTCATTACACCATGAATAAAACCGACCCTCATCCAGCTTGTAATTAAACTTGCTTGCTGTTCAATAACCGCATAAAGAAAATCAATGCCTTTATTTTTAGACCCAATAATCTCAGGAAAATGTCTTTCAATTGTATAATTAAAAAGTTGTTCCAATAAATTTTTGTTTTCATGAATGATTGCAAATTGAAAAGTTCCAATACGAATATGTGATTTAGAAACACGGGTTAAAATTGCACCAGGATATTTTTTTTCCCTTATGACCTTCTCTCCAGTTTCAACAACAGCTAAACTTCTACATGATGGTATATTGAGGCTATGCATAGCTTCACTAATTAAATATTCTCTTAACATTGGTCCTGTTGCAGCTAAACCGTCACCATTACGGGAATAAGGTGTTGGGCCCGAGCCTTTGAATTGTATATCAAATCTTTGCCCATTCTTATTATGCTCTCCTAATAAGATAGCTCTTCCATCACCAAGCATAGTAAAATGACCAAATTGATGTCCCGCATAAGCCTGAGCTATACACGAAGATCCCTCGGGCACTTGATTACCGCAAAGTAAATTAGCTAAATGTTCTGATGGAAATAATGTAATATCAAAATCTAATTCAGAGCAAAGGTCTTTATTAAACACTAACAATTTTGGAGAAGAAACCTTCTTTGGTCTTACTTTCGTGTAAAATTCAGTGGGTAGGTTTGTGTAAGTATTCTCAAAGTTAAAAAAATTATTTTTCAACACCGATCCTTTTTTTTAATTGATATCTTTTACTTCGACATGACTGTGAACAATAGCGTATTTCATTCCAATTTTTTTTCCATTTCTTACGCCAGTCAAATGAAAGGTTACAAACAGGGCAAATTTTATTAGGAAGTATTTTTTTCATCAAATTGTATGTTTTTCAATAAACTTTTTAGCAGAAAAAAATATTTTTTCTTTTCTTTCATTTTTCATTCGGTCTAATGATCTAGTAACAAGTGACAACCTTGGATTAGAATTAAAAAATTCTCTATGGTCATCAATAAATTTCCAGTATAAACCATCTAAGATATCACACCATTCACCTTTCTTAAAATTACTCATTTTAAGAATATAGTTTGATCCACAGATGTATGGCTTTGTTGACATTAATCCACCATCAGCATATGTACTCATACCATAAACATTTGGAACCATCACCCAGTCAGAAGAGTCAATAGACATTTCCATAAACCAATTATATATTTCAACTGGTTTTATTCTACACAAATTCATTAAGTTAGATATTATCATTAGTCGATTAATGTGATGTGTATATCCATACACTAAACAATCTGTTATGGCTTTATCTAAGGGAGGTATACCAGTAGTTGCATCATACCATGAAGGTGATAGCTTTCTTTTATTTTTGAAAAAATTAGATTGTTCTTGATCATCGCTCTTCAACTCATAAACTACTCTTATGAATTCTCTCCAACCTAAAACTTGCCTTATGAAACCTTCAAGAGAATTCAAGGGAATTGAGTTATCTTTTGCAAATTCAAGAGACTCTTTTAAAACTTCATTTGGTAATAAAAGACCAATGTTCATCAATGGACTCAAAACTGAATGAAATAAAAAAGTTTCATCGGTATCTATAGCATCTTCATAATCTCCAAATTTTTGAAACCTTGAAACTAAAAAATCTTTAAACCATTTTTTCGCATCTTTTCTTGTTGTTGGTATCCAAAGCTTTTTTAAAATTCCTGGATGATTATTGAATAAATTCGTGACCAATTTTTGAATATCACTAGAATTTTTTGACACAGAAATACCAGGTAATTCATTAATCTTAATTTCTTTCGGTAATTTTTTTCTATTTTCTTCATCAAAAGACCATTTACCACCTATAGGCTTTTTGTTATCATCAATTAGAATATTGAATTTTTTTCTCATTTTTTGATAGAAAGAGGCCATAAATAATTTTTTTGATGTTAGAAGTTCATCATATTCATTGTCTACTAAGAGAAACATTGGACTATTTAAAATTGTATATTTAATTTTATTTTTTTCTAAATAGCTCAAGATTTTATTTCTAAATAATTTATCTGGTATATCAAAGAATTTAACTTCAGATATTTGCTTATCAGTAATAACTTTATCAAGCTTTTCAAGGTAGGTTAACTTTTCTAAATTATCATCTAGTTGCTGATATAGAACATTGTATTCATTACTAATTAATTCATCACGATAATTTCTCATAGCTGTAAGAAAAAAGGCAATTTTCTGTTTATGGTGTTTTACATAAGTACATAACTCCATATCTTCAGCCATGAAAACATTATTACAACCAGATTTTCTTATATTATCTAGGGGAAATAACTGGTTCCCAAGAATAATCAAAAGTTCATTGCTCATGATTTATTTTTAATTGTTTCAAAAGCTTGAAGAGCAATATTCCTAGATTCTTTGATATCAACAACAGGTAGAGGGTAATCTTGGCCTAAAACAATATTGGCATTCTTTAATATTTCATCTGGCGCTTCCCAAGGATTGAAAAGATATTTATTTGGCATTTCTGAGAGTTCAGGAATCCATCTTTTTGTATAAAGACCCTCCTCATCAAAGTTTTGTCCTTGAGTAATGGGATTAAAAATTCGAAAGTATGGTGCAGCATCAGCACCACTTCCTGCTATCCATTGCCAGCCAGCAGTATTATTTGCTTTATCGGCATCAACGAGGCAATCATTAAACCATGAATGACCATGATGCCAATGAATTAAAAGATTTTTAACAAGAAAAGATCCAACAATCATTCTTACTCGATTGTGCATATAACCTGTTTTCCATAGCTCTCTCATTCCAGCATCAATAATTGGATAACCAGTTTTACCTTTCTGCCAAGCAGTTAAATAATCTGTATTATCTAGCCATGGAAAAGTATCAAATTTCTTATTTAAATTCTCTTTCTCTATAAATGGAAAATGATAGAGCAAATAATATGAAAATTCTCTCCAACCTAATTCACTACAAAAGTGATCAACATTTCTATCCTCCCTAACGGCTCGAGCCGCATACCAGATTTGATTTGGTGATATTTCTCCAAAACGAATATGAGGTGATAATCTGGAGACATTATTCTTTGCAGGAAAATTACGTCCATCTTTATAGTCATCAATACCATCATTAAGAAAAGATGAGAGTTTATTTTGTGCAGCTTTCTCTCCGATCTCCCAATGCTCATGAAGTTTATCATACCAATTAAAGCCATTTAATAATTCTAGTTTTTTAATATCATCAGCGTCATTGAGTTTGAAAAAACTAACTTTCTTTGGTTCGGGTAAAGGGAATCTAGGCTCTTTTTGTTTTAAACAACCTTTTCTATAAAATGGAGAAAATACTCTGTATGGAGTACCATCAGGTTTTGCCACTAACCAAGGTTCCCATAATAAAGTAGAGTTAAATGTTTTGACTTCAATATTTTTGTTTTCAAGATATAGTTTTAAATCTTTATCTCTATTTATTGAATAAGGATCATAAGACCTATTCCAATAAACTGCTTGGATATCATATTTTTTTACTAAATTACTTATTACGTCTTTGTAGTTACCTGAATACATATAAAGATTATTACTTAAGGATTGATTTAGCTTTTCTAATGAATTGATTAACCACCAGCCTTGAGCGGAATCATTATATATGTTTCCCTCATCGAGAATATAAATTGGAATTACATCGCCATTTTCACAAGCTGCCGAAAAAGACGGATTATCTGATATTCGTAAATCATTTTTAAATAAATGAATAATCTTCTTAGTCATGGCATTACTTCCTCTCCTTGCCAATCAAGGATTTTACCGGTGTCCTCAGGTTTAATTTTCTCTATAACCTTTGTCAAATAATCTACAGATTGCGTAGGTGTAAAAATTTTTTCTTTTGGAGTACTTCCTTGAAAGGGCTTAGACAAATTTGTATTAACAGTACCTGGATGTAAGCCTACTAAGCAGGCTGAGCTATCTTTTCTATATAGCTCAATTGCTGCAGTCTTAATAAGCATATTTAGGGCTGCTTTAGAAGCTCTATAAGCATACCAACCACCAATTCTGTTATCAGAAATACTACCTACCCTTGCCGATAAAATTCCAATCAGAGAATTAGTATTTCTTTTAATTAGAGGAAAAAAAGCCTTGATTAGTAGTGCTGGAGCAAAGGTATTAATATTGAAAACTTTTTGAAAATTATCTACATCAAGTGCTGATATAGATTTTTCAGGCTGTAGATCGCCTTGATGTAATATTCCAGTAGCAATAATTACTTTATCAAGGCTATTCGTCTCAATAATTGATGAAATATGATCAATATCATTGTTATTATCGAAATCCAACTTCGTATTAATAATCTTTCTGTCTGTACTTAAGCTATTTGATCTTGAAAATGAATAAATCTTATTTATTTCATTATTTTTAGAGTAATAATCTAAGAAAGCTCTACCTATTGAGCCAGTTGACCCTATAATTGCTATGTTCTGCATGGAAGGTTCCTAATAAATAACTTATATGGTTATAAAGAACATAATATCAAGTAGTTGAGTCATCATTTAAGAGTATAATCATCATTGAATTAGCAAATTTTCTAGCAGCTGATTTTATAGCTTCACGATTAGTATTATCGCCAACCTCATATGTTATCGTTGGTATAGAAAAGACTGAATTAAAATAATTTTTTGCTACACCATTTTTTTTATTTATTGTTGGCTTAATTGAATACTCATAATTTTTTAAGTTGTTAGAATTTTTTGAGAGCCACTCATTAGCAAATTTATAACCTTTTAAGTCATCTTCATTTTGAATATAAAAAATATTTTCAATAGTTGAGTGAAAATCAATTAAAAGTATGGCTTCATTGTTTTTAATACTTGTCTTAATATCATCATTAATAATTTTTGTTTCTAATTGTGTAAAAAAACCCCAATCACGATTAAGATCTTTTGAGTGGGAATTATGTCGCCAATGACCTAAATCAACACCATCAGGATTAATGAGAGGGTAAACAATTAAATTAAAATTTTTTAGAAATTTTTTTGATATATTGTCATCGTCAAGCAATTCATTAATAAATTCTCTTAATGCTATTGCGCCTGTAATTTCGGGAGGATGTTGCCTTCCTAATAAGATTATATGGGGATTCTTTTTATTGTTACCTATAGATATTTTTTTTATATACCGCTTATCATCAGTCCTTCCGATCTGAGTAATACTAACATTATTTTTTATTCTTATTTCGTTATACCAATCTTCGTACCAAATTGATGAAAGTATCTCCTGAGCCGCAACATATGAAGAATTTACATCAGGCTTAAAAGTTAAAGTAACTTTTTTATTATTATCTTGAATTTTAATCATAGAATCATCAATTTTCTTCCAATTAACTAAGTCTGTACTTATTTTTGGTAAATATCTATGCGTAAATTTTTCATATAATAATTCAATACTAATTTGTTCTTTGTGTGAACTTTTTCTAAAAGCAAACCATGGACTGGGATTTACTACTATATTATCTTCTGGACTTAAATACAGTCTTATTAAATTTTCCGATAGAATTTCGCATCGAGAAAAATTTGCTGATAAGAAATCTGAGTCAATTTCAAATACTTTTGTTCTACAACTTTGTGATGCTTCTGATGAAAAACTAATTAAAAAGTAAATTAGGGTTAATGAAATTTTGAAAAAGTATATCAAATATTTGCTGCGGATTATGCTTTGATATTTAAAAATCATACTTAATATCAAAATAGTAGTATCTTCCTAAATTATCGTGCAAATCAAAGTAATAACCAAAAATATCTGATGAAAGTGGTGCACGTTCATCAAAAATATTATTTATACCAAACCTTAATCTTGTTTGCTTAGAGCCATTACCAATTGAATAATCCAAATATCCGCTCACTTTATTGTATTCTTTTATTGTCCAGTATTCACCGTCTTTAGCTCTCACTCTTGTTTGCGCAAATTCACTGATATGTTTAACAAATAAGCCGGCACCCCAGTTATCCAACTGCCAAAGTAACTTTAAATTTGCTTGTAACTCAGGTGTTCCGTCTTTTTTTAGAAGATCAGAAAAGCCTTGTATTGCAAAATCTGGAGGAATTAATCCTTGGTTTTGAGCCTCTATTAATTCCAAAACATCAGAACCAGCTTTTTGAACAAATTTTTCAATTTTAGTTGCATTGATGGATATATCAAAGAAACCAAATTTAGATGCCAACCCATAGTTAACACCTAGATCAAAACCACTGATAATTCTTGTATCTAAATTACGATAAAAATCCTCAACTCTAGTTATTGCCCCTGCTGGACATAAACCAACATCTAAAAAAGCATTCATTTCAGTTGGATCAATTTTCTCTCTGATAACATTTGAATTGAACTCAATGTTTGAACAATTGTTTATATCATTACTATTTAAGCGCAAAATTAAATCTGATAAAATCAAATTATTCTCTCCAAATAAACCAATCGTATCCTCTTTTTCTATTTCCCACCAATCAATCGTCAAATTAAAGTTATTAATAAAATTTGGCTGATAAATTAACCCTAAAGATGTATTTGTTGAATTTTCAGGTTTAAGAGCTTTACTTCCTTGAGCAACTCTTTGGATAGAATAATCACAATCATCTATGGCACCTTGAGCTCTAATTTGTTGCAAACATAAGTATGCATCGTCTCTTGAAAGTTGCCTTGATACAATGCTCTCATTAATCTGAACTAAATTTGGAACTCTAAATCCTTTTGATAAACTCCCCCTAATAAATAGATTTTTGTTAACCTCCCAGCCAATTGCTATTTTAGGGACAGATTTCGAACCTACATCTGAAAAATCTTCAAATCTTCCTGCAATTTGAAGATTCATTGATTTTGCAAAAAATAAGTTCATTTCTTCTGATATAAGTGGAACTAGAAATTCAGCATATGCAGAAAATACATCTCTTTTACCTGAATTATCTGGTGTTGGACTGGAATTCATTACATCACTAACGAATGGATATGTATCACCATCCTTATCAATATATTTTATAGTTCCATCTAATCTTGGGTCTCTGTCATCAGTAAATTTATCAGATCTAAACTCTAAACCACCTGCAAAAGATATTTTTCCAGATTTAATACTTAATATTGAGTCATTCGTAATTTTAAAATCAAAACTATTTAATTTTCTTTCTCCTTTCCTGTAGACATCTATGATTGCATTTTTTATTGAAGAATTTGTACTTGGTGTTCCGTCATTTCCAGTGGACAGATAATTGATATAGTTTCCACCGCCGTTAAAAGGATTATAGGCATCAGGAGTGGATAGGGATAAAGCTTCTTCAACAAGTGAATTGGATAACCTATTTGAAGTTATATCATCTGTATTGGCTTTTGATGTGAATATGGCGGTTTCCCATCTCCAGTTTTTAGATGCCCCTCTTAATCCAAATAGAAAACGATATGTATCTTTTTCTACATTAACAACCCTAGGTCCAACATCAACATATCTATACCAGTCGATGAGTATTGGTAAACCATCATCAGGTATACTTTGAGAAATATCCTGACCAGCAATATTTAACCTTACGCGATTTGGATTAGCTCTGCCATCGTTAAAATTAACTGGACCAAAAGGATTCCAATAATTATTTGCAGGCACAATTATTCGTGAAGTAGAAAAAGCTGCTGAAGGACTATTATTTTGTATTGTATCTGATTTATAGAAAAGAACATCAGAAAAAAAAGTTAGGTTACTACTCAAGTCATAATCAAAGGTTAAAAATAAATTATCTCTTTTTAATCTCGAATAAATCCACCTTTCTGAATTCATATTATATCTTTTGGTTATAGTATCCGATGCGATGCACGAACTATTATTTAAAATAATTTGACATTTTGGATCATCAACTGGGAAAATTTCAAATTCACCTGAGCTATCTGTTAATGCAAAGGTTTTATGCAATTCGCTATCTTTAACTGTCGGTATTATATCAAATTGGCCATAAGGTGAATTAGTTGAGTCCCTTCTAAATCTCGTACTATCCCACTTAGTTCCTGATATTTCTGGAAGCTCTCTCCAATCAGAAATTCCCATTCTTTCGTCCTCAGTAGCTTTTATTGGCTCCCTATCATAACGGCTATAATGAAAAGTAAAATTACCTCGACCACTATTTATTTCAGAGCCATAATTAAATGAAATGTTATGGTCGGAACGGGAGAAGTTTTCAAATTCTGTAAATTTAGCTTTTACAGAAAGTCCATCAAAGTTTCTATTCAAAACTGTATTGATTACGCCAGCAACTGCATCAGCACCATAAATTGCAGAGGCACCATCCCTTAAAATCTCCAATCGTTCTATTCCTCCCACAGGTAGAGTATTTGTATTGACTGAATTTACAGGAATAAAACTTCCACCAACAGACTCTGATTGAAATCCTGGAGAATTAATTAGCCTCCTGCCATTCAGTAATACAAGCGTATTACCTGTACCCAGATTTCTGAGATTGTAAGCACCAATATCCCCCCTTGCACTATTAACACCAGCAATGGCATTTCCTGCATCATTAAACCTATTGGTTCCTTGTTGTACAATACTTCGAATTAATTCATCACCGGAATCAACTCCTAATAAACTTATTGTTTCACTATCAATATAAGTTACTGGAAGAATATTATTAACATTCTTATTTGATAATCGAGAACCAACGACGACGACCTCTTCAATTTCTTCATTATTCTGATCTTGTGCTAGAGTTGAGTCTAAAAAGATAAAAAGTAAAAAAAGAAAAAATAAATTTATGCGTTTAGTCATCTTCTAATCAAATAAGGGTATTTAAAGTTATACATATATATATAGTTAATTAAAGAATAAAAACTAGTGATAACAAGTAAAATTTTGAATGAAAAATTATCATTAATATCCTATAAAAAACTATGAATTTTTCAAATTATCTAGCGCAAATAAAAAAATTTACTGATGATGTTCTTATACCCAATGAAGAACAATTAGAAATTGATGAAGAAGTTTCAAAACCTATCATAGATTTAATTATAAAAAATGGACTTTTCGGTATATCAATTCCAAAAAGGTATGGTGGCCTTGAGCTAAGTATGAAAGAACAAATTTTACTAACTTTTGAATTCACAAGAGCCTCGTCTGTTTACAGATCTCGCTTCTCAACAACTATTGGACTTTGCTCACAAGCCATACTTGATTTTGGTACAGATGATCAAAAAAATAAATACCTACCCTTAATGGCTAATGGTGATGTTGTTGGTTCTTTTGCTTTAACAGAACCTAATGCTGGTAGTGATGCAACATCATTAGAGACCACAGCGAAAAGAGAGGGAAATAAATACATAATCAATGGTACAAAAAAATATATTACCAATGCTCCTTATGCAGATATTTTTTTAGTAATGGCTAAAACAGATATGACGAAAAAAAATTCTGAGGGAATATCATCATTTCTTGTAGAGTCAAATCTTGAAGGTATAAAAGTTGGTAAAGCTCCAAAAATGTTGGGGCAAAAGGGGTCTGCATCACCTGAGGTTCATTTTAAAAATTGTGCAGTAGATAAAGACTTACTATTAGGTGGTAAAGAAGGTGGAGGACTTAAACCTGCACTAAGAGGTATTAATCATGCAAGATTACATGTTGCTGGAACCTGCGTGGGTCAGGCGAAAAGATTAATAAAAGAGTCTATCAAATTTGCAAATCATAGAATACAATTCAATAAAACAATTTCAAAAATGCCTTCAATACAAAATTTAATTGCTGATAGTTATACCGAAATGCTCGCAGCTGAGTCCTTAACTATAAGTGCTGCTGAGAAATTTGATAAAGGTAGAATTCCTGAAGTAGAAATTTCAGCTGCAAAATATTTTGCTTCGGAAATGGTTTGTAGAGTAGCTGACAGATCATTACAAATTATGGGAGGAGCAGGATACTTAGAGGATAATCCTATTACAAGATTTTATCGAGATACAAGACTATTCAGACTCTATGAAGGAACATCGCAAATTCAACAAAGAAATATTGCAAGAAAAATAATTAAAGAATTATGAAAAAAAATATTGATATCATAAGTTTGGTTGGTAATACACCTTTGATCAAACTCAATGGTCCGTCCGCAGAAACAGGTTGCCAAATCTATGGCAAAGCGGAATTTCTGAACCCTGGTCAATCAATTAAGGATAGAGCAGCACTTTATATAATCAAAGATGCAGAAAAAAAAGGTTTGTTAAAACCCGGTGGAACTATTGTAGAAGGTACAGCAGGTAATACTGGTATAGGTTTATCAATAATCGGAAATGCACTTGGTTATAAAACTGTAATCGTAATTCCTGAAACTCAAACACAAGAAAAAAAAGATGCCATTAGATTCACTGGAGCTGAATTGATAGAAGTACCAGCAGTACCTTATTCAGATAAAGATAATTATATTAAATATTCAGGTAGATTAGCTAATAAACTCAATAAAAAATTAAAAAATGGAGCTTTTTGGGCAAACCAATTTGATAATACAGTAAATAAAATGGCTCATATCAAAACCACAGGTCCAGAAATATGGAAACAAACAGATGGCAAAATTGATGGATTCATTTGTGCAATTGGAACTGGAGGTACTTTGTCTGGTACGAGCCAATATCTTAAATCAAAGAATAAGAAAATCTCAATTGGTCTGGCAGACCCTTATGGAGCATGCATGTATAATTATTTCAAGAATGGTGAATTAAAAGCCGAGGGAAACTCAATAACTGAAGGTATTGGCCAAGGGCGTATTACAAAGAATATAGAGGGAAGTATTATTGATTATCCATATCGAATTAAAGATTCTGAAGCCTTAAACATAGTATATGATCTAATAGAAAATGAGGGATTATTCCTAGGTTTGTCCTCAGGTATAAATATTGCGGGAGCAAAAAAGCTAGCAAAAGATATGAGTAAAGACAGTATTATAGTGACCATTTTATGTGATTTAGCTGATAGATATAAGGGTAAAATGTTTAATAAAGAATTCTTAAAAAAAAATAATCTACCTCTTCCTAAATGGTTATAATATGATAGCCGTAATTCGAGACTTTTGTAAAAAATATTTTTGGTTATGGATTATTTACCAAGCTATAAAAGGTTTTATAACTACATCCTTAATTTGGATACCTTTATTATTTGTTTGGCTTTCAAACTAGGAGTTTTAGAATGCTTCAGCAAGCAATAGATTTTAAAAATGAAAGTGACTCGTTATACAAGATCTTGAAAAATATTAAAGATGATACTTTTAGAAAAGAAACACAATTTAAGTCTTGGACAATAAACGATGTACTTTACCATCTTCATGTTTGGAATAATGCAGCTCTTTTATCTTTAAAAAGTGAAAATAAATTTCAAGAATTTTTGCAAGATTTTATATCTGCAGTACAATCTGGTATATCACCAAGAGATTATGAAAAAAAATTATCAGAAAATATAGATGGACAAGAACTCTTATTTTTATGGAAAAAAAATTATGAAATGGTATCGGATGAATTTTCCATATCTGATCCAAAAAAAAGAGTAAAATGGGCTGGTCCAGATATGAGTGTTCGTTCTAGTATTACTGCTCGACTTATGGAAACCTGGGCTCATGGTCAAGAAATTTATGACCAACTTGGTATAAATAGGGTTGAAGATGATAGAATAAAAAATATAGTTGTAATTGGAATGAATACTTTTGGATGGACATTTGCAAATCGAAATTTGGAAGTGCCTGAGAAAATACCAAGATTATTTTTATTATCACCATCAAAGATAAAGTGGGAGTGGAATAAGGACAATAAAGAAGACTCAATAACGGGAAATGCATCTGAATTTTGTCAAGTTGTCACACAAGTAAGAAACATAAATGATACATCATTGAAAGTTACTGGAAATATTGCAAAAAAATGGATGTCTATAGCGCAATGTTTTGCAGGACCACCTGAAGATCCTCCAAAAGCAGGAACAAGATATACTAGGAAATAAGAAGTGGAAAAATTAATTGAAATAGCAAAAAAGGTATCAATAGCATTAGCAAAAAGAAAAGAAACAATTTCAGTGATAGAGTCATCATCTGGAGGATTGATTTCCAGTGCTTTATTGGCTCAGCCAGGTGCATCGATCTACTATATTGGTGGACAAGTTGTTTATACCGCTAAGGCCATCAAGAATGTTACAGGACTTAGACTAAGAGATCTTAAAGATAGAAATATTAGATCTAGTAGTGAGCCTTTTGCATTATTACTTGGAGAAAAAGGTATTGAAATTTATGGAACAGATTGGTGTATTACGGAAACTGGAGCTGCAGGACCATCAGGAAATGGTTACGGAGATCCACCAGGATATTCTTGTTTCGCAATATCTGGGCACAAGTCTATTTCTTCTTTTGTAAATACAAATTCTGATAATAGGCAAGAAAATATGATTCATTTTTCTTGTGCAGCCTTAAATCTTTTACTTTCCAATCTTGATTAATTATTTTGGTGCTCTTTTAGACAGTATTCTTTGCAGGGTTCTTCGATGCATTTTTAAACGTCTCGCTGTTTCAGATACATTCTTATTGCATAATTCATAAACTCTTTGTATATGTTCCCACCTTACTCTATTAGCACTCATTGGCTCTTCTGGTGGAGGTGCTTTTTCATCCTTACTAGCAAATAAGGATGCCATGATATCCTCCATATTTGCTGGTTTTGATAGATAATCAACTGCACCTAGTTTTATAGCTGAGACTGCATTGGCAATGTTACCAAAACCAGTAAGAATAAGAGATTTTGATTTAGGATTTAATCTATTTAATTCTGTAATTATTTCCAAGCCATCTCCATCATCTAACCTAAGATCAATAACACCATAATCGAAGGTTTCTTTTTTTAATATTTCAAGACCTTCTTTAACTGATTGGGCTTCAAACACAATTAAACCTCGTCTTGACATAGCTCGAGATAATTGATTTAACCAGACTCTGTCATCGTCAACAATTAATAACTTTTGATCTTTAAATTGTTCTTCCATAATTTATGTCCATCCTTGATTTGGTATTGTAATAGAAACAACAGCACCATTATAAGGTTTATTTTTATTATATATTTTCATTTTTATTCCTAATCTCTCAAACAATGTTTTTGAAATAAAAAAACCAAGCCCAAGTCCATCCTTAAGATTATTATCATTTTGTCTACTAGTAACATATGGATCACCTAATCTGTTCATTATTTCTGAAGAAAAACCAACTCCATCATCTTCAATAAGCAACTGAATATTATCATCAATTTTTGTTATTTTCATCCAAACATTTTCTTTAGCAAACTCTCCTGCATTTTCAATAATATTTGATAAACCCAATAAAAGTTCAGAACGTCTTTGTATTGTAATACTTGCCAAATCTTCATCGTCAGTATCAAATATAATTTCAGTTTTTATTCCCTTCACTTTAATAAGTTCACTCATTTCCTCCAATAATGCGTGCAGTTCTATCTTGTTTACAATATCATCATCGATTGAAGATTTCTCTCCTAGTGACCCAAGAATATTTTTACACCTTTGTATTTCTTCAGTTAAGATTTTCAGATCTTCCTTTCCTTGATCGGTTAAATTTTCATTATCTAATAATTCTGTAGCGATCAAATTTATTGATCCCAAAGGAGTTCCAAGTTGATGAGCAGCAGCAGCAGCTAAGCCATCTAAAGACGATAAATTTTGTTCATTTGACAATAATTCTTCTGTAACCTTCAAAGCTCTAGAAACTTCTCTAGATTCATTTGCTAATCTACCAACATATAAAGATAAAAATAATATAGTTACTAACAGTGAAAACCAAATTCCAATTGTTATTATAGGTGGGTTAATCAAGTAGGAAAAATCACTTTTAACTAATGGATAGTTATATAAGCCAATAATAGAAACAGAAACTATTGTCAAAACAATAAGGATAAATGATGATCTAATGGGAAGGTTATCAATAGATATGGCAATGGGAACAATAAATAACATTACAAATGGATTTGATAATCCGCCAGTAAAAAAGATCAAAAGAGCTAGTTGAATGATATCAGCGCCAATAACAAAAGTTGTTGTTGTTTCACTGAGCCTTTTGTTCCAAGAATATAATAAAAATAAAATAAAATTAGATAAGGCTAATGCTCCAATGGTTAAGTAAACCTCAATATATGGTAGTTTAAAATTCAAGAAATTACTTACAACTAAACAGGTAACAAGCTGACCAATAACTGCTATAGATCTTAATAAAATTATTGTCTTGAGTCTGATTCCAAGTCTCAAATTTGGGGTATATTTACTTAACTCTGCCATAAAATAATCCTTATTTTAAAAGATTTCTAACATCTTGAATAGCATCCTTAGAGTTGGTTACCTTTATAGTCATCATTCCTAATTTTTTTGCTGGTTTCAAATTAATTCCTAAATCATCTAAATAAATACACTGATTGGGTTTAACATCTAAGGCTTTACAAGACATTAAATAAATATCTGGATTAGGTTTTCTTATGCCTACCTCTGAAGACTCAATTATATGATCAAATAACGACATTACTTTCAATACATCTTTATCACTATTTTTATTTGATGTTGATTTTACATTATTAGTAATACACCCAAGTTTATAATTTGGTTTTAATTCTCTAAGAAAGTTGACCATATTTACTCTTAATGTCCCTTTCAAAAGATTAATGATTTCTTTACCTTTAATATCAAAGCCTTTCAATTTTGCTTCATTTTGAAACAAAATATCAAATTCATCAATTGTAATACGATTGCTCTCAAATTTAGCCCAGGCATTTGTATCAGGATTTTCAGAATTAATAGTTCGTATTATATCTTTAGGTAAATTATTATTATTCTCAAATTTGTTAAAGGCTTCAAAAGGGCTTGATGTAATGACACCACCAAAGTCCCATATAATTGCTTTATAATGCATACTGTAATATCCTTAACTTATTTAATAACTACTAACATAGTATAATAAGTGGGGCATTAAATGAAAATGGAAACTATCAAGCCAATAAATCCACTGGTCTTAAATTTTGAAAATAATAAAATTAATATATTTAGCTTAAACAGGCTTAAAAAAATAAATTCTTATAACATAATATTTTTAATAATTTAAATAAGGTGCTAATTATGTCATTGACTAAAAGTGCTAAAAATTATCGGTCATTAAGAGAGATATATAAATTGAAGTATTTTTTGATTCTTTTTTTCTTGTGCTTTACTTATCCTTCATTAGCTGAAACAAAAATAGATTATTATGTAAACTTAGGTGGTATCAAAATTGCTGATGCGCAATTCATAATTAATACAAATGAAGATAATTGGTCTTTAGAGACAAAAGTAGAAGCCGCAGGTATCATTGATGTATTTGTAAAATTCATATCCACAACATCAAGCAAAGGAATAATAATTAATAGTAAAATAATTCCTGATGCTTATGAATTTTCATATTTAACTGGACGCGGTAACTCTCGTAAAGGAGAAATTATTTATGAAAGTGGGTTACCGACAAAATTAATTGCAGAACCTAATTATAGTGAACATGAAAAGCCATCGTTAGAATTTCTAGAGAAATATGGTGAAATGAGTAGTGATCCTTATAGTGCTTTATTAGTTCATGGTTCATATAGTGACCCCTGTAAATATACAGCAAAAGGTTTTGATGGTCTGAGATCATTCAAGACAATATTTATTCGGCAGGCAAGGGAAGATCAAATAGAAATTGATGATACCACATTTGTAGTTTCAAAGTGCGTTGGTTACTTTGAACCAATAGTGGGTTATAGAGAAAGTGATTTTTTAGATGCAATATCGAATCCTGGATCAGTAAGATATTGGTTTAAATTTATTGAGTCGTTAAATTTATGGGTGCCACTTAAAGTAATTATCGATACACCTCTTGGTGGATTTGTTCTTAAGGCAAAAAGTGTTAGTGATTAATTTGTAATGACAAAGATACCAGAAATATCACTTAAAGACTCAAAAAAAAATAAGACGACAATAAGTAAAAAAATTTATAATGCCTGTATAAATGTTGGCTTTTTTTCCGTTATTGATCATGGACTCAATATTAATTTAGTTAAAAAGGTACTTAAATTATCAGGTGATTTTTTTAACCAGCCAGACGAGATAAAAAAGAAATATCATCTAAAAGATGGCTATGGACAGCGAGGATATACACCCTTAGGGATTGAAACAGCAAAAAAATTTAAAGTTCCTGATAGAAAGGAGTTTTGGCATCATGGAAGATCAATATGGAGTTCGAAATATAAAAATAACATGCCAAGTAATTTAATTATTAATGAGGTGAAAACAATTAATCAGGAATTAATAAATTTATTTAATGAATTTGAGAAAATTGGTTCTGAAATATTGTCATATATAGCTATTACATTGGATTTAAAAGATGATTGGTTTGATGACAAAATAAATCAAGGAAATTCGATTTTGAGACTAATTCATTATCCAAAGACAGAAAAAAGATCCACAGGGTTAAGAGCTGAAGCGCATGAAGATATTAACCTAATAACACTATTGATAGGAACAAATCAGGCTGGACTTGAAGTTTTAGATCACAAAAAGAATTGGATACCAATCGATGTTGGATATGATAAGATAGTTTGTAATGTAGGTGACATGCTGCAAAGACTTACTAATAAACGTTTTAAGTCAACAACTCATAGAGTAAGAAACCCAAAAAAAATTGAAGAGAATAAATCAAGATACTCAATACCTTATTTCCTTCATTTTAATCCTGATTTTATAATTAAAACTCTTCCAAATTGTACAAGTAAAAAAGAACCAAACCTATATCCTCATCCAATAACAGCAAATGAATTTCTTATAAGTAGGCTAAAAGAAATTAACTTAAGATAAATGAAAGACTAAATAAGTGAGAGAATTTCTTCTAACTTTCTTTTACTTTTTCCAAAAACTCTTACCTGTTTTACGGCGTCTAAATTTGATAGATCACTTCCAACAATAACAACGGCTATCATACCCATACTCTTATGAGGTGTACATTGATAAAAGTATACTCCTGGTTGCTCAAAAGTATAAGTAAATTCTTGATTAATCCTGCTTTTCTTAGGAAGTTCAACGGTGTCTGGACCAATTATAAATTCAACATTGTGACCCTTATCTTTTGGTTTCCAAGTTACTGTATCACCGGGCTCAACCTTGAGAACATCTTGAGAATAAACCATACTTTGTCCATCTTGCCTTACATTGAGCATATCAATAGAGAAGGTACTAGCAAAAACTGGTGTGCTAAAAAAAATTGTTATAATAAATAAAGTTCTAAGCATGTTGTTTTCCTTAATTAAGTAATAAATAAATAGGCAGTTGGTTATAAGAGAGAAAAAGATAATTATAAATGCGACAATTTATCCAAAAACGGCGGAAGTAACCGCCGTTAAATTATTAGTTTGGATATACTAATCAAAACTCTTTATTTATAGTTATACCCCACATACTTGGAACAACTGGATAACCGGCATAAGACCCTGGTGATCCTGGAACATTAAAGCCAGTATAAATATATTCATCGTCATTAATGTTTCTGCCCCAAACCATTAGACCAAAACCTGAAGGCTCATGTTTGACTCCTACACTTGCATTAAAGGTACCTACTTCTCTTAATGCATTTGGAACTTCAATAGGTACAGCATCTGTTGCTTGGAATTCATCCTCATAAACATATTCACCTGTTACATAGCCTGAAATGTTAGGATTTATGTCAAATGAATATGTTGCTGAGACAGTAATGGCTATCTCAGGAACGCCTGAAGGAGTTCTTCCAGTGAAGTCTTTTACCCTTGCAGGACCGCCATTTACAATAGGGCAATCGTCAGATGCAGGTGGAACAAATGTTCTATCGCATGGTCCATTTTTATGATCCTCATAATTAGCATCGATATAACTACCGGCAAAAGTAACCACTAAATCCTCTGATAAGAAAAATAATGAGTCAATTTCAATACCTCTGTGGAGTTGCTCACCGATATTAACTAAATTAAATCCTGTTCCTATAAATAGATTAGATTGATAGCCTTCAACTGACATGTTGAATAATGAGAGATTTATATAACCATTTGAAAATGATTTTTTTAGTCCAAATTCAAAACTTTCAGCCTCTTCTGGATCGGCAAAATAGATTCTTGGATCCATTGGAAGACCTGCATAAACAGTCGCATTTGAACTTAAATTTGCTGAGATCGCCTTGAAACCAGTTGAATGACTTAAGTACAGAGAGAGTGTATCATCTACTTCATGTATTAGTTTTACTGAATGTGTTACATCATCAGAATTCCACTTTCCATCTTCGATTGCACTAGGATAATTATAGAAAGGGGGGAAAAACTGAAAACCTGCGAGAGCAGCAGTTGCTGGATTTAAAATGAATGGTATTTCTGCGAAGGCATCATCGATTATTACATTAGAAACAATCTCTTTCTTATCTTCAGAATAACTTAAACCAAAGGAAATAGAAGTTTTATCTGTAATATCATAGTCAAGTTGAGCGAAAATACTGAAAGCCTCATTATCCATATCAAAAAATTCATTCTGCAAACCACCATTTGTTTTGTACCAAGTACTTCTTGTATTAGCTGCTATTCCAGGTATTGTTGCACCAATAGCTCCGTCTAAAAGTGCGTTTCCAGTACTACCACCAGCAAGCACAGTACCAATTTGCAATGGTGTTAAAGGAGGAAAAGAGACAGGAGCACCAAGAAGAGAGCTTTGAACTGAGGCAGGTAAACTTGATATTTGGGATAAAGCAGTAACAGCCACTTGCCCAGCAATACCATTTAAACTCGTTCCAACTGGTGCTAAGATTAAATCAACAAATGGACCTATTAGTTCTTTGTAAAAAACATTCCTATCATGTTTGACAGTTTCGTCTTGATAAAATGCACCTATCATCCACTGTAATGGTCCATCATTATTAGATGTAAGCCTAAATTCTTGAGTGAAAGTTTCATATTCATCAAAAATACCATTTGTTAATAGTGGCAAAGCACTAAAATCAACATCACCATTAACAGATTGCTCATTTTCTCTATAAGCTGAAATTGACTTCAATTCTGCGAAACCAAGGTCATAGTCAACATGAACAGAAATACCTTGGTTTTCAATTGTACCTGCTGGGTCAAAATTTAAATATGTTTGATAACCATAAGTATCAGTAGGATTTATTATTGTAGTTACACCTGGGGCTAATAAAGCGTCGGCTGCGACAGTTACTGCGCCATTAAGAAGGGCAGCTGTTGTACAACAAACTTCGTCAGCTTCATCTTTATCAATAATAATCCTAAGGGTTAGATTATCAGATAATTCTGATAAAAGTTGAGCTCTAATAGCATATCGATCTCTATCATTGATTTCAGTTCCTAAAGCAAGGTTTTTTGTATAGCCGTCTCTTGTATGAGATGTTGCTGATAATCTTATTGAGGTGTTTTCTGAAATTGGTCCAGTTATTGTACCACTTATTTTTTGTAGATTATATTCACCAGCTGTAACTTGAACTTTACCGCCAAATTCGTTTTCAGGTAGAGCAGTAGTAATACTTATGACTCCAGCAATAGCATTTTTACCAAAAAGTGTAGACTGAGGGCCTTTTATAACTTCAACTCTTTCAACGCTGATTAAATCATTAATAGCAGCTTGGTTTCTAGAAATCATTACACCATCAATTGAAATAGCAACAGATGGCTCAACTCCAGGGTTATTTGAACCATTACCAAAACCTCTTATTTGAAAAGTATTTTGGGCTGCAAACTGTAACTGATTAATTTGTAACGATGGAACTGAACTCTGAAGATCTAAGATATCGCTTACAGCGAGCCTTTCAATATCCTCAACTTGAATAACAGATACTGACACAGGAGTATCTTGTAATGTTGTATCTTTTTTGGTTGATGTTACTACGATTTCTTCGATAACATTTGATAAATTTGTTTGTGCTTGTAATCCATTTATAAAAAAGATAAGTGTAAAAATTAAAGATAATTTAAGAAAGTTTCTCATTAATTAACTCCTCCGAAAACTCAATTTGACATTTTTGTTATTATTAATTGGTTTTTGTTAAAAAAAACAACCTAAAAACCTGTATAAAGCTTTAATTATTATAATCAATAATTATATCTTGATATACTATTTATAATATAAATATAAGTAATTTATAGTTTGAATAATATAGTTTATTCCAATAAAATATAAGCTAGTTTAACTAACAATCAAAATAATCTAAGAAAAACAGATTGTTAATGTGGGGAGGGAACTTATGCATTTGCAAAAAAAATTATCAATTTTATTAATTGGCTTTTTCATTCTAACTAACACTAATTTAGTTAATGCACAAACAAATACCGCTTCAGGTATCGAAGAAATACTTGTAACAGCTCAAAGAGCTCAAGAAAATATTCAAGATGTTCCAATTGCGGTATCAGCTTTTTCAAGTGACAGTTTAGAACTTCAACAAATTGATACTTTTGGAGATTTACAATTTAATGCTCCAAATATCACATTTACTCGAGGAAATTTCACTGGATCAAGTATGGCAATAAGAGGTGTTTCCTCTGCTGCTGTAGCTGCTTCTGGTGACGGAGCTGTTGGTTATCATTTAGATGGAGTTCCTCTACCCACTCGGGTTTTTGAGACAGAATATTATGATGTTGAAAGTGTTGAAATACTAAGAGGACCGCAAGGAACACTTTTTGGCGCAAACTCTTCTGCAGGTACTGTTAATTTAATTTTTGGAAAACCTACTAGTGAATTTGAAGGAAGTGCGGATATAGAGATAGGTGACTATAATCATCAAAAAATTACTGCAATGGTAAACATGCCATTAACTAGTAATCTTAGGCTAAGAGCTTCTGGTATGGCTCTTCAACGCGATGGGTTTTCAAATAATATGTTTCCAGGAAAAGAAGGTGAGGATATTGATGGAAGAGATATAACCTCATGGCGATTCGTTTTAGAAGCAGATTTAAGTGAAAATACTACTGCTCGTTTAACCTATATGGATTTTGAGGAAGACGATAATAGAGCAAGAGCTGGAAGGCAAATGTGTAAACCAACGGAAGTTCCATCCTATGGTTGCTATCCTAATGAATTTGGATATGGACAACCTACCGGCGGTTCAACTCTAGGCGGTTTATTTGCTGCAATTGGTGGTTTAGGTAGTTTCAGTCCATTAGATGGGGGAGCAAACAAAAATCCTTTAACAAGTGCAAGAGAGACATATCAAGCTATGGATCCTGTTTATAAAGCAAGTGAAAAACTATATCTTCTAGCAATTGAAACTAGGGCGATAGAAAATTTTAATATAAAAGCTAATTTTGCATATCATGACACATTAATTTTTACTCAACAGGATTACAATAATACAGATGGGAAGACTAAATTCCTAAAAACAAACCCTGCTTTCCCTCAAGGAATTGTGCCTATTTCAGGTTATACAGATGACGCTAGTGGTATTTTTAGTGGTGCCGTACAAGGTTATTATGATTTCAATTTTTCATATGATACTTCAAGAGGATCAACGGAGACAAAATATGGAGACATAGTGATTTCATCTGACTTTGAAGGATCAGTAAATTTTACTGCGGGTGTAAACTTTATTGAAGCAGAAACATACAATAATTATGATGTCTATTTTGCCTCAGCTGATGCAGCGGCGTTATCACCAATGCTATCAGTCTTTAGACTTTATCCGACGCATTATAGAAATTTAACAAGTCCATATGAATTGGAGAGAAAAGGTGCTTTTGGTCAAATTTATTTTGATTTAAGTGAAGATACTAAAATCACTCTTGGTGCAAGGTGGACAGAGTCTGAAAAATCTATCCAAGATGTACAAATGCTTCTGAATTCAGCAATTCTTGCTGGAGGAACGGCAGTTGGTGATCCTGTAACAGCTGCAGTTCAGACCTCTGATCCTAACTTAATGCTTGTTTTAGGTGGATTAGCGCCTCCTTCACTTGCTCCAATTCCAACTCCAGGCCAAGCTCGAAGTCTTGTTGGAGCACCATCAAGTTTTACTGAGGATGAAATCACTTATAAAGCTTCAATTGATCATAATTTAAATCTAGCAGGTACTGATTCAACATTAGTTTATGCAAGTTTTTCACGAGGCTATAGACCTGGTGCATTTAATCCACCTGTTGATCCTATTCTTTTTGCTGGAGTAGCTCCTCAAACTGAGCCAGAATTCATAGATGCAATTGAAGTCGGAATGAAAAATGTACTTTTTGACAATACTATGATCGCGAATTTAACAGCTTTTTATTATGACTATCAAGGCTTACAAGTTTCAAAAATTATTGCTCGTACATCAGTTAATGAAAATATAGATGCAGAAATGCAAGGTCTGGAAGCTGAGTTCTTTTGGTCACCATCTAAAGTACCAGGCTTAAGGCTGGATGCACAATTCTCTTTACTTGAAACTGAAGTTGCTGGTGGGACAACTTCGCTAAATCCTCATGATTTGACCTCACGTAATTTAGGAAATACTGAAGGCTGGGTTATTAAAGATGTATCTAATGGTTCAACTTGTGGATTTAAAAAGTCACAACTTCAAGCAGGATTGGCTGGTGGAATACTTAATCCTGCAGCAGATTTACTAGCTTTACCAAAAACACTCTCAGTTGATGGTGTTACCTCTGCTGATCCGACAGGGACTGTTGACCCAGTTGCCCAGATTTTTGGTATGGGAGCATTACCAACGTTAGGAAGATGTGCCGATATATCAAATAAATTATCAGCAGCTGGCCTTGGAAGTTTTTATGAAGTTCCATATGATTTATCAGGCAAAGAACTTACAAATGCACCTGCTGCAACAGCTCATATTGGAATAGAATATACAGCAAATTTATCTCAGGCTGATCTTCAAGTAGTTTCAAGACTTGACTATTACTGGCAAGATAAAATGTATACTCGCCTTTATAATACTCCAAGAGATGTGATTGATGCATGGGATGTATTAAATGCACAGGTTATTTTCCAATCCACAGTAAATCCTTGGTATTTAAAAATTTGGGGAAAAAATCTAATGGATGATGATAACCAAACCGGTGCTTATTTCACTGATCCATCGTCAGGTCAATTTAGAAATGACTTTTTTATGGATCCAAGAATGATTGGTATTACTTTTGGTGCTAGTTTCTAATTAAAAAAATATGATAAAAAAAGGCATGATAATCATGCCTTTTTTATGGTTTCTGAGTAATAGAAAGAAAAACAGTTTCTAAAGAAGCGCCGGTAACATCGAAATCATAAGGCACTATTCCTGCTTGCTCAACTTTGGCAAGTATTTCCCTTGAATTAATAATTTTAGGATTGAAATTGATCAGTACATCTTTATTTTCATTTATTATCGCACCAAGATTAGACAAAATAGGATGATTTAAATCAGGAATTTCTCTTACTTTTAGGGATATTGTTTTGGATTCCGCATCCTCTAATAAATCTTTCTTAGATGAGGATTTTACTATTTTACCTTTATCAAGAATTGCAATCTTATCACAAAGCTCTTCTGCTTCTTCAAGATAATGTGTGGTAAGTATAATTGTTGTTCCATTCTCGTTTAATTTTCTTACATAATTCCATAGTTGCACTCTCAATTCAATGTCAACGCCCGCAGTAGGTTCATCTAGAATTAGTATTGGTGGTCTATGAACCATGGCTTTAGCTACGAGGAGTCTCCTTCGCATTCCACCTGAAAGAGTTCTTGAATATGCCTCAGCCTTATCTTCTAAATCGAGCATACGAAGAATATAATCTATATTCCTATCCTTTGGTCTCACTCCATATAAACCAGCTTGCTGTTCGAGGGATTCTCTAGGAGTAAAAAATGGGTCAATGGTTAATTCCTGAGGAACAACACCTAATGATGAACGAGCAGCTTTGGGGTTTTTATCTAAATCATTGCCCCAAACACAAGCATTTCCTGATGTTTTAATTGTGAGTCCTGCTAATATATTTATGAAAGTTGATTTACCTGCTCCATTTGGTCCAAGTAATCCAAATATTGACCCTCTTGGTATTGATAAAGTAATATCATCAAGAGCGTAAAAAAATCCTTTTCCATTAGGATTTTTGAACTTTTTGGAGAGATTTTGAATGCTTATGGCATCATCTGGTAAATTATTTATCGACATTTCTTACTTAAATATAAAATATAATCCCTTTTACCACATTAAAGATAATGTCATAATAGATTTTAAAGATTAGAATGGACAAAACAAAAAAACATATTTGTTTAGTTGATGGATCAACATATATTTTTAGAGCGTACCACGCACTACCTCCTTTAACTAGAAAATCAGATGGCTTCCCTGTAGGAGCAATATCAGGTTTTTGTAATATGCTTGATAAATTAGTTAAAGAGGAAAAGGAAAAAAAAGGTATTACCAATTTACTGGTTGTTTTTGATGCCTCAGGAAAAACATTCAGAAATGACATTTATCCTGATTATAAAGCAAATCGCTCTGAAGCCCCTGAGGATCTGATACCTCAGTTTCCTGTTATAAGAAAAGCAACTGAGGCATTCAATATACCATATGTTGAGCTCATAGGTTATGAGGCTGATGATTTAATAGCAAGTTATTCAAGAGCTGCTCAAAAAGAAAATATGAAAGTAACAATTGTTTCCTCTGATAAAGACCTAATGCAGTTAGTTTCAGATAATGTTTCAATGCTTGATACCATGAAAAATAAAATAGTTCAAAAGGGAGAAGTATATGAAAAATTCGGGGTTTACCCTGAAAAGGTAATTGATGTGCAATCATTAGCTGGTGACTCAGTAGATAATATACCAGGAGTCCCTGGTATCGGAATTAAAACAGCTGCATTGCTTATCAATGAGTATGGTAACCTTGATGGACTATTTAAAAATGCTGAGAGTATAAAGCAAAAAAAAAGAAGGGAAAATATAATTGAATTTGAAGAACAAGCATATTTGAGTAAAAAATTAGTTACTTTGAGAGATGATGTACCACTACCTATTCCGATACAAGAAACTGGCCTTAAAGATATCGATGCAAATAAACTTATAAGTTTTCTCAAAGAAATGGAATTTAGAACACTTACAGATAAAAAATCAAAAGAATTAAATATTGATTCAGATACCATTGAGGCTTCAAATCAAGTTGAGGTTTTTGAAAAAGAAGAAACTGACAAAACAGAAATCAATGAAGAAATCAGTTCAAAATTTGATCTAAGTAAATATCAAATAATTGAAACAAAAAGTGAATTACAAGAGTGGCAAATTAAAGCAGAAAATATTGGTTATGTATCTTTCGATACCGAAACAAATTCTCTAGATGCAATGAATGCTGATATGATTGGTTTTTCTTTATGTACATCTGAAAATGATGCCTGTTATGTCCCATTACTTCACACTAATGAAGGAGAAAGGCAATTAAAATTTGATCAAGCAATTGAAATTTTAAGACAAATTTTAGAAGACGAAGGTATAAAGAAAATTCTACACAACATGAAATATGATGCTTTAGTGATCGATAAATACAATATCAAAATTAAAAATTTTGATGATACGATGTTAATGTCATACTCACTAGGTTCAGGTGGTGTAAGGCATAAGCTTGATACACTAATTAAATACTATTTCAATCATGATGCTATGTCCTTTAAAGAACTAATAGGAAGCGGAAAGGATAAGAAAACATTTGAAGAATTAAGCATTGAAGAGGCTGGTAAGTATGCAGCAGAAGATGCTGATATGACCTTAAGATTGTGGAAAAAAATAAAATCATCTATTTCTAAAAATAAACAAGTAAAAATATATGAAATTATAGAAAAACCATTAATAAAAGTTTTAATACAAATGGAAAAAAATGGAATCTCTATTGATATAAATAGATTAAGTAAATTATCAAAAACTTTTGAAAGTAAATTACTTGAATTAGAAAAGTTATGTTTTAATTTAATTGACGAAGAGGTTAATCTTGGTTCTCCTAAACAAGTCGGGGAAATCTTATTCGAAAAACTTAACTTGCCAGGTGGCAAAAGAACTTCCACAGGCTCATGGTCAACAAATGCTTCTACATTGGAAGACCTAGCTAATCAAGGCCATGAATTTCCAAAACTTTTGCTCGAGTGGCGTGCTTTATCAAAGCTAAAAACTACTTATACGGATACTCTTCCAACCTACCTAAATGATAGCACAAAAAGGATTCATTCTAGTTTCGCAATGGCAACAACTTCAACAGGAAGATTAGCATCGTCAGATCCTAATCTACAAAATATTCCTATAAGAAGTGAGGATGGTAGAATGATTAGGAGAGCATTTATTCCAAATGATGGTAATGTTCTAATTAGTTCCGATTATAGTCAAATTGAATTAAGGTTGATAGCTCATATTGCTAATGAAGAAAACCTCATAAAAGCTTTCCATGAGAAAATTGATATTCATGCAGCAACCGCCTCAGAAGTATTTAATGTCAATATAAATGAAATGACACCAGAAATTAGAAGAAATGCAAAAGCTATTAATTTTGGAATAATTTATGGAATATCTGCATTTGGTCTTGCGAAACAACTAAATATAAGCCGAACAGAAGCTTCAGAATTTATTAAAGCATATTTTAATAAGTATCCATCAATCAAAGATTACATGGATGAAACCAAGAAATTTGCTAGTGAAAACGGTTTTGTTAAAACTTTAATGGGAAGGAAGTGCTTAGTAGAAGATATTAATAGTAAAAATGCAGCAACAAGATCATTTATGGAAAGAGCTGCGATTAATGCACCCATTCAAGGATCTGCAGCTGATATAATTAAAAGAGCAATGATTGTTCTATCAAAAAATAGTGAGCTAATTGAACTTGAAACAAAAATGCTATTGCAAGTACATGATGAATTGATATTTGAAACAAAAAAAGAAAACAGCTTAAAAGCCATGAAAATTATCAAAGAGGAAATGGAAAACGCGCATAATCCAATTTTAAAAATAAAAGTTCCTTTGATAGCAGATACTAGTTTTGGTAAAAATTGGGATGAGGCTCACTAATTACTACTCAGCAGCTTGTAAATTAGGTGCTGCTTCTAATATATCAATATCTACATATGGTTTAAAGGCATCAAAATTATCAGAAAACATCTTTACTAATTTTTGAGCTTGTAAATCATACGCATCTTTATCATCCCAAGTATCTCTTGGATTAAGGATATCAGTATCAACACCATCAACAAATTTTGGCACTTCAAAACCAAAATTATCATCTACACGCATGTCAGCATTTAGCAGTGAACCAGTTAAAGCTGAAGATAAAAGTTTTCTTGTTATATCAATTGGCATTCTGTTGCCTTTACCATGTGAACCACCAGTCCAGCCTGTGTTAACTAGCCAGCATTTTACACTATGTTCTGCAATAAGTTTTTGAAGAAGTTTACCGTATACTGAGGGATGTCTTGGCATAAAAGGTGCGCCAAAGCATGCAGAAAAAGTTGCCTCAGGTTCATTAACTCCTTTTTCAGTACCAGCAACTTTAGCTGTATATCCTGATAAAAAATGGTACATAGTCTGTGAGGCAGATAATTTTGCAATAGGTGGAAGTACACCAAAAGCATCACAAGTTAATAAAATTATATTCTTTGGAATACCTGTCCTTCCGCTTTCACTTGCATTTGGAATAAATGATAAAGGATATGCACCTCTTGTATTTTCTGCCAAAGAATTATCATTAAGATCAATTTCTCCTGAAGATTTATCTATAACAACATTTTCTAAAATTGTTCCTCGTAGCTTTGTTGTTTTATATATTTCAGGTTCAGCTTTTTCAGAGAGTCTTATCATCTTCGCATAGCAACCACCTTCAAAATTAAAAACTCCATTAGATGACCAACCATGTTCATCATCGCCAATTAATATTCTATCAGGGTCGGCAGACAAAGTAGTTTTACCTGTTCCTGATAATCCAAAAAATATAGCTGGATCATCTTCTGTACCGACATTTACAGAACAGTGCATGGGCATAACATTTTTAGGAGGGAGCAAATAATTCAACATAGAGAATACAGACTTCTTTATTTCGCCTGCATAAGATGTACCTACAATTATAACAAGCTTTTTTTCAAAGTTGACAGCTATTAAAGTTTCAGATGAACAACCATGCCGAATTGGATCTGCTTTAAAACTAGGAATATCAATTATGACAAATTCTGGTCTAAAATCTAACTTTTCTTCCTCTTTTACTTCAATAAGAAGATTTTGTATAAACAATGAATGCCAGGCATATTCTGTATAGACTCTCGTACTCAATCTGAAATCTAAATCTGCACCACCAAACAAATCTTGAACATATAATTCTTTTTGCTCACAAAAACTTAGAACATCTTTATGAAGATTATCAAAATTGTCTTCTGTAATTGACTTGTTGTTATCCCACCAGATTGAGTCTTTATTAATGTTATTTTTTACAATAAATTTATCATTTGCAGAACGACCAGTATGTAT
>ENA-OSEY01000130-OSEY01000130.1-marine-metagenome-genome-assembly--contig:-NODE-130-length-53578-cov-11.374703_pt1 | contig 53578 bp, 50 predicted proteins | sample MGYA00248465_ERZ534230 | MGnify/ENA primary metagenome ERZ534230 (study PRJEB26409, sample SAMN06344110) | marine metagenome | isolation source: Sea water from surface | place: Atlantic Ocean:Southern... | reverse complement strand
CCGTGGTAAATTGCATAAAAGCTGGACATTATTGCTAATAATGCTTGAGCTGTACATATATTACTTGTCGCCTTCTCTCTTCTAATATGTTGTTCTCTAGTTTGTAGTGCGAGTCTGTAGCAAGGACGTCCTTTACTATCTTGAGTTAATCCGATCAATCTACCAGGTAGAGATCTTTTATAGACATCTTTAACCGCCATAAAACCTGCATGTGGACCACCAAAGCCCATTGGCACACCAAATCTTTGTGCTGAGCCCACCGCTATGTCTGCACCGAAATCCCCTGGAGTTTTCAAAAGTGTTAAAGCAAGCAAATCAGTTCCAATAATCATGAGACCACCTTTTGCTTGAATGTCTTTAGTAACACTTTCTAAATCTTCAATTGAGCCTTCTGCATTTGGATATTGAAAATATGCAGCAAAATATTCCTTCTCCTTATCAGGACAATCACCAATTTCAATTTCAACACCAAGTGGTTTTGCTCGAGATTTAATAATTGCAATTGTTTGTTTAAATGTTTTGCTGTTTATAAAAAAAGTATTGGATTTACTCTTAGCCACTCTTTTGGCTAACATCATCGCCTCAGCAGCTGAAGTTGGCTCATCAAGTAACGATGCATTAGAAATATCCATTCCAGTTAAATCAGAAACCATAGTTTGATAATTCATCAATGCTTCTAACCTTCCTTGAGCTATTTCTGGTTGATATGGTGTGTAAGATGTATACCAACCAGGATTTTCAAAAACATTTCTTTTAATTACTGCTGGAACGTTGCAATTATAGAAACCTTGACCAATAAAAGTTTTAAAAACCTTATTTTTTTTCGATATCTCTTTTAATGCTCTTAAAGCGCTTGGTTCATCTAGTGGTTCTGGCAGATTTAACTTTTTCTTACTATAAATTGAATCTGGAATTAGTTTTTCTAAAAAATCTTCCATACTTTCATAACCAAGATCATGGAGAATATGATTAATTTCGCTATCTTTAAGACCAATATGTCTCTGAGAAAATTCTTTAGAGTTTTGACTCATTTTTAAGTTTGCTTTTTATTCTTCGCTTAATTTTTTATAAGCATCTGAATCCAACATTTCATCTAGTTCATTTATATTCTGAGGCTTAACTTTGAAAAACCAACCATCCTCATATGGAGATGAATTTATTATTTCTGGGTTATCAGATAATTTTTCATTTATTTCTACGATTTCACCTGTTAGTGGTGAGTAAACGTCAGACGCAGCTTTAACTGATTCAACTATTGCAACACCGTCTTTTTGAGACACATTAGATCCAATTTGAGGCAATTCGACGTAAACAATATCGCCTAATAATTCTTGAGCATGATTAGAAATGCCGACAGTAACGACCCCATCGTCATCTCTGGCCCACTCATGTGAATCAAGAAATTTTAGATTTTTTTCATTATCAGACATCTTGTTTAAGCGACTCTAAAAAGTTCGTATTACAAAATTTTAAAGTAATTTTCTTATCTCTCAATACAGCGCTACCAATTTCACCACAATTTTTATCAACTCTACAAAAACCTATGTTTTTTTTGAATGTTGGACTCCATGTTCCGCTTGTTACAACTCCAGAGCCACCTTTAAATATTACCTCTGCACCACCTCTTAAAACTCCTCTTTCTTCTGTATAAAAACCTTTAAGAATTTTTTTTGAGTCTTTTTTTTCTTCAAGAGCTTTTTTTCCAATGAAGTCTCTATCTTTATCATTAAAATCTATTGTCCATCCAATATTTGAATCATAGGGTGTATTAGTCTGATCCATGTCTGTTCCGTATAGATTTAGACCTGCTTCAAGCCGTAAAGTATCTCTTGCTGCCAATCCGATTGGTTGAACATCATTTGAAACAAACTCATTCCAAAACTTAATACCTTTTTCTTGGTCACAAATAATTTCATAACCTAATTCTCCTGTATAGCCGGTTGAAGCAATCATCACATCATCTGTATTGTGAACAGAAAATTTTGATATATCTTTTTCAATATGACTTTTTATGAATTTATGAGAATTAGGACCCTGAAGAGCTAAAATTGAATAATCAGACTTAAAGTCAATTCCTACGTCGAAAGGTTCTGCAATCTTGCTTAACCAACTAAGGTTCTTCTCTCTTGTAGCGCAGTTTGAAACAATCCTAAAACTTTTATTTCCTAGATAATAAACTATCAGATCATCAAGAATCCCACCTTCATAATTGAGCATTGGAGAATACATCGCCTTGTTCTGACCGTTAATCTTTTTTATGTCATTTGGAAGAAGAAATCTTAAAAAATCTTCTTGTTTTTCACCATCTAAATCAAAAACAGCCATATGGGAAACATCAAAAATACCTACATTTGTTCTGACCTCATTATGTTCGTTAAGTTGAGAGCCGTAATGTAAAGGCATTTCCCAGCCAGAGAAATCAACCATAAAACCACCTAAATCTTTATGTTTGCTATTTAGGTAGGTAGCCTTCATTTTTTAGCAAGAAATTCTATTTCAATACATGCACCAAAAGCTAAATCAGCTACCCCAAACGCACTTCTTACTGGATAAGGTTTATCAAAATTCTTTAGATAGGTTTTATTAAATTCAGGAAAGTCATCCATATTTTTAATCATGACAAGGCTTTTCACTATATTTGAAAAGTCTAGATTATAGTAATCGAGGTTTGCTTTTAGATTTTTAAAAATTTGCTCTGTTTCAGGCACTATTCCACCCTCAACTAAACCATTTTCATCAAGCCCTAACATTCCAGAGAATTGAATAAATTCGTTTAATTCAACTGCATCTGAGTAAGGAGTATTATTTTTTTCGGAATTCTCAGTTTTAAATTTCATTTAACTAATCTATATTTATTGCACTCAAATATCTAGTCATTAAATAGCCTTGTGTATTTATAAAAGTAATGTAAAATTTCCAATTTATGGCAGCTAACAAACAGCAAAAAGTATACTTAATACCTGAGGGTGAAACTAGAGATAGTCATACCTATCACTACACTGTAGTTAAAACAAAAAAATTCATTCAAGAAAACGAGAAGCTCAAAATCAAAAAATTTAATCCTGTTAAAAGAAAACATGAGTGGTTTGTTGAGGCAAAGCTTCCACCACATAGCAAAAACTAGAAACTTCTTTCTATGACCCTATATAAAATCTATGAATAAATTATTTGAATATTTGGAAGACGTTATACTTGCTTCTATTGCAATTATGACACTTGGCGCCGTAGGTTTTGAATTAGCTGCAATTTATGATCGTGGAGTCATTGAGCTGGCTGATTTACTTCTAATGTTCATTTATGCTGAGGTATTTGGCATGGTTGCAATTTATTTTAGAAGCCACGTCTTACCAGTTATTTATCCATTATTCATTGGCATAACTGCTCTTGCTCGATTAATCGTTCTCCAAGGTAAAGAATCAGAGCCTGAGCAATTAATCTTTGAAGCTGGCGCGATTCTGCTTTTAAGTGTTGCAGCACTAATGCTAAGAAACGTAAAAGTAAGTCTCTCAAACGGAAAAAAATAACTTAAAATATGCATAGGGAGTTTTCTTTATGTTGCGTATTCTAGTTTTATTTTTATCTTTTAACCTTCTATCAGATGTAAACAAATTTATTGATGCATCAAGTAAAAAATATGACCAGTTAGCATTAGACCTTTGGGATTATGCAGAAATGGGCTACCAAGAGGTGAAAAGCTCAAATGCACTTAAAAAAGTTTTAAAAGAAGAAGGATTTTCAATAAGATCGAATATCGCTGGAATTCCAACTGCATTCATAGCCGAGTACAATAACGGCGGCCCAGTAATAGCAATTCTTGCAGAATATGATGCTTTGCCTGGACTTTCTCAGAATAATGTTCCCTATCGTGAATCAGTTGGAGGAGTAGCTGGACATGCATGTGGTCATAATCTATTTGGTGCTGGTTCAGTTCATGCAGCTGTCGCAGTAAAAAGGTGGCTGAGAAATACCAATACTCCAGGCACAATAAGATTATATGGTACACCAGCTGAAGAAGGAGGAAGTGGAAAAGTCTATATTGCCAGAGAAGGAGAATTTAAAGACGTAGATACTGTTTTGCATTGGCATCCTGATACTCAAAATAGAGCCCATTTTAGTGCTAGCAACGGAAATAAATCAGCAAAATTTAAATTTAAAGGCATTTCATCACATGCAGCTGGAGCCCCACAAAATGGAAGATCAGCTTTAGATGGAGTCGAAGCCATGAATATGATGGTAAACATGCTTAGAGAGCATATGGATGAAGAGGCAAGGATTCATTATGTAATTACTAAAGGGGGTTTAGCACCAAATGTAGTGCCTGAAGAAGCAGAAGTCTATTATTATGTGCGACATCCAAATGTTGATGGTGTACGAGATCTTTTCAATAGAGTTGTAAAAGCTGCTGAAGGAGCCTCACAAGGTACTGAAACACAAATGACTTTCGAGGTAATGCATGGAAATTATCCTTTAATGCCAAATAAAACACTTTCTGAAGTAGTAAATAATGAAATGCTTAAGCTAGGAGGTATTTCGTATACAAAAGAGGAAGAAGAATTTGCTAAGAAAATCTACAAAACCTTAATTAATCCACGAGCAAAAATTGGTGATCAAGAAGAAATTAAACCTCTTGTTTTTCAACAGAGCAAGGGTTCAACAGATGTAGGTGATATATCGTGGTTAGTGCCTACTTCAGGAGCCAGAGTAGCCACATGGGTACCTGGAACATCAGCTCACTCTTGGCAAGCAGTTTCTGCAGGAGGCATGTCCATTGGCACTAAAGGTACTAATTTAGCCGCAAAAGTTTTAGGGAATACCGCAGTAGCGTTGTTTAAGAATCCTAAAATTATAGATGAGGCCAAAAAAGAATTAATGATGAATGTTGGAGACCATCAATATCAAGCTTTATTGGGAGATCGCAGCCCTCCATTAGATTATAGAAATTGATTCAAAAAGGCCATTGCTCTTGTAAGCAAATAAACTACAGTTTCGATAATAAAAAGATAATTAATTCATTTCATTGTCATTGTGAAGATTGCCAAAGGTCTACAGGTGCAGGAAAAGCATCAATTCTAGTTATTAAAAAAAGTAATTTTAATTTAAATGGTGAACCAAAATTTTATGGCACAAAAGGTTCGATGGGCTCAACAGTTAATAGAGGTTTTTGTTCAAATTGTGGTTCAGGGATATTTAGCTATTTGAAAGAGTTGCCTAACTTTCTTTTCTTAAAAGTTGGAACACTTCAAGACTCTAGTTGGGTCAAAATCGAATCTAACTATTTCACAAAGTCCTGCAATGAATGGAACATGCCAGATGAGCAGCTTAAGAGTTTCAAAGGAAATCCTAATTTATTAGAAAATATTAAAACTTTAATTAAATCTTTAAACTAATTTAAAAAAACAATATTTGCATTTAAGTAAGACGCAAAACTAATCCAAAGAACATAAGGAAGGTATAAGAAAAAGCTTACATATGAATTATTTGTCCATAACTTATGCAGAATAATTACATTCAAAATTATCAAAATAATAATATCGAAAAGAGCAAGAGTTAAGGCTTGGTGTGCAAAGAAAATCCAGCTCCATGCACCATTTAAAATCAGTTGAACAATGTAAACCTTATAGATTAATTTAGCTTGAAGAAAGCTCACTACAGCCATAAGAGTGTATAGAATTGGCCAAACAATACCAAAAATATAATTTGGAGGTCTTAAACTTGATTGCTCTAAACTTTCGTACCATGACCAATCAGTAAAGCTATTTGATAAACCACCAAGAAACGCTATTAAAAAAGTTAAAATGGGAAGTGATATTTTAAGAACCATATTTTAATAATATAATTTATTTTAAGTATAGGAGGAAACATGGCTACATATATAGTTCTTGCAAGTGCTCTTGCGGTAATTCAATTTTGGGTGATCCCTTTTTTAATAAATGTAAAAAATCTCAACTGGCAAATGTCTAACAGAGATGAAAGTTTAGATGATTCAGTTTTATTAAAAAGAGCAAGAAGAGCAGGTGCAAATATTTTGGAAACATTACCTATCTATTTAGTATTCTGTTTATTATCAATTATTGAGGCTAAAGATATTTCAGAGCCAGCTTTTTATTGGCTAATTCTGAGAGTCATACATGGTCTGTGCTATTTGTTAGGTATTGCTTATGTGAGGACTCTTGCTTGGCTGGGTTCATTAGGGTGCCTCATTGTAATGGGCCTCTCATTGATTTGATATCAGGATCCTGCTGGGGGTACAAAAAAAAAGAGCCAGTAAACTGGCTCTTTAAAAAATGTATTTTTTTAGTTAGGGCTTCTTAGAACAGGTCCAACATAAATTGATCCATTTCCACAATCAGCCATTCCAACTAAGGCTCTTCTTTCGTCTGTGTCACGTAATTCAGATCTCCAAAACTCGATGCCCTCACCTCTTTCAGAAACTGCAGAAGTATAAACAAGTCGTATAAAATCTGCATCACCATCATAGCCAGGACCAGGAATGATAAGTTTTCTTCCTTGAACATCACCATTTTCTTGTGCCATTTTTGCAAAGTCTACATACGCATCATAGTAAGTTCTTAGATTTGTTCCTTCATTCAGTTTGCAAGAATTATACTGTGCAAGAATGAAATTGCCTGCGTCAGTTGAACGTGGTTGCGATATTGCCCACTGAACAGTAGAAACAACTTGAGAATTCTTTGCAGGTAATTTAGCAAATAAGGCATTTGCTTTGGAATCTTTTGTCCAAGCTTCAAGACCTTTAAATTGAGCAGCACTGTCTGGCCAAGTACTTACCCACATAAAATCATGGCTAGCAAGGTCTCTATGGTAGTAAGGTTGCAAAAGTGCAACAGTCATAGAGTCATATACACCACCTTGTGTTTCTGCCCATTTAGCAAATTCGCCATACCATTTTGCTACATCCGAAATGTCCTTTCCCTTATTAAAAGAACCAAAGTAGTACTCTGCAGTATTTCTTTCAGGAACATATTTATATTCAGATTCCTGAGAAAAAACGTGAGCTGAGTAAATAAAACAAAGTGTTAAAAATAATCTAATCATTATTCCTCCTCAAAATCACTTCTTACTGTTTGGTGAACGCCACCAAAACTTGCTGAAGAGTAATGTTGTGTTCTCATTACCCATTTTCCATTTTCTTTAATCCAAGTAGTGGTTACTCTTGTTCTGTATGGCTGGTCGTCCTCGCCAACAACACCTTCGTAATAAAATCTTACAACATAGGCATCTTTGGTAAGTTTTATTGCTTCTGGATAAAAAATGCTATTAAATCCTACAGCATAATTCTTTTCATAATCAGCTGCACTTGATTTCAAGCATGCTTTATGAAAACTACCATCTGAATTAGTACTACATACGCCCATTTTGCTCTCGTGGGCAACCATGGTTTTAAAATCTCTTACCTCTCTTGCTTCATAATATTTTTCAACCGCAGCCAATACATCATCATGATCGTCTGCAAAAATATTAAAACTAAACATAGTTAAAATTAAAAATATAATTTTCATCATTTCTCCTAATCAACAAAGACTGTATGATCCTTGCCCTCTTCAACTACTCTTATTACGAGTAAGTCAGTACACTGATTGCCAAGATTAGGTGTGTCATCATCACCACCGTGAACCCAATCAGACGGCTCAAACCAATATTCACCCTTTGAATATTTTTTCCATTTTCCTGATGATTTAGATTGTGATAAACCATCAAGCACATACACTAAAGTTCCAGCAGCAGGATGAAAATGTTTAGGTGTATTACCAGCATCACAAGTAGAACGCTTTTCAACAACTAATTCCATGCCACCATCGATTTTAAATTTCTCAGACGAAACTAAGCCTGAAAAAGAAGGCTCATCATGATCATCTGCAGAAATGAAAAAACTCATTAAAGATATTAATAAAAGTCTCATTTTATCTCCTTGATATTTTTGGATGAGAATTACTCTCATTTATTAATTTAACCTAAGAATTGTGACAATTGGAAGAAATATAAGAAAATTAATAAAAAAAAGGGCACCGAAGTGCCCTTTTAACTTTCATGGAGTAATTAAAAGTTATATCTATATCTGAGATATACAAATTGTCCAGAGATACCCATTGGAGCAAGCTCACTATAAACTTGTCCTAGAATACCACCATATATATCATCAGTTATATCAAATACGTTTGCACATGAACCTCCTGATGGACATGCATTAACTTTGGTAACACTGTCACCAACGTTATCGAATACATTGTTTATACCCATCATTACAGAGCTGTTACCCATATCATAGGCAACTTCCATGTCAAAAACCCAAGTCGCACCAAATTGACCTGGTGAACCTAAGTAAGCATTTTGCCAAGTATCAAACCACTCACCCCAATAACTTGCTCTACCAAGAACTCTCCAGTTACCATTGAAGTGATTTGCTGTGAAGTTACCTCTGTCATCAGGTGTAACTCCTTTAAATGACTGTTCAGCTAAAGCATCAATATTTGCTCCAGCATCAGTAATTTCCACTTTGTTTTGGCTCCAACTTGCATTCCAATAAGTTGTTCCTCCATAGTTTTCAGTTTCAAATGAGGCATTTAAATCAAAACCATTGGTTTTAGTATCAAAGTCATTTGTGAAATATCTAAATGTAGGAAAATCTCCTGCTCCAGGAACACCTTGAGCAACAAGATCTGCAATATCTGCATCAGATAATGCAAAGTTTGCAGAAACAACTAATCTATCCTCTACAACAATTCTGAAAAAGTCTGCTGTAAAATCAACTTCTCCCCAACTTCCAAAGAAGCCAAGTGATATGTTTTCTGCCTCTTCTGGTTGAAGCACTTTTCCTCCATACAGAACTGCAAGTGGAAGTGTTGAAGGAATTACACCCTCATTAACTAAGTCTCCTGAAGAATCAAAGACTGTAGATACTTTTCTTGCATTTGCCTGACCAGGAGTTGGTGCTTTAAATCCTGTACTGAATGTACCTCTAGCACCTAGCTCATCTGAAAACTTGTAATTGAATCCAAACTTATAATTGCTTGTATTTCCAAAAGTATCATAATCCTCAAACCTTAAAGCTGCTCCTAATCTTAGATTATCTGAAAAGTCATTCTCATAATCCAAATAGACTGCATCATTTTCTCTTTGCCAAGAACCTGCTGCAGCTGCTGGGAATCCAGGATAGCCATTTGAAGATAAGCTAAACCCTTGTGTTGCAAGTCCACCATCTAAATATGATTCTGGCTGTCCTGCTACAAGTGAATATTCCTCTGTTCTGTGCTCGTAACCAAAAGCTACGAAGATTGTATCTGAGTACTGATAAGTAAAGTCAGCATTTAAATTATTTTCTTCTTGCTGTTCAGCACCAACATCAAAATCTCTTGGAGTATTTGGACCATAACTAGCATTAACTGAATTGTTTAAAAACTCATCTGCCTCGTTATATCCATAGTAATAACTGAAGTCAAAAGTCATACCATTCTCAAATTCTCCATCAAAACCTAGAAGAACCGATCTATCTTCTACGTCTGCACCAAATCTTGGAGTAAATCCTCCAGGAATTAGTTCTTGGAAGTTAAAACAATTAGGATCTGCCTGGACTGCTGCCCATGCTACTGGATCTGGTGTTGAGCCTGTGAAAGTAACAGTTGGACAAGTTTGTCCATCATTTGGAGTTAGATCTCCAATAAGCATAGTTGCCCCACCATCGTTACTGTAAACAGCACCTCTATTAGTTGGGTTTCTGTAGTAAAAAGTTCCATCTACATGTTTACTGTTGTAGTTTCCGTGACCATAAAATTCACCACCACCCATAGGTGCTCTAAAGTTAAAGAATGCTTTTAAATCATCGTCAACAATTGGTCGTCCCCATGGCATTGCTGGATCTGGAACACCTTGGTAACCATCAGCAATTAATCCTGCAGCATCGTCCCTTTGCACTGCCCTTACTGTTGCATCTTGGCTTCCATATTCAAAACTTGTATTAAAGAATCCACCATCACCCATAGGTAATCCGTAATTACCCATAAGATAACTTTGTTCTCCATCACCCTCTCCGTATTGACCGTAACGATATTCGAGGAATCCACCTTCAGAGTTATCATTTAAGTTAAAGTTTATAACTCCAGCAATAGCGTCTGATCCATATTGAGCAGATGCCCCATCTCTTAGAACCTCTACAGATTTAATTGCAGAAGCTGGTATTGCTGATACATCAGGTCCTTGTGCACCATCTGAAATGTATGCTCCTAACCATGTTAAAACACTCCCTCTGTGTCTTCTTTTTCCATTAACTAGCAGCAATGTATGATCTGGAGACATGCCTCTTAAGTTAGCTGGTCTCATAATGCTTGCCGCATCACTTATTGGTTGATCATTCACGCTAAATGATGGAACAAGATTTCTCATTAAATTAGCAAAATCTGTATCACCATTATTTTGGAATTCACTACCAGAAATAACGTCTACAGGTGAGAAGGTATCTTGAGGTGATCTAGCCTCACTTCTACTTCCAACAACTGTAACTTCTTCAACATTCTGTGCATCTGCTGAATCTTGTGCTTCAACAAATACAGAAGAAAGTATAAAAGTTGATAAAATCAAAAATTTTTTCACTTCGCCCTCCATGCTTTTTGACCCCTAATACTCAATAGTGCAAAGGAAATAAAGCAAATGCAAGAAAATAAGGAAAAGATTGTGACAAATTAGCGAACAAACTAACAATATCCGTTATATATTCGATATATTTCAATTTTTATCACTAAATTAATGTAATCTTAATGTCATGAACAAATTAAACTACTTTTTATCTTTTCTTGTACTTTCGTTAAATCTTTTTTCAGATCCACTTACCAAGCCTACAAGTTTCTCTAAAGATCTTTATAAAGATCAAATACTTGAAGGAAATTATTCAGAACGAATTCAACATCCAGATGATTTCTTAGGTTTTGGGTTAGGAGAAAGAGTTGCAAACCCTCTTCAAATTTCTCAAGCAGTTAGGGCTTACCAAAAACAAAGTGATCGTATTAAAGTTATTGAATATGGACGAACTCATGAGGACAGACCTCTCTTTGCTGTTTTCATCTCATCTCCATCTAATATAGATAGATTATCTGAAATTGAGCAGGATATATCCAAGTTAGCTGATGCTAGAAATACAACGGATTCAGAAGCTAAGGAATTAATAGCTTCTTTACCTGCAATAGCATGGATGGCTTATTCAATTCATGGTAATGAAACATCAGGAGCAGATGCCGCTCTCGGAATAATTTATCACTTAATTGCTAGCGAAGATGCTGAGGTAGTTGATTTGCTTGAAAATATGATAGTTATAGTTGATCCAATGATGAATCCTGATGGCCGAGATAGATTTGCTAAATCATTGGAGCTATATCGTGGAACAGCGCCAAATTATGATGATCAGTCATTACTTCATACTGGAGATTGGCCTTACTCAAGAACAAATCATTATTTCTTCGATTTAAATCGTGACTGGTTTTATTTAACACAACCTGAGACTCAAGGACGAGTTCCTTTGATTAATAAGTGGCGACCACAAATTTTAGTTGATGGCCATGAAATGGGTGCACAAGATACTTTCATGACAGGCCCACCAAGAGAACCTATTAATTCAAATATTGATAGAGATCTAATTAAGTGGGGAAATGTTTTTGCACAGGATCAAGCGGAAGCTTTCGATGAAAGAAATTGGAGATTTTACACTGGGGAATGGCATGAGGATCTATATCCTGGATATTCTTTTTACGTGCAATTCAGAGGCAGCTTGGGAATTTTATATGAGCAATCAAGAATGGCAGAGGATGGAGTTCGTAGACCTGAAGGCACTATTCAATCATATAAAGAATCCGTTCATCATCAATATGTAAGCACATTAGCAAATCTAGAAACCCTAGCAAAACATACTAAAGCTATGTACGAAGATTTTTGGGATGGTAGAAAATATAATATTTCAGAAGACAGCGAATATGCCAATCAGAGTTTTGTAATTTTACCAACAAAAAATCATAGCAGACTAAAAACTCTAGCAGAGAAACTTAAAGCTCAAGATATTGAAATATATACAAATGAAAGAGCAATAAGAGCAAGAAATGTTCTACAACAAACTGGAGATGTTGAAGCAAATTACGTAATACCTGCAGGTAGTATGATAATTCCAAATTTACAACCTGAAGCACCGTTAATTGCAGCTATCTTAGAGTTTGATGCTGACATTATAGAATCAGTCTTAGCTGAAGAGAGACTTAGAAGTCTTAAAGATGGATCATCTATAATGTATGACACTACTGCATTCAACTTAACAATGATGTACGGGCTTGAAGCTGTCACAGTTCCATCTAATCTTGAAGTTGGTTTAAAAGAATGGAGCCCACAAAATGTTTCTATTAAAACAAATCCAGAAGCTATTATTTGGGCTGTTGACGGAGTTGACGATAATTCAGTAGCTTTTGCCGCAAGATTAATGGAAAAAGGTGTAGAAGTCAGGATTATTGATAAAGAAGCACTACTTTCAAAACAATCTTTATCAAGAGGGAGTATCGCTGTTCTTGCTATGGATAATCCAGAATATCAGGATTTATCTGAAACAGTAAACAGTATTGCCACAGAACTCGATATTTCTGTATTATCGATTGAATCTGGTTTTGGTGCAGAAGAGTTACCGGATTGGGGCGGAAGACATTTTCGTTTACTTGAAAGACCACAAATTGCAATTCTTAGTCAATCAGGTTTTAGTTCTTATGATGTGGGTGTTAGTTGGTGGTCACTAGATCATCATCTTGGTATTAGACATAGTCAAATAGATGCTTCACTTGTTAACTACGCAGACTTGAGAAGATATAACACTATTATCTTGCCTAGCGGTTACAGAGATATGGGTGAGTATGAGAAAAAGGTATTAAGCGATTGGATGGAGCAAGGAGGAACCTTAATTGCTCATGCAGCTAGTTCTTATGCCCTAGCTTCTGAACAGGGTATTGGCTCAGTAAAACTTCTTCAAAATACATTTGAAGAGAGTGAAAAATATAATATTTCGTTGCAAAGAGAATTGAGTGCACTTTATGAAGAATTAGATATAGAAAGCGTAAATAGTAATAAAGTTGACTTAGACACAGCTTATCCTTGGGAGCAAAGTGAAGGTAAATATCCGCCATCCCAACTTGAATATAGAGATAACTGGCAATCAATCTTTATGCCATCAGGTGCCTTTGTGTCAGGAAGAACAGATCAAGAACACTGGCTTACATTTGGAACAAATAGCACACTACCACTCCTCTACGGGAGCAATCCTGTTTTAATGTCAGATGATAGCTCTGAAGCGCCAATACGAGTTGGTGTTTTTTCAGACTCTGCAAAAGCAAATACCTATTCAACTATTAACTGGTCTGATATTCCGCCTGGTAAAGAGCTAAATGTGAGAATGAGTGGATTATTATGGCCTGAGGCAGCACAAAGAATCGCAAACTCAGCTTACCTAACAAGAGAGAGAATTGGTAAGGGTCAATTGATTTTATTTTCAGGGCAGCCAAACTTTAGGGGCGCAACTTTAGGTACAAATCGTGTATGGCTTAATGCTGTTGTCTATGGCGCAGGCCTTGGAACTGAACCAAGAATTACTCCTTAATTAATAGTGAGATTTTTTTTAAGAGTCCTAACAGTTATTTTTACAGTCTGTGTGGTCTCAGCCTGTGGCGGCGGTGGAGGTGGCAGTGGAGATAGCTCTGTATCAAATCCATCTCCTGCACCTGCTCCTACTCCACCTCCAACACCAACACCAACACCAGTTCCAACACCCCCTCCTACTCCCAGTGCTTTTGTTCCACAAAATATATTAAGTGGTAAGGTCGTAGATGGTTATGTAAGCGGGGCTAAAGTGTACATCGATCAAAACTTTAATAGAGTTTTCGATGAAGGTGAAGTTTTTGGGATAACTGGAGAGAATGGAGACTTTTTTTTGAATGAGGTTATTAATAATTTAGTAAAACGTGATCTGATCTCTCCTGATGGAGATTATGTACCAGGAAATATTATTTCATTAGCACAATTCGAAGAATATGAATTAGACTCAGAAAGTCTAAATCCATGGGAAATATCGATAGATTATTTTGATTTAGTAGCTAATCCATTGCCTGACTATTCATCAAAAAAAATAAATCCTGCACCTAATGATCTAAATAACCTTAGTAGTATTGTGAACAATACAAGCAGTACTGAACTTGGTAATAGACAGATCTTATTCCAAAGCGATTATCAAGATGCTGTTCAAGAAGACGATAAGATTATATTGTCAGCGAAGTTATTCAATAAAACTGAAATTTTAGATGACTGGGCAGGTTTATATAACTTTAGTCTCTCAGCAAGGATTCCAGAAAGCGGCTTAAATTTTGAGGACGATTACGTTGATGCTGGCTTTTTTATAAAAGTCATTAAAGGTTCAAATACTCAATACCAAGAAGTTTTATCTTTCAAAAACTTGGATGCTGATACTAAAGAAAAGCTCAAAAGTGGGGAATGGGTCAATTTAAGCCTAACTTTTGAAATTCATGAAGAAATGCTTGGTAGTGATTTAGAGCTTGGCTTTTATAATTCCATTAACAATAAACAACCATCTGCTGTTGTATTTGATAACACAACTATTACCCAACAATTAAGTTTTACTGAAGATTATTTCTATACTAGTCAAAGTGCGATCGATGAAGTAGACAGATTATACGCTTGTTGGAGAAATAGGCCCTTAATTGCTGATGTTCCTGTAGGAGCATATGATGCATCAACTGGTACTGTATCTAAGGCATTTGAAATGATGCTGCCCTCGGTAAATGACAGCAGGACTGATGCATTAATAATATCCCCATTTAGCAATCTACTCGAAGAAGGAGTAATAAATGGTATCAATGCTGCGAATATTAACGATGGTTTGTCTGATGAAGAAAGTTGTAGCGCTAAAGGCGATGAAGTTGCTAATACTGTTTCAAATGCGGTAGAGGCAGTTACAACAGAACTTGGCAATCTATTTGGATTAACTTATCAGCTTCTAGTGAGTGATTATGTTGCTGGAAACTCTAGTGACATCATAACTCAAGAGACCGCAGAAAAAATTGCTGCTTGGCTACCTGCGTTAAGGGGATTACGTAGTCAAATTTCTGATCGTATATCAAGTGAAATTGGTAAGAGAATTTATCCTGAGTTATACACTTCGAAAGAATCTCGAGATGCGTTACTCAGTGGCGAGGACCTTGGTGTTGTTCCACTAGAGTATCAGTTAAATACTAGCAGTAATATTGAATGTGTAACAACAGAAAGTTGTAGTGATTGGTACTATTCGCTGAACTTTAGATCTGTTGGTGCTCGATTAGGTTATGATGGAGTGCTTCATCCATTTAGAAGGCCAGCTGGCAGTGATAATTACTTTATTTATGACTATTCTTTGGACGGCATTTCAGATGCTGCAGAACGTCATGATGAATACGTATATTTTAATCAACGAGACGACACAAAGGTTGAGGGACATGAAGATTTACAATTGACTATGTTCCAAGAAAAACAAAGCAGATTTCAAGATAAGAATGGTAAACTTAGTACGTGTGTGGATTGTGAAATTGATGAGGACTCATTATTTCGTGTGTGCACATACATGGATCAGATCGGTTCACCTTTACCTCAAGAATTTGAAGGAATATCCACCTCTTTCCGTAATAACATCAGTACGACCTGGATGAATAGAGCATTTTGTGGGAGTATCGTGGATGAGGAGCCAAATTTTAACTTATTTTTTAGACACGATGCTGGTGATGGAGAGGCTGTTTCGGTTCAGTATACCTCAGTCACAGCAGAAGATGCAGTTTTCTTGGAGAACAAGATTGTCAATTTATGGGAAAATCGACTTAATCTTGAATTAAAGCCTTTCTTAGATGAGTTAAGATCACTGCCCAGATCCTTTGCTCAGCTAAACGAAATAAGACAAATTGCAAACGGATGGTATAGACCAGGATTTAAATGTATACGTTTCATTTTTATGAAACGAAATGATGATAATACTTATGACAATAGATATTTTTGTATGCATTTACAGGACTCAGAACTAGACGAATACTTTGTTGATAATAACCCACGGGGAGAATCATTTTTTGGTCAAGAAGCAAGAAATAGATTTTTTGACGTACTTAAAAATTCTGAACACTTTAACTCAAACGAATTTGCAGGGTCAGCTGCTCCATAAAATATAATTATAGTTAACGAAGAGACAAAGGTTGAACTTAGAGCGGTAAAGAAAAATGTGCGGTAGATTTGTACTGATAGGAGACCCTTTTGAGCTTGGTTTTGCAGATAATTATAACGTCGCCCCATCAACATCTATTCCAGTTAAGACAGTCGATTGTGATGGACAACTAATGAAATGGTCATTTTCTCCATCATGGAAAAATGATATGAACTTAATAAATTGCAGATCTGAAACATTATTTGATAAACCCTCTTTTAAGGGAGCAAAAAGATGCATAATCCCTTTTTCTGGTTGGTATGAGTGGAAAAAGATTAACGAAAAAAAAGCACCCTACTTTCATTACTCAAGTGCTCCATATTTTGCTGGTATTTATAATGAAAGAGGATGTTGTATTCTGACTAGAGAATCTTCAGATAAAATAAAATTTATTCATCATCGACAGCCTGTCCTTCTGGGCAAATATGATATTGGTGATTATTTTATGGGAAAGAATATTTTTGATTCTGAAGTAAATAGTAATGTTAAATTTCATGAGGTTTCAGTCGCAGTTAATAATCCTAAGAATAATAATCCTAACTTAACCTCTAGAGTAAATTAATGGCGGAGAGACAGGGATTCGAACCCTGGAGACGCTTTCACGCCAACTGATTTTCGAGACCAGCGCTTTAAACCACTCAGCCATCTCTCCAGATTAGTTATAGTATTTAGAGTTTAGTTCTAGTAGTAGAAATAATTAAATATTAGAATAGCAAACTATGGATGCAATCTATGTCTTGGTTGGAAGTTTAGTTTTTTTTGCTCTTTACATTTTCCTTGAAGCAAGACCAAAAGGATTTAGTTTAAAAAATCTTTTTAAACGCGACGAAGAGTAAATTTTGGCTAAGGTTCATTACTTCTACTCCACTATGAATGCGGGTAAGTCCACTTCACTACTTCAGTCTAGCCATAACTATGAAGAGAGAGATCTTAACGTTTTACTATTCACACCTGAAGTTGATGCAAAAATACATGATTCATTCATTCACTCTAGGATTGGTCTAAAAAAACCTGCTTACGTATTTAATGAGAAATTTGATTTTATAGACTATGTTTATAAAGAAAATAAAAAGCGAGTATCCTGCATTTTAGTAGATGAAGCACAGTTCTTAACGTCTGAACAAGTTAAACAGCTTTGCAGAATATGTGATGAAAAAAATATTCCTATTATGTGTTACGGCATACGAACAGATTTTAGAGGAGAGCTTTTTCCTGGAAGTTTGGCTCTACTTTCACTGGCTGATAACATTATCGAACTTAAGACAATATGCGAGTACCCCTCTTGTTCCAGAAAAGCCACAATGATTGCAAGATATGACAAGGATGGAGAAATTGTCTTGGAAGGTAATCAAATTGATATAGGTGCTGATAAATATAAAGTTTACTGCCGTAAACATTACAGAGAATTAACTAAGATTATCTAAACAAAAATTCCTGCAACTAGTCCACTCATACACGAAGCAAGAGTTGCACCAATTAATGCTTTGCCTGAAACTTTTATAAGGTCAATTCTTCTTTCTGGTGCCATTGCTCCAATACCAGAGATTAAAATACCTACACTTGAGAAATTAGCAAAACCACAGAGAGCATATAAAAGAATAACCTTTGTTCGTTCAGTGAAATATTCAGGGTCAAGACTGCCAAATTGTATATAGGCCACAAATTCATTAGTAGCTAATTTAATTCCAAGTAGTTCTGCTGCATTTGCAGATTCATTCCATGGCACTCCCATTAGCCAACATATTGGTGCAAAAATATAGCCAAGGATCTTTTGTAGAGATATATCTCCGAAAATTGATAAAAACCCATCAACGATAGAAACAAGAGCTAGAACCGCAAGGACTATAGCAGCAACGTTTACTGCAATACCTAGCCCATCTCTAGTGCCTCGAGTAATTGCATCCATAGAGCCTTGATAGATATTTTTTTCTTCTGAGCTTTTCAAGTTATGAGTTATATCAGCTGAAGGGCTCATGATTTCTGCATACATTATTGCAGCAGGCACAGATAGAATTGATGCTGTGAGGAAATGTTGAACTACATTTAAACCCTCAAATTGATTTTCCAATTGACCTGCTAAAGCAATCATTACTGAACCAGAAACGGTTGCCATACCTGCAGTCATGAGTATAAGCAGTTCTTTATTGCTCATAGTTTTAAGGTAAGGCCTGACAAAAAGTGGGGCTTCAACTTGGCCAACAAATACATTTGCTGCTGCACCAAAAGAAACTGGCCCACCTAAATTGAATAATCTTTCACAAACATAAGACAACCCTTTAATAATTAAGGGTAAAACTCTCCAGTGCCATAAAAGAGCACTTATACATGACATCACAATAATCAACGGCAGAACATTCAGCGCAAATATATATGGATGTGCTTCAAATAATGAACCAAAAAGAAAACTCGTACCCTCTGCAGTTGCTGAAGATAATTTTGCTACCCCATTGCTTAAGGCTTCAAAAAAATTATTTACAAAGTCATTTAATAAAATGAAAGCAAAAACAAACATCATTAAGATAGCAAAAAAGATATTTTTTACTTTTATTTGTTTGTAATTATCTGAGAGAGGAACAGTTACAGCAATTAGCACTAAACCTCCAATTAAAACCTGTAAATAATATTCCATGTCTACCCTAGTTTAATATCACTTAACCTTTTATTTAAGAAATCATTAGCTGTTAAATTAGTTTCTGGATCAAGAATTACTTCAGGTCGGGGATGGAGAAAAAAAGGAATGCTATATCTTGATTTATCTTCATTATTCTTCGTTTTAACACGGTGAGCTGTGCTTCTAAGTTTTTTATTTGAAATTATCTCCAGCATATCTCCAACATTACATATAATTTCATTTTTCTCGCAATTACATTCAACCCAATTTCCTTTTTTATCAAGTGCCTCTAGTCCTCCTTCATTACCTCCAACTAGCAATGTAATTAAATTTACATCATTATGCGCGTGTGCTCTATCATCATTTTTCTGTGCATCAACAGGGGGATAATGAAGCAACCTAAGAACAGAGTTTCCGTCAACTGCAATTTCTTTTAAATCAGCATTAAAATCAATATTAAAGTTTGAAATAGATTCAAGAATTTTTATTCCAAGTTTTTCAAATTCCTTATACAGAGAATTTATATCATCGAAATTTTCAAGTTCATTGATGGTTAAATTATTTGCCAAATCTGGGTTAGAGCATGAACCTTGATGCCAAAATTCTTTTTGATCTGGTACGTTTTTATTTAAGGCTGTTTCAATTCCGTAAGGGGTATAGCCTCTGGCTCCATTTGTTCCTTTTAAATGATATTTCATTTTCACATCTAGAGGTAAATCAAATAATTCCTGCGTAAAATTGAATAATTTATCGATAGATTCTGAACTGATTGGATGATCTTTTATAACAAAAAAACCCACATCGTTAAGTGAATCTTCCAAGAATTTAGAGAGCTCTACATTATTAGATTTTAAGTCGTGGTAATTGATGGTTGGAATTTGTTCCATGCCAAATTATACATTTTAATTTACACAAAAAAAAAGGGTGGCCTAAGCCACCCTTCAATTTTAGCAATTAATTAAAAACGGTATGAGAAACCGATTTTAACTAAGTAACTAGAACCTCTTCCTGATCTACCTTTATCTCTTAAACCTCTAAAGTTTCTATAGATATAGTATTGATCAACCCCATCATTTAGAGCTTGACCATCAACAATGTCATGGTCAGATTGGAAATTATAAATTCCCCACTCATCATTTAAGAAGTTACCAAGGTTTCTAATTGTAAAGAACACAGATGATTGATCATTAGTTCTTAGGCCTGGGAGCATTTGCTCAAATTTAAAGTTGAGCCTTGCATACCAAGGTGAGTAATGTTGACCTCTATCAACAAATGCACCTCTTTCAAAACCATAAGAATCCATTGTTGCAAAGAAAGCATCTGTATCGAAGCCATCAGCAAAAACCACGTTTGGATCATTAGGTCCTGTAGGGACATATAGAAGCATATTATCACCATCACCGTCTAACGCATCACCTCTCATATCTGGATAACCATTAAAGACAAAACTATATGGTCTACCTTTGTTATGACTCCAAGTTAAACTAAACCTTGATTCAAGATCAGCAAAAAGAGTTGGAGACCATCTCATATAAGCAGACATTCTTTCAGGTATTTCAAATTGTGAAACACCCAATGAAGGATTGTCTCTGTCTACATCATTAAAGTATGTCCAGCTACTGTATCCCACTGAAGAGTTCATTGGGTTACCCACTAGTGCCTCAACTTCTGCATATCCAACGCTTAGGAAGAGATCTTGCTCTGCCCACTCTTTTGAAAATCCAACAGCCAAAGATGTATATTCACCCTCTGTAGATTGGTTACTATACTCAAGGTTGTTATAACCAGCACCAGGTTTTTTATCATAAATAGGTACTCCTGCAAAGTCGCTACCAAGATTTATTAATTCACCAGTATGGACATAAGGAGCATTAACACTTCTTCCAGAAATGTAATCTACGTAAAATCCAATATCATCTATAAGCAATCCATCTACAAGATCAAGATCGAATGAACCTCTTAAACCAAATGATGTTTTAATATTCTTTGGAATTTTAAAGTTTGGATCTAGGTAGTCACTGTAAAAACCAACACCACCACTTGTAACTCTATCAAGCAGAGCACATGGAATACCATATCCTGGTCCAGTTTTACCTGTTACAGGGTTAGTACAAAGCGCATCAGTTAGAAGGTTTGTGTTTCTAGCATTAAACTGTAATCCTTTAACACCGTCATTACTTACTGTGTTTGATAACCACACATTTGGATATCCACCTGTAAACACCCCGTGACCAACATACGCAGAAACTCTATCTGTTAAATCAAAGTTAACTGAGAGTCTTGGCATAGTAAGTTCTAGACCGTCGATAGTATTACAGTTTCCATATCCATATGCAGCAATAAAGTAAGCAGCATTTTCACAGTTTGAAGTTTGTTGGTATGACTCATGTCTTACACCGATAGATGCTGACATTCTGTCATTAATTTCTACATCATCTTGTAAAAATAATGTTGTAATACCATAGCCCCAAACAGCGGCTGAATCTTTTGGATCTAAACTCTGTGAGTTACCATAATAAGCTCTAACATCACCTGCTTCAAAAGCATCAATTCCACCGTAAACTCTGTATTCACCACCTCTTGAATGTGGAACAAATATATTAAATATATCTTGATCTTCTTGCTCCATTCCAAATTTGAATAAATGATTATTTACTAAGTATTCTCCTTTGAATGATAAGGTTGTATTTTCCCATGACATTTGGTTTGCTTGTCTTGAGTCGTCGGTACCACTCAGATAAACACTTCCAACACCACCAACATTGTAGATTCTAAATTCTCCAAAATCAGGGTCTTCACTTACAGCTAGCTGTCTATTTGCTAAGTCTCTATACCCTATTCTTATTTCGGTACTGAAGTCATCAGTCCATTGTGAGAAAACTTTGGTTTGAAAATTTTGTAATTCGTGACCTCTTTCATAGAAATGTGACTCAAATACTGGAGTCCATGAATCAGCTGGAGTAATTTCAAATCCATCGTTGTAATTTAAAACAACTTCAGCTCTGTGTTGATCACTAATGAAATAGTCAAATTTAGCAAGTAGTTTTACATCTTCACTTGGAGATCCTTTTGAAAGACCACCAGGATCAAATCCATAAACATCCTTTGCAATTTGTCTAATTCTATTAAAGTCAGCCTCTGATAGCCAAGAAGACTCATTTGCTTGTCCAGAGCCTACGTAACCTCTTTCATATGGATCAAAGTCATCATACTGTTCGAAAGCAACAAAGTAATAAAGATTTTCAACTTCCGGAACTTTACCACCAAGAGTGAAACCATATTTAGTTTCTTCATATGGGTTAATAGTTAAGGAATCTCCTTCAAGAGAATCAGCTTGCAGACTATCATCAACAAACTCATAGAAGAATTTACCACTAGTTGTATCAGAACCAGACCTTGTTACAGCATTAACAACACAAGCTGCAAAACCACCATACATAACGTCATATGGCGCAAACTCAACAGAAACTTGTTCTATTGCATCATATGAGAATGGCATTCTAGAAGTTGGATAACCATTACTGTTCAATCCAAATCCGTCGTTTAATCCAATCCCATCAACTGAGAGAGCGTTGTATCTAGGGTTTGATCCATTACAGTTAAAACCTCTGTATGACTGACTTTCGTCAACAAAAATACGTGGGTCTTGGGTAATAACATCTTTAATATCTCTATCCCAAGCTGGAGCTGCTTCAATATCAGCTAGATTAAAAACCGTACTTGGTCCAGGAGCTACATTTCGAGTAATCAAACTTGCAGTTGCCACTACCTCATCTGTTGCTTCTAGAACAACATTAAGACTTAGAGCTGCACCAACACTTAAAAAGACATCGTTATATCTTTTAGTACCTTGCGCAGAAGCAACCACAATACTATATGGTCCTCCAGACTTTAAGTTTGATACTACAAAGTATCCATCACTGTTTGAGGAAGCTTTTGCTTCTGCATTCGTAGGTACATATACCACTGATACAGACGCCCCCCCTACAGAGTTTCCACTTGAATCAGAAACAAATCCTTTAACATCAGATGTAGTTTCTTGAGAATACACAGAAAGCGATATGAATATCGCCATAAACGATAAGAGTATTTTTTTCATTTAGAATCCTCGCATAAAAGCGTTTATATAAACATTATCTTATTACATAAATGTGACAATTTACAAAGAAAATTGAAAACGTTTTACTTAAGTGGAATAAATTCGAAATTTACGTATTTTTTTAGAGCTTCTGGAACTATTAAACCCTTATTTTCATCAAAATAATTTTCCATAATAGCCACTAAACATCTGCCTACAGCTAAACCAGAGCCATTAATTGTGTGCGCTAAAATTTTTTCTTTTTCGTCTTTAATCTTTATATTCATTCTTCTAGCTTGAAAGTCTGTAAAATTAGAACAAGAGGATATCTCCCTAAATGTTTCTTGGCTAGGCAGCCAAACCTCAATGTCGATGGTTTTAGAAGCTGAAAAACCTAAATCACCTGTACACAATTCAACATGCCTATATGAAATTTCAAGCATATCGAGAATAGAGGATGCATGAGAGATTAAACTATTTAATGCGTTGTTAGATTTACTTGGATGAACAATTTGAACTAATTCAACTTTTTCAAATTGATGTTGTCTGATCATGCCTCTAGTATCCTTTCCATAACTTCCTGCTTCTGATCTGTAACATGGAGTGTGTGCAGTAACCATTACCGGCAATTCATCTACTGCTAATTGTTTATCTCTAAAAAGATTTGTTAAAGGTACTTCTGCAGTAGGGATCAAATATTTTTCTTCATTTTCTACTTTAAAAGAATCATCCGCAAACTTAGGCAGTTGACCAGTTCCAAATAAAGAATTCGAATTTACAATATGAGGAACATAACATTCTTGATAATTATTTTTCATAGCTTCATCTAACATTAATTGAATTAATGCTCTATGCATTTGCGCCAGTTTGTCCTTGAGAACTACAAATCTTGGCCCTGCGACTTTTGTTGCATCATCAAAATTTATACAATCAATTTTTTCACCTATTTCAACGTGATCTAAATTAGTTTTTGGGTTCTTGAACTCTTTTCTATGGACTTCAACATTATCTTCTTCACTACTTCCATTCGGACATTTCTCGTGGGGTATATTTGGGATCAATGAAAGATTTTTATTTACTTTTTCATCTATTTCTTCAAATGATTTTTCTAATTTAGATAGATTAGTAGATAATTCATCTGACCTTTTTTCTTGTTCTGATGAATTAGATTTATTTTTTTTTAACTCACCAATTTCTTTTGAAACTTGTTTCTTTTGATTTCTAAGATCTTCAATCTCAATTTGTAATGAATTCTTTTTTTCATAATCTAAAACAATAGTGCTTAGATCGAAGCTCTCACCTCTAGAGTTAATTTTCTTTTCAATATCTTTAAGATTGTTTTTAAGTAGCTTTAAATCAATCATAAAACTTCCCTAGAGCCGTTTGAATTCATTGGAGATACGATTCCATTTTCTTCCATAGTTTCTATCAGACGAGCAGCTCTATTGTAGCCAATTCTAAATTTTCTTTGAACTGATGATATTGATGCTCTTCTTGTTTCAACAACAAATTCAACAGCCTGATTGTAAAGTTCATCATCTCCATCAGAATCCTCAAGGTTCTCTATTAATTCAGGTGATTTTATAACCTCCTCAATATAGGTTGGCTGCCCAAGTTCTCTCATTTTTTTTGCAACTCTTTGCACTTCTCCATCGGAAACAAATGCTCCATGTATTCTCTTTGGAATTGAGGTACCTGGTTCGATGAAAAGCATATCTCCTTTTCCTAGTAATTGTTCTGCTCCACCTTGATCCAGAATAGTTCTGGAATCAACTTTTGAAGAAACTAGAAATGACATTCTAGATGGAATATTTGCTTTGATTAATCCTGTAATTACATCCACTGAGGGTCTTTGGGTAGCTATAGCCAAGTGAATGCCTGATGCTCTTGCTTTCTGTGCAAGCCTTGCAATTAATTGTTCAACTTTCTTACCTGTTACCATCATCAAATCAGCGAGCTCATCTATGACTACCACTATGTATGGAAGCTCTTTAATTTCAGCTTGATTTTCTTCTTCAAGTTGTTGTCTTACATCATCTGGAATAGAGCTAAGGTTAGAAACTTTTTCATTGTATCCCTCTAAACTTCTGACACCTAAAATAGACATAAGTTTATATCTCTTATCCATTTCTTTAACACACCAATTTAATCCGTTAGAAGCTTTCTGCATGTCAGTAATAACCGGAGTTATTAAATGCGGAATATCGTCATAAACTGATAGCTCTAACATCTTTGGATCAATTAATAAAAGTTTCAATTTTTCTGGATCATTGTTTCTTAATAAATTTAACAAGATTGTATTTACTCCAACTGATTTTCCGGAGCCTGTTGTTCCAGCAATAAGCAAATGAGGAAGTTGCTGTAAATTAATTTTTGATGCTTGCCCAGAAATATCTCTACCAACACAAAATTCTAGAGAAGTTAGTTCATTCTGTTTGAACTCTTTCATAATTGAATATAAGGATACAATCTGTCTTTTTGGATTTGGTATCTCAATTCCGATAGTAGATTTGCCTTCTATAACCTCTACAACTCTTACACTTTTGACTGCAAGAGATCTTGCTAGATCATTTGCAATATTTGAAACTTGGCTAGCTTTCGTTCCTGGTGCAAGACTAATTTCAAATCTAGTAATTACTGGTCCAGGCAAATTATTTTCAACATTACCCTCTATTCCAAACTCTCGCAGTTTGATTGTAAGATTTTCTGATAAATCATTTAGATATTCCTCAGTAACTTCTGTCGACATATCTTCTTTTTGATCAAGCAAATCGATAAAATCTTCTCTTTGAACAGGTTTTTCAACAACTTTTTTCTTTACTTCTTTAGGCTTAGCACTAATTGATTTTGATGGTGTTGGTTCAGGAGAGGTTTCAATAGGCTCTTCTCTAACCTCTGGAACTGCAGTTTCTTCTTTATCTTTACTGCTAGGCGATAAAAATGATCTAAGCGCATTAACAATATCTGAGAAAACAAAATATTGAACTAATAAAAAGAATATAAATGAAATTGTGCCTAGCCACATTTTTGGAAGAAAAAGTGACATAGATTCAATAAGATTTAAACCAGCTCTCCCTCCATTATTTATATCTAAATAATTAAAGTTGTAATAATCAGCAGTAATAAAAGCAGACGCCGAAATACATGCAAGTAGAACTGAAAATAAACCTAAAAGAAATTTATTTATATTGTCTAAAACATACAAATACGCATCCTTTTCAGAATAATTAAAGAAAAAAAGCAAACCAAAATAAAATAAAATAAACACTAAATAAAATGAAACTAAACCAAAATTGAAAAATAAATTCGTAGAAAATAGTGCACCAAGAAAACCAAAGTTATTTTTAAATTCTTTATCTACAATCAATAAGTCTTCAGTTGTATCAAGGTAAGAAAAGGTTATTAGACTACCAAAAAGAAATAAAGAGAAAATGATTAAAGAAAATCCAAAAAACTCCCTATAAATTCTATCTATTGACATGCTAAGATATTGTAACTAAAAAAACCTAATGTACTCTTTTTTTAAACAAAAATGGCAGAACAATTAATAATTCTCGGTTCAGGACCTGCTGGTTACACTGCTTCTGTATATGCTGCAAGGGCTAATCTAAATCCTGTTTTAATTACTGGCTTAGAGGTTGGTGGACAGCTTACTACTACTACGGAAGTGGAAAATTGGCCAGGTGATCACAACAATCTTCAAGGGCCAGAGCTAATGGATAGAATGAAAGAGCATGCAGAAAAATATAATGTACGAATAATCAATGATTACATTAAAGCAGTAGATTTCAAAAAAAATCCTTTGTCTCTTACTGGGGAAAAAGACGAATATGTTTCTGATTCATTAATTATTGCAACAGGAGCTTCGGCAAAATATCTAGGATTAGCATCAGAGAAAGCTTTTTTAGGAAGAGGTGTCAGTGCTTGTGCAACATGCGATGGTTTTTTCTATAAAGACCAAGAGGTTGCTGTTATAGGTGGAGGTAATACAGCTGTTGAAGAGGCTCTTTATTTATCTAATATTTGTTCAAAAGTTAATGTTATTCACCGTAGAGATGAGTTTAGAGCTGAAAAAATCCTACAAGATCGCCTTTTTAAAAAGGTTGAGGAAGGCAAAATAGAACTGGTACTAAATTCAAATCTTGATGAAGTTATTGGAGATGAAGTAGTCAATGCCATTAAAGTTAAAGACAACAATGGAAATTTAAACGAACTAAACGTTCAGGGTGTATTTGTTGCAATTGGTCATAAACCAAACACAGATATATTCGAAGGCCATTTAGATATGGAAGGTGGTTATATCAAAACAAATACTGGATTTAATATTGGATCAACATCAACTTCAGTTCCAGGAGTATTTGCAGCTGGTGATGTTGCAGATTATACCTATAGACAAGCGATAACTAGTGCTGGATTCGGTTGTATGGCGGCTCTTGATGCAGAAAATTATCTTTCAAGTAGTTAAGTAGTATTAACCATACCACCATCACAAGTAATGGTTTCACCTACTGTGTAAGCTCCCGCTCTTGAGCAAAGATAAATGCATAATCCAGCAATATCTTCAGGCGAACCAATTCTTTTGCGAGGATTCATATCCGCAATAAATGAGTAATCGAAATTTACTGCTTTCCCCAACATATGACTATCAAATGGACCTGGAGCAATAGCATTAACAACAATATTTCTTTCCACAAGAATTTTAGCAAGATGCTTTGTTAGATGAATAATTCCGGATTTTGCTGCTGAGTAAGCATAAGTTTCACCTATATTTCCTACTCTTATTCCATCTATTGAGGCAATGTTAACAATTCTTGTAGGATCCTCTTTAGAGGCTTTCTTTTCTAAATTTTTAACTAATTTTTGAGTTAGAAAAAAAGGAGTTTTTACGTTGATGTTATTAACCTTATCCCAGCCATCTTCAGGATATTCTTCTAGCTTTGCCCCCCATGCTGCACCAGCATTATTTATTAGAAAATTTATTCCATCGGGTTCTTTTTCGGTAATGAATTTAGCAAATTCATTAACACCATCAACTGTCGAAAGATCAACACAGTAGGGAATACAATCAATATTGTATTTTTTAGTTAATTCTTTAGCCTTATCTTCAAGAGCCTCTTTTTTTCTTGCTGTTATATAAACCTTGCAACCATTTGCAAGAAAACCCTCAGTAATCATGGCCCCTATTCCTCTTGAGCCACCCGTTACTACAGCGGTTTTGTTTTTAACATTAAATAATGTTTCAAGATTTAAATTCATAATGAACTTACATAAATTGTAGCAGCTGCGACACCCACTAAAATAATAATTAATGCAACAACAGAGTCTGTCGAAGAGTTTTCTTTCTCTTCATCGTTATCGTAAAACTGATCATCACTCATAGATTTAGTCCTTCTTTTGCTAAAACTGGATTAGCGTACTGGGTCATTATATCGTTAAGTTCATCTTTAGTCACAGTAGCTAAAAGTTCATCATAATAGTTTTTTGCTCTTCTAAGACTACTATCATGCAAATTGTCTTTAAGGAATTTAAATGCATACTCATTTGTTTCCCAAAGCTTATAGTTCTTAATAATTTCAGAATCAATTTTTTTAGTAAGCTCTTCAACATTAAACCTACCTTTAATTTGCTCACCAATCGAAAGATGAACTTGTCCCTTGTTATTCATAATTCCCTTAAAGATATGACTTACATCTTCACCATATTTTTTCTCTTCTTCAGAATTGGAGGTAATTTTTTCCTTAGCTAATGGATCGATTTCATATGAAATTGAACACGTAACTATATTGTATTTATCTGTAATTTCTTCAAATGAAATTTCTTTACGCAATGACATATGTAACATTTTTAGGACAGCAGAATCGGTATAATCTTTTCCATCTTTACTGCGACCTTGTTTTTGCGCAATCCAAACATGGTTGCCACTTTCTAAGGTCTCCTTTATAAAGGATGAAGACCTCATTAAATTTGAATATATTTCTTTTTTCGATTCACCACTTCTTGGAATGATGAAACATTTATTTAATCTCAATAGATCGCCCATCCAACTAACATCAGCTAGATTATCTCCTATTGCATTAAAAGTAGTCTCATGACCGTTTTCAGTTATTGCGTTGTTGCATAAAGCAGAGTCAAGGGTAATATCTCTGTGGTTTCCAATAAATAGATATGGTTTTGTTTTATCAAGCCTCTCAACACCACTATAAGTGAATCTTTCGATTGTTTTATCTATTACAGAGGATAGAACTTTTTTCATTTGATTTTGAAAATCATCAACGGTATGTATGTTTTTTATTTTGCCTTTGAAAAGTTGCATTGCTAAAAATTTTGAACCAGGAAGAGATAGAAATTTGGACTCTTTATTATTCAAATTTTTTTCAACAAAGGATAAAAATTCCGTATTAGCTAGAAGTTTTTTTAAAATATCGTTAACTTCTTCGTCTTTGTAAGGTTCGATTCTAATCATAATGAATTTATAATTTACCCATGGATGATAAAACTGTATTAAGAAATATTGTAATTTTTTTTGGAATAATTGGGATTGTGATAATCATTCTGATGATTGGTGCCTATTTCTATTAGCCTGGAGGCCACGTGAGACCTCGTCCACCTAAGAGGTGAACATGTATGTGGAAAACACTTTGCCCAGCATCTGCACCATTATTTATTACTAGCCTGTAATTATCATTGAGATTGTATTTGTCTGCTATTTTTTTTGATACTAGCAGAAGATGACCAAGAAGCTCTTTATCACTCTCTTCTGAATCAGACACTTTCGCTATTTCCTTATTTGGAATAATGAGTACATGAACGGGCGCTTGTGGATTAATATCTTCAATAGCAAAACACTGATCGTCCTCGAAAACAATTTTTCCAGGAATTTCTCCTGATTTAATCTTTAAAAAAATTGAATTTTGACTCATAAAAAAGTCCTTATAAGCCTAATTAATATAATGACACTAATGATTGTTAAAACAATTGCCATAAATCGCACTAATAAGCTTTTAAACATGTTTTTGGAGCCTTCTTTAAAAAAATAGTTAAGCAATAAGATTGATAATAAAACAATGGAGATTAAGCCAACAAAATACAACATTAGAATAAATTAGCTATATATTCCCATAGTACTACCAAAAGAACTAAACCCAAACCCCATATAGCACAAGCCAATAAGTCAAAAAATAGAAATTTCTTATAATCAAGCTTAAATGAACCGACAAAAAACGGTGCAAAAGGTCTGATGCTAGGTGTCATTCTTCCGAGAAGTATCGCCCCAAATTCATATTTTTCAAACCAATTTTTTGTTTTTTCAACTCTTTCCTTTCTCTTCCTAAAAAAATTCCATTCGAAGATCTTTGTGCCAAACACTCTTCCCATTAAATAGCTAGATTGGTCTCCTATAAATGATCCAGCATATGCAAAAATTGTGATTAAGAAGATATTTGATATTCCCTCAAGATAAAGGAAAACAGCTAATAAATACAAAAAGAGACTTGGAAAAACTACACCAGTAATTACAAAAGATTCGAAAAAACCTAAGAAAGTTAATAAAAGAGGAGCTAAGTATGGGTTTTCCCTGCTAAAACTTTTTAATACATCCAGCCAGGAGCTACTTTTTTTTTTAAAATTCTTTCCATATCAACAATTTTAAAATTTTGATTATCTGGAAGATTTTCTCCATCATGAACAATTAAGAAACCTTTAGGAAACCTTTCAAAAGATACCGCTGTTACATCTAAACCATCGGTATGCTCCACATCTTTAATTTGAAAAGAACCTTGATAATCAAAGGGATATTGTCTGTCATACATATTAAATTTATTATCCCCTTGTGATGATAGGATTATAAATCCATCCTTAGCACCTGTTTTATAGACAGCAATTCCTTCAGGATCGCCACCAATATTGCCATCTCTAGAATCTATTTGTTTAATTAGCTCAAGGTTTTCTGTATCAAAAACTTTTAAAATACCTCTTGCTCCTTCTCTTGAGATAAATATATGTCCATTTTCCTCATCAAATACACACCCTTCTGCTTCATTGCCAGCAGCAGGAACATTTTCTTCATCTGCTGTAATGTCTATGGTTTTAATTAATTCTTGTTTCTCTAAATTCCAATACTGAATATTTACACCCTCTTCTTCAGTCACTATTGCTCTTAACTCGGAATCGACTATACCTATGCAAATGCCATAAATATTTATTTCTGGATATACAGCTAAAGAAATATTTTCAAATAATTTTGCATACTGGACAGAATTATCTGACCTGTCTGTGTAAGCAAACCATGAATCTCTTACATCTACATTATTTGGCTTTCCGTTATCATAATAAGCAAGTTCTTCACCGGTAAAACTATATATATACATTCCAGCAGTTTTATCAGTACCTAGAATAAGTGGATCTCCTTCAGTTAGAAATATTGCAGGATCGTCTGCAGCATCTCCTTCTGAAGCTATTGGAGGTGTTTCATAGTCATACTCAACTACAAAAGTTTCTTTCTCACCACCGCAAGCAGAAAGCAGAATAAAAGCGATAATCAAAATTATCGCTTTAAGGGTTTTATTAAAAAAATTAGAAATTGTATCTAAAGCCGAATGACATCCAGTAACCATATTCATCATACTGAGATAGTCTATCAGGAGAATTCCAATAATAGAACTCTGGTCTATTATCTAAATTTTTTCCTTCAAATCTTAATGATAAATTTTCTGTGTATTTATATTTTGCAACAAGATCATAAGAATAATAATCATCAGTAAATCTCATATAGCCATATCCAAAGTCATCATTGAATAATTCTTCACCTTCGTCACCAAGGTAATCAAGATAACTTGATCTGTAATTTACAGAAAATCTAATATCAAATTTTCCTTTATCATAACCAAGAGAAAAATTAGCTGCCTCCTCTGAAAGTTTTCTAAAAGGAATAGTAAATGTTTCAGTATTATCTCCTCCTGGAGCAAAATCACTTTCTCCGTCATTATATGTAACATTAGCTGACACAAAGAACCCTTCTAGAGGTAAATATGCATCGAGTTCTGTAAAGTAATTTAGCTCATATCCAAGGATTGATGAGTCTCCTGCATTGGCAAAGGTCTCTAAATCTGAAAAGAAAATTCCACCAACTATCTGGTTGCCAAGCACTCTTGGGTAAATAGTGTTAGATATATCTTTGTAATAAAGACCTGCAGAAAAGAATGATTCATCTCCATAGTATTCAAATCCTAAATCATAATTATTGGCTTCATATGGTTTAAGATCTGGATTACCCATCGAACCAGACCACTCACCATCGCCATTTCCATCACCAATATCAGGAACTGGTGCAGTTTGTTCAAATCCTGGCCTAGAAAGCGAACGATAAGCTGCAGCTCTTAATTGCACTTTATCATTCAAGAAATATTTTACGTTAATACTTGGTGCTAAAAAGCTATAGTCATTTTCAAATTCTAGTCTATCTTGCTGATCTCCATCGTTGAAACCATAAGTTTCAAATGACGTATCTTCGTTTCTAAAACCAGCCACAACAACAGCATTATCTGTTTCTATAGTAGCCATGAAATACAGTGCAAATATTTCTTCTTTAGTGCTCCAGAAATCTGCAAGATCTAAATCCAGAGGCCTAAATTGATTTTGCAAAGGAAAGACTAATGAAGGATCAGCAAAAAAAGATAGTGCCTCTGGAAAATACCACAAGTTATTTGGTGCTGAGGGTGAGTAAGTTAACATACCTTGTGCTACATCACCTGAACCATCTAAATTTCCCTCTTTATTTGATTTAATTCTTTCACTTGATTTAGCGCCAAATTCAATTGACATGACATTCCCATTAAAATCGAACGGATCACTTTCAAAATCAATTTTAAAGGCATCTTCACGATCTTGAATTAAACCATAATCTATTTCCAGCTCGTCCCAGTCATACTCTGATGGATCAGTAAGCATCTGTCCTCGAGGTGCTAAAGATAAGCTTATAAATTTTGGATTTGCCCAGCTGTAGGTGCCACAAATATCATCACCGCTTCTAATACGACACTGAGCTCGAAATTTAGCATCAACATTATTGGTATCATCCTCTTCTGCAAAAGATTCACTAAATTGAAATTTGGTGTTATACATGCCTAGTCTGCTCTCACCCCCAAAAATTTTGGTTTCAATTGTTCTTACTTCTATTCTTTTTCTTGTTTCTTTATCTGCGGTAATTCTTTGATATGATGCAGAAGTAGGAGTAACAGAGGACTCTACTAAATTTCTTGCGCGATATTCATCTTTAAATCTAATCTCATCATCCTCATATTTATTAAATAAGAAATTATAAAAAAGTGACGTGTCATCGTTTAAAGCCAAGTCAAAATCTGCTGTAAAACCTTGCCTTTCTCTAGTTAAATCATAAAACCTCATTTCCCAGTCCCTAGCTAGGTATTTGTTTCCATTATCAGCAATGCCCCATGGCTCATAACCTGTTTCATTGTTATTGGAGATTATGTGTTTACTTTGATATGTGTACCCCAAAATAGCACCAAAAGCATCACTTAACTTCTCACCATATGTCAATGAGTACTTTGGGCTATCTGCTTCACCAGAAAAATCGTTATATGATTGATCGTATTTTATCTTTACTAATCTCTTATCTAATTCAGTAGCTTTTTTTGTTTTAAATTCAATTCTTCCACCTATACCTTCTAGGTCTTGTGAAGGGATTAAAGTTTTATAAACTTCAATAGAGTCTAGAAGTTCAGTTGGGAGACCATCGAGTAGAACTTTTCTACCGCCCTCTGGAGCTGGTACCGTAGCGCCATTAAGTGTTACTCCATTAAGATCTCCTGACATACCTCTTAAAGTGATGTATCTACCTTCACCTTGGTCGTTCTCAACAGAGACACCAGAAAGTCTTCTTACTGCTTCAGCAGCTGTTTCATCAGGAAATTCTCCTATTGCATCAGAGTCAACAATTGAAACCACTTGATTGGAATCTTTCTGCTTATCAAGTGCAGATTTAAGACTTGCTTTTGTTCCGACGGCAACAATTTCTTCTATATCCTCATTGGTACCTTCTTGGGATAGCAAATATAACGAACTTATAATTAATAACGGTAATATTTTTTTCATTGCAATCTTCGTATGCATTCAAATTAGATGTAGACGATTACAGTTTTGTGACAAATATGTATTTAATACGTAAATAAATTCATAAATAATTCTAGAAAAATTATTGAAAGAGCTGCACCTATAGGAAGTGTAACAACCCATGAGACAAATATTGTTCTTACTGAAGCCAGATTTACAGACTTAATTCCTTCTACTAAACCTATCCCAATAACAGCTCCCACAAGAGTATGAGTTGTTGAAACAGGCATATTTAATTGACTGGCTAAAACAACTGTTAAAGCTGCTGACAATTGTGCTGAAAATCCTTTGCTAGGTGTTAAGGTTACTATCCTTTCTCCTATAGTTTTCATAACTCTATACCCTAAAGTTGCTAGACCTATAACTATTCCCACTGCACCTAATAACAAAATCCATAGCGGTGTTTCGGAATTATATGGCTGACCTAATAACTCATATGAAGCTTGGTACACTGCTGCTAATGGACCTATTGCATTCGCTACATCATTTGATCCGTGAGCAAACGCCACTGCACAAGACGTAAAGATCATTAAATAAGCAAATTGAGATTCACTTGATTGATTTTTCGACAGCCTTGATCTTGAAAAGGAATAGAATAAAAAAGTAAAAACAATAGCTGAAATTACTGAATATGAGACACTATCAGAAAATGTTAAAACTACTTCGCTATCTTTAAGAATATTTTTTAAACCTTTTGTTATCGTGATAAGTGAGATGGCAAAACCCGCCAGGAAAATATAAAAATTAATTATTAAAAACTGAAATTTACTTTGTTTTGTAATAATAAATTCTTTGCATATCCAGTAAATCAAAGCAGCCAGAAGACCAGATGATATCGGCGAAGTTAACCAAGATAAGGAAATGTTGCCTACTACGGACCAGTTAATCTTATCTGAACCTAACGCATATATACCAAAACCTACAATTGCACCAACGATAGTGTGTGTTGTAGATACAGGCCAGCCTCTTATGCTCGCTACTAAAAGCCAAACACCAGCTGCAAATAATGATGAAATCATGCCGTAGATAAGAATTTCTTGCTGACCTATGAATAGTTCAGGGTCAATTACACCTTTTCTTATTGTTTGGGTAACCCCTCCACCAGCAAAAAAAGCACCTAAAAATTCAAAAATTGCAGCTATGAGTACAGCCTGAGAAATTGTTAACACCTTGCTACCAACTGAGGTACCCATTGCATTAGCTACATCATTAGCTCCAACACCATATGCTGTAAAAAAGCCAAGCATTGCAGCAGAAAAAAGAATAAGAGGTATTCCAAAAATTGTTAATTCAACTAGTGCCATTCAATAGAGAGATAATTTCGTTATACTATACCCTCTTTTTAATACTTTTACATGAGCGTTTTTGAATACAATTTCGAGCAATATAAATCACTTTCACCTGATTTATATAGAAAAGAAAAGTATAACCTTCAAGTTGAATTATTGAAATTACAGGAAGATGTAATAAAGAAAAAAAGGAAGATTGCTATTTGTTTTGAAGGTAGAGATACTGCTGGAAAATCGTCAACAATTAACTTTTTTTCTGAACATTTAATCCCATCAAATTTTAACTACGTGCATCTTGGAATTCCAACAAAAAAAGAGAGAAAAAATTGGTTTGAAAGATATGAAACATATTTACCAAATAAAGGTCAAATTGTTTTATTTGATAGATCCTGGTATACACGTGCATTAACCGAACCAACGCTTGGGTATTGTTCAAAGAAACAATATGAGGAATTTATGACTAAGGTAAATAAATGGGAAAAATCTCTTGTTAAAAAAGGAACTGAACTGGTTAAATTTTATTTTTCAATTGATAAAGATCAACAGAAAAGACGTATTAACGCAAGAAAAAATAGCAAGTTGAAGTATTGGAAATTATCTGAGTCAGATAAATTGATGGTTAATAAATGGGATGTTTTTACACTCTATAAAAATCAAATGTTTGACTTAACGTCTACGGATTATGCTCCATGGGTTGTAATTAATGCTAATAATAAAATGATTGCTAGACTGAGTGCGCTTAGGTACATTCTTAATAACCTTACTTACGACGAAAAACTCTCTCTTAAACCACCAAAATGGGGAGAAGATTTAGGAAACTATTCCTTGCATATCGAAGGAGTTTTATTTGAAAACCTCACTTATGAGCAATTTAAAATATTAGCTCCATTTTCTGATTAAGATGTTATTAGGAATTGTCGATATTGGATCCAACGCTATTAAATATAAAATATTTAATACTAAAGACAATAGTTTAGTTGAATACTACAGAGAACCTTTAAGACTCGGAAAAGATGCGTTTACTCAAGGCTTTCTTTCAGAATTAACCTTGAAGCAACTAGCTATTGTTCTCGAAAGATTTAAAAGAGTTTTCTCAGAAAAAAATATTGAAAAACAATTCTATATGGCAACATCTGCAATTAGAGATTGTACTAATAAAGATGAGATACTTTCTTTGCTAAAAAAACAAAACATAGATCTAAAGATTATATCTGGAGATACTGAGGCTGGCCTTCTTAAAGAATTTAAAGCAAATGTAGACTCCTACGCGATATTGGATATAGGTGGAGGTAGTGTAGAGGCTTTTGTAAGTGTTAATTCTCAAACATATGCAAGATCATTCCAGCTAGGAGCTGTTAGATTGCTAAATAAAGATAAAAGCTATAAAGAAAAAGAAATGAGCGACTTTGGAAATTGGTTAAAACAGTATGCACCAGTTAAAAAGTTATACGGCCTAGGTGGAAATTTAAGAGCAATATTTGAGGCCAATAATCATTCAGGCCCTCTGAGTTCAAAAGAATTTACTGAATTTGTAAGAGAATATAACAGTGTTTCAAAGAAAGATTTAATTGAAAAATTTAGTATCCCTGAAGATAGGATAGATATCATTCCATTAGCAGCAGAAATTTATGAACTTTCATTAGCAAGTTTGAATTGTAATGTAATTGAGAATTCATTTTGGAGTATATCCGATGGATTATTCAAGCAAATCCTTAACAGGAATCTTTAGGTTTATTCCACCATTAATATTTAAGATTGATAAATTTTCATTAAGAGCACTGTCTTTAATGTCCAGATAAATATAATTAAAGTCTGTTGTTATTAAGCCTAACTGATTATATTTTCTGTCGAATAGTATTATTTTGTATAAGTCATCTGTGCAACTAAGTTCACCAATTAAACGTTCCTTAAAAATTCTGCTTTTTATATAAGTATCACCATTAATTCTCATGCATTTGAAGTCTTCGAGAATCAACTCTTCTAGTTCAGTTTCTATATTAATAACAGGAATAAATGAAAGCTTAAAATCGCGGCTATACTTTGAGTTAGTAACCGTAATTTTTCTTAAATCAAAACTAGTTAAAATAGTAGACGTAAAGTAAAAGCCATCCGTGATAATAGTTTTTAAACCTACATGGGAATAAGAGTTTCTATAATTAATATTACTAATTAAAAGATTTGATAATTTAACGTTCCTAAAATCTCCAGAAAATACATTTCCTTTTGCATTTTCGTAAGAGATTCCATAAGACTGCAAAGGTGCTTTAACAATCAAATTTATTGGTGTAAAAAATATGACTACTAGAAAAATTACTAATAGTGCAAATATTGAAAAAAGAATTTTAAGTAGTAACTTCAATTGTTAAATTCAAAGTTGATTCATTTCCAGAAATTTTTATTTCATTGGGTTCGATATTATTTAATTGTATGTAATTAAGAATTTCAATTAATTTCCCTGGTGCTAGATTATCAAATAAAAATAAAGCGCCATCTATGGAGTAAGAAATCTTTTTGTCTTTGAGGAAAAGCTCAAGATTTTCAACCAAATTCTTTGTATTTTTATTATTTTCATACATTTTTAATTGAGAAATTTTTTGTTTTTGATCATTGAAAACTTTATTTTTCTGGTCGTATTCAGCCCTTATCTCAAATAGGTTATCAATCAGGACATTCTCTAAAAATATAAAAATCAAAAAAAGAACTGAGAACCCAATTACTGAAAATGATTTTTTATTATTCTTTGAAAATTTAAATTTCATATATAAATTTTGTAACTACCAGCCCTCTATCGGTTCTTGAGCTGACTTTTTTAAAACTGTTTCCTTCAAAGGCTTGTTCATTTAGGAAGATAATCTCCTCTGACGAATTATTAAATAGAATTTCAAATTCAAACTTATTCAACTCTCTTGAATAATAGAGGTCTACTAATCGTCCATTTTCAAGCTTTGAAGATGAGATTTTGTAGATTAATTTTAAAACTTTTGATTCTTGTAAATTAAGTTTCTCAATTTTTTCATTAATTGCTTGTTCTACATTTAATGGCTTTTCTAGGGGATAAATATCTTTGTAGAACTCAAGAATAATGTCATTAAATGAGTTTAATTTATAAGTTTGATTAATAAGATTGCCTATTCCTATTAAGTTAATTAAAACAATAGCTGAAATTAATCCAAAGACATATTTTTTATTTTTTTCAAAGTTAATTAAATTTCCAATATTAAAGGTATTTAGTTTATAACTATCAAACTGAGAATTAACTTTTTTAATTAGATCCTCATCAACAATTTTCTTAAATTCAGAACCTTTGTATTTCAGGACTTTTAAAGCATTTTTTGAAAATTTTAAATACTGTGAGTTAGTATTTAGGTAATAGTCATCTAGGTAATTGATATTTTCCTTAAAAATTTCACTAAAAAACAAAACATCTGAGGTAATTAGTACATCGTTTTCAAAGTTCTGAAAAAGGTTTTTTATTATTTTAAGATTTTTATCATTTACCAGAAAATAATTACCCTTTTCAAGAGAACATTTAAGGACATTTAAATTAGTATCAATATTAAGTGAAGACGTTAATGAATCATTGATCAGCTTAGCTTCTAAATTTGCTCTTTTTTTGTATCTCTCAGTTTCTTTAACGTGTGTCAGCATTTGATCTGGAAATACAAATAAGACATCTTTTTCGTTTTCTAAGGTTGAGTATTTACACGTAGAAACATTTTTATCATCAAAATAACTACCTGTTTCCAGATCATTAAAAATAAATATTTTCATCACTTATGGTTCTGTAGATTATGTTATTTTCTCTATTAGATAAATCTATAAAACTAATTAATTTAAACATGTATTCTTCGATTTGAAGAGTATATTTAATTTTTATAAATATAGGCTTAAAGACAATATACTTATTTTTAAGTTTAATTTGGTTTATTGAGGTGCGGTCAACTAAATCTTTATAATTTAAATATCCCGTTTCTGGCTTATTTAAAATAATTTTTTCTATATCTTTTACTGTTAAATCCGAAAATATAGAGTGAAAAACCTTTTGATTATTAAAATTAATATTATTGATATTTAATTTAATTTCATTAGAAGGTAAGGCACATATATTTCCATAAATTTTTTGAAAGTCAGCATCAGTTAGAAAATTTAAATTAAGGTCTTTTATCTGACTTTTGTGATAAAAATTTTGATCTGATGCTAAATTTAATCTCTCATTAGAAATATAATACAAATCCTCTGCCCCGTAAGTTTCTGGGAAATTATTTGTATCAATCGAATCAACTATTCTGTGTAAAAGCTCAATATGAGAATTTTTGTTTACGAATGATTTGCTTAAAAAAACGAGAAAATTTAATACATTTTCATCATTTTTTTCTGTTATACCATTTTTACTCTTAACTAAGGCATTTAAATTAAAGCATGAATTCATGTCTTCTAGTTCAATAGTTAAATTAGAAAAAGATCTTTTAGCTATAAAATTAAATTCCTTTTCAGCAATATTTAAATTTCTTAATAAATTTGAATTATTAAGTAAATTTTCAGTTATAAATTTTTCATAATTAATTAGTTCTATTCTTTTTTTAATAGATTCTTGGTAAATATTTGTTGATACAGAGTCATTAAAAATTTGTTTACTAATCAAAATAGTCAAAAAACTAAGTATGGTTACTAGCGATAATGTGCTTATTAAGATAAATCCTTTTTTCATTTATAAGTGCTTAAAATTAGAACCCTCTCCTCTTGTTCGATCGAATAAGAAAATACAATTAATTTGGGATAACTTTTATTTTGTTTAATATTTGAATTAGATGTTTGATTATTTGGCCATTTTTCATCAAGCAAATTTAAATCTTCGCCAAATAAAATTTGATAATTATCAATATCTTTAAGAAGTATTCTCTTTGATAAAACAACGGCATGATTATTTGGAAGTGTAGTTTGTCTAACTAAATTATCATTTTCAACATAGTAATTTACTCTCCTGAGTTTAGATTTATCTTTTGTATTATCTGATGTAGATAAAGAAACAAATGACATCAAAGTATTATTTTGATTTCCAAAAAATGGAGTTGAAACCTTTCTTCCTGCTTCATCTTTAAATAAGAAAGGTATAGATTGTAATAAGTCTAACCTTATTATATTTCCAGTATTTAATTCATCTCTATCCTTTGAAATCTTAATTTTTACTTTCGTTTCTAAATTTACAACATTAGATAAGTATTCGAACGACATTAATGCAATTATGGACGCAGCTAAAAGAGCAACTAGAACTTCGATGATTGTGAAACCGCTTCTCATTTTATCTGATAATTTTTATTTTTATTTCTTTATCACCATCAATAAAAATAATCTCAATTTCTCTTCTTATTCCAAATGAAGAAAGTATTTTCTCCCTTTCTTTTTTTACCCCTAAAAATTTTTTAAGGGAAACATCATCGGTTGAAGATTTATTGGAGTATAGAGTAAGTAGATTTATTTCTTTTGTAGTTTTATAGACATATTTTTCCTTTTGAAGCTGCGCTTTGAGGTTTTGATCTAATAGCAATGAAAAGGCTGTAAATGTAATTGATAAAATTAAAAGCGATACAACTACCTCGATGAGTGAAAAACCTCTTGTTAGATTTTTAAAGTTCAATAATTTCATCATTTGAAAGAATAATTTTCTTTATATTTGATTCCCAACCTGGATAAATCGATATAAAAGGCTCATCATCCTGGATTTTTATATATTTATTATTTATGTCTATTACTCCCTTTATTGTTGGATAATTAACCTCTTTTACTACTTCATAATTATTCTGATAAACGATAACGTACCTATCTTCATATATGTTTATTTGATTACCAGTATAGTTAGCAAAGTCTTGAAAGTTTTTTATTTCTGCATTTAAAGAAATTGGAATATTAGAGTTTTGAAAAAATATATAAAAGCTACTTCCGACTAAAGAAATAATCAACAAAGTAACAATGATTTCAATAAATGAGAAACCTTTATTTAGTGATGCTACTAATATCTGCATTTTCACCATCACCACCCTCTTTAGCATCTGCTCCTAGAGAGTAAACTTCATAGCTAGATGCATTTTCTGGAGGTTTATAAAAATACTCATTACCCCATGGATCTTTTGGAATTTTATTAAGATATCCACCTTCCACTAATTTTGAAATGCCCTCATCTTCAGATGGATAATTACCTTCATTTATCTTATACATTACTAGTGCCTGTTCTATCCTTGATATATCTACTCTGGCGGTTTCAGAATAAGCCTTGCTTAAGGTTGGCAAAACGTTAATTGATACTAACGAAACTAGAAGACCTAATATTACAATGACTATCAATAGTTCCAATAAAGTAAAACCAGATTTGAGAATTTTTTTCATAAATTAAAAATTAAATTATTCATTTGTAGTAATGGTAACATTATGGACAGAACAATTAATAAAACAAATACACCCATTACTAAAATAATTGAAGGCTGTAAAAAAGTTAACATTATGTTTCTTACGCTCTCAACTTCTTGGTCTAAATAGTTCTTAATTTTTTCAAACATTTCACTAACTTTCCCGCCCATATCACCTGAAATTAATAACTGAACAAAAACTCTAGGAAAGACTTTGGACTCCGAAAAAGATTGACTTAATGAGCTGCCGGAAACGACTCTATTTTCAATTACATCAAGCTCTAAACGTAAATAAAGGTTATTAAATGATTCTTTAGCTATATTTAAACTTTCAATAGTATTTAAACCAGCCTTTGTCATGAGATGCATTGATGAACAAAACCTAGCAGTTTGATCGAATAAAATTATTTTGCCAAAGAAAGGAATATTCAAAAAAATCTTTGATATATCAAGCTTTCTCTTAAGACTTACCCAATTTGAATTTACAAGATAAATAGGTCCTAAAAAAATTAATAAAACTAAGAAAAGTACTGCCGGAAATATATCAGATAAATATAGTAAAGCATTTGTTAATGCAGGTAATGATACATTCGATGAAATAAACTGATCTACCACTTGAGGAAGTACAAAGCTTAGTAATGCATAAATAACAACTATAGAAACTGAGAAAATAATTGCAGGATATGTAAGTGCTCCAATTACTTGAGATCTAATTTTTATTTCTTTATCTAAATAATCTGATAAGTCTTTAAAAACTGTGGGGAGTGATGCGGATGTTTCACCAGCAAATACCGTTGAGCAATATACTGAATCAAATACTCTTGGATAGCCTCTCATACAATCACTCAAAGATTTTCCTTGCTTTAATTCCTCATTGATAGCATGAAGTATTTGTGAAAATTTATCTTTAATAGTTTGATTACTAACTATTTCCAAAGTTTTTTCAATTGGTGTTCCAGAGCTTAATAAAGCTGAAACTTGTTTAGTAAAAATAGATAAATCTTTTTTAGATATTTTTAAATTTGATTTTTCTTTTGCAGCTTCATCTATTGATGAGGGGTTTAATTCTTTAAGTTGAAGCTGGTTAATTGCATCTGATTTACTATCAGCTGTTATAAATCCTTTAACTTTATTCTCATTTTTATCAAATGCTTGGTATCTATAGGTTGCCATTATTCTTGTGAAACCCTAAGTATTTCTGTTATTGATGTCTCACCTGCTATCACAGCTTCAAGACCGTTTAAAAAGATTTTTTTATTATTTTTAAAAACATAGTCAGTGATTTCTGCCTCTGATGCTTGTTTGTAGATAAGTTCATTTATTTTTTCATCTACAACGATGCACTCACCAATGCTTAGACGTCCACTATATCCTGTATCATCACAATGCTTACAACCAACCGGCTTAAAGATTTCACCTTTAATGTTATTGCTTTTCATTAATTTTATTGATTTTTGGTCATTATCAGGTTTTTTACACTTTACACATAATCTTCTAACCAATCTCTGTGATAAGACAAATAATAGACTTGAAGAAAGTAAGTATGGTTCAATTCCCATATCTCTTAATCTAGTAATTGCATTTACGGCACTATTTGTGTGTACTGTTGAAAGTACTAGATGTCCTGTTAAGCTTGCTTGAATAGCAATATCAGCTGTTTCTTTATCTCTTATTTCTCCAACCATTACTACGTCAGGATCTTGTCTTAAAATAGCCCTAAGACCCTTAGCGAAAGTCAAACCAGTTTTACTATTTACTTGTGTTTGACCAATTCCATTGAGAGCATATTCAACTGGGTCTTCAATAGTTAAAATATTTTGAGATCTATCAGAAATATTTTTAAGACCTGAATAAAGAGTCGTGGTTTTTCCAGAACCTGTTGGTCCCGTCACTAAAATGATCCCTTCATTTTTTTGTAATGCATTTTTAAATTTTGTTTGAATATCATTTGAAAATCCCAAACTTCCAAGTTCTACATGAGATTTATCCTTTTCTAGTATTCTTAAAACTACCCTCTCACCAAATGAAGAAGGTAATGTTGAAACTCTTAAATCAACTTCTTTTTTCCCAATATTTATTGAGATTCTTCCATCCTGAGGTAAACGACGTTCTGAAATGTCTAGATTAGACATAATCTTTATCCTTGAAATTATCATTTGGGTTATGTTCTTTTGATACTTAAGGACCTCTTTTAAAACACCATCAACACGAAATCTTATAGTTAAGTTATTTTCAAATGGCTCTAAATGTATATCAGAAGCTCTAGCCTTGATAGCTCTTGTTATTGTTGCATTAATAAGTTTAATTATTGGACCTTTGTTTTTATCATCCAAAAGGTCATCAGATGGTTGGATTGAGTTAGCAAGATTTTCTAAATTTAATTGGTCTAAATTATCTAGGTCATAATCAGATGATTTATCTGAGTAAATTTCAGTTAAAAAAGATTCAAAATCATTAATTTGATGATTTTTGGTTTCTATCTTTTCGTTGAATAAGTGCTGAATATTTGAAATTATTTTTGGGTTAAGCTCACCAGAATAATGAAGAGTAGATACTTTATTATCATTTACTAAAGCAATTCCATGTAATTTGCAGAATGCATAAGGAAGAACTAGTTCCATTTTAATTTTCTAATAAGGATTCTTGAAATATTTGCTTAGCCCTTATCAAGTTGAATTTCTCTTGCGAAAGATCTTTAGTTGTAACTGAATCTCTAAGGATTGTTGGTCTTAAGAACACCATAAGATTTCTTTTTTGTACAGATTTTGCTGAAGATCTAAATAGTCCTCCAACAATTGGAATATCGCCAAGTAAAGGGACTTTATTAACTGATTCTTGAACATCTTCATTAATTAGACCACCTAAAACTATAATTTCCCTGTCATCTGCAAGAATTGTGCTTTCTATTTCTCTTTTATTGGTTATCAAATCAGTTGAGTTAGGTAGTTGTGATCCAGCTATACTTGAGACTTCTTGTCTGATAAATAATGCTACTGAGTCAGATTCATTTATCTGAGGTTTTATTTCAAGCTTAACACCAATTTCTTCTCTAGACGTAGTTCTAAATGGTGTAAGGTTATTTGAACCTAATGATTCACCTGTAGTAATAGGTATTTCTTGTCCTACTAATAGTGACGCTTCCTCATTATCAAGAGCTACAACTGAGGGAGTAGAAAGAATATTTGAATCTTGATCTTCTCTTAAGAGTGAGAGTAAAACAGCAAAATTATCCTCACCATTTAGTGTATTCCCAAGTCCTGCAACTAAACCTGAGGTATTTAATAATGAGGAAGTAGCATTAAAGTTTGTAACAGAATCTGAATCTGAATCAGCCGCTCCCAATAAAGACAACAAATCAGGACTTTTACTATTTGGAAATCTTGTTAAAGCTATTGGTTTATCGCCCTCACTATCACCAGAGTAGATTGTATCAACACCAAGAGACCTTGCTATAGATTCAGATATTTCAACTATAATTGCTTCTACAAGAACTTGTGGTCTTCTTATATCGAGCTGAGAGACAATAGAGGTTAGTGTTCTGATGGATTGTGGACTTGATCTTATAATTATTGAGTTTGTTTCATCATGTGCAGTTATTACTGTTTTGTAATCAAGATTTTGTTCCTGATTGAATGAACCTGATACATCATTCAAAATCTTAAGAATATCCTCTGCTTTTGAGTAGTTTAGATAAATAACTTTTGTATTCTCTTCAAGCCTGTTATCAATATCTATCTTCTGTAACATCTCTATTACTTTATTAATTATGTTACTTGGACCACTAAAGATTAATTTATTTGAACCCTGAAATGTAGCAACACCTAATTTATCAAGTTTATTATTTGGGTCGGATTTAAGAGAATTAATTATTCTTAGTGCTTCAATAGAGGATAAATTTTCAAGTTTAAGATCAGATATCATTGTGTCTAATTCACTGTCTAAGTTTTTAATTATTTCTACAACTCTAATTACATTCTCAAGATCATCGGACACTAAAATTTCTCTATCATTATTTAAAGCTACGATATAAGAACGAACACCTACGAGCGGTTTAACTGCATTGACTATATCTTTGGCACTTGAATAATTTACAGTCACTATTTGAGTATCAATTGAACCAGGAAGTTCATTGTTTTCATTGAAATTTTTGATACCTTCTTGAGCTGGAATTATTTTAAAAATATCACCATCTTTTAACACACTATAGCCCTGAACTTCCATAGTCGAAACAAATACCTCCCATATAGATTCTTTATTGAGGGAGGATTCAGAATAAACTGAGATAGTCCCTTTAACTCTTGGGTCTAAAATAACTGTTTTATCAGTTAGCAATGCAATATCTTGGGCAAATGTTTTTACATCAGCATCTTTATAAAAAATATTTTGCTCTTGGCTAATTACAAAGAAAGAAATAGACAATATATAAAATATTTTTTTCATGATTTAGTTAATCCTATTTTTATTAAAAGAGGTCTCTGTGCCAATTATGTCTAAAAATGTATAGGTTTGTCCATCAAAAAAATAGGCTCTTGAACCATCAATATGAGAAAAAATAACACTTGAGTTTATATTTTGACCCTGTTCAACTAATCGATAATCATCCCTTTCAAGGATAATTATTGTGCTTTCTGGATTATTTCCCCTAATTCCCACAAGCTCAAAACCTAAATTTGATTTGTTTGCAGTACTAACATCAACTTCTCTTGATTTGAGCTCCTCAAAAGAATTATCTGAAATTATTGGTTTAGGCAATTCTTCATTAATTTCTGCATAATTAAAGCTGAAAAATCCCTGAACATAGTAAAAAGATAATAACAGTAGTAGAAGTAAGGACATTAAAAATACCCTTAGCAGATCCCATTTATTCATTTGGTAAATTTTACAATTAATGTGGAATGCTTACAAAGAAAGATGTTCCTTTAGATATTTTCGATTCAACTCTTACCTCACCATTCATCCTTGAAATTAATTGTTTCACAAGAGATAAACCTAGACCTGTTCCTTTGGTATGTGCTCTGGCTTTTGAAGTCCTATAAAATCTATTAAAAATCTTATCTAAATGTTGTTTCTCAATACCATGCCCATTATCCTCAATTCTAATTGATAATTCTTCACTATTATTAATAGCCGTTAAATTAATAAAACCTTCAGGTTTAGAATATTTAATACTGTTATTGATAAGATTTGAGAAGACTGTTCTGAAGGACTCCTTGTCAGTATTTAGAAAAATATCTTTACCAATATAGTTATTGAAAGATAACTTCTTATCTACTAATAATGCTTGCTGGGCATCAAAAATAAGTTGGATTTCATTATTGACATTAAATTTTTCTTTTTTTAGAACTAGACCACCAAATTCAATCTTTTCCAGCTCCATTAGATCATCAACCATTTCACTCAATCGTTCAGAGTTATCTAAAATTGATTTTAAAAACTTATTAGATACCTGCTCATCATTAATTGCTCCTGAATAAAGTGTTTCAGAGCCAGCTCTAATTACAGATATAGGGGTTTTAATTTCATGGGACACGTCTGTAACAAACTGTTTTCTAAGGTCTTCTAACTTTCTCATTGATGAAATATCATTTATTACAAGAATTAATTCATTTGTTGTTTCCATTTTGGTAGCAGTTAATAAATAGTTTCTATCTTCCCCTTTTACCTTAATATCAAGATTATCTTCAGCTGAAATATTCTTTTTAGCATCTTTCAAAATTTTATTTATTACAGATAATTTTTTTGATTTTATTTTTTCACCTAAAAAAAATTGATGCTTTCCAAACATTTCTAAAGCTATATCATTTGTGAATCTAACCCTAAAGTTTTTACTAAATATAATTACTCCCTGATTAATGCTATCTAAAACTGAACCAAATTGAGTTCTTTGATCCATGGCCTGATCAATTTCTGAACTTAAGCGAATAGAAATATCACCTACTGCTTTAGAAAGTCCTTCAATTTGTGTATCCGATGTTAAAGAAGATTTAATTGGTTTACCTTTAATTGCCCTTTCCGTATTTTTAAGGAGTTTGGTTAAATCACGTCTAATATTACTCTCCACACTGTACGTCATGATGCTTGAGGATACGATTGCTAATACAAACAATAAAATAAATGGGTAAATAAAAAAATTAAAAAAAGATGTGTAAATGTTGAAAGGCATCGCGACCCTTATAACGCCCTCAGTCAGATCTTCGCTGTTTCTTAATATAGCTAGGTAAATTAGATCTTGTCCTGTAGTCTCACTTGTTCTTGTTGCAGTACCAAATTTATTAGTTAGAGCATTTTTGATTTCAATTCTATTTTCTGGTGAATGTTTTTCTACATTAATTAATTCATCAGTTGAAACTTCGGAGTCACCAATTACATCCCAATTTCCATCAATAATTGTCACTCTAAGTTTATTTTGCTTCGTATCTGAAACAGATAAATTATCTGCAATAAGGTCATAACTATATTCAAAATCCTGCTTGAAACTTGGTAAAAGCTGATCAATTGATTTAGCTTGCATGTAAAGTGATTCAACTAATTGAGCTCTAGAGTTGTTGTATATAAATGAAGAAAAAATTGTTGAGACAATAAAAATGATAAATATCAAAAAGGATAAGGAGAGAAGAAAAATTCTTGATACTCTTATTTTTGGAAAAATGTTAAGCATTAATCAACATTACTGAATCTATAGCCCACACCTCTAATTGTTTGGATATAGTCTGATGTATTGCCTAATTTCTCTCTTAATCTTTTGATATGCGTATCTACAGTTCTTGTTGTAACTTCTGCACTATATCCCCACACGTCGCCTAATAGTTGTTCTCTTGTCTGAACTCTGCCCTTTCTTTTAACAAGATGTTGTAATAATTTAAATTCTAGTGCCGTTAAAACAATCTCTTTATCATTTATCTTAAGTTCATGAGCATCTAAATCTATTCGAATTGGACCAAATGTTACTAATTTATTTTCAACTAAAGACTCACGCTGTTTTTTTAGTAAAACTTTAACTCGAAGAATAAGTTCTCTGACACTAAATGGTTTTGTAACATAGTCGTCTGCGCCAAGCTCAAATCCAATAACTCTATCAATTTCTTCACCTTTCGCAGTAAGCATAATAATTGACATATCTCTAATATCATCATCTGCTCTAATGGACTTACAAACATCAAGTCCTGATAGACCTGGCAACATTAAATCTAGTATCAAAACGTCAGGTAAAACTTTCTTTATATTAGATAAAGCTTCCTCACCATCAGGAGCTGTAAAAACCTTGAAGCCCTCATTAGAAAAATTATATTTTAATGTCTCTCTTATATCGGGTTCGTCTTCAACTATGTAAATCTTTTGGCTCACTTTGCTAATTTAACTTAAAAATAATTAGGATGAAAGAAGGTCTTTTACACCAACCCTATCTAATTTTTGAGAAGCAATTCTAGGTAATGCAGAATCACTAAATTTGATTTTTTCAGGAATTTTATAATCTGCAATTTTTCCCTTGAGAAATGCTTTTACTTCATCTTCATTTACTTTGGAAGAGCAAAAAATATAGGCTCCTACAATTTCACCAAACTTTTGATCTTCTATGCCGCATACACAAGATTCGATAATTTCTGGATGCTTATCAAGAGCATTTTCAACTTCTAGGCATGATATATTCTCTCCACCTCTTATTATTAATGCTTTTTTCCTATCAACTATATATAGATACCCATCTTCATCTAAGTAGCCTAGATCACCAGTTTTTAGCCAACCATTTTGAATTGTTTTATCGGTCTCCTCTTTGTTCTTGAGATACCCTCTTGTATTTGATGGCGATTTAAAAACTATCTCTCCGATTTCTCCAGTTGCTAGGAACTTCCAGTCATCATCTATTACTGCTATTTCTGTTAAATCTGGAATAGATAAACCAGAACTATTAGGTCTATCAAGATAATCTTGTCCTCTATTTATAGTGCCCAGTGCTGTAGTTTCAGTCATACCCCAAGCAAATGTAAGGGGAATTTTAAATTTATTATCTAATTCTTTAACCTGTTCTTCAGGCCTTGCAGCCCCACCGGCACCAATGTCTACAAGTGAGCTTAAATCATCTTTACTCACATCAGGATGATTCATTAGATCCCAAGATTGTGTAGGCACACCTGAAATATTTGTTACCTTATGATCTTTAATTAATTTTATAGCTTCATCTGTATCCCATTTGTACATGAGAATTAATTTTCTTTTACCCAATAATGAGAGAAGAAACATACTTATTAAACCTGTTACATGGAAAAGTGGAACATTAATGATGATGGAGCCATCATCTACATTAAGTAGCTGTTCGTTATGTATTTGAGCTCTCAAAGCTCCAAAAGTATAAAAACCTAGTAGACCATTAATGATAGCTAAGTGAGTTAACATCACTCCTTTTGGCAACCCAGTGCTCCCTGAAGTGTAGAGTAGTACTGCTAAATCTTCATCTTTGGATTCAGTATCAGGCCATTTTTCTGAAGATTCAGTTAAATAATCATTGAAATTATGTGTCCCTTCAATATTCTCTGAACCATTTATAACAATTTGAACTTCTAGATCTTTAACGTATTCATATCTTTTTTTATCTACAAAAATTACTTTACATTCACTGTGCTCAATTCCATAACTAAGCTCGTTTTCTTTCCACCATGAGTTAAAAGGCACACAAGTTGCTCCTAAACCAGTTATGCCTAAATAAGCGATAATCCATTCAGTACAATTCTGCATACTTATGCCAACAAAATCATTGGCTTTAATACCATTCTTATGGAGTGTATTTGCAAGGGATTTAGCTTTTGAAAGCACTTCACTTAAATTTAATTCATTCCCGTCTTCATGAACGAATGGGAAGTCACCATGAAGCATTTGAACTAAATCATACATTTCTCTTGAGCTTTTAGGTGCATTTACAAAATGATTCATTTTGCATCCATTTATTTCTCTTTCACCTAACTCAAGCAAGGGAAGATTTTTTCTTAATTCTTCAAATGCAGCTTTTAAATTTTCTTTTGTTGTTGGAAATGTTTGGCTCATAATTTGTTAAAATCAATCAAACTTTAAACCAAGATTTATGTCGAATCAAAATTTCTTTGTAAATAAATTTTTATATTTTCTTGATAAAAATACAGAAGACTTCTTTCATGACTCCTTAATATACATATTTGAGCATGATCAAAATGGTGCATTGGGGATAATAATCAATAAAACTATAGATATTGGTGAAGACAAAATTTTTAATTCTTTAAATATTGAATCTTTAAAAAATAAATCGCAAAAAAATCTTTTAAATGGTGGTCCTGTTGATATCGACAAACTTTTTATAATTCATGATAGTGATGACAAAGAGTCATTGTGCGTAAAAAATGGTTTAAACCTCACTTCGAGCATGAATGTAGTAAAAAATATCGCATCAGGTAAATTTAAAGGTAAATACAAGCTTGCTATAGGATATTGTGGATGGGATTCTGGTCAATTAGATGAAGAGATTGCTAATAATTCTTGGTTTGTTATTGAGCATGCACCAAATTTCGTCTTTGAATTAAATGTTGAGGAAATAATTCCTTATTTATCAAAAGAATTAGGATATGATTTAAGGCAAATACTTAACAGTAAAGATACAACCAAACATTGATATGACAATATTTTTATCGATATCATCTTACAAAGACCCTCTGTTGATTAATACCCTTCAATCAGCTTATAAAAATGCAAAAAATAAGGATTCAATAATTTTTGCAGTTGTTGATCAAAATGATCAAAAATTAGAAGTAGACAATTTTGATTTTTCCCCACAATTACGATACCACTTTCTTCCAGCAGAATTTGCAAGAGGGTGTGCATGGGCCAGATCTTTAGCTCAAAGCCTTTATATGGGAGAGGACTATTTCTTACAAGTAGACTCTCATACTATTTTTGAGCAGGATTGGGATGAATATTTTATTTCTTTCTACAAGAAATTATCTAAAAAGTTTTACAGACCAGTGATTAGTTCCTATCCAAGAAATTTTGAAATTGAAGATCTTGAAACTATGAAAATTAAACGACATCAGGAAGATGATAGTAATACACATGTAATGGTAATTGATGAAGAAAATGTTTTTAAAGAAGGCTATTTTTCTATGAAAAAGGGTTTGTCTATAGGAGATAATGAAATTAAAAAAGGTTTTTTAATTGCTGGAGGATGCTTGTTTTCGAGCGGTTCAATAATAGAGGACATTCCCTATGATCCTTATTTATATTTCGATGGCGAGGAAGATTCTATGGCTTGGAGACTTTTCACAAATGGATACAATATTTTCCATACTCCAAATACTCCTATTTTTCATTATTATGTAGATCCATCAAATATAGTTACTAGGCCTTTTCATTGGGATCAAACTGAGGAAACAAAAAGAGATACAAATTGGCATGATCTTAAACAGAGAGGAAGAAAAAGATTAAACGCAATAGTAGAAAATAACTTAGAAGGTGTTTATGCATTAGGCCAAGCAAAGAACCTTGATGATTATTCACTTTTTTCAGGTCTAGATATTAAAAACAAGCAAGTTCTAGATCCAGGAAATGTATTTAACTTTAATAAACTTAAGGATTTAAAATGGAATCAAGACTCAGAAAAAACAGGGATATTTGGTTAAAAAATTTTTTAATTCTTCTTTTCTCTCTAAATCTTCAAACTGAAAATCTAACAGGTAAAACCGTAGTTGCAGATCAAACTATGGTTGTTACAAGGCACTATTTAGCTTCAGAAGTAGGAAATCAAGTATTAACTAAAGGTGGAAATGCAATTGATGCAGCCGTGGCAGTTTCTTTTGCATTAGCTGTAGTTTTGCCTCAAGCAGGAAATATAGGTGGTGGAGGTTTTATGATTTTCTACGACAAGGAGGATGACAATATATATTCACTTGATTACAGGGAAATGGCACCTCTTAATGCTACTGAAGATATGTTCATGATTGAAGGAAAAAGAAGCAGAGAATTAGCGCTTGAATCGTATTTAAGCTCTGGTACACCGGGTACAGTTCATGGCATGTATGAAATTCATAAAAAATTTGGAAAACTTTCTTGGGAACAACTTATTCAGCCATCTATAACATTAGCATCAGAGGGTTTTAGGGTTACTAATGAATTAGCAGAAGCACTAAAAAGTGAACAAATTAAATTAGGAAAATTTACTAATACAAAGAAGATTTTTTTTAAAAATGGAGAACCTCTTAAAAAAGATGACTTACTTATACAAACTGATTTAGCTAACACTCTTAAATTAATTGCAATCTATGGGAGTGATGGTTTTTATAAAGGTGAAACAGCACAAAAAATTGCATTAGATATGAGTAATAATGGAGGCTTGATAACTACAGAAGACTTAAGTGGATATTATTCAAAGTTAAGAGATCCAATAATTTTTAATTATAAAAACTTAAAAATTGCTTCCATGCCACCTCCCTCCTCTGGAGGATTATTGTTAGGTCTAATGTTGAATATGCTCGAGAATTTTGATCTCTCTGATGACCCTAATGATGTAAAAAATATCCTAATTATTTCTGAAATAATGCAAATAGCATTTTCTCTACGTGCAAAACATATTGGTGATGAGGATTTTTATCCAGTTCCAATTGAAAATTTTCTCTCAGAAGATATTGCTACAGAACTTAGTAAAAATGTAAATACCAAGAGAACTAGCAAGAATAGTGAAATAAATAATACGAATATAATTTTTAAGGAAAATACAACGCACTTTTCGATTATTGATAAATACGGAAATGCTGTAAGTAATACAACAACCTTAAATACAGGATTTGGTTCTGGGAT